>Ga0335085_10007834_pt1 | contig 16418 bp, 15 predicted proteins | sample Lox_Sample_45_FD_206712 | JGI IMG/M metagenome (GOLD analysis project Ga0335085, IMG submission 206712) | Soil microbial communities from Loxahatchee National Wildlife Refuge, Florida, United States - Lox_Sample_4.5 | ecosystem: Environmental > Terrestrial > Soil > Wetlands | place: USA...
TCGATGCTGACGTGATGCTGTGCCCGACCACGTCGCCGACCGCCAGGCCGACCAGGTCGTCGCCGAGCGGGAACGCGTCGTACCAGTCCCCGCCGACCTCCACCCCGTCGGCGCCCGGGATGTAGCGCACGGCGAGGTCCAGCCCCGGGATCTCCGGCAGCGTGTCCGGCAGCACCGAGTGCTGCAGCGTCTCGGCCACGGTGTGATCACGGGCGAACGTGTCCGCGTTGGCCAGCCCGACCGCCATCCGGCGGCCCAGTTCCTCGACCACGGCCACGTCGGCATCGGTGAACGAGGGCCGGCTGCCGCTGCGGCCGAGGGTCAGCACACCCATCGCGCGCTGGCCCGCCATCAGCGGCGTGACCAGGGCGTTCTCCGGCTTGAGCCGGCTCCATACGTCGCGGACCAGCGGGTTGGGCTCATCACGCCGGGCCAGCTGGGCGGCCACATCGCGCAGCAGCGTGCTGGTCCCGGCGGCGTACGCGGCCTTGATCGTGAGCTGGCCGAAGCTGGGCACCGGCTCGTCGCGCAGATCGACGAACGCGATCTTCCCGGCCGGGTCGCGGTGCGCGATCGAGCTGGCCTGCAGCGCGCCGTCCCGGGTGGGCAGGAACACCAGGCAGTAGTCGGCCAGGCTGCGCACCATCTGGCAGGACACGTGGTAGAGCAGCTCGTTCCGGTCCCGGGCCGCGGCCACCAGGTCGGCCGCGCGGAGCAGGAAGCTGAGCTGCTCCCGGGCCCGGTCGGCTTCGGCCAGCGCGGCCCGCTCACGGGACAGCAGCGCGGCCCGCTCCTCCTCGGCCCGCTGCCGGGCGGACAGGTCGACCACGTAGGTGACCCAGCGTAGTGGCTGGTGACTGACTACCGCCGCTCCGACCAGCACCGGCACCCGGTGCCCGTCCCGGTGCAGATACTCCTTCTCATACGGGCGGAAGGCACCCGTCTGCCGCAACTGCCGCAGCGCGTCGGCATCGCTGGACGCCCACTCCGGCGGCGTCACACCCCGGTAGGAGATCTGGCCGGCCGCCACATCGTCCCGGCGATAGCCGATGATGTCGAGGAACGCGTCATTGGCCTCGTACACCTGATCTTCGCCGACGAGGACCAGGCCCAGCACGTTGGACTCGCGCAGCCGGCCCATCAGCTCGGCGTCTTCCCGCAGTGTGGCCTCGGCCCGGTGCTGCACGGTCAGATCCCGTAGCAGCGCGTAGGCCCGCTGCGGCTGGCCTGCCTCGTCCAGCGCATCCGGGACCGCGGTAATGCCGAGCCAGCGCACCTGGTCAGCCCGGCGGTCCGGCCCGGACGGCACGCCCAGCACCACCTCACCGACCATCTTGCCGGTGCGCAGCGCCTCTACGACCGGGAACTCCTCGGCCGCGCACGGGGTGCCGTCCTCGTGGACCGCGTCCCAGGCGGGCGGCGGCACCCCGCTGAACGCCTCGCCGAGGTCCGGCCCGAGCAGCTGGTGGGCGGCGTGGTTCATGCCGAGGACCAGCCCATCGGCGGCATAGTGCACGACCCCGTACGGCAGCGTCTCGAACAGGGTGCGGAACCGCTCCTGGCTGGCGGCCAGCTCGGCCGCCAGGGCCGCCCGGTCCTGGCGGTCCAGCACGTCCTTGGTGACGTCGGACACGAAGATCAGCAGGCCGGCCAGGGCGTCGCGCTCGTCGCGGACCGGCTGGCAGGCGTAGTCGATGAACACCTGGTCCGGCCGGCCGTCCCGGTAGATCGTCACCTCGACCTCGTGGCCGCGCCACGGCCGCCCGGCGGCCAGCAGCTCGCCGAGCTGATCGAAGCGGCCCTGGCCGTGCAGTTCGGGCAGGGCCTCCCGGTAGGGCTGGCCGAGCAGGTCCCGGCCGCCGAACAGCTGCCGGTACTCGTCGTTGGCGTACTCGTAGACGAGATCGGGCCCGGCCAGGTAGGCAGCCGCGGCTGGAGCCCCGTCCAGAAGCGGCCGCAGCAGGGCCACCAGATGGCCGCCGCTGTCGCGCGTACCCGTCATCGATCCCACTACGCCCCCTGTGGCGCTGCCAGCGGCCGATACGCAGCCCGGTCAGGTGGCTGCGCCGCTCCCCCGGTAGGTCACCGTTGATCACCTACCCTACCCGGTGGCCGACCTGCGGGTATTTGATAGTAAATAGGACTCGTTGCAACGATTGTGTTGCGGGCGCTTGCCGCCAGACGGTTGTCCTGTCACCATCAGCCTCTGCCCCGGTTCGGTCATCCCGCTTGACCGGTCCACCCTCACGGAGGCATCACAATGCGCCCGGTAATGCTCCGGTCACTGGTCGCGCCCGCGGTCGCGGCGGCGCTGATCATGCTGACGGCGTGTGGCGGTGGCGGGCACACCGCCGCGCAGGCCTCCGGGTCAGCCAGCCCGCCTGCGTCCGGCACGGCCAAGGCGCACCCGCTCAGCCAGACCACGGCCCGGCCGCCAGCCATGGTCGGGGTGACCACCAGGGGCGCGCTGGTCGTGCTCAGCTCGGTCACCGGGGCGCCGGTCCGCACGCTGGTGCCCAACGGGGTGCTGGGCGACGAGATCTCGGTCTCCCCGGACCACCAGCTGGTCTACTTCAGCCGGCGGCACGGCTGCATCGACGACGTGTACTCGGTGCCGGTGACCGGGGGCAAGCCCGTCCTGATCTCCACCGGCAGCCTGCCCGCGATCAGCCCGGACGGCTCGGCGCTGGCGTTCGCCCGGCAGCCGGCGCTGACCCCGCACTGCATGTCCGGCAGCGACATGTCGACCCAGTTCAGCCTGGTCATCCACACGCTGAGCACGGGAGTCGAGCACGTCTACCCGATGCTGCCGTCCGGCCAGACCTCGTCGCTGCCCGCACCCATCTCGCACCTGTCCTGGTCACCGGCCGGCACCCAGCTGGCCGTGTCGATCTCGGCCATCGAGGACAACGAGGGCTGGCAGATCGTGCTGCTGGACACCGCCTCGGCCCAGGACTACATGAACGGCCCGGGCGACACCTCCGTGCCGGTCACCGGGGCCGATGCCCGGCAGAGCTACTGGCGTGAGGGCGTGTTCATGCCGGACGGCAACCTGTTCGTCAGCCGGGCCTGCTGCGCCGGGGTACCAGTGCGCAACCGGTCCAAGCTGATGTGGGAAGTGACCACGGCGGGCCGGTTGCGGCACCTGGTGGCCATCGGCTTCCCGGGCCTGCAGCACACCAGCCTGGCCGTGAACCGGCCCGGGAAGTGGCTGCTGTACGTGGCGGGCACCGACCTGTACGTGTCGGAGAGCGGCGCCCGGCCGCGCCAGCTGGACGGCGGCCTAGCCGCCGCCGCCTGGATCTAACCGCCGCGGATCCAGGGGATCTAACCGGCTGGGCTGGGCCGCGCGCAGCGCCGGGAGGTAGACCGTGCGGCCGTCCAGCCGGGCCTGGCGGGCCGCGGGCACCCGGGCCGCGACGCTGGCCGACATCCGGGCCTCGGCCTCGGCCCAGGTGACGAACTCGGCGTCGTCCAGTTCCTCTTCCTGCAGCCGGATGATGACGTCGCTGCCGACCGTCCCGCCGTCGAACAGGTAGCTGATGACCGCCCGCGGCCGAACCCCCTCGGCCGCGACCCAGTCCACCACCAGCAGGTCGCCGGCGGGCAGGTCCAGGCCCACTTCCTCGGCGACCTCCCGGGCCGCGCCCAGGTGCGGCGCCTCACCGTCCTCGACGATGCCGCCCGGGATCCCCCAGTGCGGCCGGTAGTTGGGCTTCACGATCAGCATCCGGTCCGCGGCATCGGTGATCAGCATGCCGGCTGACACGTACACGGTGGGCAGGCTGGCGAACCAGTCGGCCTGGCTCAGGATTGCGGGCACGCCCCGCACGCTACCCCGGCCCGGCGCAGCGCGCTGTCGGCGGGGTCACCCAACGCAGCCAGATGCGCACCGATCCGCACCGGGACCCGGACCAGATGGCCGTGGATCAGGTGCGGCTGCTCGAGCGCGGCCGCCACCCGGCAGCGCAGCGCGCCCAGGGAGTCCCCGCTGATCCGCGGGGCCAGCACGGCGAACTGGCCGCCGCCCAGCCGGGCCACCGTGTCCTGCCCGCGGACCTGCGATCTGAGCCGGTGCCCGATGGTCAGCAGCACCTCGTCACCCGCGTCACGGCCATAGCTGTCGTTGATGACCGGAAGCTGGTCCACGTCCAGGTACAGCAGGCCGGTCGAGGCGGACGCCAGCCCCGCCACACCAGCCATGCCAGTCACACCAGCTACGCCAGTCACACCAGCCAGGCCGGCCAGGCCGGCCAGTTCAGCGGGGCGGTCCCGGCGGCCGGCCAGGGCCGCGATCAGCCGGGTGCGCAGCAGGACGCGGTTGGCCAGGCCGGTGAGCGGGTCGGAGGCGGCCCGGCCGGCCAGTTCCTGCCCGGCCAGCTTCCACCGGGTGATGTTGATGTGCGACGCCACCGCGCCGGTCTTGTCCCCGGTCAGCGGGGTGACCCGGAGCAGGAACCAGCGGTCCACCGCCGGTGACGGGCAGGCGTACTCCACTTCGCGCTGCACCGCGGCGCCGTCCAGCACGGCCCGCAGCCCGGCGGCGGCGGCCGTGGCGTCCGCGCAGCCGTCCGCGGCCGAACGCTGGCACAGCTCCAGGTAGTTCATGCCCACCCCGGTGGCCCCGGTCTGGCCGCCGTTGTCCACGGCGAACATCCGCCAGGCCCGGTTCACGGCCAGGATGCCCCCGGAGTGATCCAGCACCGCGGTCGAGTCAGGAAGCGCGTCGAGCAGGGCGCGGGCGAGCCCGTCGCTCCCCATCACGACCTCCCAGTCCGACGACCGACGGCGGGCAGCCGCAACCACGGCTGCCAGCAGCGATCCTAACCCGGAGGTATGAAGCCCCAGCTAGCGGCGGTGCCGGGCGGCGGCCCGCGCGGGGGCCTGCCCGGCCGCGGGCGCGAACTCGGTGTGGTCCACATCGACCCGGGTCACGGCCAGGTAGGCGACGAAGCCGACGATCACGACGGCGAGGTACAGGGCGACATGGCCGCGGCCGAGCCCCAGGCCGCCGAGGTGGTGCCCGATGCCCATCCAGTCCGCGTACGAGGCGCCCAGCGGCCGGGTCAGCACGTAGGCGGTCCAGAACGCGACCACGGCACTGCGCCGGAACTTCCAGTACGCCAGCCCGGGGATGAGGATGGCCACGGTGAACATGATCCCGGAGGCCAGGAAGCCCAGCCCGAACGTGGTCGCGGTCAGGTCGCCGGCCGCGGTGCCCAGCGCGAACGTGGCGCACACGGTGGCCCAGTAGAAAAGCTCCCGGCGCCGGGTGCAGATGCTGTGGATGGACAGCGTGCCCTCGGTCAGGTACCAGGCCACGAACACGACGACCAGGCAGGCCGCGAAGAAGCTGCTGGACAGGATGTACGGGACGCCGAGCTTGATGTGCATGCCGTCGGCGGCCAGGGTGCCGAACACGGCCACCATCGACACCGCGAACCAGTAGATCCAGGCGTTGTACCGCTTGGCCCGGAACTGCAGCACCATAGCCACCACGAACAGCGCCGTGCCGACCACGCCGGCCAGCACCGGGCTGTAGTTCAGCGCCATGAAATCGGCGAACGCCTCGCCCATGGCAGTGGTGAGGATCTTGATAATCCAGAAGAAAATCGTGATCCGCGGAACCTTGCTGAACCTGTACTGCGCCGGCGCGGTCAACCCGCGTTGCCGGATCTCACGCGTGGCCACCGCGACAGGATGCCATACCTACCTGCACAGCTTTGCCTGCCTTAACACAACATTTGCCATCCCTGGGGAAACGAGGGCCGTCTCCCCAGGGATGGCAAATTCACGCGCGGAACTCAGGTGCCGGGAACGTGGCCCCGGATGTAGATCGGCGTGCCCTTGGTCTCGTTGACGTAGACCAGCTTGTGGAAGAACGCGGCGATGAACATCGGGATCCGCACGCAGCCGTGCGAGACCGCCTGCAGCGGGACCGGGATATCGCCGTGAATGGCGTACGAGCCGCCGATGAAGAACACCGGGTTGTACATCGTGCCCAGCGGCACCTTCACCCAGCCCGGTGCGAACCAGTGCGCCCGGTAATTGCCGTCCGGGGTAATAGCCGGGCCGCAGGTCGCCTTGGGGTCACCCGGGCACGGGTAGTAATAGCCGCCGCCCGGCGAGATGTGGCTGATCAACTCGGGCACGTTGTGCTTGTACAGCACCAGGAAGCCCCGCGCCAGGTGCACCTCGATCCGCCAGGAACCGCCCTTGGGCACCAGCACCGGCGGCTGCTTCGGGGACACCAGCGCCCGCTTCATGGCCCGGGTCAGGTTGTTCGGGTTGACCGAGGTCTGGATGCCCTGGGCCTCCTTGAACGCCCAGACGGCCTCCTCGGTGTTCGGGCCGTACTGGCCGTCCGGCTTGCCCGAGTAGTAGTGCAGGTAGTTCAGCCGCTCCTGCAGCCGCTTGACCGCGGCACCGGTCGACCCGGGGCCCAGCGTGCCCTTCGGGGGCACGTACGTCGCACCAACCGCCAGGCTGGCATGGGCGGCCGGCTTCGCCACCGCCGCACCCGCCGACCCTGCCAGGCTGAGCAGCCCGCCACCCAGCGCGGCCACCGCGCCCAGAGCCGCCACACAACCCCGCACCGTTCGCCTCATCCACGGCTCCTTCAGCACACTTCATTCCCTTATGGGAAATGTTGACCACTTCTACAGACGTTTAATCGTCGGCGCAGGTTGGCCACAGACCGGTAACAGATGGGGGTTTGTGGGGCTGCTGGGCCGGACACGAATGCTTCCACATCGCCCCCGCCGTGCCGAAGGGACGCGCCGCCCCGCGCCAAAGCCGGGGCGCCGCCGACTGATGAGGAGCGAGGGAGCGAGGAACGAGCGACCGAGCGACGAGGGAAGGAGGTGGGTCCAGCCCCGGCGGAGGCGCAAAGCCAACAGAGCTTCCCACACCGGGTAGCATCCGATCTCGTGCGCACCTCGCGCTGGCAGGACTGGCCCGCCGCCCAGTTGCTGGCCGCCAAGCAGCAGGCCGGTACCCGGATCAGCGTGGTGATCCCGGCCCGGGACGAGCAGCGCACCGTGGGCCGGGTGGTCGCCGTGCTGCGCCAGGCCCTGATCACCGACCTGCCGCTGGTGGACGAGATCGTGGTCATGGACTCCGACTCGACCGACGCCACCGGCAGCGTCGCCGCCCGGGCCGGAGCCACCGTGCACCGGGCCAAGGACGTCGCGCCCGGGCTGGGCACGTTCCCCGGCAAGGGTGAGGCGCTGTGGAAGTCGCTCCTGGTCACCACCGGTGACCTGCTGGTCTTCGTGGACGCCGACCTGACCCGGTGGGGCCCGCACTTCGTCACCGGCCTGCTCGGCCCGCTGCTGGCCGACCCTGAGGTGCGCCTGGTCAAGGGGTTCTACGAGCGGGTCCGCACCGAGGACGACGGCTCCACCTCGACCGAGGGGGGCCGGGTCACCGAGCTGGTCGCCCGCCCGCTGCTCAGCCTGTGGTGGCCCGAGCTGGCCGGCGTGGTGCAGCCGCTGGCGGGCGAGTGGGCGGCCCGCCGCGGCCTGATGGAGTCGCTGAGCATCCCGGTCGGCTACGGGGTCGAGCTGTCCACCCTGCTGGACACCGCGGCCCGCTACGGCCTGGACGCGCTGGCCCAGGTCGACCTGGGCTCCCGGGCGCACAAGCACCAGGCCGACCACGACCTGGCCGTGATGGCCGCGGAGCTGCTGGTGGTGGCCGAGGCCCGCCGCGACCGCCCGGCCCCGCCCCCCGGAGCGGCCACGCTGCGCCAGTTCACCCGGGAGAACGGCGCGGCCCGGCCGCGCTTCCGCCCAATCCCAACCCGCGAGCGCCCGCCCCTGGTGACCGTGCGGAGCGCCGCGGCCGGCCCGGACCGGCCAGCGACTTAGCATGCCGAACGCCACTGCCCCCCACCCGCTGCGCCTCGGCGCGCAGACCTATCCCCCGCACCAGCGGCTGATCATGGCGATCGTCAACCGGACCCCGGACTCGTTCTACGACAAGGGCGCGACCTGGGACGAGGCCGCCGCCATGGACCGGGTGCACCAGGTGGTGGCGGACGGGGCGGACATCCTGGATGTGGGCGGTGTGGCCGCCGCGCCGGGCGCCCCGGTGGACGTGGCCGAGGAGATCCGCCGCACGGTGCCGTTCGTGGCCGCGGTCCGTGATGCCCACCCGGACCTGGTCATCAGCGTGGACACCTACCGGCACGAGGTGGCCCGGGCCGCCTGCCAGGCCGGTGCGGACCTGCTGAACGACACCTGGGGCGGCCAGGATCCCGGCCTGCCCGCGGTGGCGGCCGAGTTCGGCGCCGGGCTGGTGTGCGCGCACGCCGGCCCGCTGGCGCCGCGGACCCGGCCGTTCCGGGTGGCCTACGACGACGTGCTGGCCGCGGTGCTGGAGCACACCCTGGGGCTGGCCGCGCGGGCCGTCGCGGCCGGGGTGGAGCGGGACCGGATCCTGATCGACGCGGCCCACGACTTCGGCAAGAACACCTGGCAGTCGCTGGAGGTGACCCGGCGTCTGGGCGAGATGACCGGCACCGGCTGGCCGGTGCTGGTGTCGCTGTCCAACAAGGACTTCGTCGGCGAGACGCTGGACCAGCCGCCCGCCGGGCGGCTGACCGGGACGCTGGCCACCACGGCGATCTGCGCCTGGCTGGGCGCCCGGGTGTTCCGGGTGCACGAGGTGGCCGAGACCCGCCAGGTGCTGCGCATGGTCTCGGCCATCCAGGGCGAGCAGCCGCCGGCCCGCACCGTCCGCGGGCTGGCCTAAGTTGATCACCGCTGCCGCGCCATGATCATTGCAGCTGCGCTGTGTCCCTGGCCCCCGCTCCTGGTCCGCGAGCTGACCGGCGCCGACCCCGTCCTCCCGGAACTGCGCGACGCCTGCGCCGCCGCCGTCGCCGCGCTGCTCTCCGGCAGTCCCGGGCGAGTCGTCGTGGTCGCCCCCGGCACGGCCACCACCTCGTGGCCGGCTGACGGCCGCCTCAACGTCGCGGCGTTCGGCGGCCTGCCGGCGGCCAGCCAGGATCCCGCCAGCCCGATATCCGGCCTGGGCAGCCCGGAAGCCGGCGACCCCTCATCCGGCCTATGTGGGCCTGACCCCGGCGGCCCCCAATCCGGCATCGGCAGGCCGCCAGCGGGCGCTGGCGTTAGGGAGAGCAGGCCGGCGCTGCCGCCCGCGGCCGGGATGGGGGCCTACCTGCTGGACCTGGCGGCCTACCGGGGGCCCCGGGTGATCTGGACGGTGGGCGAGGACGAGACGCCGGCCGGCTGCCGGAAGCTGGGTGCGGAGCTGGCCGCAGGCGGCCAGCGGACCGCGCTGCTGGTGCTGGGGGACGGGAGCGCGCGGCGCGGGCCGAAGGCCCCCGGCGCGTTCGACCCGCGGGCCGCCGCGTTCGACGCCGGGGTGGAGCGCGCGGTCCGGGAGGCCGACCTGGACGCATTGCTGGCCGTGGACCCGGCGCTGGCCCGCGGCCTGATGGCGACCGGGCGGCCAGCCTGGCAGGTGCTGGCGGGCGCGCTGGCCGGCACCGAGCTGGCCGGCACCGGGCCGGCCGTGCGGGTGCGCTATGCCGGCGACCCGTTCGGCGTCATGTACTTGGTGGCCAGCTTCGGGCCGGCCGACTGAGTGCCCTCACTCCCCCGGGATGGCGGCCGCGGCTGAGCCGCGGGTGACCCCACCGCCGCCCGTCAGCCGGGCCGCGATGACCACCGGGATCACGGTGAGCAGCAGCACCCCGACGACGACCACGTTGACCTCGGGCAGCTGCTGGCCGAGCCGGATCGCGCCGAAGATCCACAACGGCAGCGTGTTCTGCGCGCCCGCGGTGAACGTGGTCACGATGACCTCGTCGAAGGACAGCGCGAACGCCAGCAGCGCGCCGGAGATCAGCGCGGTGGACAGCATCGGCAGGGTCACCGTGCGGAACGCGAACCAGCCGTGCGCGCCCAGGTCGGCCGAGGCCTCGTACATCGAGCCGGACATCCGGCGCAGCCGGGCCAGCACGTTGTTGTAGACCACCACGATGCAGAACGTGGCGTGCCCGATGATGATGGTCAGCAGCGACAGGTCGATCCCGGCGAAGCTGAACGCCGAGTTCAGCGCGATGCCGGTGATGATCCCGGGCAGCGACAGCGGCAGCACCAGCAGCAGCGACACCGACTCACGGCCGAAGAACCGGAACCGGTGCACACCGAACGCGGCCAGCGAGCCGAGCAGCAGCGCGATGGCCGTGGCCACCACGGCGGCCTTGAGCGAGAGGATCAGGGCCGCCCGCACCTGCGGGTCGTGCCAGGCCACCGAGAACCATTTCGTGCTGAACCCGTGGATCGGCCAGGTCTGGATGACCGATGAATTGAACGCGTACACGATGATGATCACGATCGGCACGAACAGGAACAGCAGCACGCCGGCCACCCAGATGCGCAGCCCGATGCGGGCCAGCCGCCCCTCCATCAGAGGGACTCGAACGCGCCGAGCAGCCGCGCGCCGAGCAGGTAGAAGATCATGATCACGATGGGCACCACCGCCAGGGCCGCGGCGAACGGCAGGTTGTTCGCCGTGCCCAGGTTGGAGTAGATGACGTTGCCGATGAAGTTGGAGTTGGCCCCGCCGATCAGCAGCGGGGTGATGAAGTCGCCCAGGGTGAGCGAGAACGTGAAGATCGAGCCGGCCACCACGCCGGGCAGCGCCAGCGGCAGCAGCACACTGCGCAGCGTCCGCCAGTTCCGCGCGCCCAGGTCGCCGGACGCCTCGAGCAGCGAGTCCGGGATCCGCTCCAGCGCGGCGTACACCGGGATGATCATGAATGGCAGCCAGATGTACGAGAACACCAGCCACATCGCGGTGTTGGTGTAGCCGATGTTCACCGCGCCGAGGCCGATCTTGGTGAAGAACCAGCTGAGCGTGCCGCCCTTCTGCAGGATCACGATCCAGGCGTAGACCCGGGCCAGGTAGCTGGCCCACAGCGGCAGCAGCACCGCGGTGAACAGCAACTGGCGGGCGCGCGGCGTGGCCACCCGGGCCATGAAGTAGGCGAACGGGAAGGCCAGCACGGCGTCGGTCACCGTGACCAGCGCGGCCATCCCGACGGTGCGGCCGATGATGGTCAGGTAGGTGCTGGTGAAGATCTGCTGGAAGTTGGCCAGCGTCCACGTGTGCACCAGGTTGTTGGTGAACGGGTTGACGCTCCAGAACGCGGTGATCAGCATGACCACCAGCGAGGCCAGGTAGATGACCAGGAACCAGGCCAGCGGCGGGCTGAGCGTCAGCGTGGCGCGGAGCCAGGCCCGGCGCCACAGCGCGGCGGAGACCCGGGCCGATCCCGTGCTGGATACGGCCCGGCTCTCCCTCGTCGCGGTCGCGGTCATCCGGTGATCTGGGTCCAGGCGGTCACCCACTGCTGGAACGGCACGCAGTCGTTCTTGCCGTTGCCGCACTGGGCCAGCGGGGTCTTCCAGAACTTGATGGTGTTGAAGTAAGACTCCGGCGCGTTGGCGTGGTACGCCTCGCACGAGCCCTTCTGGATGCTGTCCATGATCGGGCAGGCCAGCTTGTTGGCCGGGGTCTCGCCGAAGTACACCGCCTCCTGGGCCTGCACCTTGGGCGTGGTCACCCACTGCATCCACTTGTAGGCGCAGTTCGGGTGCGGCGCGTGGGTGGCCAGCATCCAGGTGTCGGCCCACCCGGTGGCGCCCTGGGCCGGGATGATGCCCGCGACCTTGTCCCCGTTGGCGTTCAGCGTGTTGGCCTGGTACGGCCAGGCCGCGCCGACCACGGTGGTGCCGCTGGAGAACAGCGAGATCTCCTGCGAGGCCAGGTCCCAGTACTTCTTGACCAGCGGCTGCTGCTGCTTGAGCAGGGCCACGGTCGCGTTGAACTGGGACTGCGTTAGCTCGTACGGGTCGGTGATGCCCAGGCTGGGCTTGATCTTGGACAGGTACAGCGCGGCGTCCGCGATCTGGATCGGGTTGTTCGGCACCGTGATCTGGCCGGAGTACTGCTTGCTGTACAGCACCGACCAGGAGTCCGGCGCGGTCGGGAAGGCCTTCTTCGAGTACAGCAGCACGTTCGGCCCGAACTCGTAGGACACCCCGTAGTGCTTGCCGCCGATGGTGTTGAACGGCGGCGACTGCAGGAACGGGTGGAAGTTCTTCCAGTTCGGCATCAGGTTGATGTTGATCGGCTTGACGTCGCCGCCGTAGATCAGCCGCAGGTCGGCGTCGCCGGACGCGGACACCAGGTCGTACTGGCCGCCGCCACCGTTGGCCATCAGCGACACCATCTCGCTGGAGGACCCGGCGTACTTCACGCTGACCTGGCAGCCGGTGGCCTTCTGGAACGGGTTCACCCATTGCGGCTGGGCGTAGCCCTCCCAGGCGATCAGGTTCAGCTTGCCCTCGGTCTTGCCGACCGAGGACGGCACGGCCGTGCCCGCCTGCGGCGGGGTGAGGCCCGCCGTCGCCGAGCCGCCGGAATTGCTGCTGCCACCAGACGAGCTGCCCCCCGACGATCCGCAGCCGGCCACCAGCACCAGGGCGGACAGCGCCGCGAGCAGCGCGCCACCCAGCGTCCATCTCCTCATGAGTCTTCCTTCCCCTCCGCGGGGCCCGGCGCGGCCTGGCCCGTAATTTCGTAGGTCTGGTCGTCCCGCCAGGCGACCCTGATCGTGGTGCCCCGGGCACCGAGGTAGTCGGCCGCGGCGCCGTCCAGGTTCTGCCGGACCGCGGTGAGCCGGCTGCCGTCGGCCAGTTCCACCTGGTAGCGGGTGAGCATGCCGAGGTAGACGACGTTCTCGATGCGGCCCTCTTCGACATGGCTGCCCGCTGGGGCCGCGTCGTCCCCGGCCAGCAGCCGGATCTTCTCCGGCCGGATGGTGAGGTGCCGGCCGTCGCGTTCCAGCAGGTTGGAGATGCCGATGAAGCCGGCCACGAAGTCGCTGGCGGGCTGCTCGTACACCTCGACCGGCGTGCCCAGCTGCTCGATGTGGCCCTGGTTGAACACGGCCAGCCGGTCGCTCATGGTCAGCGCCTCTTCCTGGTCGTGCGTGACGTACACGAACGTGATGCCGACCTCACGCTGGATCCGCTTGAGCTCCAGCTGCATCTCCTGGCGCAGCTTGGCGTCCAGCGCCCCCAGCGGCTCGTCGAGCAGCAGCACCTCGGGCTGGTTGACCAGCGCCCGGGCCAGCGCGACGCGCTGCCGCTGGCCGCCGGACAGCTGGACCGGCTTGCGGCCGGACAGCCCGGACAGCCGGACGATGCCCAGCGCGTCCTCGGCCCGGCGCTGGCGCTCGGCCTTGGCCACCCGCCTGACCCGCAGCCCGTAGGCCACGTTGTCCAGCACGCTCATGTGCGGGAACAGCGCGTAGTCCTGGAACACCGTGTTCACGTCCCGGGCGTACGGCGGCTGCCGGGTCACATCCTGGCCGCCCAGCTCCACCCGGCCGGAGTCGGGCCGCTCGAAGCCCGCGATCAGCCGTAGCAGGGTGGTCTTGCCCGAGCCGGACGGGCCGAGCATGGTGAAGAACTCGCCCTCGGCGATCTCCAGGTCCACCCCGGCGACCGCGGTGACCGGCCCAAACGATTTGTGCAGCGCGCTAAGCCGGACGGCCGCCCTGGCCCCGGGCGTGCCGGGCGGGGCGGATCCGAGCACCGCCGCTTCATCGTGCATATTTGCTGTCATCCTCTGTCCTGCGGCGATCGTTTCCGTAACATACATACCTAGATGTTTTAGCTGTCAAGCAGGTCCCCCAGACCGTTAAAGAACTGAGGCTGGCGTGCCCCGTTCCGCCCTCGCCACCGTCCGGTCCCGCACTGTTTTCGCCCCGCTGGACGCGGGGGGCCGGGCCGGGACCGTGGCCCGGCGGCTGATCCAGGCCATCACGCTCGGCCTGCTGCTTGACGGCGAGTGCCTGCCCGCGGAGAGCGAGCTGGCCAGCCAGTTCGGCGTGTCCCCGGTCACCCTGCGCGAGGCGCTGGCCATGCTCAGGGACATGGGCCTGGTGGAGACCCGGCGCGGGCGGCAGGGCGGGTCGTTCATCCGGGCCCCGGACCAGGCCCAGGCCGGCTACCTGGAACCCCAGCTCCGCCTGCTGTCGGTGCACGAACTGCAGGACATCGGCGACCACCGGGCGGCGGTGGCCGGGGCGGCGGCCCGGCTGGCCAGCCAGCGCGCGCTGGACGGTGACGTGCACGCGCTGCGCGAGCACGTGGCCCGGCTGCGCGCCGCCGGGACGCTGGCCGAACGCCGCCGGGCCGACACCAGGATCCACATCGAGATCGCGGCCGCGGCCCAGTCCCCCCGGCTGACCCGCGCGGAGATGGACCTGTGGTCCGAGGTGGGCGACCTGGTCTGGCTGCCGGTGACCGGGGACCTGGTCGCGGAGGTGACCGCGGAGCACGTGGCGCTGGTGGACGCGATCGGCCGGGCCGACCCGGACGAAGCCCGGCAGCTGGCCGAGCAGCACGTGCTGGCCGAGACCGAGCGGCTGATCAAGCTCCGCCTCGGGATGGAGCGGTGATCAGCCAGCGGGGCACGGCGCTGCTGGCCGGGATCACCGAGCGGGTCGGGCGGGTGTTCGGCCACGTCGAGGACATCCGCGGGGCCGGCGAGTCGGTCTTCCAGGCGGCTCAGGAGGCCGGCCGCCAGGTGCGCCGGGCCGACTTCGCCGCGCTGCGCCCGCTGGTCGCGGACGTCCTGCACGAGCAGGCCGGCCTGGTGGCCGGCGCGGGCGTGGTGCTCGCGCCGGACGTGGTGGCCGACGCGCCGCGGAGCATCGAGTGGTGGTGGGCCGACGCCGCGGCCCGGATCAGCCGGCTGCACGTGGACACCGACCCCAGCTCGGCCGAGTGCTACGACTACACGACGACCGAGTGGTACCGCGAGCCGCAGCGCACCGGCCGGGCCGCGGTGACCGGCCCCTACGTCGACTTCATCTGCACCCGCGAGTACACGTTCACGCTGGCCATCCCGGTGTTCGAGGCGGGCCGGTTCCGCGGCGTGGCGGGCGCGGACATCCTGGCCGGCCAGCTCGAGCGGCTGGTGCTGCCCGGGCTGGCCGGCCTGGGCCGGGTGGCCGTGCTGGTCAGCGGGTGCGGCCGGGTCATCGCGTCGAGCAGCGCCAGCATCCGGCCGGGCACGGTGCTGCGCGGGCGGGAGCTGCCAGTGGGCCTGGCCCCCGTGGCTGAGCTAACCGGAGGGCCGATGCCGTGGACCCTGCTCAGCGCGTCCTGAGCATGAGCCCGCCTGCGCCGGGTAGTGGCCAGTTAAGGCACGCCCGGAGGGTGGTCACCGGCGATGAACGCAGTGGAGAAGCTGGTCAAGTGGGTGGACCACGCCCAGCAGGACCGCCGCTGGCTGGCCTTCCCTGTCGCCGTGTGGAAGAAGTTCGGTGACGACCAGGCCGGGAACCTGGCCGCGCTGATCGCCTACTACGGTTTCGCCGCCCTGTTCCCGCTGCTGCTGGTCCTGGTCACGGTGCTGGACATCGTGCTGCGCAGCAATCCGTCGCTGAAGGACCGGGTGCTCGACTCGGCGTTCGGCCAGTTCCCGGTGATCGGGGACCAGCTGCAGAACAACGTGCACGGGCTCACCCAGACCGGCCCGGCTCTGGTCATCGGCCTGATCCTGACGTTCCTGGGGGCGCGCGGCGTGGCCGGCGCGGCGCAGAACGCGCTGAACACGGTGTGGGGCGTGCCGATGTTCCGCCGCCCCGGATTCCCCTGGTCCATGCTGCGGGACATCGTGCTCATCCTGGCCGTGGGCACCGGGCTGCTGCTCACCACGCTGCTGTCCGGGGTGGCGGCCAGCGCGGCCAAGTCGCTCGGCCTCGGTGGCCAGGTGGCCGCGATCGCGGTGTCGCTGCTGCTGAACATCGGGGTGTTCTGGTACGGCTTCCGGCTGGCCACGGCCAAGGAGATCGGCACCAGGGAGATGCTGCCCGGCGCGGTGATGGCCGCCGTCGCGTGGCAGATCCTGCAGGTGCTCGGCACCACCCTGGTCACGCACACGCTGTCGCACAGCTCGTCGCTGTACGGCGTGTTCGGCATCGTGCTCGGCCTGCTGGCCTGGCTCTACCTGCAGGCCCAGTTCACGCTGTACGCGGTGGAGGCCAACGTGGTCGCGGCCCGGCGGCTGTGGCCGCGCAGCCTGAACCCCCCGCCGCTGACGGCCGAGGACCAGCGCGCCCTGGACATGTACGCCAAGAGCCAGGAACGCCGGCCCGAGCAGAACATCCAGAGCCACTTCACGCCGAATGGGGCGGGTGAGCCAGCCAAGCCGGACGGGGTGACCGACCCGGCCACGCCGGACGGGGTGACCGAGCCCGCCACGCCGAACGGCCAGACCGACCCGGCCACGCCGGACGGGGTGAACGAGCCGGCTGCGCCTTCCGGGCCGACCCGGCCGGCCCCGTCCTAAGGCTGCCGCCA
>Ga0335085_10007836_pt1 | contig 16416 bp, 12 predicted proteins | sample Lox_Sample_45_FD_206712 | JGI IMG/M metagenome (GOLD analysis project Ga0335085, IMG submission 206712) | Soil microbial communities from Loxahatchee National Wildlife Refuge, Florida, United States - Lox_Sample_4.5 | ecosystem: Environmental > Terrestrial > Soil > Wetlands | place: USA...
AACCCCGTTATCTCATGGGAGTAGGCACGCCCGAGGACATCGTCGAGGCAGTCTGCCTGGGTGTCGACATGTTCGACTGCGTGCTGCCGACGCGAAACGCGCGCAACGGCCATTTGTTCACCCGCAACGGAGCGATCCGTATCCGTAATAGCCAGTATCAGAATGACACGCGCCCGCTGGATGAGTCGTGCGCTTGCTACACCTGTCGGCATTACAGCAGGGCCTATCTTCGCCACCTCGACAAGTGTCGCGAGATTCTCGGCGCGCGCTTGAATACCATTCACAACCTACATTACTATCAAGAGCTTATGCGTGATCTGCGCGATTCGATCGGACGCGGCGACCTGGAGGGTTTCGTGGCGCGTTTCTATGAGCTGCGAACAAAATCCGACCCAATTGTGTAATAATGTACAGCTTTAACTGACTGAATAGGGATTGATGATGAGCGTTTTCATTTCCGATGCGTTTGCCCAGGCAGCGCCGGCGGCCCAAGAACCGGGCATCGCCGGATTAATCTTTCCCCTGGCGATTCTGGCGATTTTTTTCATTCTGTTTGTCTGGCCCCAACATAAACGTTCCAGGGAGCACAAGAAGTTGGTCGAGAGTTTGACCAAGGGCACTGAAGTCGTCACTACCGGTGGACTTTTGGGAAGAGTGGCCGATCTGGACGAAAACTTCATACAACTCGAAGTAGCGGAAAACGTTTATATCTACGTACAGCGTCATGCTGTCGGTTCCCTGATGCCTAAAGGCACCTATAAAGCGAAGAAGAGATCCGAAAAATAACAAAGCCTTTCCGACTCAAGCCCGCCGGCGCTTCCAGTTTCATCCCAGAAAAGTAACGTATTGCAGGCCGTAACCATGCAAAACCGCTATCCTGTTTGGAAAAATCTATTGGTGCTAAGCGTGTTGGTCTTGGCGATCATTTATGCGTTACCGAATATCTTCGGCGAAGACCCTTCGGTCCAGCTTTCGCCGATGCGCAGTGCCAAGATCGATCAGAGCACAGTGGTCCAAATCGAAAAGCTGTTGGCGGATGCCGGGTTGCAGCCGAAAACGATCGAGTTGGGCGAGACGTCGGTGCTGGTACGATTTGCCGACACGGACGCCCAACTGAAGGCCGAGGGTGTCCTCAAGGACGAGATGGGCAACAACTACACCGTGGCGCTCAACCTAGCTCCGGCAACTCCGGGCTGGTTGCGCGCGGCCAACGCCAAACCCATGTATCTGGGGCTGGATTTGCGGGGCGGCGTGCATTTCATGCTCCAGGTGGACATGGATGCAGCGATCCAGCAGGGCGAAGAGCGCTATGCCGAGGATATCCGCTCGTTGCTGCGCGAGAGCAGGGTCCGCTATCTGTCGGTGGAGCGGGATAAGGCGATAATTCAGGTCAAGTTCCAGGATGCGCAAACGCTGGCCCAGGGGCAGGATATAATCAAAAGGGAATTGCGCGGTTTGCAACTGGAGGCGGTTGAGTCGGAAAACCTGTTGCGGGCGAAAATGTCCGAGCAGGAAGTGCGCGACGTGCGGAAATTTGCCGTGGCGCAGAACATTACCACCTTACGCAATCGCGTGAACGAACTGGGTGTCGCCGAACCAGTCATCCAGCAGCAGGGTGAGGACCGTATTGTCGTCCAGTTGCCAGGCGTGCAGGATACCGCACGCGCCAAGGAGATTCTGGGCGCGACCGCTACCCTCGAATTCCGCCTGGTTGATACGGAGCACAGCGTGCAGACCACGCAGGATAAGGTCCCCTTGGGTTCCAGGCTGTATTACGACCGCGGCGGCAAGCCGGTATTGCTGCAGCGCAAGATCATCGTAACGGGCGATCAGGTCGTGGACGCGTCCTCTGGGCTCGAACAGCAATCGGGATCGGCTGCGGTGTTCATTACCCTCAATGGCGTGGGTGCCAAGAAAATGGCCGACACCACCAAGGAGAACATTGGCAAGCCGATGGCGGTGGTGTACATCGAAAACAAGACGGAAACCAAGGAAGTCAACGGTCAGAAAGTCACGACCAAAAAGAAGGTCGAAGAAGTCATCAATGTCGCGACCATTCGTGACCGTTTCAGCAAACGCTTTCAGATCACCGGACTGGACAGCACCAACGAGGCTCGCAATTTGGCTCTGCTGCTCCGTGCCGGAGCCCTCGTGGCACCGATGGAAATTGTGGAAGAACGTACCGTCGGCCCAAGCATGGGCAAGGAAAACATTGACAAGGGCACCAAATCCAACGTTTACGGATTCATCGCCATCGCCGTGTTCATGGTCATCTATTACCGCATCTTCGGGTTTTTTTCCATTGTCGCACTGGGCGCGAATGTGCTGCTTTTGGTTGCAGTACTATCTCTGTTGCAAGCAACCCTGACCCTTCCGGGAATGGCCGGCATCGCGCTCACTGTCGGTATGGCTATTGACGCCAATGTGCTTATCAATGAGCGCATCCGTGAGGAACTTCGTGCCGGCGTATCGCCGAACGCAGCGATTTATATTGGCTACGAGCGCGCCTTTGCGACGATCCTTGACACGAACATTACCACTTTGATAGCCGGCATCGCCCTGTTCCTGCTGGGCTCGGGTCCGATTCGCGGGTTTGCATTAGTATTGTGCATCGGCATCCTGACCTCTATGTTCAGCGCGGTGCTGGTGTCTCGGATGATCGTCAACTTCACTTACGGTCGGCAGCGCAGACTGGCCAAGCTTGCTATCTGAGGACCAAACAACTATGGAATTCTTCAAGATCAAGCGTGACATCCCGTTCATGCGTTACGGGCGGGTCACCACAACTATCTCCCTGGTTACCTTCATTCTCGCCGTGCTCGCTCTCGTCCTCAAGGGCCTCAATCTAGGGCTCGACTTTACCGGCGGTATGCAGATAGAGGTCACCTATACCCAGCCAGCAAACATCGAGGCAATTCGAAAGATACTGGAAGATCAGAAGATCGCCGACGCTTCGGTGCAGAACTTTGGAACCACGAAGGATGTGCTGATCCGATTGCCCGTGACCCCCGATATCAGCGGCGCCAAATTGAGTGAGCAACTACTCTCGATGCTGAAAGCCCAAGATGCCTCCGTTAAACTGAGGCGTGTCGAGTTTGTTGGGCCGCAGGTTGGCAAGGATCTGTTCGAGAACGGCGGGCTCGCGCTCCTGTTGGTGATCGCGGGCATTATGATCTACCTAGCCGTGCGCTTTGAGTGGCGGTTCGCGTTGGCGGCCATCATCGCGAACATGCACGACATCGTGATCATTCTCGGCATGTTCGCCTTTTTCCAGTGGGAGTTCACCCTGTCGGTGCTCGCCGCAGTGCTGGCGATTCTAGGCTACTCGGTGAACGAGTCGGTGGTGGTCTTCGACCGGGTGCGTGAGAACTTTCGCAAGATGCGCAAGGCGAGTGTCCCGGAGATCATCGACAATGCGATTACCACAACCATGTCTCGCACCATTATCACTCACTCTATGACCCAGTTGATGGTTCTGGCCATGTTCTTCTTTGGCGGCGAGGCGCTGCACAATTTTGCTCTGGCCCTGACCATCGGCATCGTCTTCGGCATCTACTCCTCAGTGCTGGTGGCAAGCCCTATAGTGTTGTGGCTGGGCGTGTCTAGAAAGGACCTGATGCCGGTCATGAAAGAAGGTGCTGTCGACGATCGCCCCTGACCTTTGGGGAAGCGAGAATGGCCGCACGATGCGGCCATTTTTGCATGTGTCGCGTCCTACAATGGTTCGTCGTACCGTCTGATGCGGGCGGCTTGTCGCCGCTAACGTCGAAAATTCACAAACTCTGCAAGCCTATCTTCCAGTCCTTGTTGGGGAATCCCGACAAATTTTTCTTCGATCCCTTCAGTTCTTGGTCTAATCCTAAGCTTGCCGTGCAAGGCTGCTATTGGCGAATCCCAGGCGCCGTCAGACAATCCTTCCAAACCAAATGTTTATGCCTTCAAGGCGATTGGCGGGCTGGATAGCGCCTTTGTCTGGCCCGTAATTTGCTGATAAGGTATTCGTCCGAAAGCTCCGGCAGTACAACGCCGGTTTTCGATGCGGGCTCAACTGCCCGGTTTTTCGAGCTTACATTCCAAAAGGCCGTATGTAATGACTGTCCATCCCGCTTCGATCAGTACTGCGTCGCGTTGGCGCCGCGTTCTGGCTCTCGTTTTTCTGTGCGGTTTCCTGCCCGCTTGTGCCTACCGCTCGGGGGTGAAGGAAGTCGCCCTGCCGATCCCCAAATCACTGCCAGATCGGATCGCGACTCACGAGTTCACTTTAAATAATGATGACGGCGTCGTCGGCCAGCTCGCAAGCGTGCCGGTGAAGGAAGGCGATACCTTGCCGGATATTGCGCGCCATTTCGGTCTCGGTTTTGAGGAAATCAGCGCAGCCAATCCTGACCTGGAGCCGTGGATCCCACAGTCGGAGGCTCGGGTCATTCTGCCCCTGCAGTTCATTCTGCCGGATGCGCCGCGCAAGGGCATCGTCATCAATCTGGCGGCCATGCGCTTGTTTTATTTTTCGGGCCGCAAATCCCAGGCGGTAATCACCTATCCGGCCGGCATCGGCAAGGAGGGCCGCTCGACCCCTACCGGCCAGATGTTAGTCGAACGTAAGACCGCGCATCCGACCTGGTACGTGCCGGAGTCGATTCGCAGAGATCACCAGCTGAAAGGCGATCCGTTGCCGGCTTCGGTGTCTCCTGGCCCCGACAACCCCTTGGGCGATTACGCCATGTATCTCAGCAGACCCAGTTATCTGATACACGGCACTAACAAGCCCTACAGTATCGGTTTTCGCGCGAGTAACGGCTGCATTCGCCTGTATCCGGAAAACATCGAAAAGTTGTTCGGCAAGGTTGCGGAAAAAACGCCGGTCAAGATTGTCAATCAGCCCTATTTGGTCGGTTGGCTTAATGGAAATCTTTACTTGGAGGCGCATACGCCCCATGAGGAGATGGATGACCAACAGGCGACGAAGAATCTCCTCGCGAAACTTAAGAAAATAGAGAAAAAACAGTCCATTAAGCTGGATTGGTCCAAGATCGATGAGACTCTTGCACAGGCGAGGGGAATCCCGGTGCCAATTCTCGACCACACAGACAATTTGAGCAGCGTGCTGGCCAAGGCTGTCGCCCTGGACCATCCCCGGCGGCTTTACGGTCAGCCCGAACCGCCGAAGTTGACCGAGGGAAGCTGGTATGTCAAGGCCGCAGAAACCACCGACGAAACCGACGCACGTCGGCTGGCCGCCATGCTCAATCATCAGGGGCCGCAGATTCCGGCCCAAGCAGTCGCCAAAGACGGGCGTTATCAGGTACTCGCCGGTCCTTTCAAAAACGCAAAAACGACCAAAGCCATGGCGAAGCGGATGAAAATAGACCTGGAAATAGCGGGCGAGATCATCGAGCCGGCGCAGCGGCTCAGCCTGAAAGGCTCGCCGTAGAATGAGAGCTTGTTCGTGTGCGGGGCGCGAGCTTGGGGGGTCGCCCTAATTCCCGATCGTTTTACTTTGCCGTTGTGTACAAAAGTGGGAAAATGAAGCCGGTTCAATCATCGGCTATGCCACTGGCATGACAACAACCCCGGATTCCCCTGCCACCCAGCTCATCGACCGATTCGGGCGGCGGGTCAACTATGTGCGCATCTCCATCACGGATCGCTGCGACTTTCGCTGTGTTTACTGCATGAGCGAGGAAATGACTTTCCTGCCACGTGCGCAGATTCTGACCCTGGAGGAGATCCACGCGGTGGCTGCGGCGTTCGTCGAACTGGGTGTGGACAAGATCAGAATCACCGGCGGCGAACCTCTGGTGCGCAAGGGCGCACTCGACCTATTGCATCAGCTTGGCCAGTTGGATGGACTGCGCGAGTTAGTGCTGACCACCAACGGTTCGCAGCTAGAGACAGCTGCGGCTGAAATCAAAGCCGCCGGCGTCAAACGCATCAATGTCAGTCTGGATACGCTGGATGAAGACCGATTCAGGCAGTTGACGCGGGTAGGGGATTTGTCGCGGGTCTTGCGCGGGATCGACGCGGCACTTAATGTCGGTTTCGAGCGATTGAAAATCAATGCCGTGGTTCTGAAAAACCGCAATCATGACGAGGTGGCCGATTTGGTCGCTTTTGCCGTGGACAGGGGCATCGACATCAGCTTCATAGAGGAAATGCCCTTGGGTGTGGTCGACGACCATGACCGCGCCGAAGCGTATTATTCCAGCGACGAGATCAAGCGCGATCTGGAGCGCCAATTCACTCTGCTGCCGACCCCGGAAAATACCGGCGGGCCTTCGCGTTATTGGCGCTTGGCCGGTTCCGACATACGGGTTGGCTTTATTTCTCCCCACAGTCACAATTTCTGCGCATCCTGCAACCGGGTTCGGCTCACTGCCGAGGGACGTTTGTTGCTATGCTTGGGCAACGAACATTCGGTGGATTTGAAAAGGGTGGTGCGGGCACATCCAGGCGATACGGGAAGGCTCAAGAGCGCCATAATGAACGCAATGGCCATCAAGCCGGAACGGCATTATTTCGAACTCAAGACCCAGCCGATCATCTTTCGTCACATGAGCGTGACCGGCGGCTGAGCGGGCGGACCTCACTCGAGGTCAATCTCTCCTTCGATCCGGTGGCTGAGGTTAAGACCCGGAATTTCCAAGGTCATGCGGACGGCGAATTTTTCCTTGCCGGACAGCTGGCCCTTCTGAAGAGCGTCATGCACCGCCTGTTCGATTTCCCGTTGGGAAGTCACGCCGACTTTTTTCAGGAATTTCCGGATTTCCATGTTGAAAGTGTCTTCGTTCATGGTTCGGTCCTCTCTCGAATTAAAACGGATGCGAGAAGCTTGAGCTCACGGTTGCGAAATCTTGTAGCTTTTCGTTTCCAGCAGTTTGAGGATGCCCTGTTCGCCGGCTAGATGGGCCGCTCCGACCACGACAAAATAAGTTCTGCCGTCCGCAAGCAGTTCGTCAATTTTATTCGCCATGGCGATATTACGATCAGTGAACAGGGTTTTAAAGAGTTTGGTTGCCACGGGGCCGGCTTCGAAGCTTTGACGGGTGATCAGGTCGATCGCGTCGGCGTCGCCTTTTTTCCAAGCGTCCGCGATGTTCTTGAAAATTTCAGGGCCCCTGGCGAAATCTTGCAGGGATTGCAACAGCATTTGTTCTTGTTCCTGAGCCGAAAACCCATCGAAGAGCTTGATCTGCTCGTCCACCGATTCCATCTCTAGAACCGGTTTTTTCCCTTCCGCTTCTTTGATGAAAGCCTGATCGACGCCGAAGTCTTCGCTGAAACCGGCCTGGCTCAAGGCCTGGCCGGTCAGGGTAAGTGCGGCCAGCCAGGGTTTCTGCGGCCGCAAGGTTTCCTCACTGACACCCAGATTCTTGGCGATACCGGACAACTTCCGCCAGGTTGCCGGTTTGAGGTGATCTTCCAGACCGGAACCGTCGGCATAAACGCCTTTGGCGACCAACCTCTGGGCTGCCTCGGCCTTCTTCTGATTGTGGATATTGGCCTCGACGACCAACACGTTGGCCGAGGCGAAGGCATCCATGATTCCTTCAGGCAGAGGATACATATCCTGGGTACCGAAATGCAGGGAACCCAGCAAATAAACGACGCCTTTCCCTGCAGTCGCTTTCCACAGGAAATAGTGGTTGTCGCCTTTTGCGCCCAATTGCGACAACTGGGTCGAAAGTTTAGCGGCGGTCAGTTCCTGGCAGGCTTTGTCCTGATAAAACACTCGACTGTTGGCGTCCGTGCACTTGTAAACACCTGCCTCGGTGCTTTCGAAAACAAGCAGCAGAAAAACGAGTTGCACGAGGAAATGGGTGATTTTGGAGATATTCATGATCTGATTGTCCTGAAACCCGCGAGTCGAGCTGGAGGCCGAAGCGGACTAATCTGAAAGCACTGCACTGGATGCTTAAACTTTAGCCGAAGAACCGGCAAAGACAATCGGCGATTTGGGAGAAGGGTATGCCGGCGGCCGGGAAGAAACAGGCGACTTTGCGGGTGTTGCCTTAATCGTTCAGACAAAGGGCTCAGATCGACTTCAACGAATCCACCTGCTCCTGTGGGGTGCTTATTGATTGTGAACAGATTTATGTCATGCAGAGCGTGCCCGCTTTCCTTAGATGTCCGCCTCTACTTTACTTATAGAGGTTTCCACCATGCCGTGGCGGTTAGTTCCAAACAAGCCACAAAAATTTCGGCTATGGTGAGCCTTGTAGTTGCCGGCACGTCGACGATGACTCGCTAGCAGCAAGCACCCGAACTGTCCACCTGTGTTGACGTCTGCAACGGACTTCTGGGCCCACAATCGAACAGGCCATAGTGAGTGGACTGGTCGCCGAGGACCTTGAAGTGATCGGCGTAGCGCGTCTGGGTGAGCATCGCAGCCGTATTACTGCAGACCAGCATCGGTTTGCCGGTCTTAAACAGATGATGATTGTCCAGGGCGAAGGCGTGCGGTTGCCCTGCCAAAGTTCCCAGGTAGCAGGCCGCCTGACCGTAGTCTTCGCAGCGGTCTTCCAGTTCCAGCTTGAACGCCCGAATCGTCATCGAGTAAAAACCGATCATACCGGCCTTTTGTTCGACTTCCGGGTCGTTCAGGCTAATTGGTGTCGTATTAACCACGCGGTAATCGGGGCAGCCGAGTTGCATCAAGAGGCGCCGGAAATCCTCGATATAAAGGGCGCCGCCCAGGCATTCCCCCAGGAGCACGGGATCTTGCGCCAGCCGGGGAGGAATCCGCCGATCCGCGAACACATCGCAAGCGTAGAGTTCTCCGCCAGGTTTCAGCACCCGCAATATTTCGGAGAACACGCGCCGCTTGTCTGGCGACAGGTTGATCACGCAGTTGGATACCACCACATCGATCGTTTCGCTCGCGACACCTAGACTTTCCAAATCCTCGATGTAACCCTCGAGAAATTGCACATTGGGTTCTCGGTATCCGAATCGATCGGTGTGGTACTCAATATGGCGGTTGGCTACGGCAAGCTGCTCCTCCGTCATGTCCACTCCGATCACGCGCCCTTCGGGTCCGACCAGTTTGGACAGGATAAAGCAGTCCCGTCCGGAACCGGAGCCGAGATCCAACACCGTTTTTCCCTCCAGGGCGGGCGGAATGGGCGACCCGCAACCGTAGAATTTTTCCTTCACCTCCGGGTGAACAGTCGACAGGATCTGTCTCAGATGCTCGGGCATCGCATCGCTCGTGCAGCAGGCACTGGTTTTAAGATCATGCTTCGTTTGCAGAACTTTGCCGTAGTAGTCCTGAATGGTTTCTCGGGTCAGATGCTCGCTCATCGTTTCTTGCTCGTTGGTAAAATGGTACGCCGTATCGTTGCCAAGGACTTCGGAAGCGGTCATGCTGGGGGTCACGTCCCGCGCATGAGCGATGGCGTCGTGCCCGACTATAACGCCGCCGCTTAAATTGTTAAAGTGGCGTCAGGCCCGACAGGCTGCTACCCGATCGATACACATGCTGGCGAGCGAATGGTTGGACAGGCACAATGCCGAATAGAGCCCGTGTAATGAACCCCGTCATTAGTTTTCAAACCTCGTCATGAATCTTCTGAACTGCGCAACACACTCCGCCCCTGGTTGGGCGGGCTTCGCTGTTGACTCAATTGTCCATCGTTATTGCCGGATTAGTGCATCCATTCAAGTAAAGTCTGGCGGTGGGCGTCTACCGGGGCAGGCCCTCTCGGTCGTTAAACTGTGATCCAGCCGATTTCGCGCATCGGGCGCATTCCATGCGCAGCCATTTGATTGCCGCTTGCATCGGTTTGATTGGTGCGCTTCTGACGATCTCGCCCTGGGGTCTTCAACTGGAGGAGAATTTCGCTCTGAGTCTGCTTTTTCACGTGCGGGGAAAACGCGCGGCCCCTGCGGAAGTGGTTGTGGTCAGCATTGACCGTCGTTCGGTTGCGGCGCTAAGCATGCCGGATGAACCGGAATTGTGGCCGCGCCGTCTTCACGCGGATTTGGTTCGAAAGCTTGACGATGCGGGTGCCGCGTTGATCGCTTTCAATATATTTTTCGGCGCCGCTCACGGTGAGGAGGATGAGGCTCTGGCCGCGGCACTCCGCCAGGCGGGCAAAGTGATCCTGACCAGTTATCTCAAGCCCCGCGACGTGAACGAGCTGATTTACGCCGAATCGCTGCTTCAGCCCATCCCGCCGTTAGCCGACGCGGCCCTGACGACCGCTCCTTTCCTGTTGCCAAAGCGATCGCAGCTGGTCAGTCAATTCTTGACCTTCCATGGTGCGAGCGGTGATGCGGCGACTATGCCGGCCGTACTCTTGCACTTCTTTGTTTTAAGAGAGGCGGCCGATGAATTCTTTGCGCTGATGAGGTCGTGGAAGCCCTCTTTAGCGGATTATCTCTCCGAAAATCGAGCGAATTCCGCGAACCGACAGTATTTGGATCTAGTGCAGATGGCACTGGCCGTAGAGTTTCAGGACGCCGAATCGGTCTCGTCGGTCCTTGACGCTGGTCGGACTCTTCGCTTGCCGCCGGAACGCTTGGCCTTGATCGCGGCGCTGTTGAAGCTATATGCGCACCGCGCTCCCCAATATTTCAATCATTACGGCCCTGCGGGAACCGTAGTGACCATTCCCTACCATGAAATTCTCGAACATCCTGAAAAATACCGGGAATCGCTGAGGGGAAAAGTGGTCTTAATCGGGTTTTCGGAAGATATGCAGCCCGAAAGCATCGAGGGGGCGTTTTATTCGGTATTCTCGGCCATCAGTTCGGTGGAACTGGCGGCAACCGCGTTCGCCAATCTGCTCGAGAACCGGACGCTCCAACCGGCACCGCTTTTTGGACAATTTGTCGGGTTGTTCCTGTGGGGTTATTTGATCGTCTCGGTGGGGCAAATCGGAACACTGCGGCATACGGCCTTGACCGTGGGCGTCTTGCAGGCCGTCTATCTTCTGTTTTGTTACTGGGCTTTTACGCTTTACGCTTGGTGGCTGCCTTGGCTGACACCCTTGATTTTTCAAGGCGGCGCAGCGGTATTGGTTGCATGGGTTGGCCGTTACCGGGAACATTACCAAGAGCGCTGCAAGATGCAGGAAGTCGTCGAGCGCTTCGTGCCGGTCGAAGTGGTCAGCCAGCTGGCCGAGCGCCGTAGCTGCGACGACATCGCGCGGTATGGTCGGCTGAGTTTCGGCGTTTGTCTCGCCAGTGACGCCGGTCGTTACACGGAGTTGGCGGAGTCCATGGGTCCCATGGCGCTGGGGGATCTGATGAACGAGTACTACGGCGTTATTTTTCGCCCCATTCACGACCAGGGCGGATGGGTTTCCGATGTGATCGGCGACGCCATGCTGGCGATCTGGACTGCGCCCGCCGATTCCCTTGAATTGAGACATAGGGCGCTGACCTCGGCCTTGAACATTCGAACGGCCGCCCTCCATTTTGAGCAATCCCGCCGCATCAAGCTGCCGATCCGGATCGGGGTGCATAGCGGCGAAATGCGGATCGGCTATGTCGGCTCGTCGGAACACGGCGAGTATCGCGCGGTCGGCGATACGGTCAACACCGCGGCGCGCATCGAAGCCTTGAACAAGCTGTTGGGAACGCAGGTGCTGGCTTCGGAAACGGCCATCGACGGGCTGGAGGCTAACTTCTCGGCCCGGCGGCTCGGCAATTTTCAGCTGGCGGGCAAGAACCAGCCGGTGACCGTTTACGAATTGAACGAAGCGGATTCCCAGCGGGCAGGTTTGCTCGCCGCAAGATTTGCCGAGGCTCTTGATTTATTCGACGCTGGCCGCTGTCAAGCCGCATTGGCCGGCTTCCTCAGACTGCTCGAAGCATTTCCGGATGATGGCCCGAGCCTCTTCTATGTAAGACTTTGTCGCAATTTCCTGTCGAGCCCGAGCGAGCCCGGGGATCATCGTATAATCAAGACCGTCAAACCCGAAGGCGCGCGCAGGGTATGAGTGTGGCCGCTGCATCGATGCTCATCGTGCAGGTCTAAGCGGTGCGGGGTAATTCCATCTCCAAATCAATGCGACGCCTGGGCAGGGGCGAATTCATTCGTCCAGCGGCGGATAAATCCGCGCCGACATGGACCCTTTGAAACGGAATTGAAATAATGCGTCCGCGTGCCTGAAAATCTACGCGCTTAGGTGGCGGTAGCGTTTTCTCATCTTGGCTAAGCCAAACTGCATGGTACTAAAGGAGGCGTGCTTGGATAATCTGCTCGAAGGGTTGATGCGTATCCCATATTTCTCCGAGATTTCCCGGGAATCCGTGAACGCTTTAGCGTCCCACGCTTCACACAAGACGTTTCCCAAGAACGCGATCATCATCAACGAAGGCGACGAAGCGGGGCCTTTGTATGTCATTCTGAGCGGCAAAGTGCGGGTTTTCCTTGGCGACGACGCGGGCAAGGTCATCACCTTGTCCATTCAGGAAAGCGGATCCTATTTCGGAGAGCTCTCCCTGCTGGACGATACGCCGCGTTCCGCATCGGTGATGACCCTGGAAAAAACCGTGTGCGGCCTCATTGCGAAGGCGGAATTCAGGAAGTGGCTGGCAGACCATCCCGATGCAGCCTTAGGCATCATCAAGGGATTGACCCGGCGGATTCGGATGTTGACGGAGAGCGTGAGAGGATTTGCGCTGTTCGACGTTTACGGTCGCTTGAATAGGCTGTTATCCGATCTCGCGGTCGATGTGGAAGGCAAGCCAACGATTTTGGAAAGACCGAGCCACCAGGAGATGGCCAACCGGATCGGAGCGTCCAGGGAAATGGTCAGCCGGATCATGAAAGACTTGGTGAATGGCGGCTATCTAAGGGTCGAAGGCAAATCCCTGATCATCAACCGTAAACTACCTGCATCTTGGTAGGGTTTTGCCGTCGCTGGCGCGGGCAGGCTGGCGCGCGTTTTCGGGATGGTCATTGCCGCTCGCTCCGATCTCGGCCGACAGGACTATCTTCGGCGCCCCCGATGCCAATAACCGCTTGTTTTGGTGCCGGCAGACGGCCTAGAATCCAATTCCCCGGCCAATAATAATCGACGGATTGTGATCGCGATCAGGATGAAAATCCGCTTACCCTCCTTTGGACTCTGCATCGGGACGATAGTGGCCCTGCTCGCGCCCATTCCCGGATTGGCCGGCTGTGAACAAGCTGTCGCTCGCTTGGTTTCGCTTCAGGGGAACCTGGAAAGACAGAGCCCGGGCCAACAGGAATGGCGTGCGGCGTCGCCGGAAGAGACGTTCTGTCCGGGCGACAAAATCCGCACCCGGGAAAGGAGCCGGGCGACCCTCGAGCTGAATAACAAAACCTACCTATTTCTCGGTCAAAAGACCACCGTTATATTCTCCGGGCTTAAACCGCAAGCCCCCCGCTGGCTCGATCTGCTGAAAGGCATCATCTATTTGCGAAGCCGCACACCGAGTTCAATGGAGATCCGAACGCCGATCGTGAACGCGGCCATTAAGGGAACCGAATTCATGGTCGGTACCGACGATGCGGAAAGCCAGGTAACCGTCTTCGAAGGCCGGATCGAAACATCCAACGCCCAAGGGCAAGTGACACTGACCAATGGCCAAGCCGCGGTAGCCAAAGTCGGACAGGCGCCAGTGCGGAAAATCCTGCTGAAACCGCAAGATGCCGTGCAATGGGCGCTGTATTATCCGTCCGTCATCGATATTGCGAGCCTGCGACGATCCACATCCGACCCGGCGGTTCGACGTGCGGCCATGCGCTATCTGGCGGGAGGCACGCTGGGCGCACTGGAGGCATTGGACGCCGCCGCAACGCCGGTCCCGATCCTGAAGGCTGGGCTCCTGCTGAGTCTAGGAAGGGTAGAGGAAGCCGGGAAGCTGCTTGCTGACATCGGCAAGGAACACCGCGCCGATGCGCTCGCCTTGCAAGCGATTATCGCCCTGACCAAAAATGATAAGGCCAAGGCCATGGAGTTGGCCCGACAGGCTACTGTATCGCAAGCGAACTCACCCACGGCCTGGACGGCGCTTTCCTATGTTCAGCAGGCGCATTTCGATTTGGATTCAGCACTAACCAGTGCGAACAAGGCCGCTGAACTATCTCCCGATAACGGTCTGGCGCAAACCCGCATGGCTGAACTTCTGGCTTCCTTCGGACGACTGTCCGATGCCCGCAAGGCTGCAGCGAAAGCCGTTCAGCTCAATCCGGCCCTGGCCCGACCCTGGGCGGTGCTGGGCTTCACCCAACTCACGGCAATGGACACCGACCAAGCTTTGGAGAGTTTCGGCAATGCCATCCGCATCGACTCCTCCGACCCGTTGCCCCGCTTCGGCCTGGGCCTCGCGAAAATCCGCGAGGGGAATTTGGAGAAAGGTACCGAAGAGATCGAAATCGCCGCCAGCCTCGATCCCAACGATTCGCTGACGCGAAGCTATCTGGGCAAGGCGTACTACGAGCAAAAACGGAACAAACTGGCCGAGACCGAATACCATCTCGCCCAACGGTTCGATCCCAACGACCTGACGCCCTGGTTCTATGATGCCATCAAGAAACAGACGGAAAACCGCGCGATCGAGGCGCTCGAAGACATGCAGCAGGCGATCGAGCTGAACGGCAACCGCGCTGTCTACCGCTCAAAGCAGGCGCTCGACAGTGACCTGGCCGCCCGCAGTTCCGCAGTGGGCCGAATCTACAATGACCTGGGCTTCGGCCAGCGGGCGTTGGTGGAGGGCTGGAAGTCGCTCAACGCCGACCAGAGGGATTATTCCGCCCATCGCTTCCTCGCTGACACTTACCAGAACCTGCCCAGACACGAAGCGGCGCGGACCAGCGAACTCCTGCAATCACAACTCCTGCAACCCCTGAACATCACGCCAGTGCAGCCCTCCCTTGGCGAGCAGAACCTGCTGATTCTCAGCGGTTCCGGGCCTTCGCAGCCCTCTTTCAACGAATTCAATCCGGTGTTCCAGCGCGACCGCTTCGCCCTCCAAGCTTCCGGGGTGGCTGGCAGTTTCAATACGTTCGGGGATGAAGTGACCTAGTCTGGCCTACACAAGAATCTTTCATATAGCCTCGGTCAATTCCATTATGAAACCGACGGCTTTCGACCCAACAACGATTTGCGGCAGGATATTTACGACGCGTTTTTTCAGACCGCCATCACGCCCGATGTAAGCGTACAGGCGGACGTCCGGCACAAGGAGCTGCATCAAGGGGATCTGAGACTCAACATGTTCAAGCTTCCGTTCTTTGACCAGAACTACGATCCTTTCTATCGAAGGGAGGTGCGCGGCGAGCGCTATCGGGGAGGAATGCGATACAAACCTGCCGCAAATTCGACGCTGTTAGGCTCGGCGATTTTTCAGGACGAAACCTTCGAGTTCGGTACGCTTACCGCGTTGAATAAGCGTACCCGGGATTATAACTTCGAAGCGCAACATCAAGTCCAAAGCGTTTACGCTGACTTCAATTTAGGGGTAGGGCATTACGAAGCCAAGGATAACATCTTCGTTGCCGATGGAGCTCAAGATACTCGCAGGACGAATGGCTATTTTTATTCTCTGCTGCATCTCCCGAAAGCCATTACCTTGACACTTGGGACAAGCTTCGATTCATTCGAAAACCCAGAGGTATCCAGTCAGTTACAGTTCAATCCTAAAGGAGGGCTGTTATGGGAAATACAACCTGGAACCACGTTTAGACTTGGAATGACCAGAGGCCTTAACTGGGCAAGAAACGAGATGCCGACAATCGAGCCGACTCAGGTGGCCGGCTTTAATCAGGTTTTCACCGATCCTTCTGGAACGCGTTTTTGGCGTTACGGAATAGGTCTAGACCACAAGTTTTCCGAACGGCTTTATTCCGGAGTCGAAGCCTCACTGAGAGAGCTGCGCGTGCCATTCCTTGAAAAAGATAACTTTGAGCCTTGGCGCGAACAGATGTATCGGGCCTATTTGAACTGGACTATCGATGATCAATTTGCCATTTCACTCAATTACAATTTCGAAAAATTCGAAACCGATTTTGAAGACGAATCTGCACTTTTGTTGGCTTTTTTCCCTACGACCGTAACTCATGCGGCATCGGTTTCGCTGAGATATTTCCATCGGTCTGGTTTTTTTGCTCAGCTCGACCCCATACTGATTAGTCAAAGCGCCACCGGATTCCAATTCGAGGACAATCGTGAGATTATTAAAGATGAGCGGTTCGCGTTAGTTGATGCGTAAATCGGTTATCGTTTGCCTCAACGGTACGGAATAATAAAGGGCGCTACATCGTTCAGTGTGGAAATCCGAGATAATTGTGGGGTCTACCGCTTTTTGTATGGAAACCAAGTTTCATAATCATGCTTTCGCCGGGGCAAATGGAGGTGCCGGCAAGTGGGTGAGTTTACCGACCGTGAGGTAGATCATGTTCAGCAGATTCCTCAGGTTGCGATAACCTCGGGCGCGGAC
>Ga0335085_10007838_pt1 | contig 16415 bp, 14 predicted proteins | sample Lox_Sample_45_FD_206712 | JGI IMG/M metagenome (GOLD analysis project Ga0335085, IMG submission 206712) | Soil microbial communities from Loxahatchee National Wildlife Refuge, Florida, United States - Lox_Sample_4.5 | ecosystem: Environmental > Terrestrial > Soil > Wetlands | place: USA...
CCGCTCGCCGCAGCGTACGCCTCCTCGGCGTAGCGCCAGCGCTTGAGCGCGACGCGCGCGGCGTGGAGGGGCCCGTCATCGTCGACGCCCTGGGCGGCCGCAAGCGCCGCGAGCGCGTCCCGCTGGCGCCGCCGCACGCGCGCGGCGCCGGCGGCGAGGACCGCGGCCAGCTCCGCCTCCGGCGCATCGCCCGTCGCGCGCTCGAGCGCCCCGCGCCAGCGCTTGACCCGCCGGCCGCGCGGGCGCACGCGCAGGCGCGACGTTACCCGGTCGCCCTCGCGCGCGAGCGCCCGGGCGAGCGCGCCGATGGTCTCGCCGCACTCGCAGAGCGGCGGGCTCCCGAGCTCATGCGCGAGCACCTCGAGATCGCGCGCGTGCGCGAGCCGGCGGCGCCAGCGTCGCGGCGCACGGCGGAGCGCGCTCGCTTCGCCGGGCGAGAGCGCGTTGCGCCACACCCAGAGCGCGGCCTCCATGCGTCGCGCGGCGACGCGCACGTCGTGCACCGCGTCGGGGGCGCGCTCGCGGCAGCGCGCGAGCGCACGGAGCAGCGCGTCGGCGCGCGACAGGAGCGCCGCGGCGGGGCCGGGCGCGGCGCCGCCGGGAGCCGTCCCGCCGCCGCCCGGGCTCACGCCCGGGGAACCGTCCGCCGCGTTCGAGCCGGCGGGCGTGGCGGTCAGGACAGGGGCGTCGCCAGTGCCGGGCGGCGATCCTGCAGCAGGCGTGAGACCCGGGCGCACAGGTCCTCCGAGATCGCGTCGACGTCGCGGGTCGCGTCCAACGTCTGGAAGCCGTACTCGCGGGCCAGCCCGTCCAGCTCGGCGATCACGCGGCTCTGGTACTGGATGAACGACTCGTAGAGGTCCTCGCCCATCGGCAGGTCCATGCCGGATTCCCAGTAGTCGAACGGACCGTCGGCGAGCACGCGCGGCACGAGGTTCTCGACGTCGATGCGCAGGTAGTAGACGGCGTCGGGGCGCAGCGCGACCGAGTAGACCTTCTTGATCCAGTCGGGATCGGCGCCGCGCACGATCGCCCGCGCGATGAGCGAGTAGATGTAGCGGTCGGTGATCATCACGAAGCCCGAACGCAGCGCGGGCACGATCTGCTGCTGCAGCCGGTCCGCGAAATCCGTCGCGTAGAAGAGATTGAACGCGTTCGAGCCGAGCGTGTTGCCCTGCTTCGCGCGGTGGATGCCGCGGCTCGCGAGGTCGGAGCGCGACAGCCCGGTCTCGGCGACCGCATACCCGAGGCGCTCGAGGTGGGCGCGCAGGCGGTTCACGTGCGTCGTACGGCCGACGCCGTCCGTGCCCTCGACCACGATGAGCCAGCCGGAGAGATCGTCGAGCGAGACGCCGGGCAGGCCGCCGCCGTAGGACTCGAAGCGCTTCATCCGCCCGTCTCCGCCACGACGGCGCGCCGCGACTGCTCGCGCGAAGCCGCGGGATTGAGGTGCGGCGTGACGAGCTGGCGCAGCAGGCGCTGCTGGATCTCGACGGGGCGCGTCGCGTCCATCACCTCGAGCCCGAACTCCGGCACGATGCGCTCGTACTCGGCCTGGATGCGCGCCTGGAAGAGCTTGTACGACTCCGTCGTGTCGGGATGGAGGTTCAGGTCCATGCCCGCCTCGTACCACTTGAGCTTCGGGCGGCCGGAGAGGATGCGGTAGAGCGCCACGTCGAGCGGCACGCGGAAGTAGACCGCGAGCGTCGGCACGGTCGCGAAGCGGTAGAGCGCGCGCACCCACGCCGGATCGACGCCGCGCGCGACGTCGCGCGCGAACGCAGTATAGACGTAGCGGTCGGCGAGCACGATCGCGCCCGCCTTGAGCGCGGGCACGATGTCGCGTTCGACGCGGTCCGAGAAGTCGGTCGCGTGGATGAGCGAGAACGTGAGCGGCGTGAGCAGGCGCCGCTTCTTGCCGCGCGCGGTCGTGGCGCGCACGATCGGCGAGGAGTTCCACTCGCTGAAGACCACGCGGTGACCCTGGCTGCGCAGCCATTGCGCGAGCAGCGTGAGCTGCGTGCTCTTGCCCGAGCCGTCGATGCCCTCGACGATGAACAGCCGGCCGGGGCTCTGGTTCGGGATCTGGCCGTAGGTCTCGACGTGCTTCACACCTTGCTCCGTGACGAGCGGACGTCGGCGAGCCCGCGGGCGTGCAGGAACCAGCGCAGCCGGCCCGAGCCCGCGGCGACGGTGTCCTCGAAGTCGATCGAGCAGGCGCCCGCCTTCTTGAGCGGCAGCGCCGCCGGGGCGCCGAAGAGCAGTACGCCGGCGAGCTTGCCGAGGTCGGGCTCGTGGCCGACGAGCACGACCTTCGCGTCCGCGGGCTCCTCGGCGAGCCGCAGCAGCACGTCGCGCCACGACGAGCGCGGCGCCAGCGCTTCGACCGTCTCGACCGCGTTCTCGAGCTTCCCTTCGGCGGCGAGGATTCGCGCCGAGCGCACGCAGCGCTCGAGCGGGCTCGTCAGCACCCGGCGGGGCTCGCCCTCGAGGCGCAGCAGGCCGCGGGCGGCCCGGCGGGTGCGCTCGATCCCCTTCGGGGTCAGCGGCCGAATGCGGTCGTCGGGCCAGCGCTCGGGATCGCGCTCGCCGGCAGGGCCGTGGCGAAAGAGGATGACGCGCATCGATGGGGTGCCGGTGAAGGGACGGGCGGGAGGGTCTCGACTGCGGCGTGAGGCTAGCACCGCGCGTCGAAGGGCGGCAATTTCCGGCAATCGCAGGGGTTTCCCGGGGCCGCGGGGGTTCAGCGCGCGCCGGCCGCCGGAGCCAGAACTCCTTCGGGCACTTGCCGTAGCGCCCGCGCGACCGGAAGCACGTCCTGCTCCGGATCGGCCCAGCGCGAGCGCGTATAGAAGAAGTTGACGCGCGCGTCGGGATCGTTCGCAAACGTGCTGTCGGCGAGTCGGCTCTGGAACTCCCGCGCGAGTGCCGGATCCTTTGCCAGCATTTCCTTCGCCATCGGCTCGATCACGTAGTCCTCGCCGTACTCCTTCTGCGTGAGCACGGTGTCGAAGAAGTTCCAGTAGGCGAGGCCATCGCTCGCCTGCGCTTCGAGCAGGTTCACGGCGAGGAGCGCGCCGGGCTGATCGATCGGCACCCACGCGTCCCCGGGCCGGTACGTGCGCGCGGCACGCACGAGCGAGACGCGGGTGATCTGGAGCGGGTGGTGCCCTTCGACCAGTTCCTTCGACGCGTTCCACTCGTCGACGTGCTGGAGCTCGACCGTGTCGCGCCATGCGCTCGCGAAGCGGCGCACGCGCAGGCCATGGAGCTCGAGCAGCGCGATCGCGTCAGACCATTCCTGCGGGATCAGGTAGCCGGCCGGCATCTGCACGCTGAGCGCCGGCTCGACCTCGCGGTACAGCGGCAGGATCGTGTCCCACGGCGCGGCGCTGTAGTGCGGAACGGGCCGGCCGCTGATCGGGCTCGTCTCCCACGTCGCGGCCGTGCCGCGGTAGGCGAACGGCACGGAGTGGTCGGTGAGGCGCGTCGTGAGCGCGACCGCGCGCTGCGCCGGATCGCTCGAACGCGTGCGCGCGGCGGTCTCGCGGGCCGCATCGCGCACGGCGTTCGTCAGCTCGCGCGGTCGCGCGTGAAGCTCCTCGAGCACCGCGACGAGCAGGTCGTACGTCGCCTTGACGCGTGTCGCGTAGGGCTTGCGCATGTGCGTCTCGACGAGGATCGCCGCCCGGCCCTGGAGCGGCGGATAGCTGGTCGAGAAGCGCGGCGGCATGTTGCCCCACGCGATCCCGCTGCGCGGATCGTTGCCCGCGCGGAACGAGAGGTAGGGCGCCGGCAGGTGGCCCATGGCAGCGAGCCGCGGCACGCAGCGGCCCTCGAACGCGTCGCGGAGCCAGCGCTCGAGCGGCGCCGGGATCGCGGCGCCCAGCGCGTACGCGTACGTGACGTCGTGCTGGTAGTCCGCGCCGTCGGTGGTGTGGTCGTCGATCAGCAGGTCCGGCCACCAGCGCGTGTAGACCTCGCGCAGCAGCGCCCGCATCTCGGGCGCCTCGGCCTTCATGTAGTCACGGTTCAGGTTCAGCCCGATCGGCGTCGTGCGCCAGCCCATCTCGGCGGGGCCGTTCTGGTTGATGCGGTTGTACGGCCCCGAACGCTCGTGCGCGTCGACCGAAAAGATCGGCAGCACGAGCACGATGCACGAATCGAGCAGCTCCTCGCGCGTCCGCAGCACGGCGATGTCGCGTACGAGCGCGAGGCAGGCGTCCTTGCCCTCGATCTCGCCGGCGTGGATGCCGTTCTGGATCAGCACGACGGGCTTGCCCGTCGCCCGCGCGGCCTCGGGCGTGAACGCGCGGTCGCGCGACAGGATGAGGAGCGGCAGGTCGCGGCCCTGACCGCTCTTTCCGTAGCTCACCATCCGGATCCAGCGCGATCCCGCCTCGAGCTGGCGGCAGTAGCGCATCGTCTCGTCGTAGTTCGCCGTGTGGAGGTAGTGCGTGCGCTCGGCGTGCGTGCGCCAGATCCACGGCACGTCCGCGCCCGTCGCAACGGTGTCCGCCGCGGCGTGCGAGGTGTCGCCGGCGATGGGCGAGGGTCGCGGCGGCAGCACGGCGCGCTGCCGGGACGAATCGTCGAGCGCCTGCGCGGGCGTGAGGGCGTGCCGGCCCGCATCGAGGACGGCGTGGCGTACGCGGGCCGCGAGCGAATCGGATTCGCCGGGACCGGCGCTCGCGCGCAGGGCGATCAGGGCGAGCGCGGCGAGGAATGCCGCGGGGCGGAGCGCGCGGATCATGAGGCGGAAGGTTAGCACAGCGCCGCGGCGGTTCAGGGCGCGCTGCGGCGCTCCGGGACCCGTCGCGAACGCGATCGTCGGCCGGCGCTCAACCCTCGAGGCGCGCGAGGCGGTCCTGGACCTGCGCGACGTCGGCGGTGATGCCGCCGTTCTTCCAGATGCTCTCCCACTCGAGCTTCGTGAAGTTCGCGTGCGCGAGCTCGACGGCCTCGGCGACGAACAGGCACTCCGTCGCGGCGTCGTGCCACGTGGGAAGCGGCCGGCGGTGATGCTCCGCGACCGCGTGGGCGGCCTCGCCTCCCAGGTTCCAGTTCAGCACCGCGAGTCCGCCGATGGGCTCGTGCAGGTGGAGCTGGACGAGGTTCAGGAACGACTCGGGCAGGCGCACGTCGCGGCGGTGCTCGTGGCGCAGGCGCGAGACGTGGTCGAACACCACGAGCTTGCCGACGTCGTGGAGCAGCGCGAGCGAGTAGGCGGTTTCGGCATCGAGGCCGAACACGGGCGCGATCGCGCGCGCGATGGGCGCGGTGCGCTGCATGTGCGACCACACGCGCTGCACCTGCGCGTCGAACCCGCTGCCCGGCCGGCAGAGCGTCTGCTGGATGAGACTCGTCGTGAGCACGCCCTGCACGCCCTTCGTGCCGATGCGCTGAACGCTGGCGGCGAGCGAGGTGATCGGCGTGCCGTCGCGGCGGTAGTAGGCGGAGTTCGCCTGCCGCAGCAGGCTCTGCGCGAGCATGGGATCGCCCTCGAAGAGCTCGGTGATCTCGCGCAGCGACGATTCCGGATCGGCCGCGACCGCGAGCGCGCGCTGCGCGGCGGCGGGGGGCTGGCGGATCGCGTGCTCGGTCGCGACGCGCAGGCCCTCGACGAGCTCCGGCCCGTCGGAGGCCTTTGCCTCGCGCGAGGCTCCCTCGAGCAGCACCCGGCAGCGCCAGTTGAGCGAGCGGTGGAGCGTCGCTTCGGTCGCGACGCCCGGCGTGGCGGCCGGTTCGGGCGCGGGCGGCGCGCCGTCCGGGGCGTGCGTTGACAGCGGCTCCTCGCCCGGGCCGGCCACCGTGACGGGCGCGTCCGCGATGATCGCCTGCGCGTCGCCGTTGACACGCGGCGCGGCGTCCGCGGACGTCGCCGCGGGCGTGGCCTGCGTCGACTCCGAACGCCGTCCGCTCAGTCGTCTCCAGAACCGCGAGAGCATGCGTGGATCCCCCGGGCATCGCGGGGGCGATGCCACGCTCCGGGGGATCATCGGCCGCGGGGCCGCGCGGCTGTACGCCCGGCTGCAACTGCCGGAAAGTTGGCGTCCGCGCCCGCGTCGGCGCGGGTGGCTACGCCAGCGCGGTCTCGGCCTGCGCCGTGCGCGAGCGCCGCGGGCGGCGCGGCCCGGGCTGGACGAGCGCCAGCATGAGCGCCTTCTGGAGGTGAAGGCGGTTCTCGGCCTGCTCCACGACGAGACTCTGCGGCCCGTCGATCACCTCGTCGGTCACCTCCTCGCCACGGTGAGCGGGCAGGCAGTGCAGGAACACGGCGTTCTCGCCCGCGCCCGACATCATCGCGGCGTCGACCGTGTAGCCCGCGAAGGCCACGCGGCGCAGCTCGCCCTCGGATTCCTGGCCCATGCTCGTCCACGTGTCGGCGTAGATGACGTCGGCGCCGCGCACCGCTTCGCGCGGATCGCGCACGCGGCGCACGCGGCCTCCGCTTCTGCGCTCGGCCTCGAGGAAGAGCTCGGCATTCGGCTCGAAGCCGTCCGGCACCGCGACCTGGAGGCGGAAGCCGAAGATCGTCGCGGCCTCGAGCCACGAGTGGAGCACGTTGTTGCCGTCGCCGACCCACGCGAACGTCAGCGCGTCGAGATCGCGGCCGCCGCGCCAGAGCGTGTAGAGGTCGGAGAGGATCTGGCAGGGGTGCGACTGGTCGGTGAGCGCGTTGATGACCGGCACGGTTGCGTGCGCCGCGAGCGTCTTGACGAGCGAGTGGTGGAACGTGCGCACGACGACGAGATCGACCATCCCGGAGAGCACGTGCGCGACATCGGGCAGGCTCTCGCGGCCGTGCTCGGAGACCTCGATCGCGCCCAGGTCCACCGCGTCGCCGCCCAGCTCGTGCATGCCGACCGTGAACGAGACGCGGGTGCGCAGCGACGGCTTGTGGAAGACGAGCGCCGCGGTGCGGCCGACGAGCGGGCGCGGCGCGCGCGACGTTCCGCGCAGCGCGCGCAGGCGGTCGGCCTCCGCGAAGAGCCGGAGCACCCAGTCGCGGTCGAGTCCGATCAGGTCGATCAAGTGGCGGGGCGAATCCGACACCGGGCGCACCTCCTTTACGAGAGAACGGGCAGCGAGGGCTCGCCCGGCGAAGCCTGGTACGGCACGGGCAGCGTGTAGGCGCGCCGCTGGCGCGCGGCCTCTTCGGAGGCACCGGGCACGAGATCGAGCGCCACCGCGATCTCGTCGCACGCATGCCGGCGCGGACACTTGACGCAGTCCGTCCACACCTTGCGCGGCATGGCGTCGCGCGGCTCGACGTGGAAGCCGCAGCGCTCGAAGAACTCGACCTCGCGCGTGAGCGCGATGACGCGCGGCAGGCCGAGCGCGCGCGCGTCGGCGACGACCGCGTCGACGAGCGCCGCCCCGAGCCCGCGTCCGTGCGCGTCCGGGCGCACCGCGAGCGAGCGCACCTCGCCGAGATCGCGCCACAGCAGCCGCAGCGCCGCGCACGCCACGATCTCGCCGCCCTGCTCGGCGACGTGGAACTCGCGGATGCACTGGTACAGGTCGGAGACCGGCCGCGGCAGCAGCACGTTGCTCTCGACGTAGCGCGCCATCACGGCCGCGATCGCGGGCACGTCCTCGATCCGGGCGCGACGGATGACGGTGCCGTCCTCGCGCCGCTCGCCGTCCGGGCTCGCGGGCATCGGCGGGCGCTCCGCAGGGCGCTGCGCGCGCGGCGCCGGCCGGGTACCCGCAGCCGCCGGGTGCGGCACCACGAGCACGTCGCCCGGACCGAGCCCGAGCCGCGATTGCGCGGCGGCGAGCTGCTCGGCGACCGAGCCGGGCCCCGCGCCGGGCGCGTGGGAACGCCGCGCGAGCGCGGCCTCGACCGTGAGCGCGGCGAGGCGGGCGTCGGTGAAGAGCGGATGGAGCGCGGTGCGATCCGGGAGGGGCAGTTCGGCCGGTGCGACGCGGGCCGCCTCGGCCGCGGACCACAGCTGGCCGACGGCGCGGTGCGCGTCGCGGAACGGAATGCCCTCGTCGACGAGCGCGTCGGCGAGTTCGACCGCGAGCAGGTCGGGCGTCAGCGCGCGCGCGAGCTGGGCGGCGTCGGGCTCGAGCGCGGCGATCGCGGGCGGCAGCGCTTCGAGCAGCCGCTCGAGCTCGTCAGCCGTGTCGAACACGGCTTCCTTGTCCTCCTGGAGGTCCTTCTGATACGCGCTCGGCAGGCCCTTCAGGAGCGTGGCGAGCTGCTGGGCGTTCGCGAGGAAGCGCGCGCACTTGCCCCGCGCGAGCTCGAAGAGGTCGGGGTTGCGCTTCTGCGGCAGGAGGCTGCTGCCCGTGCTGAAGCCGTCGGGCGCCCGGAACCAGCCGAAGCCGGGCGAGCACGCGAGCACGAGGTCCTCGGCGAGCCGCGACAGGTGGACGCCGAGCATGGCCGCCGCGTTCAGGTACTCGAGCGCGAAGTCGCGATCGCCGACGGCGTCCAGGCTGTTCGAGGTCAGCCGTGAGAAGCCCAGACGCTGCGCGAGCGCGTAGCGGTCGTAGCGCAGCGGCGTCCCCGCCACCGCGCCGGCCCCGAGCGGCATGCGGTCCGCGGCCTCGCGCGCGGCGCCGAAGCGCTCCTCGTCGCGCTCGAGCGCCGCGACGTGAGCGAGCCAGAAGTGCGCGAGCAGGATGGGCTGCGCGGGCTGCACGTGCGTGTACGCGGCGCTCGGCAGATCGCCGGCGCGGCGCGCCTGCGCGACCAGCGCACGCTCGAGCTCGCGCACGAACTCGACCGCCTCGTCGCACAGGCGCATCGAGCGCATGCGCAGGAGCGTCGCGACCTGATCGTTTCGGCTGCGCCCGGTGTGGAGCCGGCGCGCGGGCTCGACCGACTGGCCCGCCGCCGCGAGCGCGCGCTCGAGCGCGCCCTCGACCGCCGAGTGCACGTCCTCGCCCACCAGCGTCGCCGTGCCGGCCGCGAGCTGCGCTTCGAGCGCGTCGCACGCCGCGAGCAGCGCGCCGTGCTCGGCGGCCGTGAGCACGCCGCACTCGAGCAGCGTCGCGCCGTAGGCGCGCGACAACGCGATCTCCTCGGGCCAGAGCCGGCCGTCGATCCGCAGCGAGTCGTTCAGCCGCTGCGCCCGCGGATCGAGCCCCGCGGCGAGCCGGCCCGCCCAGACGGCGGGACGCGCGTCAGGCATGCGGAACGGCCTCCTCGGGGCGCGGCTCGGCGGGCTGGCCGCGCCGCGCGGCGGTCGCGAGCGGCAGGCCGAAGAGCCGTATGAAGCCGGCGGCGTCGGTGGCGTCGTAGCCCGTCATGTCGAACGAGGCGAGGTCGGGGCGGTAGAGCGTGTACGGGCTGGTGCGCGCGACGGCGGTTGCGCGCCCGCGGAAGAGCTCGATCGACACCTCGCCCGTCACGACGTCCATCGTCGTGTCGACGAACGCCTGCAGCGCGCGGCGCAGCGGCGAGAACCACAGGCCGTCGTAGACGAGGTCGGCGTAGCGCGGCGCGAGCTCGTGGCGCGTGCGGAGCAGGTCGTGCGGCAGCGTGAGCCGGCAGAGGTCCTCGAGCGCTTCGTACAGCACGGTGCCGGCGGGCGTCTCGTAGACGCCGCGCGACTTCATGCCCACGAGCCGGCTCTCGACGAGATCGGCGCGCCCGACGCCGTGGCGGCCGGCGAGCGCGTTCAGCGTCTCGACCAGCTCGACGGGCCCGAGAGCGCGACCGTTGAGCGAGACCGGACGCCCGCGCTCGAACGCGATCGTCAGCCGCTCGGGCCAGGCCGGCTGCTGTTCGGGGCCAGCCGTCAGCTTGTAGAGGTTCTCGGGCGCGGCGCTCGCGGGGTCCTCGAGCGGTCCGCCCTCGTGGGAGAGGTGCCAGAGGTTCGCGTCGCGCGAGTAGAGGTCGCCCGGCTTCTGGGCGAGCGGCACGTCGTGCTTCGCCGCGTACGCCAGCGCGTCCTCGCGCGAGACGATGTTCCATTCGCGCCACGGCGCGATGACGGGCAGGTGCGGCGCGAGCGCCATGTACGTGAGCTCGAAGCGCACCTGGTCGTTGCCCTTGCCGGTGCAGCCGTGCGCGAGCGCGTCGGCTCCCGTCCGCTCGGCGCACCACACCTGGCGCGAGGCGATGAGCGGCCGCGCGATCGAGGTGCCGAGCAGGTAGCGGCCCTCGTAGACCGCGCCCGCGCGCAGCATCGGGAACACGAAATCGCGCAGGAACGGCACGCGCAGGTCCTCGACCACGACCTCGTCGGCGCCGATGCGCCGCGCCTTGGCTTCGAGCCCGTCGAGCTCCATGCCGCCCTGGCCGACGTTCGAGCAGTAACAGACGACCTGGCAGCCGTAGTTCTCCTTGAGCCACGGCACGATGATGCTCGTGTCCAGCCCGCCCGAGTACGCCAGCGCCGCCTTCTTCACCTTCCGCTTCGGTCCGCTCACTTCGTGTCTCCTGTCGGGGGCATGAGCGCATGGAGCGCGGCTTCGAGGTGCTCCAGCGCGAGATCGATCTCGGCGTCCGTCACCGTGAGCGGCGGCAGCAGCCGCACCGCGCGCTCGCCGCCGCGGATCAGCAGCAGGCCGTGATCGCGCGCGCTCGCGACGAGCTGCGGTGCGCCGAATCCGGCGTCCCCGGCGAGCTCGATCGCGGTGAGCAGCCCGAGCCCGCGCGCCTCGGAAACGGTCGCGTGCTTCGCGGCGAGCGCGGCGAGGCCCGCTCCGAGCCGGACCGCGGCCTGCTGCACGCGCTCGAGGAAGCCGGGCGCGGTGACGCGTGCCAGCGCCCATCCGGCCGCGGCGCAACTCACGGGGTTGCCGCCGAAGGTGCAGCCGTGCATACCCGGTGCGAGCGCCGCCGCGACTTCCTCGGTCATGAGCACCGCCCCGATGGGCAGCCCGGCGCCGAGCGCCTTGCTCATCACGGTGAGGTCGCCGCGCACGCCGAAATGCTCCTGCGCGAGCAGCCGGCCGCAGCGACCCATGCCGGTCTGCACCTCGTCGAAGACGAGCGCCGCGCCGACCGCGTCGGCCTTCGCGCGCAGCGCGTGCAGGAACTCGCGCGTCGCGGGCACGGCGCCGTTCTCGCCCTGCACGGGCTCGACGACGACGGCGCACACGTCGCGGTCGAGCGCGGCGTCCAGCCCGGCGACGTCGTTGAAGCGCGCGAAGCGGATGCCGGGGATCAGCGGCTCGAACGGCGCGCGATACGACGGATGGTGCGTCGCCGAGAGGGCGAAGCCCGTGCGGCCGTGAAAGCCGCCCTCGAACGCCAGGATGTCGCGGCCGGGGAGCCCGAGGTGCCCGGCGCGCGCGCGCGCGAACTTGAGCGCGGCATCGACGCCTTCGGTGCCCGAGTTGCAGAAGAAGACGCGCGGGAAACCGGTCGCGGCGGTGAGCGATTCGGCCAGCGCGACGCCGGGCACGTGCGCGAAGAGGTTCGAGCACTGGCCGAGCGTCTCGAGCTGCGTGGCGACGACCGCCGCGAGCCCGGCGGGCGCGTGGCCGAACGCATTGACCGCGATGCCGCTCACGAAGTCGAGATACTCGCGACCTTCGGCATCGCGCACGTGCGCGCCCCGGCCCGAGGCGAGCTCGAGCCGCGGCAGCGGATAGACGGGCGCGAGCTTCGCCGCCTCGGCGGTGGCGAACGCGGTGGACGGGGGCGCGAGCAGCGTCGTGTCAGGCATGGTGTTCCTCCACGAGGGAACTCGCCGCGGTGAGCGTCGTGCCGCGGCCTGCGCCGGCCAGCAGATCGGTGAGCGTGCCGGGGCCGTCCCAGCGCGCGATGTGGACGCGCGCGACACCGCCCGCGAGCGCCGCCCCGGCGGCCTCGAGCTTCGGGATCATGCCGCCCGAGACATCCGGGCGTGCGAGCGTCGCTTCGAGCCGCCCGGCGGAGAGCCGCGGCACGGGCGCGCCGTCGAGCACGAGTCCGGGCGTGTCCGAGAGCAGCACGAGGTCGGAGGCGCCAACCGCACCGGCAAGCGCGGCGGCCGCGTCGTCGGCGTTCACGTTGAGGAGCGCGCCGCGCTCGTCGGCTGCGATGCTTGCGAGCACCGGCGTGCGGCCGTCCTCGAGCAGCGAGGCGAGGAGCGAGGCGTCGAGCGACGCGATCGTTCCGACGGCGCCGAGGCGCGCCGCGCGCGCGTGCGGCCGCGCGACGATCGTGCCGCCATCCAGCGCGGCGAGCCCGACCGCGTCGATTCCGTGCGCGCGCAGTTGGGCGACGAGCCGCTTGTTCGCGAGCCCCGCGAGCACCGCGGTCGCGACCTCGAGCGTCCCTTCGTCCGTCACACGCAGGCCGTCGACGAAGCGCGGCGTCATGCCGAGCCGCTCGCACCACGCGGTCACCTCCGCGCCGCCGCCGTGGACCAGCAGCGCGATGCGGGAGAGGCGCGCCAACCCGAGGGCGAACTCGCGAAGCGCTCCCGGCGCTTCGAGGGCCCGTCCTCCGAGCTTGACGACGACGGGGCGTGCCCGCGTCGCTGGCGCGTCCTCCCGTGCGGTCCGCCCGCGCGCGACCGGCGTCGCGCGCCGGTCCGCCCGCACGGGCGTCCCCGATGGAGTGCCGGCGTTCGTTCCGCCGGCGGAGTTCGGTCCGCCGCTCACCAGGGATTTCCGTGAACGGGCAGCGCCCAGGCTTCGGGCCAGCCGAGCATCAGGTTCAGGTTCTGCAGCGCGGTGCCGGCCGCGCCCTTGACGAGGTTGTCGATCGCCGCGGTCGCGAGCAGCGTGCGGCCGCCGTGGACCGTCGTGACGGTCACGTCGCAGCGGTTCGAGCCGCGCACCGCGCGCGTCTCGGGCCAGACGCCCGGATCGAGCACCTGCACGAACGGCTCGTCGGCGTAACGCTCGGCGTACGCGGCGAGGGCCTCCTCGGGATCGACGTCGTGCGCGAGCGTCGCGGTCGCGGTCAGCAGGATGCCGCGCGCCATCGGCGTGAGCATCGGCACGAACGCGACCGCAGCCTTCTCGCCGTGCGCGAGGCGCGTGAAGTTGCGCGCCATCTCGGGAACGTGCGCGTGCTCCTCGCCCGCCTTGTAGATCGCGGCGCCGCCGTCGAGCTCGACGAACGACGTCCGCAGCGCCGGCGCGCGGCCCGCGCCCGAGACGCCGGAGAGCGCAGTCACCGAGACGCCGCCCTCGAGCCAGCGCCGCTCGAGCGCGGGCAGCAGCGCGAGCGTCGCCGCCGTCGGGTAGCAGCCGGGATTGGCGACGCGCGTCGCGCCGGCGAGCGCGCTGCGGAACGCCTCGGGCAGGCCGTAGGCGTAGCCCTGCGCGCCGTCGCGGAAGTCCTGCGAGAGATCGATCACGCGCTCGAGCCGGCCCACCCAGGCCGCGTTCTCGGCCGCGTAGGCCCGCCACGCGCCGTGCGGCAGGCAGCCGATCAGCGTGTCGAACGCGCCGTCCTCGAACAGTGCGGCCAGCGCATCGGGCGCGACCGGCACGGGCAGGTCGGCCGCGCGCGCATCGACGCCGGGCATCAGCTCCGAGGCCGGCCGGCCGGCGTGCTCGCGCGAGACCAGCGCGGCGATCTGGACGCCGTCGTGCCCGAGCGAGAGCCGCACGAACTCCTGGCCCGAGTAGCCGCTCGCTCCGAGCACCGCGACGCGTGCGGTGCGCCGCGTCGGTACGACGGGTGCTTCGGGCGCGGCCGCCGGAATCGTCGGGGCGCTCACTTGGCGGCTCCGGCTTCCCCCGCGAGCACGTCGAGGTGGCGTTTGAACCGCCGCGAGGTCGCGTTGTCCGCGAGGATGCACAGCACGGTGTCGTCGCCGGCCACCGAGCCGACGAGTCCGGAGAAATTGAGCATGTCGATGGCCCTCGCGACGGCGCTGGCATGGCCGGGGGGAGTACGAACGACGGCGAGATTCTGGGCGAGCTTCACTTCGTTCACGAACACTTTGAGGTCGACCATCTGGCGGTTGTGATCGAGCGCCTCGGCCGCGGGCGTCGGCAGCTCGTACCACGCGTCGCCGCCCGCGGTCGCGCGCTTGGCCACGCCCAGGCTGCGCAGATCGCGCGACAGCGTGGCCTGCGTCACCTCGACGCCCGAACGCCCGAGCGCCTCGGCGAGCTCCTCCTGGCTGGAGTACCGCCCGGCGCCGAGCATGCGGGTGAGCAGCGTGAGCCGATGCGAGCGAGACACGATTCGGGACCTCGTGGAGCGGGATGGGCGATGCATAAGTATGCGACGATACGAATAAAGCCACAATCGGCCGCCCGGGCGCAAGACCTTTGTGCAAACTTCGCGGGGCCCGCCTGCCGGGAACCCGTTCGCAACGCCGGGGTAGGGCCGGAGCGGTGGCCGACGCTTCGTCGCCGCGCCGCGACCGCCGCCCTTCCGAGCCGCCGAATCGATCCGGGGAGGCCCCACGTGCCGCGACTCCTGTGGGTGTTGATGTTCGCCGGCTGCGCCGCGGGCGCCGCACGCCCGGCCGCGGGCTCGTCGCTGATCGCGCCCGCGCCTGCCGACACGAGCCTCTCGGGCCCACCGGTCGAGGTTCCGCTGCCGGGCTGGACGACGAGCGCGGCGTGGCGCTTCGAGCTGCGGGCGGAGCAGGTGTATGTGCACACCCACGACGAGACCGGGCCGCGAGCCTCCTCGGGGACGGGGGTTTCGCTCGAGGCGCTCCACCCTTTGCGACCGTGGTTCGCGAGCGGGGCAGAGTTCGGCGGGTACTGGTTCGACGCCGCCGGGCTGGCATTGAGCCGCGGCTTCGACGCGTCGCCGCCGTCGCAAGCGATCACGCTGGGCGTCACGTACCGCTTCACGGTCCCAGCGCGCGCGGGCATTTCGCCTTACCTTGCCGCTCGCTCGGGGGCGATCGCGCTGCACCGGAATGCGTACATCGACGTAACAAGATTTGGAGATGGGTTCGGCTCTTCAGCCGGCTGGTTCGAGGTCGATGCGTGCTCGAGCGTCGGCGTCGGGCTTCGAAGCGCATGGTCACGCCCGTGGCCAGGCTTCGACGCCTCGTGGCGCCTGACGACGCTCATGGGCAGCACGCCCGCGAACTTCATGAGCCCGGGACTGGCGATCACGTGGTGAGCGTGGCGTTCCGAGACGCAGCCACGACGAGGCCCCACGTGCCGCGACTCCTGTGGGTATTGATGTTCGCCGGCTGCGCCGCGGGCGCACCGGGCCGCGCCCGAGCCGTGAATATCGCGCCGGCTCCCGGTGACACGTCTCTCTATATCGCTCCGGCCCCATCGCCTCGACCGCTTGCCCGCTGGTTCTTCGCCGCGGGCGGTGGAACGGTGATCGGAGTCAACCAACTGTTCGGCTCCAACGGTCCCGGCGGCTGCGTCTGGCTCGAGGCGGGGCGGCGGAGCAGCGCCTGGCTTGCGCTGGGAGTCGATGGCGGCTGGATCGACTTCGGCGCGACGGAGGGCGACGCGTGGGGCGTGCTGGTCACGTCAGGGAGCACGACGACCACCGCGCTTGCGATGCTCGGCAGCTGTCGGCTCTCGTTTCCGACCTACCCGGGGCTTTCGCCCTATGCGATCGCGGAGTACGGACTCATCCGGTCGAGATCCGGCGGCGATCCCCAACGGGAAGGAACCGCTTCGGCGTCGCCGGCCAATCCAGTTCGGTTCGATGAAGCCTCCTGCGAGGCGCTGGGCGTCGGCCTTCGCGGCCTGTGGCCGCGGCCTGCGCCGGGCTTCGAAGCATCCATACGCTTGATATTCGTCCCCGGATCAGCCGAGGAAAGGATCCTCCAGCCGCGCCTCAGCCTCACATGGTGAGCCTGGCGCTCCGGGATCGAGCCACGAGGACACCTCACGTGATGAGGCTGCTGATCCTCGCCCTGCTCGCCGGCGCCGGGTTCGATGCACGCCCGACCGCGGGCTCGTCGCTGATCGCACCCGCGCCCGGGGACTCGGCGAGGCCGGCCGTTTTTCGCAAGGCGCACCTGGCGCCGCCGCCGCGCGCTCGCCCACGCGAAGCGGCCGCCGACCCGCGCCGCAGCGCGCCGCGCGTCAACGCATCAGCACCAGCCGCTCCGTGAGCGTGCGGCCTTCGAACTGCAGCCGCACGAAGTACGCGCCGGGCCGCACGTCGCGCCCGCCGTCGTCGCGCCCGTCCCACGCGATCGTTTCGCTGCCCGCGGGCCGAGCGCCATCGAGCAACGTGCGCACGCGCGCGCCTGCGAGGTCGTAGACCACGAGCTGCGCGGCACCCGCCTTCGGCAGCGAGAACGCGATCGCGGAGCCGCCGGGCGCGGGATTCGGCCGCGCCGGCGCCAGCGCGAACGCGGGCCTTGCGCCCGCGACGGAGAGCGGGACGCCCTGCACCGTGACGTGGAAGCAGCACTGCTGCACCACGACGCCCGCGGGCGAGGTGAGCGTCAGGCACAGCGTGTTGACGCCGTCGGCCGCGCTGTCGGGCACCGTGATCGAGGTCGAGTAGAGCGCTGTCGCGCCCGCGGGGACCGGCACGTTCGCCGGAGCGGGCAGCGGCC
>Ga0335085_10007839_pt1 | contig 16415 bp, 12 predicted proteins | sample Lox_Sample_45_FD_206712 | JGI IMG/M metagenome (GOLD analysis project Ga0335085, IMG submission 206712) | Soil microbial communities from Loxahatchee National Wildlife Refuge, Florida, United States - Lox_Sample_4.5 | ecosystem: Environmental > Terrestrial > Soil > Wetlands | place: USA...
CGGCGAACAGGCCGAGTCGGCGGGCGGCGTCGCGGTTTCGATCGAGCGGATTCTCGCGGTGACCGACCAGACGTCGCAGGGCACGCGCCAGGCGGCGCAGTCGATCGGCCAGCTCGCCACGCTGGCTCGCGAACTGAAGGCGTCGATCTCGCGGTTCCGCGTTACCTGAGAGAGATAACCGCGGCGGCCGTCGCCGTCGCGTACTTGTGCTGATTCTTGGCGGAACGTAGCCCATGACCGAGACGAATGATCCCAACCAGTTGATGGACGTTGCGCCGGACACGGCGCCGCTCGCCTGGGTCATCGACGAAATCCGCACATCGCTTGGCCAGGCGGTCAACGGCATCAAGACGTTCCTGGGCTCCAAGCAGGACCTCGACAGCCTGCGCAATGCCGCAGGCCAGGTCCACCAGGCCAACGGTGCGTTGCAACTGCTCGACATGCGCGGCGTGGCGCTGGTTACGGAAGCCCTCGAGCATCTGTTCCGCAAGTGGGAGAACGATCCGAAGGAATGCGGCCCGTCGGCCGTGCGCTCGGTCGAAACCGCCGCATCGGCCATCTTGGCTTATCTCGAAGGCGTGTTGCAGGGCCGGCCCAATCAGCCTATCCGCCTCTTCCCCTACTACCGCGACATCCTGACGCTCAATCAGGCGCCGCGCGTGCACCCGGCCGACCTGGTCTTTCCGGATCTGACGCGTCGTCCGGCATTCCATCGCATGGAGTCGCGTCCGCTCACCTCGGACCAGCTGCGCGTGCGCCGCGTGCGCTTCGAGGAGGGCCTGCTCGGTTTCCTGCGCGATGTCGACAACGCGCGCGCGCGCGCGCAGATGCGCGATGCGCTCGCCGACATCGAGCAACTTCCTTTGCGTGGACTGACGCGCAGCTTCTGGTGGGTCGTGCGCGGCCTGCTCGAAGCGATCGCCGCGCGCCAGCTCACGGTCGACACGGATCTCAAGCGCGTTCTCGCACGCCTGAACCTCCAGCTGCGGCGCCTGATCGATGGCGGCGCGGCGGTTGCCGAGCGCCTGATGATCGACACGCTCTACTACGTCGGCCGTGCTGACGACGGCGTGCCGCGCGTCGCGGAGGTCAAGCGGCTGTACGGCCTCTCGGCGCTGATCGCTCCAGACTTCGAGCGTGCGACGCTCACCACGCTGGACGCCGAAGCGATGCGCCTCATCAAGGAGGCGCTGACTCAGGCCAAAACCTTGTGGGGACAGATCGTCGGTGCCGCAGCGGCGAGCAACGACGGCGCCAAGTTCTCCGCAGAAATCAACCAGGCGCGCAGCGCCGCGGCGCGGCTGGACGCAAAGGCGATCGACAAGGTCCTCGAAACAATCGGTGGCGTCACGCAGGAATACGGTCGCCTGGCCACGAGCGTGCGCGACACGCTGGGACTCGAGGTTGCCTCCGCGCTGCTGTTCCTCGAAATCGGCGTCGAACATCTGCCGCAGACCGACGACGAGTACGCGCAACGCGCAGAGGCCGTCATCGGTCGGCTGCAGGCCGCCTATGCGGGAAACGCGCTGCCCGACTCGGCGCCCTGGATGTCCGACCTCGCCCGCAAGGCGCAGGACCGGCTCACCATGGGCACGGTCGTCGTCGAGACGCAGGCGCAGTTGCGCGATATCGAGCAGCGCCTCGACAGGTTCTTCCGCAACCCGGCGGAGCGTGGCGAGCTCGAGGCGACCGCGCCGATGTTCGACCAGGTGTGCGGCGTCCTGTCGGTGCTCGGCGCCGACGAGCCCGTGGCGGCATTGCGGTCGGTGCAGGCTTCGGTGCGCGCGTTCGCCGATCCGAAGGCCCCGGCGCAGCCCGAAGAATTCGCGCGCATCGCCGGCAACCTCGGAGCGGTCGGGTTCTTCATCGAGAGCATGGGGCAGGACATCGATCGTCCGCGCGGCATGTTCCACTTCGATCCCGCGACCGGTGTTTTCTCCGCCGATCTGACGCAGCAGCCAGCGAGCGCCGCGGTCGATGCCGACGACACGATCACGGCGCGCATTCCCGAACCGCGCGCCGGCGACACGCGCCGGCCGGAAAACATCGAAACGTCGGCTGCGCAGCACCTCGAGCTCGCGCAGGCAATGGCCGAGCGGCTGGTGCTCAACAACGGCGACAGCGCCGCGCTCGAAGGTTTGAGCCGCCTGCTGCCGCAGATGGCCAACGAAGCCGACCTGCTCGACGATGCAAAGCTCAAGGATCGCATCGCACGCGCCGCGGTCCTGTTGACGCAGTTCGCAGCGTTGCGCGAGCCCTCGGTCGCACGCGATCTTGCGAGCTTGCTGGCGCCGCAGGCGGCACCCGACGTGCCGGCGCCGACCGCGCCGCTGCCCGAAACGGATGCTGCCGCCGACCGCGAGCTGCACGACATCTTCGTCGAGGAAGCGAACGAGGTGCTCGAGACGATCGAGACCCAACTGGTCGCGCTGCGCAAGTCGCCCGACGATAACTCCACGCTCACGACGGTGCGTCGTGCGTTCCACACGCTGAAGGGCTCGAGCCGGATGGTCGGACTCAAGCAGTTCGGCGAAGGGGCGTGGGCGATCGAGCAGTGTTTCAATCTCTGGCTCGCGCAAGAGCGCGCGGCCAATGACGATCTGATCGAGCTGGCCGCAACCGCGCACCGTCTGATGCGCGAGTGGATCACGGCGATGGCCACCAATCCGCGCGCGCCGGTCGACGTGCACGAACTGGTCGCGGCCGCGCAGCGTGTTCGCGAAGGTGCGCCGTTCGAATACGGGAGCAGCGCTCCGCCAAAATCGCAAGGCAGCGGGGCCACGTCTGACGCGCCCGCCACGCTGCCCGCCGGGGTGGAGGGCGCCGAGCACACCGCTATCCCGGCACCCACACTGATCGCTCCAACCATTGTCACGCCGGCTCCGGAAATCGTCGCGCCGGCCGTGACGACGCCGGCGACGCGGTTGCCCAGGGTCACGCCCGCAGTCGCGGAGCACGCGCCCGCGCCACTTGCCCCGATCGAACCGGTCGTTGCTTCGCTTCCTGTCGTTGAGGAGCAAGCGATCGAGGTGCAGGAACTCGCGCCGGTGCCGGACGTGCCGGAGCTCGACGTCCCGGTGCTCGAAGAGGCGGTGCTCGAAGAGCCCGCGCTCGACGTGCCTGTCCTGGAAGAACGTGTCGAGGTTGCGATGCCGGCGACCGCTGCACCGGAAGCCGTCAGCACCGACGAAAGCATCAAGCGCATTGGCCCTGTCGAAATCAGCCACGGGCTCTATTCGGTCTTCCTGAACGAAGCCGACGAATCGATCCGCACGCTCGCCCAGGACATCGCCGAATGGCGCTTCGAGCCGACGCGCGCCGTGCTGCCGGCCACCGTGCGCCGTGCGCATTCGCTGGCGGGGATTTCTGCAACAGTCGGCCTGACGCCTGTGTGGGCGATCGCGGACGGCCTCGACGATCTCATGCACGAGCTCGGCCGCCGCGGCGATCTCGCGCCGCCGGTCTTGAGTGCCGGGCAGTTCGACGCGCTCGAACAATCGGTCGAGCGGATGCGCGCCATGCTGCATCAGTTCGCCGCGGGGATCTATCCAAGCGACGCACCACGCGATGCGGCGGCAGTGCAGGAAGTCCTGCGCGCAATCCGCGATGTTTCGACGCGCCGCAGCCACGCCGAGCCGACGCTCGTGCGCACCGAGGAAGCGCGGCCACCTGCCGCGCCCGAAGTGCCTGCGGCCGACGACGGCCTGGGCGCACCTTCTGCTGCCGGCGCGATTGCAGTCGAGGAAATCGACGTGACGCCGCCGCGCCAGCCAGTTGCGAAAGCTCCGCGGGCAGCGACCGCCGACGAGCAGGCCGAGGAATGGCTCGCGCGCGAAACCGCCGCGAAGCCTGCGACCCCGCCGGTCGCGGTGCTCCCTGAGACGACCGAGGACGAGCCGAAAGCGTTCGTTTCGACCGTCCGTGACGAACTCGATCCGGACCTTCTCCCGGTCTTTCTCGCCGAAGCACACGATCTGCTTCCCGCGATCGGTGGTGGCCTCCGTGGGTTGGCGGCCAATCCGAACGATCGCTCGGTGGCCCGCGAGCTGATGCGCCAGATGCACACCGCAAAGGGCAGCGCGCGGATGGCGGGCGCGATGCGGCTGGGCGAACTCGTGCACGAGATGGAAACGCGGATCGAAGCCGCGATGCAGCTCGTGAACGTCCCCCACGTGATCATCGAGGACCTGCAGAGCCAATACGACCACGCGATGGCGCTGTATGAGCGCCTGCAGCATCCGGGTGCCGAGCCTGAACCAGCGGCGCCGCAAGAGACCAAGGCACCTGCGTCGCAACCTGTCCAACCTGCGGCTCCGCTCGCTCCGGTGATCAACCTTGCCAGCGTTCGCAACGACGCGAAGGGCGAGCCTGCGCGCGAGGTGGCCGCACCTCCCGCAGCGGCGCCGCTGGTCGCGCCCGCGCAGCCGGCGACGGCCGCACAAGCGGCAGCGCAACCGGCATCGTTCATCCGCGTGCGCGCGGATGTCCTCGACAAGCTCGTCGATCAGGCGGGCGAGGTTTCGATCGCGCGCGCGAAGCTAGAGAACGAGGTCGGCACGCTCAAGGGTGCGCTGCTGGACCTGACCGAGAACATCGGGCGTCTGCGCACGCAACTGCGTGAAGTCGAGATCCAGGCCGACGCGCAGATCCAGGCGCGTGCCGACCAGCTGGCGAAGGAATCGGCAGCGTTCGACCCGCTCGAATTCGATCGCTACACACGCTTGCAGGAGCTGACTCGCCTGCTCGCCGAGTCGGTTGAGGACGTGGCGATGGTCCAGAGCAACATGCTCAAGGGCCTGCAGAGCGCAGACCAGGACCTCACGTCGCAGTCGCGTCTGACGCGCGACCTGCAGCAGCAGCTGATGCGCGTGCGCCTCGTGCCGTTTTCGAACATCGCCGAGCGTCTGTACCGCGTCGCGCGCCAGGCGGCGAAGGAGCTCGACAAACGCGTCAATCTCGAAATCCGCGGCGGCACCACCGAGATCGACCGTGGCGTGCTGGAGCGCATGAGCGGCCCGTTCGAGCACCTCGTGCGCAACGCGATCGTGCACGGTCTGGAGATGCCCGCGCAGCGCGCGAGCGCGGGCAAGCGCGAGGTGGGCGAACTCGCGATCGAAGTGCGTCAGGAAGGCAATGAAATCATCGTCGTGGTTTCCGACGATGGCGCCGGACTGGCTCTGGATCGCATCCGCGCACGCGGCGTCGAGCGCGGCCTGATCGGACGGCACCAGGTGGTGAGCGATCGCGAGCTGATGGAACTCATCTTCGCGCCCGGCTTCTCCACCGCAGCCGAAGTGACCGAGCTGGCCGGCCGCGGTGTCGGCATGGACGTCGTACGGTCCGAGCTCTCGTCGTTTGGTGGCCGTGTCGCAGTCGCCACCGAGGCGACGCGCGGCACGCGCTTCACGCTCTATCTGCCGCTCACGCTGGCGGTAACGCAGGTCGTGCTTGCCACCATCGGCGGACGCCGTTACGCGATCCCGGCAGGCATGGTCGAGCAGGTGCGCCGCTACAAGCCAACGCAGATGCTGCCCGCGCTCGCGGAAGGCCAGATCACACTGGCGCCGATCGGCGACGTCGTGCTGCGACCGCTTGCGCAACTGCTCGGCGAAGAGATCGTCCCGCACCTGTCAAAGCAGACGCCCGTGGTGCTGCTGCGCTCCGGCGATGACCGGCTGGCGATCGCGGTGGACGAGATTTCGACCAACCAGGAAGTCGTGGTCAAGAACGTCGGCCAGCAGATCGCGCGTCTGGCCGGCATCCTCGGGGCGACGATCCTCGGTAACGGCGAGATCGTGCTCATCATCAATCCGGTGCAGTTGATCGCACGGGCACCCGAGCCGCACGCGTCGTACACCGCACCGGAAGCGGCCAACGACGAAGCGCGGCGCGCGCGCGAGCGCCTGGAGGCAGCCAACGCCGGCGCGAATGCGCCAGCGGTCATCATGGTGGTCGACGATTCGCTCACGGTGCGCCGGGTCACGCAGCGCTTGCTGGAACGCAACGGCTACGAGGTGCTGCTCGCGAAGGACGGTGTCGATGCCCTGCGGCAACTGCAGGACACACGGCCGGACATCATGCTGGTCGACATCGAGATGCCGCGCATGGATGGCTTCGACCTGACGCGCAACATCCGCGGCGCCAGTTCGACGCGCGACATCCCGATCATCATGATCACGTCACGGACTGCGGAAAAGCACCGCAGCCTCGCGTTCGAGATCGGCGTCAACGAGTACCTCGGCAAGCCTTATCAGGAAGAAGAACTGCTGGCACACATCAAGCGGCTGCTGGCCGCTCCGGTCACCGCCTGAGCGTCATTGCAGCGAATGCGGCGGCAGGTCGCCCGCGACGGTCGAGCGCGGGTCGACCTCGAGCGCGCCAGTGCGAAAGGCGTCGCTCGCCACCTCGTAGTACGAAACCGCCTGATCGAGCACGTGCCGCGTCGTGTCGTTCAGCGGCAGTGCCTCGCCGCTGGCGGCCTCGAGGATACGGTACTCGCCCTTCGGACGTAGTTCGACCAGCATGCCGTCCTGCAGGTAGCCCACCGTCTGGCAGCTGGCAAGCGGCGCGCGCGGATGGCGCTTGCCCTCGCTCAGGATGTCCTGCCCGAAGAAGCGCTGACAGTGCGTGCAACGGTCCACCGGCTGCGGGCGCGCGCTCGAGCTCACTCGCCGCTGGCGCGCGGCGCGGGAACCGCAGCGGGCTGGCGTGTCGGCAGCAGCACCACTGACATCGCGATCAGGATCAGCAGGAGCGCGACGTAGTCCTGCCAGAGCGGCGCTTCTCCAAGCAGCCACGTGCTCGAAAAGACGCCGAGCACTGGAATCATCATCACCGACAGGCTGCTCGCAACCGGCGGCAGCGTGCGCGCGAGGTGCGACCAGGCGGCGTGACAGAACGCGATTGCGAGCAGCATGTTGTAGACGATCGATGCCCATTCGCCAGGATGCGGCATGCGCCACGCGGAGCGCTCGAACAGCGTCGTGTAAATCACCATCACCGCGAGCGTCAGCACGAGCATCCAGAACGTCAGCGCAAGAGTCGGCATGTCGCGCAATTCACGTCGCAGCAGGTGCGTGCCATAACCCCATGCCGCTGCCGCCGCGAGTATCAGCAGCGTGGCCTGGGGACGGCCCGCGATCTCGTGCACTTCCGACGAAAGCAGCAGAACCATCCCAGCGAAGGCGGCCAGCACTCCGAACGCCTGGCGCGCTGTCGGGCGCTCGTGAAAGAACAGGAGTCCGGCGATCACCACCCACACTGGCATCGTGTAGCCGAGAATTGCGGACCGTCCGGCGGGAAGCATGCGCAGCGCGATCACCACGAGCAGGTGCCAGATGATTGCGTTGGGGATGGCGAGTCGAAGAATCGTCCCCCACGTGCCCGGCCTGACCGCGAGCGAAACGCCGGAGATGCGCGCGTAGACCCCGAGCGCGACCAGCCCTCCGCCGATGCACAGCACGCGAAACAGAACCGGCGGCAGTTCGTGCACGCCGTACTTCATGACGGGCCAGTTGAGCCCCCAGGCCAGCGTCAGGCCGACGAGCAGGATCAGGTCCCGCTTGGAAATGCGGTTCATCGAGGTGAGCGAAGGAAGCCGCGCAAGGTAGCACACGCAGAAAGCACCAAGCTCGCTCCCTGGTCGACCCCTACAATGCGCGCGCATGAGTCTCTTCAGTGACCGACTTGCCGCGCAATGGCGCGCCGCCGACAGCCTGCTTTGCGTCGGCCTGGATCCCGATCCGACCCGCTTCCCGGCGCACCTGCGCGAACGCGACGACGCGATCTATGCCTTCTGCCGCGCGATCGTCGACGCCACCGCGGATCTTGTCTGTGCTTTCAAGCCGCAAATCGCCTATTTCGCCAGCGGTGCGGCGGAAGAGCAACTCGCCGAACTGATCGCATACATCCGCGCGACCTTTCCCCGGGTACCGGTGATTCTCGATGCGAAGCGCGGCGATATCGGCGCGACCGCCGAGCACTACGCGCGCGAGGTGTTCGAACGCTACGGCGCCGACGCGGTCACGCTCTCGCCGTTCATGGGATACGACTCGATCGAACCGTTCCTCGCGCACGCGGATCGTGGCGTGTTCGTGCTCTGTCGCACGAGCAATGCCGGCGGCAGCGATCTCCAGATGCTCGAGGTCGCCGGCGGCAGGCTCTATGAGCACGTCGCCCGGCTTGCGACGCGCTGGTCGCACGAGGGGCAGGTTGGACTCGTGGTCGGCGCCACCTTTCCGGCCGAGCTCGCGCGCGTGCGATCGATCGTCGGCGATCTTCCGATTCTCGTGCCCGGCATCGGAGCGCAGGGCGGCGACGTGCAGGCAAGTGTCGAGGCGGGTCAGACCACCGACGGCACCGGCCTGGTGATCAACTCATCGCGCGCAATCCTGTATGCGGGCCGCGGCGAGGATTTCGCCATGCAGGCGCGCAAGGTCGCCGCGAACACGCGCGACGAGATCAATCGCTTTCGCAAACGAGCTGACTGATCAATCGCGCTCCGCTTCATCAACGGGCAGTGGCGGCAGGCGAACAGCCAGCACCTTGTCGATGCGGCGTCCGTCCATGTCGACGATCTCGAAGCGCCACCCTTCCCAATCGACCACATCGGTCGTGTGCGGCAGGCGGCCGAGCAGCAACATCACCATGCCCGACAGCGTGTTGTAGCGCCCGTGCTCCTCTTCGGGGACGCGCGCGAAGTCCAGCCTGTCCTTCAGCTCGGGAATCGGGATCAGTCCATCGAGCAGCCATGAGCCGTCGGCACGCTGGATCGCCCACGCGTCCTCGACACTCGGCGTCTTGAATTCGCCCGCGATCGCTTCGAGCAGGTCCTGCGGCGTGACGAGGCCCTGGATCTCGCCGTACTCGTCGACCACGACGGCCATGTGCGCGGGGGACGAGCGGAAGTTCTCGAGGAGTTCCATCCCGGTGAGCGACTCCGGCACGTACACGGGCGCTTGCCCGCCAGTGGAGAAGCTCGGCTTCTCGCCGCGCGCGAGTTGCTGCAGTATCTGGCGCGCGCTCATCACCCCCACGATCTCGCGCAATCCGCCGCGCACCACCGGGAAACGCGAGTGATCCGACTCGATCACCGTCCGCATGTTCTCGTCCGGCCCATCGTCGAGATCGATGTAGACGATGCTCGAGCGCGGCGTCATCAACGATGCGATCTGGCGATCGTCGAGACGAAAGACGTTGCGCACCATGGCGCGTTCCTGCTCATCGATCACGCCCGACTCCGAGCCCTCTTCGATGAGAGCGTGGATCTCCTCTTCGGTCACCGGCTGCGCCGCGTCGGAGCCGGCACCGAATACGCGCAGGATCAGGTCTGTCGAGCCCGACAGCAGGCGCACGAAGGGTTTGGTGGCAACCGCCAGTCCGCGAATCGGCAGGGCCATGCGGCGCGCGATGGTGTCTGCCGCGATCTGGCCGAGACGCTTCGGCACCAGTTCGCCCAGCACGATAGAGAAGTACGTGACGATCACGACCACGAATGCGGTCGCACCGATGTGCGCGACGTTTTCGTCGACGCCGAGTCCGGTCAGCCAGCGGTGCAGGGGGGCGGCAAACGCGGCTTCGCCGACGATTCCCGACAGGATGCCGATCGAAGTGATGCCCACCTGGATCGTCGAGAGGAACCGCGTCGGCTCCTCGTTCAAGGCCAGCGCCGCCTCGGCGCCTCGATCCCCCTGATCGACCATCACTTGCAGGCGCGCCTTGCGCGCGGTCACGAGGGCGATCTCCGACATGGCGAAGACGCCATTGAGCAGGATCAAGCCGAGCAGAACGAACACCTCGACGGGCATCGATGCACTCCGGGAGCCGCGGTAATCCGCAAGGCTACCGGAGCCGCGCAGGGGGTCTACCGGAGAAGGTCAGCGCACCACGAGCGGGCGCGTGATGTACGGGAACGCGTTGGTACGGGGGCGCGTCTGCGGCGAGAGGTTCGCGATGTGCTCGGGGATCAGGCTCGCCGCACCCATTTCGAGCACCATCTTCAGATGCGTCGGTTGCAGCGGCTTGCGCAATGCAATCGGCGGCATGGCGTCGCCGTAGGTGCGCCGGGCGAACTGCTCGGCGGCCGCGCTCAGCCGCATGATCGCCAGCTCGTCAGGATCGGCGGCGCGTGGGCCGCGCCCCAGCAGCATCGCCTCGAACGGCGCAGAGTCGACGACCACCCAGGGAAGCAGTTCGGAGTGCATCGTGCGCACCAGCTCGCGCGCGATCACCATGTCTTCTTCGGTAAAGAAGACCAGTGCAAGGCGCAATCGTGGCGGCGAGCCAAATGGAGACATCAACGACTCCGGCGAAGCACACTCAGAACAAGACCGACCGATCGGGCTACGAACAGCGAAGCGGCCTCAGTTATGCCATTGCGGCCAATTATGTGGCGGACCGGCGTTTCCCAACCACGCTAGAGCGATCGCATGAACTGGCGATGCCGAAAGTGATGCAGCCGATCTGATCGCGGTCAGACGATCAGAACGAGTGGAATCCGTCGCAGAGGCGATCCGGCTGTCACGGGAAGTCTGCACTTTTCTCGGCTCGAGATCGGCGAGAAAACCCGACGCACGACATCGCGTTCACCCCTGAAGCACATGCAGCGGCGAGACGAACCGATCAGACGTCGCGGCGCTGGCGGAGCAGCGATACGGTTCCCTCGAGCGCCGTGATGATCGCCTGAGTGCGCACCTTTGCGCGTCCACCTTCGAAGTGGCGGGTCGCTGTCTGGACCCAGGGCGCGGCCGACGGATCGCGCCGTATTGCCCAGCCGAAGCAGACCGTACCGACCGGCTTTTCCGCCGTACCGCCATCCGGGCCTGCGATGCCCGTGATCGCGACCGCGATCTGCGCGGCACTGTGAGTCAACGCGCCGAGCGCCATCTGTCGCGCAACCGGTTCGCTTACTGCGCCGAAATCGCGGAGATACGAAGGCGATACACCGAGGTGCTGCACCTTCGACTCGTTGGAATACGTGACGAAGCCGCGATCGAACCATGCGCTCGATCCGGCCTGGATCGTGACCGCATAGGCAACACCACCGGCGGTGCAGGATTCCGCTGTCGCAAACACCATGGAGTTGTCCAGCAGCCCGCGTCCGAGCTCCGACGCTAGGCCTTCGATGCGTGCAGCGGCGTCGCTCGATTGACCGGAGATGTCGTTCATGTTCACGCGTGCGCAAGGCGCCGGAAGATCGCGATCAGGAGCAGCGTGTAGAAGGCCGCGACGACATCGTCCAGCATGACTCCGAACCCGTTCTTGATCCGCGCGTCCAGCCGCTTGATCGGCGGCGGCTTGGCGATATCGAACATGCGAAACAGCACGAATGCAAGCGCCGCGGTCCACGCCGACGACCGCGTCAGCCAGAGCACGATCCAGAACGCGACGATCTCATCGACGACGATGTGACCGCTGTCGATGATGCCCAGCCGTGCGCCGGTACGCTGCGCCGCCACAGAGCCCAGCACGAATCCGATCGCGATCGCTATGGCCCAGCCGGTGTCGTCGAGCCAGCGGTCGAGCACGACGAAGCTCACCCACGCAAACGCGGTACCCCAGGTCCCAGGCGCGAACCGCGGCAAACCGCTGCCGAAGCCGAGGGCGATCAGATGCCACGGGGAACTGAACAGGAACCGCCAGCCGGGGCGACGCGGATCGAAGGCGGCGGACACTTCAGGGTGATGCGATGCGCCTTCCGCAGCCGCCATCACTGCAGGTGGCATCGGTTCTCCGCGGGCGCCGCCCGCCTCATGGCGTGGAGTCATACGTCCCGAAATGGTCATATGCCTTGAACGGCGTGTCCATCGGGTTGCCATTCTCGTCGAGCACGGCGAGATCACGGTCTTCGGTGATTACGCCGACACGCGTGACGGGAGTGCGGGTTCGTTCGGCCGCAGCCTCTACCGCAGCGCGGTGCGCGGAGCTCGCTGTGAACAACAGCTCGTAGTCGTCGCCGCCCGCGAGCACACATCGCAATTGGGTGTCGTCGGAATGACGAAGCATGGCGGCACTGCGTGGGATGGCCGCCCATCTGAGCTCAGCGCCAACCTTCGAGCGTGTCAGAACGTGCCTCAGGTCGCCGATCAGGCCGTCTGAGATGTCGATGCAGGACGTGGCCAACCCGCCCAGGGCAACACCGAGCGCCACGCGAGGGGCGGGCCTTTCGAGCCGCAGCCGGATGGAAGAGGCGTCGGCCTCGCCGACCGTTGTGCGTCCAGTCAATGCCTCGAGCGCAAGCGCCGCGTCACCGAGGGAGCCCGATACCCACAGATCATCACCGACGTGCGCCCCGGCGCGGGTCAACGCCTGCCCGCGAGCAACTTCACCCACTGCCGCGATACAGATGACCAGCGGGGCATCGGCGCCTGCAATGCGCGGCATCCGGTTGGTGTCGCCGCCCGCGAGCACACACCCGAATTCGTTCTCAAGTGCGGACAGGCCGGACGAAAAGGCGGCCAGCCACTTTTCATCGGCAGCGGGCAGTCCGAGCGCCAGGAAGTAGCACCGCGGCTGCGCGCCTGCAGCGGCAAGGTCGGAAAGATTGACCGCCAGCGCTTTGTGACCGATCGCGTCGGCAGCCGCATCCGGAAAAAAATGTCGCCCGGCGACAAGCATGTCGGTGGTCACTGCGAGCTGGCTTGCGGCGCCGAAGTCGAGCAGCGCGCAGTCGTCGCCGATACCTTGCGCGACCGCGCTTCCGGCCGGTATCGGCCGATCGAAAAAACGCGCGATCAGGTCAAACTCGGTCATCGCAGCAGCGCCGGCCGGCGGGCACTAGCCCGCGGTTTCTTGCGGGCGCAGTTGGCCGGCCAGCTTGTCGAGCACGCCGTTGACGTACTTGAACCCCTCCGTGCCGCCGAAGCCCTTGGCGAGTTCGACCGCCTCGTTGATGACGACGCGATACGGAATCTCCTGCCGGTGCTTCAGCTCGTAAGCGCCGATGAGCAGGATGGCGTGCTCGACCGGCGACAGGTCCTTCACCTCGCGATCGATGTAGCGCGCGATGTCCGCCCGCAGTGCCGCGACATCGTCGATCGCGCCGTGGAAGACCAGCCGGAAATGCTCGCCGTCAGCGCGATCGAATCCTTCGTGTTCCATCAGGTGCCCTTCGATCTCGGCACAGTCGTGCCCGCCGACCAGCCACTCGTAGAGGCCCTGCAGCGCCAGCTCGCGTGCACGCCGACGCGCACTCCGATTGCCGGACCGCGCCGCTGCGGGCGCTTTCGCCTTATTCGTCGGCGTCGGCTTCGCCATCCTCACCCAGTGTCCAAATGAGGTTGGCCATTTCGACCGCGACCCGCGCCGCGTCGCGGCCCTTTTCTCCGACGCGCGCGCGCGCCTGCGCCTCGTCGTCGGTCGTGAGAATGGCGTTCGCCACCGGCACGCCGTAGTCGAGCGAAACGCGCGCGACGCCGCGCGCCGATTCGCTGGCGACGATCTCGAAGTGATAGGTCTCGCCGCGAATCACGCAGCCGATCGCAATGAGCGCGTCGAAGTCGTCGGTCTGCGCGAGCTTGGCGAGCGCAAGCGGCACCTCCAGCGCGCCGGGCACCGTGACGTGCGTGATGTCATCCTCGTCGACGCCGAGTTCGCGCAATTGCTCGAAGCAGGCATCGGCGAGCGCCTGGCCCGCCCATTCGTTGAAGCGCGCCTGCACGATGCCGATGCGCAGGCTGGCGCCATCGAGGTCCGGTGCGATCGCATCGACGGCCATGTGCGCCTCAGCTTTCGAGATAGCCGGTGATCTGCAGGCCGAAGCCCGCCATCGACGGCATCTTGCGCGGTTTCGCGAGCAGCTTCATCACGCCGACGTGCAGGTCGCGCAGGATCTGCGCGCCGATTCCGTACGTCCGCAAATCGGCACGCCCGTTGCGGCTACGCGCGCCTGTACCGCCGTCGGCGCTCAGCGCATTGAACTGGGCGAGCAACTGCTCCGACGACGCGCCGCAGTTGAGCAGCACCACCACGCCCTCGCCCGCACGTGCGATCGTCGCAAGCGCTTTGGCGACCGGCCACGAGTGCGTGCTGACGTCGGCCTCGATGAAATCGAACAATGACGATGGCTCGTGCACGCGCACGAGCGTCTCGCGCTCCGGCGAGATCGTGCCGCGTACCAGCGCCAGGTGCATCGCGCCGGCGGGCAGATCACGATAGGCGACCAGATCGAATTCGCCGGCAACCGTGAGCACGCGCCGGCTGCCGATTCGCTCGATCAGCGACTCGTTCGCCGCGCGATACTGGATCAGGTCCGCGATCGTGCCGATCTTCAGCGAGTGCTTCCGTGCGAACGGGATCAGGTCCGGCAGGCGGGCCATCGTGCCGTCGTCGTTCATGATCTCGCACAGCACCGCTGCGGGATTCAGGCCTGCAAGGCGGGCGAAGTCGCAACACGCCTCGGTATGTCCCGCACGCATCAGCACGCCACCCGGCTGCGCCACCAGCGGAAAAACATGCCCCGGCTGGACGATGTCCTCGGGGCGCGCGTTCGGTCGCGTCGCGACGCGGATCGTATGCGCGCGATCTGCCGCCGAGATGCCGGTGGTGATGCCTTCGGCAGCTTCGATCGCGACCGTGAAGTTGGTTCCGTGCACCGTGCGATTGCGCGCCGCCATCGGCGATAACGCCAACTGTGCCGCGTGCCCGGGAGTGATCGGCATGCAGATCAGGCCACGTCCGTAGCGAGCGAGAAAGTTGATTTTCTCGGGGCTGACGAAGTCGGCGGCAAAAACCAGATCGCCTTCGTTTTCGCGATCTTCATCGTCGACGAGCACGACGACGTTGCCGCGCCGGATCTCCTCGACGATCTCGGGGACCGTTGCAATGGGCGAGCCGCCGTCAGGTTCCTCTTTCGACGCGGATGGAACTGCTGCGAGCATGGACGCTCCGAATGTTTCACTGAGGTTGCGGCATTCTACGGCGCGAAGGTGCCGAGACTCTCCTCGGCCACGCGGAAGCATTTCTGCTGCCCACGGAGGCAAGGTCGCGTCAGGGGCGCGTGGATGAACTCCGAGTTAAGATCGATTCGACGCGACCAAGCCTGCCTAGTAGACCAACGCAACAGAGCACGGCGCTGTAACAACCCGCTGCCGCCGTGATCAGGTGAGAGGAGCACCATGACTCTTTCGAGTGAGCGCCTCGCTCAAGTCGTCCGCGCATGGCTTTTCATCGCGCTGACGATGCTGTGGAGCGGTGTGAACGCCCAACAGCCGCCGCCTCCCAACCAGCCGCCTCCTCCCAACCAGCCGCCGCCTCCGCAGCAGGGCCAGCAGGCCCAGGGCCAGCAGGCTGCACAAGCGCCAGCAGTGCCTTTGAAGCCCGAGGAGATCGAGGCGCTGGTCGCACCGATTGCGCTTTACCCCGATGACCTGCTGTCGCAGGTGTTGATGGCATCCACGTATCCGCTGGAGATCGTCTACGCCACGCGGTGGGTCAAGGCCAATCCGAACACAAAGGGCGATGCCGCAGTCAAGGCAGTCGCCAACGAGACCTGGGATGTCAGCGTGAAATCGCTGGTCGCCTTTCCGCAGGTTCTCGAGCCGATGAACGACAAGCTCGACTGGACCCAGAAGCTGGGCGATGCCTTTCTCGACGATCAGAAAGCCGTGCTCGATGCCGTGCAACGCCTGCGGGCGAAAGCACAGGAGAACGGCAATCTGAAGTCGAACGAGCAGCAGAAAGTGATCGTGGAGCCTGCGTCAACGACGACGACGCAGACGGTCGTGAAGATCGAACCGGCGAACCCTGAAGTGATCTACGTGCCTGCCTACAACCCCACCGTTGTCTACGGTTCGTGGGGCTATCCAACATATCCGCCCTACTACTGGCCACCGTATCCGGCCTACTACCCCGGCGCCGCGCTAGCGAGCGGCATCGCATGGGGCATCGGATTCGCGGCGGCGGGCGCGATCTTCGGCGGCTGCAACTGGGGCGGAGGCAACGTCAACATCAACGTGAACAAGGCGGTGAACATCGATCGCAACTTCAATCGCAACTCTGTCGGCGGCGGCGGCAATTGGCAACACAATCCGAGCCATCGTCAAGGTGTCGCCTACCGCGACAACGCGACGCGCCAGAAGTACGGCAAGGATGTCGGTGGCGCGGGCGGCCGCAACGACTACCGCGGCCGCGACGGTGCGGGTGATCGCGGCGGCGCCGGCGATCGCGGCGGCGTCGGCGATCGCGGCGGCGTCGGCGATCGCGGCGGCGTCGGTGGTGGCGCAGGCGATCGGGGTGGTGTGGGTGACCGTGGTGGCGTCGGAGGTGGCGGCGGTGCTGGCGACCGAGGTGGCGTCGGCGGCGGCGCCGGAGGCGCCGGCGGACGTGACAATGCTTTCTCGGGCGTGGGTGGCGGCGGCGCTACACAGCGCGATGCCGATCGGGGAAGGTCCAGCATGAACGCAAATCGGCCGAGCGGC
>Ga0335085_10007840_pt1 | contig 16411 bp, 13 predicted proteins | sample Lox_Sample_45_FD_206712 | JGI IMG/M metagenome (GOLD analysis project Ga0335085, IMG submission 206712) | Soil microbial communities from Loxahatchee National Wildlife Refuge, Florida, United States - Lox_Sample_4.5 | ecosystem: Environmental > Terrestrial > Soil > Wetlands | place: USA...
CCTGGCGGTGCGCGGGTTCCTGGCGCAAGCGGCGCGGGGCGGCTGGTCGAAGCGCTCATCGGCCCGGGCGCTCTCCGCGATCCGGTCGTTCTACCGATTCCTCAACCTGCATCACGGCATCGAGGTCAATCCGGCGCGCTCGGCCGGCACTCCGAAGCTCGACCGCAAGTTGCCGGGCTATCTCGACCGGCCGGCCATGGACAAGTTGTTCGGCCTGGTCGAGACGCGCGCCTCGGCCGGAGAGCTGGCGGGACTGCGCAACCGGGCGATCATCGAGGTGTTCTACTCGACGGGCATGCGGTTGTCGGAGCTGGTGGCGCTCGACGTGGAGGACCTCGATCTGGTTGCGGATCAGGTGCGGGTGCGAGGCAAGGGCAAGCGCGAGCGCCTGTTGCCGCTCGGCCGGCCGGCGGTCGCGGCGCTGCGTGGCTACTTCAGCGCGCGCGACGCGGTGCTGCGCGAGTCGGCCGCGCCCGACCGTCGGGCGGTGTTCCTGGGGCCGCGAGGCCGGCGCCTCACGGGGCGCGCGGTGCAGCTGGTGGTCCGCAAGCTGCTCGACGCGGTGAGCGAGGGTCAGGACGTGAGCACGCATTCGCTCCGCCACTCGTTCGCGACCCACCTGCTTGACGCGGGCGCCGACCTGCGCGCGGTGCAGGAGCTGTTGGGGCACGCGTCGCTGTCCACGACGCAGATTTACACGCATACCAGCGTAGAGCGTTTGAAGAAGGTCTACCACCAGGCACATCCGAGGGCGTGATGCCGCTTCCCGAGATCCACGCGACCACCATTCTGTGCGTCAGGCGCGACGGCAAGGTCGCGATGGGCGGCGACGGCCAGGTGACGGTGGGCGACACCGTCATGAAGGCGCGCGCGCACAAAGTCCGGCTGCTCCGTGACAACCGCGTGGCGGTCGGTTTTGCGGGTGGCGCGGCCGACGCCCTGACGCTGTTCGAGAAGTTCGAGGAGAAGCTGGAGCGGTTTCCCGGCAACCTGGCGCGCGCGGCGGTGGAGCTGGCCAAGGACTGGCGCAGCGACCGCGTGCTCCGGCGGCTGGAGGCCCAGCTCGTCGTGGCCGACGCGACGCAGCTGTTCACCATCACCGGGAACGGCGACGTGCTGGAGCCGGACGACGAGATCCTCGCGATCGGTTCGGGCGGCGGCTTCGCGCTGGCGGCGGCGCGCGCGCTGCTGGCGCGTTCCGGGCTGTCGGCGCGCGAGATCGTGGAAGAGGCGATGGGCATCGCGGCCGACATCTGCGTGTACACCAACCGCAACCTGACCATCGTGGAGGTGCAGTCGTGACGGCCGATCTCCCCGCCCAGGATCCGCCGGCGCCGGCCGATGCGGCCGCGGCCGAGCCGCTGCCGTGGCTCGAGGAGCTGCCGCCGCGCCAGATCGTCGCGGAGCTCGACCGGTACATCGTCGGACAGAGCGCGGCGAAGAAGGCGGTCGCCATCGCGATCCGCAACCGGTGGCGGCGCGCGCAGGCGCCCGATGAGATCCGCGACGAGATCGTGCCGAACAACATCATCATGATCGGCCCGACCGGCGTGGGAAAAACGGAAATCGCGCGGCGGCTGGCGCGGCTCGCCGGCGCCCCGTTCGTCAAGGTCGAGGCGTCGAAGTTCACCGAGGTGGGCTACGTGGGCCGCGACGTGGAGTCCATGGTGCGCGACCTGGTGGACGCCGCGATCAACATGGTGCGGGGCGAGCGCGAGGACGAGATCTACCCGGAAGCGGAGAAGCGCGCCGAAGAGCGACTGCTCGACCTCCTGCTCCCGCCGCTCGCGGCGCCGCCGCCGCCGGCCGCCGCGCCCGCCGCCGCAGGGCAAGCCGCTGTTTCTGGTCAGTCCCAGGGGCGAGGTGACGCAGGAGGCCGCCGAGGACCCGGTGACCAAGGAACGCCGCGAGCGCACCCGCGAGAAGCTCCGCAAGCTGCTCAAGGAGGGCAAGCTCGAGGAGCGCGACGTCGAGGTCGAGGTCACGCAGGAGGCCTTCCCCCACGTCGACGGGATGCCCGAAGGCATGCAGGGTCCGGAGATCAACTTCATGGACCTGCTCAAGGAAGTGTTGCCCAAGCGCAAGAAGCGGCGCACGGTGCACGTCCACGAGGCGCGCCGGCTGCTGATCGACGAGGAGTTGCGCAAGCTGGTCGACCAGGACGACGTGGTGAACGAAGCGCTGGACCGGGTCGAAAACCACGGCATCATCTTCATCGACGAGATCGACAAGATCGCCGGCGAACGGGGTTCAGTGGGCCCCGACGTGAGCCGCGAGGGCGTGCAGCGCGACCTGCTTCCGGTCGTCGAAGGGTCGACCGTGCAGACGCGCTACGGCCTCGTGCGCACGGACCACGTCCTGTTCATTGCCGCCGGCGCGTTCCACGTGTCCAAGCCGTCGGACTTGATCCCCGAGCTCCAGGGTCGGTTCCCGATCCGGGTCGAGCTCGACCCGCTCAAGGAGCACGATTTCGTCCGGATCATGACCGAGCCGGAGAACGCGCTCACCAAGCAGTATGCGGCGCTGTGCGCGGCCGAAGGCGCGCAGCTCGAGTTCACGGACGACGGCATCGCCGAGATCGCGCACATCGCCGCGGTGCTGAACGAGCGCCTCGAGAACATCGGCGCGCGCCGGCTGCACACGGTGCTCACCACGCTGCTCGAAGATACCCTGTACGACCTGCCCAACCTCCCGGAGAAGCACATCGTGTTCGACCGCCCGCGAGTCAAGGAACGGCTCGACCGGATCGTCGAAGACGAGGACCTGCGCCGCTACATCCTCTGAGGTCTTGCCAGCCGGCGCGCGAGGGCCCCTATTGGGGCACCGTGCGATCCCGTCACATCGCCGCCGCTCGGCGGCGTGCCGTCCGGTTGTGCGCGGTGGCGCTGCTGGGCGCGTGCGACCGCGGCGCCCGGGCGCCGGTCGTCGGCGTCGCGGCCGCGCTGCCGCGGCCGGGCGTCGTGGAGGTTGCGGAGGACGCGCTGCGCGAACAGGGCATCGACTCGAGCCGGGTGCGCATCCATGAGCTGGCGGTGGGCACCGGGCTCGCGGGCGAGATCCAGACCGCGGTGGCGCTCACCCGCGACCCGCGGCTCGCGGTCGTCGTGGGCCACGCCGGGAGCCGCGGCTCACTCCTCGCCGCGCCGATCTACAGCGAGGCGCACGTGCCGATGATCGTCCCGCTCGGCACGTCGCGGCGGCTGCGCGAGGCCGGCCCGTGGGTGTTTCCGATCGCCCCGGACGACTCCGCCGAGGGCGCGTTCATCGCCGCCTACGTGACCGACAGCCTCCACGCGCACGCCGTCAGCATCGCGTACACCTCGGACGAATATGGCGTCGGGCTCAAGACCGCCATCGGCGCGGCGCTGCCGCGGCACGGCGCACACGTCGTGGACGCACTGTCCATTGCGCCCGCGGATTGCCGGGCGTCGGGCAACGAGCCCTTCGACCTCGCCGTCAGCGCCTCGCTCCAGCAGGGCCGGCCCGACGCGGTCGTGATCGCCGCCGGCACCACGCCTTCGGCCTGCACGGCCCACGAGTTCCGCACCCTGCTGCGGAGCGAGGTGCCGGTCGTGATGGCGGACGGCGCCGAACCGGGCGACACGTTCGCGAGTCGCGCGGGGCAAACCGACTCGATGTACTTCGTCGCGTTCTGGTATCCGGCCGCCGCGCCGGCGCGCTCGGCGAGCTTCGTCGCGCGGTTCCGCCGTATCACCGGGCGCGCGCCCGCGCCGGCCGACGCCGTCTGGTTCGACGCCGTCATGCTGGCCGCGCGGGCGGTGGTGGCGGCCGGAAGCGACGGCGAGCTTGTGCGCGCCTATCTCGCCTCCGTCGGCGGCGCGACGCCGGCGTACGACGGCGTGACCGGAACCATCAGCTTCCCGCCGCCAAGCCGGATCCCGCTCCTCATGCTCGCCGTGCGGGGTACGCGCACCGAGATCGTGGCCCGCCGATGACCGCCCCGCGCGCCACTCGCTCGCCTTCGATCCGCACGACACTGCTGCTGATGGTGCTCGGCATCGTCGCGTACGTGGTCGTGATCGCGATCTTCCTCTCGGTTCGGATCGCGCCGCGGGTCGCCGCCGTCCAGGTGCAGGACGTCGAGGTCATGCGGGGTTACGACCTGACGCACCGCCGCGCGGATCTCCTGTCGGGCGCGGTGCGCGGCATGCTGCCGCTGCTGCTGCCGACGGTGCGCGACACCATGCAGGAGGCCGCGGCACACCAGATCGGACGCCGGGTCGTCGCCGAGCTCGACAGCCTCGAGGCCGCCCCGCCGGTTCGCATCGACGGCGGTTCCCCCGACCTGCGCGTCGCGCTGGCGCGAGCGATGCAGACCGAAGGCGACCTGGAGACGCAGATCCGGCTGACGCTCGCGGCGCTGCGGCTGGGCCAGGTGCCGGTGGCGCTCGAGCGGCTGCAACGGTCCGCGGCGCTCGACGCGTCGGAGCGCGACGCGCTGTCGGCGGCCGAGCGCGTGGCGCTGCGCGACCTCGTGTTGCAGCAGCGCGAGGTGTCCGCGGCGGCGCTCGCGGGCGCCCGCGGCATCGCGCTGTGGGTGCTGGTCGGCGTGGTCCTGCTGGCGGTCGTTTCGCTGCTCGTGCAGCGCCGGTTGTACGTGCCGCTGGCGGCGCTCGACGCCGGATTCGGCCGGCTCGCCGAAGGCGACTTCTCGGCCACCCTGCCGGTGATCCGCGACGACGAGATCGGGCGGTTGACCCGCCAGTTCAACGAGATCACCGACGTGCTGCGGCAGCGCGAGGAGGAGGAGCGGCGTCGCGCCGAGCTGTCCGAGCGCCGGCGCAGCGAGGAGGAGCGCGCCCGGATCTTCAATCTGTCGGTCGATCTGCTCTACGTGGCGAGCACCGACGGCACGCTGCTGCAGGTGAACCCGGCGGCGCGGCGAGTCCTGGGATTCGCGCCGGAGGAGATGGCCGGCCGCTCGCTGTTCGACTACGTCCACCCCGACGACGTCGATTCGGCGGTCGCGGAAATCGCGGTGCTCGTGTCGGGCCGGCCCGTGCACGCCTTCCGGCTTCGCTGCCTGCGCGCCGACGGCGCCTATCGGTGGATTTCCTTCAGCGCCAATCCGCCCGAAGGCGGGATGTTCTACGCGGTCGGCCGCGACGTCACGGACGAGAAGGTCGCGGAAGATCACCAGTTGCGTCTCCAGATGGAGCTCGAGCGCTCGGCGCGGGAGTGGCGCCAGACCTTCGACGCGATCGACAACGCCATCCTGATCCTGGACCGCTTCGGCGCGGTGACGCGGCTCAATGCCGCGGCGCGCCGCCTGGCCGGCCGCTCCTACGACGACGTGCTCGGCCGCACCCTGGCGCTGCTCGGGTCGGAAGAGCCGTGGGTCGGCGCGGCAGACACGGTGACCAGCGCGTCGTCCGCCGCGGCGCCGGTGTGGCGGCAGGTGTCGAACGCGACGACCGGGCGGGCGTTCGACGTGCACGCCAACCCCGTGGCCGGTGTCGAGCAGCGGACCATCCTGGTCATTCGCGACATCACCGCGCTCGTAGAGCTCCAGGAATCGCTGCGACGCAGCGAGACCATGTCGGCCATGGGCCAGCTCGTCGCGGGCGTGGCGCACGAGGTGCGCAACCCGCTGTTCAGCATGACCGCCACGCTCGACGCGTTCGAGGCGACCAGCGGCGTCAAGACCGAGGGCGCGCGTCACCTGGCCGTGATGCGCAACCAGCTGGTGCGACTCACCCACCTCATGGAGGACCTGCTCGAGTACGGCAAGCCGCCCTCGCTGCAGCTCGCGCCGGTGGCGCTCGACCCCCTGCTCGCCCAGGCGGTGGAAGCGTGCGAGGTGCTGGCGAACCAGCAGGGCGTGGCGCTCGTGCGTGACATCCCCGGCGACCTGCCGCCCGTGCTCGCCGACCAGATGCGTATCGTCCAGGTGTTCGCGAATCTCATGGCCAACGCGATCCAGCACAGCCAGGCGGGCGGCGTGGTCACGGTCCGGGTGAGCCGCATGGATGGCCGCGACGGCGCGATGCTGGACTGCGCGGTGCTGGACGGCGGGCCCGGTTTTGCGCCGGCCGACCTGCCCCATATCTTCGAACCGTTCTTCACCAAGCGGCGCGGCGGCACGGGCCTCGGCCTGGCGGTCGTGCAGCGCATCGTCGAGCAGCACGGCGGCACGGTGACCGCGGCGAACCGGGCGGACGGGGGCGCCGTCATGCGCGTGCGCCTGCGCTGCGCCCCCGCCGACTGATCGGAACGGAGCGACATGCCCCGCCATCGCATCCTGCTGGTTGACGACGAGGCCGACACCCGGTTCGCCATCCGCTCGTTCCTGGAGGCGAAGGGGTACATCGTGGCCGAAGCCGACGGGTGCGCCGCCGCGATGGACCAGGTCCGCGGCATGCGGCCCGACGCCGCGGTCGTGGACTACCAGCTTCCCGACGGCACCGCGCTCGACTTGATCGCCAAGATCCGCGACGCCGACACGGCCATGGCGCTCGTCGTGCTGACGGGCCACGGGTCCATCGACCTGGCCGTTGCCGCGGTGAAGGAAGGCGCCGACCAGTTTCTCACCAAGCCGGTGGAGCTTCCCGCCCTGCTGCTCGTCGTCGAGCGGCTGCTCCAGGCCCAGAGCGCCAAGCGCCGCCAGATGGCGCGGCTCGGCCGGCAGGGGCGCGAGCTGGTGGACCCGTTCGTCGGACCGAGCGCCGTGGCGCGCCGCCTCTCCGGCGAGGCCGAGCGCATCGCGGGCGCCGACGCCCCGGTCCTGATCCTGGGCGAAACCGGGGCGGGCAAGGGCGTGCTGGCGCGGTGGCTCCACGCGCACTCGCCGCGCGCCGACGAAGCGATCGTGGACTTGAACTGCGCCGGCCTGTCGCGCGAATTGCTCGATGCCGAGCTGTTCGGGCACGAGCGGGGCGCGTTCACCGGGGCGGTCGCGACCAAGGTCGGGCTGTTCGAGGTCGCGCATCAAGGCACGCTGTTCCTCGACGAGATCGGCGACATGGACCCGCTGGTGCAGGCCAAGCTGCTCAAGGTGCTCGAGGAGCAGCGGTTCCGGCGCCTGGGCGACGTGCGCGACCGGCAGGTCAACGTGCGGCTGATCGCGGCGACCCATCACGACGTGCCGCAGCTCGTACAGGAGGGACGGTTCCGGCGCGACCTGTACTTCAGGATCAGCGCCCTGCCCATCACGATGCCGCCGCTGCGCGAGCGCCAGGAGGACATCCCGGTGCTCACCGCGCAACTGCTCGAGCGCCTCACCGCCGACATCGGCCACCCGTCGGTCACCATCGACGCCGACGCAAGCGCGGCGCTGCAGTCGTACGGCTGGCCCGGCAATATCCGCGAACTGCGCAACGTCCTGGAGCGCGCGCTGCTGCTCAACGACGGCGCCGAGCTGACGACCGCCGACCTCAGGTTCGATGTGGTGAGCGCGCAGGGTCAGCGGGGCGGCGGCGGCGACGGCCATCCGGAGGATGCCGGCCTCACGCTGGCGGAATTGGAGCGCCGGCACATCGAGCGCACGCTCCGCAGCGACAAAGGCAATGTCGATGTCGCGGCGAAGCGGCTGGGCATCTCCCGCAGCACGTTGTACCAGAAGCTGAAGGAGTACGGTCTGCAAACCTCCGATTTTCGGAAGGCGTAGTCCGAAAGGCAGACTCCGGCCGGCGAGGCGCACGAGGTCTCGCAGGGACAACACCCGGCGCGCCAACGCGTTGACGGTCCGCAGGCCGCGTGGCACCGACCTTGCTTTCTGCCACAGTATGAACTCCACCATCCCGAATTCCACCGCCTCCAAGGGCGTCCGCATTCTCGTCGTGGACGACGAGGAGGCCATCCGCGACGCGACGCGCGAGTACCTCTCGGCGCTGGGTTACGAGGTCGACGCGGCGCAGGAGCGCGAGGAAGCCGAAGCGCTCCTGACCACCGCGACCTACTCACTCGTCATCGCCGACATGCGCCTGACCGGCGTGCACGGCCGCGAAGGCCTCGAGCTGGTCGGCTACCTGCGCGAACGGTGCCCGTGGGCCCGCGTCGTCGTGCTCACGGCGTACGGCTCCCCGGACCTGGAGGCTGAAGCGCGCCGCCGCGGCGCCGACGCATTCCTTCAGAAGCCGGTGCCGCTCGCCGAGCTGGCGCGCCTGGCGGGACTGCTGGTGCCTGGGAGCGCGGCGTGAGCGAAGCCTCTCTCCTCGAGCGCATCCTGGAGCCGAACGGGCTCACCATCGTGTTCCAGCCGCTCTATCAGCTCAACGCCGAAGGCTGGCGGCTCCACGCCGTCGAGGCGCTCAGCCGCGGCCCCGCGGGCACGAACTTCGAGAGCGCGCCGGTGCTCTTCGAGTACGTTCGCCGCAAGCGGGAAGAGAGTCTCGTGGACCGCGAGTGCGTGACTCGGGCACTCAAGGCCGCGCGCGAGCTGCGGGGCGAACCGCGGGTGTCCGTCAACGTGCACGCGTCCACGCTCGGACGCGATCAGGGATTCGTCACGTTCATGCAGGACGCGATCAGCGGCGCGGGGATCGCCGCGGACCGGCTGGTCGTCGAGATCGTCGAGCACTCGCCGTTCTGGGACGGGCGCAGCTTCACCCGCGCGCTCGACGGCCTGCGGGAGACGGGCGTCGCGATCGCGCTGGACGACGTCGGTCTCGGCAACTCGAATTACCGCATGGTGCTCGAGTGCCGGCCGGACTACTTCAAGGTCGACCGGTATCTGGTGTTCGGATCCGCCGGCGACTTCTATCGCCGCGCGCTGCTGCGGTCGATCACCGACCTCGCGGCGAGCTTCGGAGCGTTCGCGGTCGCCGAGGGTGTGGACGCGCATGATGATCTGGACGCGGTGCTCGCGGAGGGCTACCGGCTGGTGCAGGGCTTCCTGCTGGCCGCGCCCCGGCCGGCCGGTGCTCTCCGCAACGAAGAGATCGGCGTCGAGCGGCCGCTGCGGTTCGGCGGCAGTGGGCGGTTAACCGCTGTGGCCTAGTCGGAAAACGCTTGCTCGCGCGGGCGGGCAGGGGTAAACTCCCCTGCCCGCTGTCATTTTGACCGATCCAGCCAGGGCGAGCGACGATGCCGAAGCGAAATTTCCTCACCTTCCAAGACGTCTCCAAGGCCGAAGTCGATGGCATTCTTGATCTTGCGGCACGCATGAAGTCCGGTGCGTACCGCGAGAAGCCATTGGCAGGAAAGACGCTGGCGATGGTATTCGCCAAGTCGAGCACGCGGACGCGTGTCTCCTTCGAGGTGGGGACCTACCAGCTCGGCGGTCACGCGCTGTTTCTCTCGGCGCGCGACATCCAGCTCGGCCGGGGCGAGCCGATCCGCGACATGGCGCGGGTCCTCTCGCGCATGGTCAACGGCATCATGATCCGCACCTTCGCGCACGCCGAAGTCGAGGAGCTGGCCGCGTGGGCCAGCGTGCCGGTCATCAACGGACTCACCGACGCGCACCACCCCTGCCAGATCCTCGCGGATCTGCAGACCGTGCGCGAGGCGTTCGGCACGTACGAGGGCAGGAAATTCGCGTGGATCGGCGACGGCAACAACATGGCGAACAGCTGGCTCGACGCGGCGGCGCTGCTCGGGTTCGAGATCCGGCTCGCGTGCCCGGAAGGCTACGAACCCGACCGCGCGGTGTTCGAGCGGGCGAGCAAGGCCACCAAGGTGCTGATCACCGAGGAGCCCGACGAGGCGGCCGAGGGCGCGGACGTCGTGAATACCGACGTGTGGGCTTCGATGGGACAGGAAGCGGAGGCGGAGAAGCGTCGCGCCGCCTTCAAGGGATATGTGGTGGATGAGGCGCTGATGAAGCTCGCGCGCCCCGGCGCGATCTTCCTGCACTGTCTGCCGGCGCACCGTGGCGAGGAAGTGACCGACGGTGTCATCGAGGGACCGCAGTCGCGGGCATTCGACGAGGCCGAGAACCGGTTGCACGCGCAGAAGGCCCTGATGGCCACCCTCATGGGAGCGGTGACGTGAGCACGACGGAGACGCTGAAGCGGACGCCTTTGTACGCCAGGCACGTGGCGGCGGGCGCCAAGATGGTGCCGTTCGCCGGCTTCGAGATGCCGGTACAGTATCCGGCGGGCATCACCGCCGAGCACAAGGGGGTGCGCGAGGGCGCGGGGTTGTTCGACGTCTCGCACATGGGCGAGTTCCGCGTCGAGGGAAAGGACGCGCTCGCGTTCGTCTCGTACGTGACCTCGAACGACCCGTCGGTGCTCACGCCGGACATGGGTGTGCAGTACTCCTGTTTCCTGCACGAGAGCGGCGGCATCGTCGACGATTGCCTGGTGTATCGGCGCAAGGACGAGCTGATGCTGGTCGTGAATGCGTCCAACATCGCGAAGGACTGGGCGCACATCAGCCGGTTCGCCGACAAGTTCGACGTGCAGCTGACCGACCGCTCCGATCAGGTCGCGCTGCTCGCGCTCCAGGGCCCGAAGGCGCAGGCGACGCTCCAGCCGCTGACGACGACGGCGCTCGACCCCATCAAGTTCTACAACTTCACCCACGGCAGCGTCGCGGGAGTGGAGTGCCTGATCAGCCGCACCGGCTACACGGGTGAGGACGGCTTCGAGCTGTATCACGCGGCGGAAGACGCCGAGACGCTGTGGGACGCGATCACCGCGCGGCCCGGCGTGACGCTGGCGGGCCTGGGGGCGCGCGACAGCCTGCGGCTCGAGGTCGGATATCCGCTCTACGGCAACGACATCGACGACGAGACGTCGCCGCTCGAGGCCGGGCTCAGCTGGATCGTCAAGCTGAAAAAGGGCGCCTGCGTGGGCAAGGAGGCGCTGGAGCGGCAGAAAGCGGCGGGGCTGACGCGGAAGCTGGCCGGGTTCACGCTCACCGAGAAGGGATTTCCGCGCGCGCACATGCCGGTGATCGCCCGCGGCGCGCCGTTCGGCCAGGTCCGCAGCGGCACCGTCAGCCCGACGTTAGGCGATCCCATCGGCACGGCGTATCTGCCGCCCGACCTTGCCACGCCGGATGCCGCGTTCGCCATCGACATTCGCGGCAAGCAGGTGGGGGCCCGGGTCGTGGCGATGCCGTTCTACGCCAAGGGGTCGCGGCGCTGATCCGGGTCGCCATCCTCACGGTGTCCACCTCGGGCGCGGCGGGCGCGCGGGCGGACGGCTCGGGCGACGCGATCGCGGCGTGGGCGAAGGGGCATGGCTACGAGGTGACGGAGCGGGCGGTGGTGCCCGACGACACGACCCAGATCAGCCGGTGCCTGCTCGCCTGGGCGGACGCCGCGACGGCCGACCTCATCCTCACCACGGGCGGCACCGGCCTGGCGGCGACGGACCGGACGCCGGAGGCGACGCGGGCCGTGCTCGAGCGCGAGGCGCCCGGCATCGCGGAGTTCGTGCGGGCGCAGTCCACGCCGGCCTTCCCCAGGGCCGCGCTGTCGCGCGGGGTGGCCGGAACGCGCGGCGCCGCGCTGATCGTCAACCTCCCCGGCTCGACCAAGGGCGTCACGGACGGGCTGGCCGCGCTGGATTATCTCGTGCCGCACGCGGTGGATCTGCTGCGGGGGAAGACGGCGCATTGATGCCCGGCGGGCAAGGTGGCTAGCAAGGTCCTCATCACCCTCGAGGATCTCGAGACCGCGGTGCGTGTCAACGCGGCCTTCGAGGCGGCCGGCCTGCGCACCAGCATGGTCTCGGCGCTCGACGACCTGGCCGAGGCGATCCGCGGGTTCAGTCCGGACCTCATCGTCCTGACGGGCGGGCTGCGCGAGAGCGGCCGGGCGCGGGTGGTGGCCGGCGGCTCGTCGGCGGGCATCGCGACGTTAGGCCTGGTGGAGCCGGGGGACAGCGACCCCGCGGCGGTGGCCCACCGTATGGGCCTGTCCGCCATCATGATCAAGCCGGTCGAGCCCGAAGAGGTTGTCTCGGCCGGGCGGCGGCTCATCGAGCGCAAGAAGCTCCAGGTCCGCACCGGCATCCTCGGCGAGCACCCCAGCATCCTGGAAGTGCTGATCAAGATCGAGCAGATGGCGTCGGTGTCATCGACCGTGCTCGTCCAGGGCGAGTCGGGCACCGGCAAGGAGCTGGTCGCGCGCGCGATTCACGACCTGTCGCCGCGGCGCGACAAGCCGTTCATCGCGGTCAACTGCGCCGCCATTCCGGAGACGCTGCTCGAGAGCGAGCTGTTCGGCCACGAGAAGGGTGCGTTCACCGGCGCGGCCGAGCGGCGCCTGGGCATGTTCGAGCTGGCCGACGGCGGCTCCATCTTCCTCGACGAGGTCGGGGAGATGCTGCCCGCGACGCAGGTCAAGCTGCTGCGGGTGCTCGAGGACCGCGCATTTTTCCGGGTCGGCGGGGCGCAGGCCATCAAGGTGGACGTGCGCGTGCTCGCGGCGACCAACCAGCCGTTGCGCGAGGCCGTTGATGCCGGTGTGGTGCGGGCCGACCTGTACTACCGTCTCAACGTGCTGAGCATCTACCTGCCGCCGCTGCGCGAGCGGCGCAGCGACATTCCCATTCTCGTCCGGACGTTCGCCGACCAGTTCGCGCGGCAGCACGACCGGGTGTTCCGCGGCATCACGCCCGAGGCGCTCGACATCCTCACCGAGGCCGAGTGGCCGGGTAACGTGCGGCAGCTGCGGAACCTGATCGAGTCCATGGTCGTGTTGGCCCCGGCCGGCGAGATCCGCGCGAGCGACATCCCGCGGGAGATCCAGGACCAGCGGCTGCGGCACCTGCCCGTGCCGGTGCCCGACGTGGCGCGCGAGGTGAGCGGCCACGAGCTCAAGTACATCGTGCAGTCCCTGATCGACCTCCGGGTGCAGGTCGAGGAGTTGCGGCGGCGCCTTAACGAGGTGCCGCAGCGGGTCGAGATCATGGAACCGGGCACCGGCCATCCGCTGACGATGCCCGAGGTGTACGTGGGGCGGATGGGGCCGGCGGGGGCTGGTGGAGCGGGCATGCCTCGGGGCGATCTGCCTTCGAGGGAACCGGCGCTGGTCTACGATGTGACGCCGGGGCGGGGGCCTTCCGGCCCGGTGGTCTACGAGCAGGGGATGAAGATGGCGGACGTCGAGCGGGCGGCGATCCAGGCGGCGTTAGCGGCGACGCGTGGAAACAGGCGCAAGGCTGCCGAGATGCTGGGGATAGGGGAGCGGACGTTGTACCGGAAGCTGAAGGAGTATCACCTCGACGGCGATCCCTCACATGTAACATGAGGTCTGTTAGCCCAAGTTCTTGACAAATATCAGCTTCCGTCATATGAGTATGGGCCGCCGCGCTGCGAGTACCGGTGGCACAAGTGCTATAAACGTTTGATTCACAACAACTTAAATCGATTTCGCCCGGTCATGATGCTGGGTGAGCGCGTCTCGGCTGGGGGGCTGGTGGGTCTTGTCGCGTTCGCATCGGATACGGGTGCCGAATCCGGCGAAGCCTGGGAAGCGGCGGTTGGACGCTCCGCCCGCGAAGCCGCATCGCTCAAAGAAGCGGTATCGGCGGCGGCCGAAGCATCGTTCAGGCGAGGAGCTGGCGTGAGGGAAGGGGCGCGAGCGGAGGGTTGGAGCGCAAGCGGATGACGTCACAGCCGTCGCCGCAGGGCGCCGGACTCGGCGAGTCGCCAGCCGCGTGGACGGTGCGGCGGGCGGAGGAGTTGATCGCCTCGCTGGCGGGGGTGTTGTCGACGCGGATCGTGGCGGACCGGGCGGGTGGGATCGAGGAGATCCACGTCCTGACGTCGGCGGAGATGGCGCCGAAGCAGACGGTGCGCAACGTCGAGAGCGCGTTGATGGCGCAGCTGGGCTTGAAGGTGGACCATCGCAAGATCAGTGTGGCGCAGACGGCGGAGGTCAAGCCGCTGGCGGCGCTGGAGCGGGAGGCGGTGGCGGAGGCGGCGAGTCGGCGGATGGTGGTGTTTGGGGACCTGGTGATCGAGTCGCCGCGACCGCGGCGGGTGCAGATCCGGGTGTTGCTGAAGCACAACGGCGCCGAGCTGGAGGGGGTGGAGGAGGGGGTGGACGAGGCGCGGAGCCGGGTGCAGCTGGCGGCGCGGGCGGCGGTGAAGGCGCTGGAGCGGGATCTGGAGGAGGCGGGCGTCGTGCTGGAGGGTGTGCGGGTCGTGGATGCCTTCGACCGGCGGATCGTCCTCGCGGCGGTGCACGGGGTGGGCGGCCGGAGCAGCCAGTTGCTGGTGGGGACGTGCGAGGTACGGGAGAGTCCCGAGCAGGCGGCGGTGCTGGCCGTGCTGGACGCCACCAACCGGTGGTACTTGCAGCAGCGGTAGTCGTCACAAGACGTTAGGCCTTCTCCGAAGGCGAGCGCGCCGGCCCGTTGTCAGGCGGCGAGTAGTTGTCATTTAGCGGAGTGCTCTTTTACAAGGGAATACGGTCCCCGGTTCGGCAAGCTGAGCGGCTGAGCGGGCAGTACGAGCGGAGCGTCGCGCACTCGTAGCGGATGAGTGCGACTCCTGGCGTGTCAACGCGGAAGGGGGGTGACGCTTCAATGACCATCAATGACGCTCCTGTGAGCATCATTACGGCCATTATCGCCGCGATTTGTAATGCGCTGGCGAGCAGCGGCAGCAACGCGCTCTAAGTGCGCGTCGCGCCGGGGGCGTATTCTCCAGGTACACATGAAGCCAGCATTTAAGGTATACCTCGCGTCGGTGGTCATAGCGGCCGTTGCCATTTTGGCCACGGCTGGCTGGGCCATTACATCACCTGCGCATGACCGTCACTGGAATGCCATCGCTGCGTTCCTGGTTCTTGGCTTCGTGTCCGAGGCGTCCTACCTGAAGCTCAGGGTGGGGCGAGCGGAAACGATGTCCTCGGTGGCTTTCATTCCGTTCATTGCGTCTACGCTGCTCTTCGACACGGGTTGGGCGGCGGCCACGGCAGCGGCCGCAATGCTCAGTGTCGAGACCTTGATCAGGAGACGCGCTGCCTTTCGTGTTGTCTTCAACACTGCACAGATTGTGATTTCTACTGCCGCAGCCTCAGGCGCCTACAAGGTACTTGGAGGACACCCATCGCTCATCGCTCTCCGTGCCACACCTTGGGCGGTTGGAGGGGCAGTTGTCGTTTACTTCTTGATCAATAGCGCACTTGTCAGCTTCGGAGTTTCCCTGTTGCATCGGGAAGATGTAAAGACCGCTTGGGTCAGGATTGCGGGGGCGTCACTCCTTTACGACCTGGTCACGTCACTTCTCGCTCCGCTGCTTGCGTATCTCTATGTGCGCTTTGAGGTCCCCGGCATCCTGATGCTTGTGTTGCCGATTTATCTCGTAAGACACCTCTACCAAGTGTCGCTACAACTTGAGCAGGTTAACCGCGACTTGTTGGAGTTGATGGTCAAGGCGATCGAAGCTCGCGATCCCTACACGTCCGGCCATTCTCTGCGCGTGTCTCAGATGGCAGAACTGCTTGCTCGTGACTATGGGCTTGGCCATCGTCAGGTCGAACAGATTAGGACTGCGGCTCTTCTCCATGACGTCGGTAAGATCCACGAGCAGTTCGCGCCGCTGTTGCGCAAGGAGGGAAAGCTCGATGCCACTGAGAAGGCGCTGATGCAGACCCACTCCGCGCGCTCAGCGGAGTTGGTTTCTACGATATCTTCGTTCCGTGGTTTGATTGAACTGGCGGTCCGCTATCACCACGAGAACTACGATGGCAGCGGCTACCCAGACGGATTGATCGGTACAGACATTCCGGTTGGATCGAGAATAATCATGATCGCCGATACCATTGACGCGATGACGACCGATCGCCCGTATCGCAAGGCGTTATCGTACGAAGCGGTGACGGAGGAACTGGCGCGCTTTTCAGGCAAGCAGTTCGACCCGGAACTGGTTGACGTTCTCATGCGCAGCGTTGCCATCCGGCAGATACTCGAAGCTCGGCTAGATATGCCAGACCGCCCCCCGGCGGGACAGCACGCCGACAGCTTTGTAGAGCGATCGGTGGGAAGAATGGCTCCGACCGCCCGTAGGCAAAGAAGCCCTGCCTAGTCCACGACTCGCCGACGAGTCCGCGCGTCTATCCTGCGTCCCTGACAATACCTCGCGCGCTGAAGGTGCTAGCCAAGCCACGCACTCTGACCCGACCAGCGATGTCTTGCTGCCCTGTGATCGCTTCTCCAATAAGGACCGCCTCAAGCTCAACTTGTAGCCACTCGTCGACAGCCCGACGGCGCAGCTGCCGGGCCGCATGACCTATCCTATGTAGGGCCTGACCCGGATTGCCATCGTTGAGATAGTCATTCCAGGCGAGCGCGGATTCCAGGTAGGCACGGTCCCACAGGGCCTCGGTGGAACTGCCGGCGATCTCCTTGGCGCGCGCGGCCCACACCCTCAGATCGTCAGCGTGCCCCAGTCTCGCCGCACACAGCGCCCGCCCTGAGCTGCAGTAGACGCGTGATGCCCATATTCCCAGGCGCGAGGAAACCTCGTATGCCTCCTCAAAGGT
>Ga0335085_10007841_pt1 | contig 16411 bp, 10 predicted proteins | sample Lox_Sample_45_FD_206712 | JGI IMG/M metagenome (GOLD analysis project Ga0335085, IMG submission 206712) | Soil microbial communities from Loxahatchee National Wildlife Refuge, Florida, United States - Lox_Sample_4.5 | ecosystem: Environmental > Terrestrial > Soil > Wetlands | place: USA...
CGGCGGATGTGGATCAGGTCCTCATCTGCAAATCCTATACTGCTCGCCAGCCTCAAGGTCCATTCGGCCACCCGCCGCGAATGGCCTTCGGTGTCCTTGTCGCGCAAGTCCACGGCATGCGACCAGCCTTCGATGGTCTTGTCATAAGCCATGACCAATTCCACATTTGTAAATTGCAGTTCATTGAACAACCGTGCATGCTCGATCATGATGGCAGCCTGTCCCGCCAGTAAATCAAAGAAGCTGAACCAATCCTGATCTCGGGCGGTGACCGATCGATCAAACGTCTCCAGCACACCAATCACTTTCCCTTTGACAATGAGAGGTGCACCGGTATAGATTTCAAATCCTTCCTCCTTCAGGTCGTCGCTAAGAAATGGATCCTTGTCGTCCAAGGCGAGGTTTTGAATCCGGACCATTCGCCGTTCCATGGCCACTTTTCCGGCGAGGCTTTTCCCCAGTCGCACGTGTGCATTTTGGATGGCGCTGGTGTGGAATCCCGCCCCAATGCGGTATTGGAGCGCATATTCGACCGGATCCAGGAGCAACACATCCGCAGCATCCACGGCCAGAACCTTGATTGCAATGCCGAGCAGCTTGTCCAGGCTTGACCTGAGATCGAAGGTGGAGGCGATTAAATGGTCCACTTCCCTTAGGGCCTCGAAGCGCTCCAATTGAACCTTGATCTTTAACTCATTCTGCTTTCGGTCTGTGATGTCGCGAAAGTAGATCGCGATGGCTTCGATACTTTTAATATTTAGCAGATTGATGAATGTGCCTTCGATCCACAGCCAAGCGCCTTCTTTCTGGTAGAGGCGAAAACAAAGGGTAGGGCGAACTGTAGGGTCCCCGACCAAATTGGATATGGCGGAGAACACCGCAGGAAGGTCTTCGGGGTGGACAAATTCTGCCAGGTCGATCGCAGAGCCTTCGCCCCGGCTGAAGCCGAACATCCTCCAGCCGGCAGGGGTGATTAACTTTCCGTGCCCATCCCTATCGATCAACGCGACCCCTTCCGGTGCGTTCTCCGTCAACGCCTGAAGGAGTTCCTGCATACGCCGGACGGCTTGCTCCTCGCGCTTGCGCTCTGTGGCATCCACAATCGTTGCTGTAAAGATGACACTGCCATCGAATTCGAGCTTTGAAAAGCCGATTTCAACCGGGAATTCGGAACCGTCTTTCCGCTTGGCGACCAGCTCCTGCTGCTGTTCGATCGGGCGCGAAGAGGTTGCGGAAGCGGCAAAATTCAGGATGTGTTCGCGATGGATTGCTGCGACGCGGTCGGGGATCAGGATGTCCAGGGGCCTCTCCAGGATCTCACCGGCAAGGTAGCCGAACATTTTTTCCGCCGCCAGATTAAAGAGAATGATCTCCTGGTTTTCGTTTATGGCGATAATCGCTTGCGCGGCATGTTCCAGGATTCTGGCAAGCTGTGCATCCATCCTGAGCATTTCGCGGCTGTGCTGTTTTTCGCTGAGGTGCCCCTTATCTTCCAATGCACCTGTTATCGCAGGGATCAGGCGTGCCCATTTTCCCTTGCACACGAAATCCCTTGCCCCTGCCTCCAGGAGGTCAACCACATCCTCTTCACCGATGCTGGCGGATACGATAATGAGCGGAATCTCAAGGACGCTTTTCCTGAGCAAGGCGAGTGCATCGATTGCTTTGAATCGCGGCAGGGTATACTCAGAGAGTATGACGTCCCAGGGATGGCGTGAGAGGGCTTTTTGCATGGCAGAGCGGGTCTCGACGCGCTCCGCTGTGATCTTGTAACCACCTTGTCTGATTTCACTCAAAATCGCGTCAGCGTCAGATTGGGAATTTTCTATCAATAATATTCGCAAAGAACGGGCGACCATTTTACTTACGATCCTTACAATTTCATCCAAAGGGGCGAACGGGAGGTAAACATATTCGATGGCGGTCTATCTGACATCCGTGTTAACCGACAGAAAAATGGCGGGTCCCCGCCAGGCAGGAACCCGCCACTGATTATGTTTGTGTTCGCTGATTACAAAAACCGATGAGGGGGACTCAAGTAATATGCAACGATCTACGGAGTGCTACTTCCCCCTGTGAGAATCTAAAATAATTCTAGGTAATTGAAGGGTCACTTTCCGTCAGGAAACCATGCCGCACCGCATAGGCGATCAGTTCGGCCCGATTCTCCAATCCGGCCTTACGCATGATCGAGGAGCGATGCCTCTCCACGGTGCGTACGCTGAGGAATAATTTTTCAGCAATCTGCTTGTTGGTGCGGCCCTTGCAGATGAGCTTCAGGATTTCCCGTTCACGCGGAGACAAAGTACTGTAGCTGAAAACGGTGTCCTTATTCGAACGTTCCAGATAATCCTTGAGCAGCTTGGGACTTAACGCGCGTGGAATTGGCACGCCGCCCTGGTTCACGAGGCGCAGGGCGGCGAGCAGCTCGTCAGACGAGGCGCCTTTCAGGACATAGCCCGCTACCCCGGCCTGCAGGGCTTGAAAGAAATACGCCTCATCGTCATGAACGGTCAGGATAATCACCCTGGCTTCCGGTGCGACCGTGTGCAGACGGGGGATGGCCTCCAACCCGTTCAATTCTGGCATGGATATATCCATCAGTACCAGATCCGGCCGCTGGCGGGCGGCCAGTTCAATCGCCTGCCCGGCGTTCTCCGCCTCCCCGACGATCTGAAAATCCTTTTCCTTTTGGAGGATCAAACGCAACCCTGCCCGCACAACGGCATGGTCGTCACAGATCAGGATCTTATGGGTTTTCATTCGGAACCACCTTGGTTTCCGTGAGCGGTATCTCCACCACCAGGGTTGTGCCCTGTCCGGGGACACTCGTGAGATCCAGCCGCCCGCCCAACTGGGTGACGCGCTCTTGTATGCCGATCAGCCCGAAGTGTCCGGTCGGGATATGCCATCCGCCCTCGAGGATCAGTTTACTATTTGTGCTCGAAGGAGAGATCTGTTTCATAATACCAACACCATCATCCTGAATCGACAGCCGCACCGTTCCGTCTTCCATCGCAAGCGTGATGCCGACCCGCTGTGCCCTGGCATGTTTTCGGACGTTGGTCAACGCCTCCTGAACAATGCGGAACAGCGCTACCTCAAGAGGGACCGGCAGGCGCTCGGTGAGACGGGTTGTGTTCATCTCGATCTGGATACCGGTCTCTTCCTGAAATTCGCTTCCCAGGCGGCGTACCGCCGGGATCAGCCCGAGGTCATCCAATACCGGAGGCCGCAGGCCGGCAATGATCATGCGGATGAATTCCAGGGTCTGTTGGGCGAGTGTTTCTACTTGGTCTAGGATGTTTCGCACCGGCCTGGCGGATTTCGGCAACAGGCTCTTCGCCATCCCCAATTGCATGATCAACCCGCCCAAAGTCTGACCGACCTCGTCATGCAGCTCACGCGCAATGGTACGTCGCTCCTCTTCTTGAACGGCAAGCAATCGGCCGGAAAGGGCTTCCAATCTCAGCCGCGCATCCTCGACCTGCTCGAAGAAGCGGGCATTTTGAATAGCCAGCGAGGCCCGGTCGGCGAGGTCCTGAACAAGAACATGATCATCAGGGGTGTAGGCAGTGCCGTGACGATCGCGGATGATTGCCAGACCACCGATCACATGATTCGGCCCGCGCAAAGGTGCAATAATAAAACTGGATACGCCGAGCGTGTCCAGGACGGGCAGGATTTCCGGCCGGAAAATGGTCCGGAATTCTGCCTCGTTCACGACCGGGATATAGACTGAATTGCCAGAGAACAGGGATTGAAAATACGGATTATCTGTACAGTTTTGCGGATAGCGGAGTAATGCATCCTTAAACATGGCATGTGCGGCCGGATCGTGATGATAAAACGCCGCAGGGAACACCTGCTGCCCATCGTCGGAGAAAAGTAAAATGATGCTTGAATCTCCAATCTGCAACGCTGTAAGCCGGACCAGCGTATCAAGGATATTCTGGTAATCCAGGCCGACGGCTTCTGAGTCGCGTGAGATCTCAGCCAGTAATTTCATTCGGGTCGCATACCGGCGAAGTTCTTCTTCCGCCTGTTTACGCCCGGTGATGTCCTGCAGCGCACCGAACAGGCGAACTGGCTGCCCCGACTCGTTAAATTCGATTTCGTTCCGGACATGGATATGTCGCAGGTCACCCTCCGGGCGAACAATACGAAATTCAAAATTTAAAGACTGGCGTTCCTGCAGAGTTTCAACCAATGCCCGTTGCAGGAGTTGCCGGTCTTCGGGATGGATCATATCTAGCAGCTGTGACCGGGATAGGGCTGACTCCGAAGATTGCAACCCGAAAATGTGGGCTGTTTCTTCAGACCGGGTAATGCGGTCTGCAATCAGGTCCCATTCCCAATAGCCGATGCTCGCAAGCTGCCCGGCTTCCTTCAGCTTGGCTTCGCTTTCCCGGAGTGCTTTTTCCACCCGCTTGCGCTCATTGATCTCCACTTGTAACAACAGGTTGGATTCCTTCAGTTCTTCGTCTGCTTTTTTGAGCGATTCGATCATTCGTTTTTGCGCCGTGGTTAACAAAACAACTGTCAGGGTGACTAACCCGAACACCAGCAGACTCGGCAGATCAGAAGTGTGAATAGCCAATAAATTGTTCGGTGCTAGATAGTAGAAAACGAAGACCAGGAGGGAGAGCGCCATCGCAAGAAACCCTGGACCGGGACCTCCCACCCACGTGCTCAATAGAACAGCGAAAAGGAATAACAAGGTATGAGGTGGATCGTATAATATTATTTTGACATTCCACCATTGAAGAATGGCGGCTACAACGAGGACCGATGCAACCGCGACCCCATATTTCAACAGGACCAGCAGTGTGTACGTCTGGAATGCCTTATTTGCAGAAGTCAGTTTCTGCGTCTGAGGCCCCCTCTCCATGACCTCTGCGTTCTTATTTATCTTCATAGGCCTGCTCTTTTACCCTGGCCGATAAAAGGGAACGACTGCCAGGTTTGCGAACATGACGATAAATTATTATACATACTTTTAAAGAGGTGTTCCCGGATGAAAACTGATTGATGAGCTCGCTGACATTGCCTTTCAACTTAACCTGAAATAGCCCGGCGCCCAGCAGTTGTTTGGAAAAAGTCGCTACGCTGGAAGAATTGGGGCTGCGGTGGGGGTGCGCCTTCGATCTCTTCGCCGTGGTTGAACCCGATGTGTTACAGTTGATGAAGCATCTGGCCCTGTCCGATTCGGGATGGGGCGGACGATCTTGACGGACAGCGTCAACTGGCGCAAATTAATCCACCGCCCTCGGCGAATTAAGCATCGGAGGTTGGAATGCCAGGAACGAGACGAGCCGTTCCGGCTTGAAATAAACGGTATTGATAGTGTTCTAAGGAGACTGGACCCTCTCGCGACCTGCCCCTCGCAGGACATACTGGTGGCAGCCTTGGTCGTTGTACTGGCGTGGCTGTTTCCACTCAGGACCTCCTGGCAGTCCTTCCCGATGGTTGAGTAGAGCACTTCAGGAAAATTCCTCCTGAATTCAATTCAAAAAGCCGAAAGGTCTACCTGCAAAGTTTACGGTTTGTGGTTTAATGTGGATAATGGGCGCTTAACAATTTCCAGCAAAAATTATCGAAGCTGTCAGGATATGAGGTTGATATGCCCTCCAATCCGGTTACCGACTTTAGACCGCCGTTGTTACGGACCAAGATCTCTGTTCCCCGCCTGCCGGGAGAATACGTCCACCGACCTCGGCTGACGGACCGGATCAACCAGGGGGTGAAAGGGCCGCTGACGCTGCTCGCTGCGCCGGCTGGTTTTGGCAAGACCAATCTTCTCATCGAGTGGGCAAATGAAACCAGCCTTCCGGTCGCCTGGCTGACCCTGGATAACGACGATAACGATCTCAGCCGCTTTTTTCGCTATCTGATTGGAGCCTTGCAGACCATCGAGCCTGGGTTGGGGGAAGAGGCGTTGGATTTTTCGCCGTCCTCCATAGACGGTGGATTGGATGTGGGGCTGACCCTGATCATCAACGAAATTACCGCCCTTTCGAAGGAAATGACCCTGGTGCTCGACGATTTCCAGGTTTTGGAAAATCCGGCGGCCCTCCACAGCGTCGGCTTTTTTCTTAAGTACCTTTCCCCGAACCTGCACCTGGTGATTGCCAGCCGCAGCGAGTCCGGGCTGGATCTGGCTTTTCTCCGCGCCAAAGGCCGGGTGGTCGAATTGGGTGCCGATGATCTGCGCTTTACCGGAGAGGAGGTCGTACTGTATTTCCAGCAGACAATCGGGCTGCAACCCCCGCCGGAGAGTGTCCAGGCCATTGAGAAGTACTCAGGCGGCTGGATCACTTCGCTGCAGATGGCGGCGATTTCTCTTAAAAACCAGGCCGACCCAGAGACTTTGTTGGCCAGTCTGAAAGGTGAGGAATACCACCTGGCAGGTTTTTTGGCTGAAGAGGTGTTGGACCGCCAACCGGAGGAGATTCGACAGTTCATGGTAAAAAGCTCCATCCTGGACACCTTCAACGGCCCGTTATGCGAGGCCGTGGTCAAACCGGACGCCCAACCGGGATACGGCATGGTCTTGTTGAATCGCCTGGAAAATGCCAACCTGTTCCTCACGGCTCTCGATGAGAAGCATGAGTGGTTCCGCTACCACGCTGTGTTTGCCGGATTTCTGCGCCAGGTTCAGGAGCAGGTCAACCCGGCCGAGATCCCGGAGCTGCATAAACGGGCGGCGCTCTGGCTTGAAAGGAACGGCAGACTGGACGAAGCCTTTCGGCACGCGCTGGCTTCACAGGATCTGCCATGGGCAGCCGATATGATCGAGCGCAACCTCCGGGTGATGATCAATACCGGGGAGATATCGGCTCTTACCCACTGGATTGGAAAATTGCCGGATGAGGTCATCCACCTGCGCCTGCTTCTCGGTACGGCCTACGCCTGGGCGTTGATCGCCGCCCGCCAGTTGGAGCTCGCCCGCTACTGGGTGGAGGATGTGCAGCAATCGCTCGATCAACTCGATAAACAATCCGGGGGAGCGCGAAGCCTTGAAGAGAGAGGAACCTCAGCTGGAGATGCAAAGATTACTGTAATGGATATTCGGGGCGGTCTGGCGGTTTGCCAATCTATCCTGGCGATTTTAAACGGCAATTTGAAACAAGCTGCCGAGTTCACCCAGCAAGCGACCCGCTATCTTCCGGAAGATAACGTCTATATCCGCAGCCTGCTTGCATTGCAGGAGACCATCTCCTGCGTTTTGTCCGGCGACACCCAGAAAGCCATCGGGGTCTCGCGTTCAACGATGCGGGTCGCCCGGCTGGCGAACAACCCGTTCGTGATGATCGTCGCCGCCAACGAAATGGCGATTATGCAAATGATCCAGGGCCTGCTCAGCAAAGCGTGGGAGACTATCCAAAAAGCGCAGTATCTGGCCATGGGGCCGGACGGGAAGCCTCACCCGCTGTCGGGATTTTTCGATATCGTGTTGGGCGAGATATTGATGGAGCGTGATTTGCTGAAAGAAGCCCGGGACTACCTGGAGCGTGGTTGCCAGGCGCTTAAACCTGTATGGTATCTTGGCAGCCTGGGCGGAATGGTGTCCCTGGCCCGCGTTTGCCAGGGCATGGGCGATATTTCCGGGGCACAGGCCATTGTTGAGGAAACTGCCAGGATGGCGCTCAGTACGGAGGCCGGCGAGTGGGATGAAGCCCTCGCGGCCGCACTCGCTGTCCGGCTGGCTGTTCAACGCGATGACCTGGCGACCGCCGCGCAGTGGTGGAAAAAAGGCGGGTTTCCTGACTTGAATACCCCGACCGCCTTGGAAGCCTATCCCTATCACATCTATGAATACATCCTGCTTGCCCAGATCAGGTTCTTGCTAGTCCGGGGACTGGAAACCAGCGGTGTGGACGATATCAGGCAGGCTGAGGAGATGTTGGAGCCGCTCTTGCCCGCCGCAAAACGGTTACAAAGGGGTTCGTCGCAAATCCAAATTTTGATTCTGCAAGCAATGGTGCAGTCTGCGCTCGGCCAGAAACGGGCAGCAGAGACCCTGATGCACGCTCTGGCGCTGGGTGAGCCGGAAGGCTTCCGCCGGTATTACCTGGACGAGGGCTGGCGGCTGGCAGATTTAATGCGTCAATGCCGGTCCGCACAGGAAAAAACCGGCAGCCATTTCCCTTCCCTGGCATTTATCGACACCTTGCTCGAGTCCATCCAGCCTGCCGGGGTGGAGAAACAGGCAGAGCTAAATTTGACCAAAGGCCGGGCCGGCCCGACAACCACCCGCATGGAGGATGGTCTGCCCCTCTCTCTCTCAGCGCGCGAGATGGAGGTGCTTGTTTTGATCGCCGAGGGAAAATCCAACCAGGAAATTTCTGCCCAGCTTTACCTGGCGCTCAACACCGTCAAGCGCCATGTCTATAATATCTTTGCAAAGCTCCAGGTCAAGAAACGCACCCAGGCGGTTTCGAAAGCCCGTCAGTTGGGTTTGATCCCCTGATATTGCTAATCTTGGGTGGGCCTGTTTCTTGCCGGCGGGATGGTCGCGCCCTTGGCTGAATTATGGACTGCTCTTCCCGTGAACCGGCCGGGCGCCGTTTTTGTTGCTTCTAAAGGTTTCGGATTTATTGGGCTTTCACATCGTTTATCGTGTCGATGGCAGGGGTTCCTTTGAATTTTTAATAACTAGCCCGGCGATAGAAAACCTTTTTTACTGCTTCATTTGCCACGATGTACAGCCCTGTTATCACCAGAAGCAGGATCATCAGGACCGGCGGAAGAGGCACGAAACCAAACACGGTCTGTATAAAGGGCAGGTAAGGCAGAACCAGGCTGATCAGGCAAACCAGAAGGGTGCTGAGCAACAACCAGCGTCCAGGGCGGCTGCGGAAAAACAGCCGGCGTGTGCGGAACACCAGAAAGACAAAGAGTTCAGTTAAGAGCGATTCAATAAACCAGGCCGTGTGGAATTGGTTCTCGTTAAGTTTCATCACCCCCAGCAGCAGCCCAAAGGTCAGGAAGTCAAACACGGAGCTGAGCAGGCCAAATACCAGCATGAAGTTGCGGATGTAGTTGACATTCCAGTGTTCCGGCCGGGTTACTAGCTCGGAATCAACCGTATCGGTCGCGATGGTTGTTGCCGGAAGGTCCGTCAGGAAATTGTTAAGCAGGATTTGCTTGGGAAGCAATGGCAGGAAGGGCAGGAACGGTGACAGGACGGCCATGCTGATCATATTGCCAAAGTTCGCACTCTCTGTGTAAGAGATATATTTAAGGGTATTGGCAAATGTTTTCCGGCCTTCTTCAATCCCTCGGCGCAGCACGTCCAGGCTCTGTTCCATCAATACAAAGTCCGCGGCCTCCTTGGCCACATCGACAGCATTATTGACCGAAATACCCACATCCGCCGAGTGGAGAGCGGGAGCGTCATTGATCCCGTCCCCCATGAAGCCCACCACATGTCCGGTTTTGCGCAGCGCTAATATGATGCGCTCCTTCTGGTTGGGATCCACTTCAGCGAACAAGTTGACTTCCTCGGCACGGCGCCCAAGGGCTTCATTATCCATCTGGTTCATCTCTGATCCAGTGATAATATCGCTGACCGGCATGCCTGTTGATTGGGCGATATGCTGTGTAACCCGCCGGTTGTCGCCGGTGATCAACTTCAATTGGACACCCAATTTTTGCAAGTCCTGAAGGGTTTGCAGGGTGTCGGGCCTGGGCGGGTCGAAGAACAGCAGAAAGCCGGCAAAGGTCATTTCGTTTTCGGCCTCCACGTGGTATGAGGCTTGAGGCGGGACCTCCTTCGTCGCAATCCCGAGTACACGATATCCCTGGTCGCTCCATTTATTAAAGCGGTTCTGGATTTCGTCCAGGCAGGCTGCTTCCAGCGGAATGCTACGCCTCTCCCTCCACAGGGTTGTACAAACTTCCAACACCTTGTCCATTGCCCCCTTGGTAATCATTGTAGCCATCTGACCCGAAAGGGCGGTATTCTGAGCGACGATGCTCAGGCGTTTGCGGACAAAATCATAAGGGATTTCTTCTGTTTTAACGAATTGCTCAATCTCTGGTTTGGTTTCTGCCAGGATGGCTTCATCCAGCGGATTGGTCAGCCCGGTTTGAAACAGCGCGTTCAAGTAGGCCAGGCGGAACACCTCCTGCGATGGCTGGCCCTCCGGGTCAAAGGCGCCATCCAGATGGACCACACCCAGGGTCAGTGTGCCGGTCTTGTCCGTGCAGAGCACATCCATGCTGCCAAAGTTTTCGATGGCCTCCAGCTTGCGCACAATCACGCCCCGTTTGGCCATCTCCTGCGCACCGATCGAAAGGGTGATGCTGATGATGGCCGGGAGCATTTCCGGGGCAATTCCGACGGCGAGGGCCACAGCAAAGAGCAATGAATCAATAACCGGCTTTTTGAAGAAGATGTTCGCAGCAAGTACCACCAGCACCAGGACCATCATGACCCGGCTGAGCATTTCACCGAACTGGCGGATGCCGCGCTGGAACTCTGTTTCAGGAGGGCGGGCCGCCAGCCTGCCAGCAATTTGCCCATAGGCGGTCAGCTTTCCGGTTTGGAAGATCAAAGCCCTGGCACTGCCGCTTCGAACGTTGGTACCCATAAAGACGCAGTTGGTGCGTTCAGCCAGACTGGTTTTGTCAGGCACCTGCCCGGGTTTTTTCTCCATTGGGAAAGACTCGCCGGTCAATGCGGCCTGGTTGACGAAGAAATCATCCGCCTGGATCACAATTCCATCGGCCGGAATGATGCTGCCCGCCGAAAGCAGGACAACATCTCCAGGAACCACTTCTTCCGACGGGATGATCACAGCCGCTCCATCTCGCAGCACTTTGGTTTTGAGAGTCATCTGGCGGCGTAACGTCTCCATCGCATTGCTTGCGCGATATTCCTGGATGAAACCAAGCACCGCGCTGGCAAACAGGATCGCCAGGACGATCGTCGCGTCAATCCAATCACCCGTGGTAAATGAAATGATGGCCGCGAATACCAGGATGAGGATAAGCGGATTATTAAATTGGTTCAAAAATAGGCGGACCGGTGTGACCTTTTCCCGGCTTAATAGAAGGTTGCGTCCAAAGCGACTCAGGCGCTCTTTTGCCTCGCCTCCGCTCAAACCCTGGGGCGAGCTGTGCAGGCGCTCAAAAAGCAAATCAAGCGGCATGCTCCATTGCGACGTGAGAGTTTCAATCAGCTGATTCATGGGTGGTTATTCATTGACAGGGTCATGCGGGTTGTGGCCATCTGTTATCACGGGCTTTTATTCAAGCTCCAAGAAGACTATATCACGTTGGGGCGAGACTGTCATACCTCGTAAGTGCTATAAAGTGCCATTTATTCTGATGAAGGGGAGGACCAGGCTGAGGCACTCTCGGTTTTCACCGGATAGCCAAGCCCAGCTGTCAGTATCCCGGGAAAGCGGTTTTCAACTATTGAAGGCTCGATCCAATCCCAATTGACACTTTAATAGCACTTTGGATTCATGACGGCCTGTTGGTTCGAGAGTATTCTTGGATTATCTCATCCAAATCAAATCAATCAAAAGGAGAATAAAATGTTTACTAAACTGTTTCATAATTGGTGGCTGTTCGGGGTGCGAGGCGTGCTTGCGCTCGTCTTCGGCATCCTGGCGCTGGTCTGGCCCGAATCGATGAAGGTTGCTCTGGTCCTGTTGTTCGGGGCTTTCGCCCTGGTGGACGGCTGCTTTGCCATCGCCACCGGCATCGTTTCGCAAAAATATTTCGAACGCTGGTGGGCCCTGCTGTTGGAAGGGCTGGTGGGGATTGTCATCGGTTTGATGGCTTTCTTCAGGACCGATACAACCGCGCTCGTCCTGCTGTATTTGATCGCCGCCTGGGCAATCCTCACGGGCATTTTTGAGATCGTGGTGGCGATCCAGTTCCGGCATGAGATCCAGGGGGAATGGACCTACATTCTCAACGGCATTCTCTCGGTCATGGTTGGCATTCTGATGTTCGTTTTTCCGGCCGCGGGTGCAGTAGGCCTCATCTGGGTGATTGGTATCTATGCCATCGTCGATGGGATCCTGGAGATCGTCTTCGCTTTCCGCCTGCACTCTCTGTTGAACACGCTGGACAAAGCTGTCGCAGCGAGCGCATGAGGTCCACCGGCAGGGTGGCCTATCGGGAGCGGGCAGTTCTGCCGTAGCAATTGGATTATCGCTCTTGATAACACCGCGGCTATTTTACGGAAGTGTCGATAACCTATCAAAAAGTGGAGGGGCAAAAAAGCGGCCTTCCACTTTTTGCATCCTTTGGAGTACTGAAGAAGAAGAAACGGAGAAAATATGAAGCATGTTCTCATTTTAACTGCCGACTACGGCTATGGTCATCGCAGCGCGGCGAACGCCGTAGCAGAAGCGTTGCAAGAAACGCATGAGGATTGCTGCGTGGAAATTGTCAACCCGATGGATAATTCACACGCCCCGGCTGTGCTGCGCAACGGGGAAGCCGGTTACAACAAGGTCGTTCGAGTGGCGCCCGATCTGTATAAGCTGGGATATGACATCGGTGATACTCGGCTGGTTAGCAGCATCATTAACAATGGCTTGACCCTGATGCTGTTTCTTGCCCTGCGGGAGATCATCCACACGAAGAAACCTGACGTTATTGTCTGCACCTATCCCTACCAGGAAATTCTCCTTGTGCTGTTCACTCTTGAAAAACATCCCATTCCGGTGCTTACGGTGGTGACCGATCTTGCCACGGTCAACAGATTATGGTTCCGTCCAGCCGCGGACCTTTGCCTGGTGCCAACCCAAACGGTCCATGATCTGGCTATCAAGGCCGGCCTGCCACCCGAAAAGGTGAAAATCGTAGGCATTCCAGTTCATCCCGAACTCATCAAGGGGAATCAGGACCGAATTGCCATACGGAAGGACTTGGGATGGCGAGAGGATCTCTTCACAGTGCTCGCCATCGGGAGCAAACGTGTGGAGCATCTTTACGATGCGCTTTGGGTCTTGAACCATTCCGGATTTCCATTGCAATTGGTTATTGCCGCTGGCGGCGATGACGAATTTTATCAACGTTGTCAGGAGACGGAATGGCACTTGGAAGTGCATTGTCACATCTACGTAGATGAAATGGCAAAATTTTTAAGAGCTGCGGACTGTGTTCTGGGGAAAGCCGGAGGATTAACAGTCTCTGAGGCGTTGGCATGCGGCCTGCCACTGATCCTGGTCGACGTCATCCCAGGGCAGGAAACCGGCAATGCGAATTATGTGGTCGCGGGAAACGCAGGCGTGCTTGTCCGCAGCCCCATTGAAGTCCTCGAAACAGTGAGTCACTGGCTGGAAAATGATTGGTGCTGCTATCACCAGCAGGCTCAAAATGCCCGCCAGTTAGGGCATCCACGGGCCGCTTATACAGTGGCGGATCTCACCTGGTCGGCCGCTTCTTCCTGAAAGTGGATAAATGGCACTTATATAGCACTTTGGATTCATGACAGCCTCCCCACCCGATTGTAAGATCAGAGCAAGCAACAACAAGTTCAAAAAAGAAAAGGAGATATAAGATGGACAAAATGTTAGTAGTCGTATTCGATAGTGAGATCAAGGCCTATGAGGGCTCACGGGCTCTCCAGGAGCTGCAGAATGAGGGCACCCTCAATCTCTACTCCAAGGCCGTGATCACCAGAGACGCCAGTGGGAAAGTGGCGGTGAAGCAGATGGGCGACAGTGGTCCTCTCGGGACGGCTGTAGGCCTGCTCATCGGGAGCCTGGTCGGCATGATCGGCGGACCGGTCGGCATGGCCATTGGCGCCAGCATCGGTGCTGCCGGTGGATTGATGTATGACACAGCGCACCTCGGAATCGGCCAGGATTTCCTCGTCGAGGTCGAACAATCCCTGCAACCAGGCAAGGCAGCCGTCGTGGCCGAAGTGTGGGAGGAATGGACGCTCCCGGTCGACTCGCGGATGGAATCCCTGGGTGGCATCGTCTTCCGCCGTTCACGCCAGGAAGTCTCGGATGCCATCATCGAGAGAGACATTGCAGCGCTCAAAGCCGATCTTGCCGAACTGGAAGCCGAACGCGACCGGGCAACCGGAGAGGCAAAGGCCAAACTCCAGAAAAAGGTTGACGAGACCAAGGTCAAGCTGCAAGCCAAACAGGATGCCATCCGGGCGAAAATAGAAACGAGCCAGCAAGAGACGGAAGCAAAGATCAAGTCCTTGCAGGCGCAGGCCGCCAGGGAAACCAGCGAACGGAAAGCCAAACGTGAAGCGCGCATCGCCGAGCTGAAGGCTGATCAGAAGCGGCGCAGCGATCTGCTCAAGCAGGCGTTGGAGCTCACCAAGGAAGCCCTGACCGCTTAACAAGCCGGACAGACACACACATTACAGCAAATGGCATAATTCGCCATTTGCTGTAACTTCTTAATCCGGGGTCAGAAGTAGAACTGGCCAATGAATGACACTTTTATAGCACTTTGGATTCATGACAGAGACCCCTCGAGAGGGTATGCTATTGGTGATTGAACAGAACAGACCATCCAGTTAATCACTGGCAAACCGAAAGAGATTGGAAAGGAAAACAACCATGATCCCAATTCGAGATGAAATTCCCACCCGGGAAACTCCGGTGGTAAATTACCTGCTCATCGCCGTAAATGTCATCGTCTATTTGGTGATGGCACTGGCCGGTCCGGAGGCCCAGGATGCAATCGTCGCCCGATTCGCCATGGTCCCGGCGCATTTCGTCGGCGGGGTGACCCTGGCAGCGGTCATGACCATTTTTACCAGCATGTTCATGCATGCGGGGATAGCACATCTCGGAGGCAACATGCTTTACCTGTGGATTTTCGGCGACAACGTTGAAGATAGTGTGGGACATGCCAGATACCTGGCTTTTTATCTGGTGGGCGGCGTGGCCGCCTCCTTGACCCACATGATCACCAACTGGGGTTCAGGGATACCCACGGTTGGTGCCAGCGGCGCGATTGCGGCTGTCCTTGGCGCTTATCTGACCTTTTTCCCTGCCAGCAGGATTGCGACTTGGGTTCCCCTTGGACCTTTCTACCGATTGACTTTACTTCCGGCAGCGGTTGTGCTGGGCTTCTGGTTTGTCCTGCAACTATTCAACGGCATCCTCTCCTTCGGTGGAGCCGATGTAAGCGGGGTGGCCTTTTGGGCCCATGTTGGCGGGTTCGTTACGGGAATGGTGCTGGCCAAGTTATTCACCCTGGTAAACAGGAGAGAAAGTGTAACAGCCTGGTAACTGAACAGCATTTTGGATGCGGGGTGACTTATCCGGCAGTGGTGCTGAGTGCAGTCACCAATGAAGTGAAAGGCAGGAAAATTTCAATGTATGGTCTCACCAGTGATGGTTTTCTAAAGCGTTTGCTAAAGGGTATCCGCCCTGGATCCGAAAAAGGCACCGGTGCTGACGTCGTATTACAGGAGCCAGAATACCCCTGGGAAGAGGCTCGGCAGGATGAAACCGTGGATGACCTGACCGGGGATTCAAGGGAAAGTCATGACGCTAACCGGACTCATGGAATGAACAGACCGAATGAGCCTCTGCCGGAATTGTCGGATGACGTCGAGAGGAATGGAGGTAAATGATGGAAAGGTGTCTAGCGTTCGTTATGAGTGGTGGCGGCGCCCGCGGTGCTCTGCAGGTAGGTGCCTTGCGTGCTCTGTTAGAGGCCGGCTACAAGCCGGATCTCTTGGTGGGAACCTCGATTGGGGCAGCCAATGCCGCCGGACTGGCAGTATGGGGTGTCAATATGGAAGGAATCGCCGCATTGGAAAGGACGTACCAGGCCATGGCAGAAGGTAACGTGATGGACACACCTGGACGATTGGTCTGGCATGCGCTATCCGGTCGCCCATCCTATACCAGCCAGCATATGAAAGATTTACTGGTTGATTTGGGTATTGGTCCGGAATTGACCTTCGGCCATGTGAAACACGTGCGCATGGGTCTGGTCAGCGCAGACATGGCTTCGGGTCAGCCGGTAATCTATGGGTTGGTTCCGACCCAGTCGATCCTGGAAGGGGTGCTGGCATCCGCCTCTGTACCACCCTGGTTTATGCCCATAGAGAATGAGGACCAGCTCATCGTTGACGGAGGCGCTTTGAGCCTCCTTCCTGTTGAACCTGCCCTGAGCATGGGTGCCACAGAGATTGTCGCCCTTGATCTGAGCGGTTCGCCATCCATGTCCATATCCTCGCACAGACTCTCCCAGATGAATAAAGCTATCTCCGCATTTGTAAAGCGCGAGACGAATCTGGAATTTGCCTTGGCCGAGGCAAAAGGTGTGCAGGTGCATTATATGCAGTTGCTGGCCTCTCCGCCCATTAATATGTGGGATTTCAGCACCTATCAACGACTGCTCGCGACCGGCTATGAAACGGCTTCCCGCTATTTATCAGATTGGGCCTAGAACAGAA
>Ga0335085_10007842_pt1 | contig 16409 bp, 15 predicted proteins | sample Lox_Sample_45_FD_206712 | JGI IMG/M metagenome (GOLD analysis project Ga0335085, IMG submission 206712) | Soil microbial communities from Loxahatchee National Wildlife Refuge, Florida, United States - Lox_Sample_4.5 | ecosystem: Environmental > Terrestrial > Soil > Wetlands | place: USA...
TCGTGCCCCATCCGGCGCCCGGCGTCGATGTGCTCGAGCGTGTTGTACGGCCAGAGGTCGCTGCCGCAGATGGCGGCGCGGGTGACGCGTACGAGCGCGTCGGTCGGCTCTATCAGCCGCGCGTCGCGGGACGTTCTCGACGCGGACGTCGCCGGCCTCGTACATGACCGTTGCGCGCATCGCCGTAACTGAAGCACACGGGCGTTTGCCCGGAGTAGCTTGTCTGCCGCGATGCCGGACGACGAGGAGGAGGTCGACCATGCAGATCACGAGGAACACCCTCGAGACCGCACTCGGGCCGAGTGACTGGTTCACCGGCGCGGTCTACATCGACTCGCTAGCGGCGCCGTCGAACGGTTCGAGGCTGAGCGCGAGCCGGGTTCACTTCACGCCCGGCGCGCGCACCGCGTGGCACACGCACCCCAACGGGCAGACAATCTACGTCCTCGAGGGCGTCGGCCTCGCCCAGCGGCGCGGTGGGCCGGTCGAGGTGATCCGGCCCGGCGACCGCGTGTTCTTCGAGCCCGGCGAGGAGCACTGGCACGGCGCGGCGCCGAACCGCTTCATGGCGCACCTCGCGATGGTCGAGGTCGACGAGGACGGGAACCCGGCGGCCTGGGGAGACCAGGTCACCGAGGAGGAGTACGCGGCGGCGCCCGCCGTCGACGCCTAGGCGCTCTCCGACTCGAAGAGCCCGGCCTGGTGTGCGAGCACGACCGCCTGAACGCGGTCGCGGAGGTTCAGCTTCTGGAGGATGTGCGTGACGTGGGTCTTGACAGTCGTCTCGCTGATGAAGAGCTCCCGCGCGATCTCGGCGTTCGAGAGGCCCTCGGCGATGAGTTGGAAGACCTCGCGCTCGCGTTCGCTCAGATCCTCGAGCCCGTCGGGCGGCGTGGGGCTGGGGATGCGCGTGAACTGATCGATCACCCGTTTCGTGATCGCGGGGGAGAGCAGCGCGTCTCCGGCGGCGACCGTGCGGATCGCGGCGAGCAGCTGTTCCGGAGGGTCGTCCTTGAGGACGAAGCCGCTCGCGCCGGCCCGCAGCGCTTCGTAGACGTATTCGTCGTGGTCGAACGTCGTCAGGATCAGGATCCGCGCCGAGCCGTCGGCCGCGAGGATGCGGCGCGTTGCCTCGAGCCCGTCGAGCTCGGGCATCCGGATGTCCATCAGGACGACGGACGGGTCGAACCGGGCCGCCTTGTCCACGGCCTCGAGCCCGTTTTCGGCCTCGGCCACGACCTCGATGTCCTGCTGGCCGGAGAGCAGCATGCGAAATCCGGCCCGGACCATGGCCTGATCGTCGGCGACGAGCACCTTGATCGTCATGGCCGGCCGCCGTTCAGCGGGAGGCTCGCGCGGAGGACGAATCCGCCGTTTACGGAGCCGGCGGTCATGTCACCGCCGTAGATCCTCACGCGCTCGCGGATTCCGACGAGCCCGTGCCCGAGCCCGTCGCCTGTCGAGCCGCCTTCGCCGTCGTCGCGGACCTCGATCTGCAGCTCGTCGGGCGCGTAGTGAACGGTCACGTCCGCGGAGCGGGCGCGGGCGTGCTTGAGCGCGTTCGTCAGGCCCTCCTGGACGATTCGATATGCGGAGAGGTCGATCGTCGGCGGCAGCGGGACCGGCTCGCCCTCGACGTGCAGGCGCACGGGCAGGCCCGCACGCCCGGTCTCGGCCAGCAGCGGGTCGAGGCGTTCGAGGCCGGGCTGCGGCATCAGCTCGACCTGCTCTGCCGTGCCGCGCATCGCGGCCAGGAGCTGCCGCATCTCGGCGAGCGCGGTGCGGCCGGTTTCCTCGACGCCCTTCAGCGCCTCGCCGTCCTCCGAGTCGCGGAGCTTGTGCCTGACGGCGCCGACCTGGAGCACCATCACGCTGACCGCGTGGGCGACGATGTCGTGGAGCTCGCGCGCGATCCGCGCCCGCTCCTCGGCGACCGCCAGCCGGGTCGCGGTCTCGCGCTCGCGCTCCGCGCGCGCCGCGCGTTCCTCGGCCGCCTCGGCCTCCCGCTCCCGCTCCCGGAACACGGACCCGGCGAGCCAGAGGGCGCCGAACAGGAGCGGGACGTAGATGTACTCCCCGCTCGCGTGATTCGGGTCCTGAGCGACGATGACCGTCGCGCTGACGAGCACGACGGCCAGGCCGACACGGGCCTTCAGAGCGTCGCGCTGGTTTCCGAGCAGGTACGCGGCGCCCATTCCGAGGAAGAAGACGCCCCTCGGAACGGTGACCAGCCTTCCGTCGACGAACGACATGGCCACGGCCAGCAGCCAGAAGATCGCCGGTGCGGCGAGGGGGAACCGATGGCGGAAGAAGAGCGGGACCGGCAGGAGCAAGAGCGCCGGAACGGCAAACCAGAGCGTCGAGCTCACCGCATCGGGCATCCCGCGCCTGGTGCAGACCTCGACGACCCCCGTGAGCGTCAGCACCGCGATCAGCAGGTCGAACGTGTGCCTGCGCGCCAGGTGTTCGATCCGGCTCACGCAGTGAACGTACTGCACGCGCTCGCTCACCGCCTCCTACCTGAGTAGGAGGCGGAATCGTCGGCTGGCACGAGCCCGAATCCGACCTCGCGCCGACGACCCGCGGGCGGCCCGGTCGTAGCGTCGAGTCAGTCGAACGAAGGAGGAACGAGATGACCCGCGCACGGCACCACTCGAACATCGCGGCCCGGATGGGCCGCTGGAGCGCCGCCCACTGGAAGACCGCGACCTTCGGCTGGCTTGCGCTCGTGATCGTCGCTTTCGGCATCGGCGGCATGGTCGGCGTGAAGAACATCGACCCGACCACGTCGGGGCCCGGCGAGTCGGGCCGGATGAACCGCGTCCTCGACGCCGGGTTCAAGCAGCCGGCAGCCGAGAGCGTCCTGATCCAGAGCCGATCTGCTGCAGCGGGCACGCCGGCCTTCGACGCTGCGGTCGACGACGTCGTCGCGCGCCTCTCGAAACTCGCCGTCGTCCAGGACGTCCGCTCCCCGCTCGACTCGGGCAACGCCGGCCAGGTCGCGAAGGACCGCCGGTCGGCCCTCGTGGAGTTCGACATCCGCGGCAAGAGGATCGACGCCGGCGACAAGATCGCCCCGGTCCTGAAGGCCGTCGACGAGGCACAACGGGCTCATCCGGAGCTCTTCATCGGCGAGTTCGGCGACGCGAGCTCGGCCAAGGCCGTCAACGACCTCTTCGCGAGCGACCTCGAGAGCGCAGGCGTGTTCTCCGTTCCGCTGACCCTGGTCATCCTCGTGATCGCGTTCGGAGCGCTGGTGGCCGCGGGGATCCCGCTGCTGCTGGCCCTGACGGCCGTCTTCGCCACCTTCGGGCTGGTCGCCTTGCCGAGCCACCTGCTGCCGCTCGACGAGGCGGCGCCGGCGGTCGTGCTCCTGATCGGCCTCGCTGTCGGCGTGGACTACTCGATGTTCTACCTCCGGCGAGAGCGCGAAGAGCGCGCCGCCGGGAAGAGCGAGCAGGCCGCGCTCGAGGCCGCCGCCGCGACCTCCGGACGCTCGGTGCTCATCTCGGGCCTCACGGTCATGGTCGCCATGGCCGGGATGTTCCTGACCGCCGACGCCAGCTTCGCCTCGTTCGGCTACGCGACGATGATCGTGGTCGCGATTGCGATGCTCGGGTCGCTGACGGTGCTTCCCGCCCTCCTCTCGAAGCTCGGCGACCGGGTCGACCGGCTTCACGTCCCGCTCGTCGGGCGGTTCCGCGGCGACGGCGAAGGCCGCTTCTGGGGATCGATCGTCGACGCCGTGCTGCGGAGGCCGCTGCTGTCCGCGCTGGTCTCGGGTGGCCTGTTGCTGGCGCTAGCGCTCCCGGCGATCCACTTGCGAATCGCGACTCCCGGGGCCGACACGTTCCCGAAGTCGCTCGACGTCGTGAAGACCTACGACCGCATGCAGCAGGCGTTCCCGGGCAGCCCGCTTCCGGCGCGCGTCGTGGTCAAGGCGCCCGACGTGAACGTGCCCGCCGTCCGCGACGCGATCGGCGAGCTAAAGGCCAGGGCGCTCGCAAGCGGCCGGATCGACGAGCCGATCACCGTCGAGACGAACAGTGACGCGACCGTCGCCAAGATCACGCTCCCGATCGAAGGGAACGGAACTGACGCCGCGTCGACTGCGTCGGTCTCGCTGCTCCGTGACGACGTCATCCCGCAGACGGTCGGCGCCGTCCCGGGCGTGTCGGCCGGCGTCACCGGAGTCGCCGCCGAGTGGCAGGACCAGCAGGACCAGATGAAGTCGAAGCTCCCCTACGTGTTCGGGTTCGTCCTCCTGTTCGCCTTCGTGCTGATGCTGGTCGCGTTCCGCTCGATCGTCGTTGCGGTCAAGGCGATCCTGCTCAACCTCCTCTCGGTCGCAGCCGCGTACGGCGTGTTGGTGCTCGTCTTCCAGCACGGCGTCGGCAAGAGCCTGCTCGGCTTCAGCTCGACGGCAGGCATCGCACCCGTCGTCCCGCTGCTGCTGTTCGTGATCCTGTTCGGGCTCTCGATGGACTACCACGTGTTCATCGTCAGCCGGATCCGCGAGCTGTTCGACCGCGGCGAGAGCATGGACGACGCGATCTCGAACGGAATCAGGTCGACGGCGGGAGTCGTGACGAGCGCGGCCGTCGTGATGGTCGCAGTGTTCTCGGTCTTCGCCATGCTTTCGCTGCTGCTGTTCAAGCAGTTCGGCGTCGGGCTCGCCGTCGCGGTCCTGATCGACGCGACCATCGTCCGCGGGGTGCTCCTGCCGGCGTCGATGAAGCTGCTCGGCGAGTGGAACTGGTACCTGCCGAGCTGGCTCGAGTGGCTTCCGCGGCTCGAGGGCGAAACGCCCGAGCCCGCCCAGGAGGGCTCGGCGCTCGCCTCCGCCTAGCCGCCCGGCGTTCACGAGCCGCCTCGGCCCTTCACCGGGCCGGGGCGGCTCAGCTCTTCTTGACGCAGAGCGTCCCGAGATCGACCACGCCGAGGACGGGCTGCTCGACGCGGCAGGTCACGCGCCCGGAGTAGAGCTCCGCGAGCACCGGCACCGAGTAGACCGCGAACGGGGCGACCTGCTGCTCGAGCTTCCTGGTGAGCCGCCGGTACGCCTGCACCCGTGCGTCTCCGCGGAGCAGCGCCGCGTGCTCGAGCTGGCGCCGGTAGGCCTCGGGGATCGTGAGCGGAGGCGGCGCCCAGTCCGGCCGGTACCCGTTCGGGTCGAGGTAGAGGTTGAGGAAGTCCGAAGGGTCCGGCCAGTCGAGGAACCAGGCCGAGAGCAGGATGTCGTAGCTCGCGCGCGGGTTCAGCGCTGCGCCGAAGGGATTGTCGAGCTGGCGGATCCGCACCTTCACGCCGAGCGGCTGGAGGTTCGCGCGGACGATCCGCGCCGTCGTGGTGCAGTCGGGGTCCGTGCACGCCCAGAGGACGACCGTGCCGCGGAACCCGTGCAGGAGAGACCGGGCGCGGGAGAGGTCGGGATGGAGGGGGTACGAGCGCGTGTGGTCGGTGCTCGCCAGCCCGGGCGGGAGATACGAGTCGCTCGGGCGGTCGCCCTGGACGGCTGCGAGCGCGGTGCGGTCGATCGCGAAGTTCACCGCCCGCCGCAGGCGGGCATCCGCGAACGGCCCCCGCCTGGTGTTGAACTGAACGAAACGAACTGCCAGCTGCGGCGTCTGCACGAGCTCTGGCCTGCCCGGCGAGTGGGAGCGGCCGTACCGCGTGTCGAGCGGCCCTCCTGAGGCGAAGGCGGGGTCGCCGAGCGCGTCAGCGGCGTAGTCGGCGTCTCTGCTCTGGATCCGGTCGATCGTGCGCCGTGTCCCGTCGCCGATGTCGTAGACGACGCGCTGGAGGCGATGCGGCCTGGGCCCGTGGTAGTTCGGGTTCCGCTCGAGCACCTTGAGCTCGCCCTCCCAGTCCGTCTTCACGTAGTACGGCCCTGCGGAGGGGATCGGGGTCTGGACCCCGCCGTTCACGATCGGCGTCCCGATCGGCACCGCCGTGAAGAACGGCATCGAGAGCCGCGCGAGGAAAGCGCCGTGTGGCGCGACGAGCCGGATCCGAAGCTTGTCGCCCTGCACGCTGATCCCGACGACGTGCGGCGTCTTGCCGGCATGGAAGGCTCCGGCGCCGACGACATCGCTGAGGAAGCTGTAGGCCGGTGCCTCTGCGCCGAGGCCCGGGGAGAGCGCTCGCTCGATCGAGTACCTGAACGTCTCGGCAGTGACCGGCTGGTTCGAGGGCGGCGAGAAGCGGAAGCCTGGTCGAATCCGGAACGTGTAGGTGCGGCCGCCGTCCGAGACCGCCGGCATCGCCGCTGCGACGTCCGGCTCGAGCGTGGAGCCGCGGGGCGCAGGGGCGTCCGGGTAGCGCAGGAGCCCCGCGCCCGTCGCGTAGGCGAGCTGCGGCCGGAACTGGGGTGCCGGGTAGGCGTGCGCGGGATCGCTGTCGTCCAGGAAGTTCTCCGACATGCTGATGTGAGCGATCTGGTCGCCGGGAAGCGAAGAGAGCTTGGGCGGGCTGTCGCCGGTCGTGACGTAGAGGACGCCGTTCCCGGAGGCGAGGTCGACGAGCCGGTCTCCGACCGGGTAGCTCGTGATCGCGTCCGTCTCGGGATCGACTCTGCGCACGGCGCCGATGGTCGCGACCCAGATCGCCCCGTCGAAGGACTGGACGTCGCCCGCGCCGTGGCCGATCTCCAGCGTCTTGTCCACGGCCCCCCGCCCGTCGATCTTCCAGAGCGTGTCGTCGGGGATGACGGTCGCCCAGACGAAGCCGCCGGCCACGGCCAGGGCGTTCACCCAGTGCCGCAGCTTGACCGTCGTCACGACCCCGTCGATCGCAGGGTCGATCTTGCTGATCGACGAGGTGTTGCTGCTGCCCACCCAGAGCGCGCCGTCCCCGAACGCCAGCAGGTCGGCCTGCGGCACGTCGATCGCCTTGACGACCCGGAGCGTCGTCGGGTTGATCCGGAAGACCGTGTTCGCCTCGGCGACCCAGACCGAGCCGGCGCCGGTCACGACCTCCGTGGGCGCCGTGAAGTCGATGTCCTGTTTGTTCGCGGGCAGCCGGATCCGCTGGATCGTCTGGTAGCGCGGGTCGACTCGAAGCAGCACCGGCTCCTTTCCGTCGACCACCCAGACTGCGCCGAGGCCGGCCGTCATCCCGCCGATCCCGTCCTGGATTCCAACGAAGGGATGGATGGCCTTGTGCATTCGCGGATCGATGCGGCCGACCGTCTTGTCGTCGAAGTTGCCGAACCACGGGGTCCCGTCGAGCACGCTGATCGCCGAGGCTCCGCCGAGGTGAAGCTGCCCTTCGACCTTGCCGGCCGGCGAGACGAACCCGACCGAGCGCTGGTCGATGGTCGTCGCCCCCGAGCCAGATCCGGCGAAGACGAGGACGGCCGCGGCGGCGACACCGAGCACCGCGGCGGCGACACCGGCGAGCCGGACGCCCTTTCTGCGCAGGCCCCGCCGCGCCGACCGCTGGAGCCGACGGCGATCCAGGCGGCGGACGCGGCGATGGCCGGGAAGCACCTCGACCGCCACGACCGGCTTCGCGAGCCCTTTCACACGCTCAACGCGGCGCTCGCCGTAGGTGATCCCCTCGACGGCACGCGCGAGCTGGAGCACCGTCTCGCTTGCGAGGATCTCGCCGGGGCCCGCGAGCGAGCACAGCCGCGCGGCGAGGTTCAGTGCGCCACCCCGATAGCCCTCGCCGACGGGAACGGCCTCTCCCGCGTCGAGCCCGACGCCGGCGCCGCGCGGGAGCTCGGCGCCCGCGACCTGCTCCTGGAGCGCGACGGCCGCGCGCAGCGCCTGCCTCGCCGAGTCGAAGACGACCAGCGCCTCGTCTCCGCGGAGCTCGATGAGCCGGCCCTGGCGTTCCTCGACGACCTGCCGGACGATCTCGGCGAACCTCGTCGCGAGCTCCGCCGCCGCCTCGTCCCCGTGCTCGGAGGTGTAGCGCGTGTACCCACGGATGTCGGTGATCAGGAACGTGCGGACGCCCACGCTCGTGCGGCGCGTGGAACGCGGGATCTCGGGGGTCTCGACGGCGAGTGCCTCGCCCGCCTCCGCGAGGAGCTCGGCACAGGTCGAGTAGCGGTCGTCGGGAGCCTTCGCGAGCGCCTTCCCGAGCACGGCGTCGATGGGGTCGCGGAGGTCAGGGCGGAAGCTCGTCACGAGCGGCGGTGGTTCCTTCAGGTGCGCGAAGACGACCTGGAGCTCGCTTCCCCGCTCGAAGGGCGGGGCGCCCGTCAGGCACTCGAACAGCACGCACGCGAGCGAGTACACGTCCGCGCGCGCGTCGACGGCCCCGCCCTCGATCTGCTCCGGGGCGACATACGAGATCGTCCCCACGAAGGCGCCGGTCAGGCTCGCCGCCGTCGAGGCGTGCCTGGCGAGGCCGAAGTCGCAGAGGTAGGCGCGATCTCCGTCCTCGACGAGGATGTTGGCCGGCTTCACGTCCCGATGGACGAGACCGAGGCCGTGAGCCATGTCGAGCGCGTCGCCGACCTGGGAGAGCAGGCTCAGCGTCCGCTCGTCCCCGATGGATTCACTCGAGTCGATCAGCTCGCGCAGGTCGAAGCCCTCGACGTACCTCATCGCGAGGAAGAGGACGCCGTTCTCCTCGCCCGCCGCGTAGATCGGGACGATGTGCGGATGCTCGAGGCTCGCGGCGAGCTGCGACTCGAGCAGGAAGCGGCGGCGGAAGCGCTCGTCGTTCGCGAGCTCGCTCCCGAGCACCTTGACGGCGACCTTGCGGCGGAGATTGACGTCCTCGGCGAGGTAGACGGCGCCCATCGCGCCGCGCCCGATGAGCCGTTGCACGCGGAAGCCCGCGAACGTCGAGCCGACCGCAATGTCGACGTTCATCGGCTAGGTATACAGGGAGGCGGGGCCGCGTTTCTACGTCAGCGCCGCGGGCGTGAGGTCGTACGGGAACCGAGTGAGTACCTCGCACCCGGTTTCCGTCACGAGGACGAGGTCCTCCAACACGACGCCGCCGAACCGCGTGTCCCAGAGCCCCGGCTCGATCGCGACCACGTCACCCGGGACCAGTGGATCGCGGCCGGCGAGGCCGAGCGACGGCGCCTCGTGCACCTCGAGACCGACGCCGTGGCCGAGCGAGTGCAGGAAGCCGTTCTCCTCGTTGTCCTGCGCGGTTCGCTGCGTGGGATAGCCGGCGGCTTCGAGCGAGTCGCAGGTGGCGTCGAAGAGCTCGCGGCCGGTGACGCCGGCGCGGACCGCCCCCTTCGCCTGCTCGAGCGCGGCGCCGACGAGCCGTGCCTGCTCGGCGATCCGGTCGGCATGCTCGGAGGCCGGGTCGCCGACGACGAAGGTCCGGGCCATGTCGGCCCAGCAGCCGCTCGCCTCGTGATGCGGCCAGACGTCGATCTGGATGGGCAGACCGGCCGGGAGCGGCCCGCTGCCCGGCTCGTGCCCGTTGCCCTGCCACAGCGATGCGACGATGACGTCCGGCGGGCACGGGGCGCCGTTCTCCTCGCACGCCTCGCGCAACGCCGCGCGCACGTCCTCGGCCAGCAGCAACCTCCCGTCGACCACCAGCCGCCCCTCCGCGCCGGGCTCCGCGCGGGCGAGCAGCTCGGAGGCGGCGGCCATTCCCGCCTCGGCGGCCAGCTGCGCGGCCCGAATACCTTCGAGCTCCACGGCCGACTTCGCCCGCCGCCGCAGGTCGACAGCCGCTTCGTCGACGGTGAGGACGACCCCGTCCCGGCGCAGCCGGTCCCCGAGGGCGAGCGGGAAGTCTGCCGGGACGATCGCCTCCTCGATGCCGATCTCGGCCACCGCCCGGGCCTCGACCTCCCGCCCCGCCTCGGAGACGGACATCCCGCGCTCGACGAACTCCTTGTAGCCGAGCGCGAAGTAGTCGAGCAGCTCCGCGTCGGGCAGAACCCGCTTGACCCGGTCGCGCTCGAGGTAGCTGGTCAGGACGTACTTCCGCCCGTCTGCCTCCGCGAACAGGAGCGGGTCGATGATTGCGATCGGGATCTCGTGCCGCAGCGCCGCGGAACGAATCGTGTCGCCGAAGAGCAGCAGCCCGCGCACGCGGGTGAGCGTACCCTTCGCCCATGAGCGGCCAGCGCGAGGGCGGCTGCGCCTGCGGGGCGGTTCGCTACCGGCTCGCATCGGATCCGCTGTTCGTCCACTGCTGCCACTGCCTCAACTGCCAGCGGCAAACCGGGAGCGCGTTCGTCGTCAACCTCCTGATCGAGGCCGACCGCGTCGAGCTGCTCTCGGGCGACCCGCAGCCGGTCGACGTTCCGCGCGACGACGGCAGCGCACAGCGAATCTTCCGCTGCCCGGAGTGCCAGGTGGCGGTGTTCAGCGAGTACGGGAGTCCGCAGGTCCGGTTCGTCCGCGGCGGCACGCTCGACGACCCCAGGAGCGTCGAGCCGGACGTCCACATCTACACGAGGTCGAAGGTGGGCTGGGTCGAGCTCCCGGGCTCGGTGCCGGCCTTCGAGGTCTACTACGACACGAAGGCGCTCTGGCCCGCGGAGAGCTACGCACGACTCAAGGCTGCGCTCTACTGCTCGTAACGCTCTACGACCTCCGGGTCGCGGGCGTGCGCCGTGCCCGGGTCGAGGCCCGCCTCGCGGAGGGCGCGCCGCTGGCGGAGCAGGTCCCAGCACTGGTCGAGCCCGACCCTGATCGACTCGAGGCGGCGGCGGTCGGCGTCGCTCAGCCTGCCTTCAGCGCCTCGTTCGTAGAGCTCGTGCTCCTCGGCGACGAGCTGCTCGATGCGCTCGTGGATCGGCGCGTCCTCCATGCCTCACCTCCTGATCGTCCGCGGCCGTCGGCAGGTGTGCGCCGCGTGCAAAGATTGTGCCCAACTCTCTGGAGGAGGTAGGAGATGGCTCTGCAGATCGGAGACACGGCGCCCGACTTCGAGGCGCAGACGACGGAAGGCGAGATCCACTTCCACGACTGGGTCGGAGACTCGTGGGCGGTGCTGTTCTCCCACCCGAAGGACTTCACGCCTGTCTGCACCACGGAGCTCGGGTACATGGCGAAGATCAAGCCGGAGTTCGACCGCAGGGGCGTGAAGATCATCGGCCTCTCGGTGGATTCGGCCAGCGACCACGAGGCGTGGGCGCGGGACATCGAAGAGACGCAGGGCGCCGCACCGAACTACCCGCTCATCGCCGACCCCTACCTCACGATCGCGAAGCTCTACGGGATGCTCGGTGCCGAGGCCTCGGGCGACGCGGACGAGCGCACGCCGATGGACAACCAGACGGTGCGGAACGTCTTCGTGATCGGCCCGGACAAGAAGATCAAGCTCATCCTGGTCTATCCGATGACGACCGGCCGCAACTTCGACGAGGTACTGCGCGTGATCGACTCGCTCCAGCTGACCGCGACCCACAAGGTCTCGACCCCGGTGAACTGGCGCCAGGGCGAGGACGTGATCATCGCGGGCTCGGTCTCGGACGACGAGGCGAAGGAGCTCTTCGGGGAGTGGGAGTCGCCAAAGCCCTACATCCGGATCGTGCCCTCGCCGCGCTAGCGGTCTCGCTTCTCGTCACCACGAATCCGACCGGCGGCCTGCCGCCGTAGTTCCTCGTGTCATGGGGGGAAGAGGAGCGTCCCGGATGAAGCGGGGAACGGTGATCGTGGCGGCACTTGGCGTCGTGCTCGCGGTGGCGGCGGCCGGCTGCGGAGGCAAGAGCTCGAGCGAAGGCTCCGGGTCGGGATCCGGTGGCAAGGCGACGATCGCGGGCCAGTCGGCCAACGACCACGGGACCAAGTCCGTGAGCGGCGAGACGGAGATGAAGCTCGACAACTACTACTTCGAGCCGACCGTGCTCGAGGGCAAGCCCGGCCAGAGCGTCAAGCTCGAGCTCGAGAACGAGAGCAAGACCGAGCACAACCTGACCATCCCCTCGCAGGGCATCGACAAGGACGTCGAGGCCGGCGAGGACGCCACCGTCACGGTGAAGATCCCGAAGTCCGGCGTCGTCGCCTTCTACTGCAAGTACCACCAGAGCCTGGGCATGGCCGGCGCGCTCGCGGTCAACGGGGTGAACGTGGGCCAGGGCAACCCGGGCACGCCGCCCGCGACGACCACGACGAAGGGCTATGGCTACTAGCCTCCCGGCACCGTCGTAGACTCCTCGCGATGGGGGAGGTGCTGCCGCAGGCCGTGCGGGACGCGCCCAGCGCGCGGATCGAAGGAGTCGAGCTCGCCCGCACGCTCCCGTACGTCGACCACCGCGGCTCGCTCACCGAGGTGGTCAACTTCGACAACCCGTTCTGGCAGGAGGAGGTCGTCTATGCCTACTGCCTCACGATCCAGCCCGGCCGCATCAAAGGCTGGGGGATGCACAGGCTGCAGGCCGACCGCTACTTCCTGGTGACCGGCTCGGTCCGGACGGTCCTCTACGACGGCCGCACGGACTCGCCGAGCTTCGGGGCGTTCGAGGTCCACAGCCTGACGGGTGCATCCTCGGGCCTGCTGCGCATCCCGCCCGGCGTCTGGCACGCGACCCAGAACTGGGGCGAGGACGAGGCGGCGATCGTCAACTTCCCGACCCGGCCGTACGACCGCGAGACTCCCGACAAGTACCGGATCGACCCGCACTCCGGCGAGATCCCGTTCGACTGGTCGCTGCCCGACGGCTAGCGAAAAAGGTCGGACCAAAGTTCACCGAGCCGGGTGCGCTTTCGTCCCCCGCCTCCACTGACCTTCGGCTTCCGCCTAGTGCCCTCAGAAACGGCTTCGACCTACTCGCGTCCCGTGCTCGGTGCAGGGGGGAACCTAGGGGCTCGGAGGGTCGAGCGCAAGGGGTCACGGAAGCCGAAGTTCGGAAAGTGCGGACGATTTATTTTCCGGCGGGTCCCGGTCAGGCGTCGAGCTCCCGGAGGAACGAGCCTCCGCCGACGACCCGGGCGGCGGCTCCGCCCGCCCGCTCGCGCAGCTCACGGTCCGACGTGACGAGCCACGCGCCCGGGTAGAGCGGCGCCTCGCGTGCGAGCCAGTCGTCCGCGCTCTCGCCGCCGGAGCCGACGAGGGTGGTCCGCCCGTCGAGCTGCTCGGCGCCGACGACACCGCCGGGTGCCCTGCCGTCGAAGACGACGACGACCTCGTGGCCGTGGCGCCCGGCCCACTCGCGGCAGCGTCGGACGAGCTCGTCCTCGGGGACATTCGGCCACTGCGAGCGGAGGACGTTGCGCGCGTCGATCAGAACGGTGGCCATTTTCGGCTGTTCTAGGCGGTTTCGTCGAGGGCGGCACGCAGCGTGGACACGTAGCTCCGGAGGCTCGCGACGCCCTGTTCGGCAGCCTCGAGGGCGCTCGTCCCGACGACGATCCCGTCGGCGAGGGCGGCTGCTGCCCGGGCCTGCTCGGGCGTCGAGATCCCGAAGCCCGCGAGGAGCGGGAGGTCGGTCGCGCGCCGGGCGCGCTCGACCAGGCCGGCGAGCGCGGGGGAGAGCTCGTCGCGCGCGCCGGTGGTACCGGTGACGGTGACGAGGTAGAGCCAGCCGTCGGTCTGCTCGGCGGCAAGGCGGATGCGCTCGTCGGTCGAGGTCGGGGCCACGAGCTGGACGCGTCGGAGCTCAGGCCGCTCGCCGGCGGGCAGGTCGGCGACGATCATGCTCGTCGCACCCGCCGCGTGCGCATCGGCCGCGAAGCGGTCCCAGCCGTACGCTTCGAGCAGCGAGGAGTACGTCATGGGCACGAGCGGCGTCTCCGGCAGGCGGACGCGCGTCTCCGCCAGCACCTCGAGGCATGGGCCCGTGCGCATCCCCTGCGCGAGAGCCCGCTCGGCAGCCCGGCGGATGACCGGCCCGTCCGCGAGCGGGTCGGAGAACGGGAAGCCGAGCTCGACCAGGTCGGCGCCGCCCTCGACCGCCGCCTCGGCGAGCTCAGGGGCCTCTCGACCGCTCATCAGGTAGATCGCGAGCCGCTTGCTCAAACCGCGCCGACCACCTGGTCGAGGTCCTTGTCGCCCCGCCCCGAGAGGCACACGAGCACCAGCTCCTCGGGGAGCTCCTCGACGCGGGCCAGCGCATGCGCGGGCTCCAGCGCGGGGAGGATGCCCTCGGTGTGCGCGAGCCGCCTGAAGGCGGCCAGCGCCTCCTCGTCCGTCGCGCTGACGTACTCGACCCGGCCGCTGTCACGGAGGAACGCGTGCTCGGGGCCGACGCCCGGGTAGTCGAGGCCCGCGGAGATCGACTCGGCGTCGAGGACCTGCCCGTCCTCGTCCGCGAGCACCGCCGAGCGGGAGCCGTGGAGCACCGCGGTCCGGCCCGCGCCGAGGCTCGCCGCGCCGCCGGCCTCGACGCCGATGAGTCGCACCTGTGGATCGTCGAGAAAGCCGGCGAACATCCCGATCGCGTTCGAGCCGCCGCCGACGCACGCGATCACGACCTCGGGCAGGCCGCCTTCCGCCTCGAGTAGCTGCTCGCGCGCCTCGCGTCCGATCACCGACTGCAGCTCGCGAACGAGCTCGGGGTACGGGTGCGGCCCGACGCAGGAGCCGATCAGGTAGTGGGTGGTCTCGACGGTCGCGATCCAGTCGCGGATCGCCTCGCTCGTCGCCTCCTTCAGCGTCTTCGTGCCGAACTCGACCGGCCGCACCTCGGCGCCGAGCAGGCCCATCCGCTCGACGTTGGGGTGCTGGCGGCGCATGTCCTCGGAGCCCATGTAGACGACGCACTCGAGCCCGAAGCGCGCGCAGACGGTCGCGGCGGCCACGCCGTGCTGGCCGGCCCCGGTCTCGGCCACGATCCGCCGCTTGCCGAGGCGGATCGCGAGCAGCGCCTGCCCCAGCGCGTTGTTGAGCTTGTGCGCGCCGGTGTGGAGCAGGTCCTCGCGCTTCAGGTAGACGCGCTTCCCGGGCGCGAAGCGCTCGGCCAGCGTGAGCGAGGTCGGGCGGCCGGCGTACGTGCGGCCGAGCTCGTCGAGCTCCTCATGGAACGCGGGATCGGCCCAGGCCTCCCGCCAGCCCGCTTCAAGCTCGTCGAGCGCCGGGATCAGCGTCTCCGGGACGAAGCGGCCCCCGTACTCGCCGTAGCTCAGCTGCACCGGGCTGCCTCCACGTACGCGTGCACGCGCTCGGGATCCTTGATCCCCGGCTCGAGCTCGAGGCTCGAGCTCGCGTCGACGGCCCACGGACGAACGGCCGCGATGGCGTCCGCCACGTTCTCGGGCGAGAGCCCGCCGGCGAGCACGACGCGGCCCTCCGTTGCGCGCGCGCGCTCGAAGTGGGTCGGGTCCTCCTGCTGCCACGGGCGGTCGACGACCTTCGCGACCTCGCGCCTCTCGCGCAGCAGCACCCCGTCCCGGCCGCGGTGGCCGTCCTCGCGCGGGTAGAGCTGGACGAGGTCGGCTCCGTCCTCGCCCGCCTCGCCCACGTGCACCGCGACCGAGAGCATCGTCTCAGGGACCGGCAGCAGCTGCGGCGCCCGCCGCGGGGACTCCTTCGCGAGCACGAACCCGGCGAGGTCGGCTCCCGCGTCGGCCGCCGCTGCGACGTCCTCTTGGCGGGTCAGCCCACAGACCTTCACGAGTGGGCGCGAGATCAGCTCCTCGAGCTTCGCGGCCGGATCGCCGGCGCGCATCAGCGTCGAGCCGACCAGGATCGCGTCGGCGCCCGCGAGCTCGGCCTCGGCGCCCTGCGCGCGGGAGGCGATCGCGCTCTCGGCCACGACCACGCGGTCGCGCGGTGCGCGCTCGACGAGCGCGAGCTGTGCCTGGCGGTCGATCTCGAACGTTCCGAGGTCGCGCGCGTTGAGGCCGATCACCTCCGCGCCGAGGGCGGTCGCGCGGTCGAGCTCGCTCGCGTCGTGCGCCTCGACGAGCGCATCCAGTCCTAGCCCGGCCGCGTGGGCGAGCAAGTCGGCGGCCAGCGCGTCGTCGAGGTCCCGGAGCAAGAGCAGGACCGCGTCCGCGCCCGCCCGGCGGAGCCCGGCCAGCTCCTCTGACGTCGCAAAGAAGCCCTTGGCGAGCAGCGGCACCCGAGATGCGGCGCGCGCAGCCTCGAGGTCGGCGACCGTCCCGCCGAAGCGCTCGTCGACGAGCATGGAGACCGCCGCGGCGCCGGCCCGCTCGAAGGCCGCGGCCAACTGCGCTGGGTCGGCGTCCGGCCGGAGCTCGCCCGCCGAGGGCGAGCGGCGCTTGACCTCCGCGATCGCGGCCAGGCCGGGCTGCGCGAGCGCGTCGCGGAAGACGCCCACTACGCGGTCACCTCCGGGGCCTGCGAGAACTCGATCAGCTGCTCCAGCCTCTCCGCCGCGGCGCCGGAGTCGAGCGCCTCGCGCGCGTTGCCCAGCCCCTCCTGCAGGTCGCGGGCGTGGCCCGCGGCGGCGATCGCGCCGGCGGCGTTGAGCAGGATCGCCGAGCGGCGCCCGCCGTCCTCGCCAGCGAACACGGACCGGATTGCCGCAGCGTTCTCGTCGGGTGAGCCGCCGCGCAGCTCCTCGG
>Ga0335085_10007843_pt1 | contig 16409 bp, 10 predicted proteins | sample Lox_Sample_45_FD_206712 | JGI IMG/M metagenome (GOLD analysis project Ga0335085, IMG submission 206712) | Soil microbial communities from Loxahatchee National Wildlife Refuge, Florida, United States - Lox_Sample_4.5 | ecosystem: Environmental > Terrestrial > Soil > Wetlands | place: USA...
ACCTTCCACGAGCCGGTCGGCGTGGTCGGCCTCATCGTGCCGTGGAACTTCCCGATGCCGATCCTGTCCTGGGGCATGGCGCCCGCCCTGGCGGCGGGCTGCACCGTGATGGCCAAGCCCGCCGAGGCCACCCCGCTGACCGCGATGCGGATCGGCGAGCTCGCGCTGGAGGCGGGCCTGCCGCCGGGGGTCTTCACCGTGCTGCCGGGCAAGGGCAGCGTGGTCGGCCAGCGGCTTGTCGACCATCCCGCGGTGCGGAAGATCGTGTTCACCGGGTCGACCGAGGTCGGACAGCGGATCATGGCCGACTGCGCGAAGCAGGTCAAGCGGCTGACCCTTGAGCTCGGCGGGAAGAGCGCCAACGTCATCTTCGCCGACGCGGACCTGGAGAAGGCGGCCGCGACCGCGCCGTACGCGGTGTTCGACAACGCCGGCCAGGACTGCTGCGCCCGGTCCCGGATCCTGGTGCAGCGCTCGGTGCTCGACCGGTTCATGGAGCTTTTCGAGACCGCGGTTCAGGGCGTCGCGGTCGGCGACCCCGCGTCGGCGGCGACCGAGATGGGACCGCTGATCTCGGCGGCGCACCGTTCGCACGTGGCCTCGTATGTGCCTTCCGATGCCCCGGTCGCGTTCCGGGGGCACGCGCCTTCAGGGCCGGGATTCTGGTATCCGCCGACCGTGCTCGCACCGGTCGGGTCTGACGACCGGGCGTACACCGAGGAGGTGTTCGGCCCGGTGGTGACCGTGACCCCGTTCTCCGACGAGGCCGAGGCGGTGGCGATCGCCAACGACACCCCGTACGGGCTCTCCGGGTCGATCTGGACCCGGGACGTGGGCCGCGCCATCCGGGTGGCGCGCGCGGTGGAGAGCGGCAACCTGTCGGTGAACTCGCACTCCTCGGTGCGGTACTGGACGCCGTTCGGCGGCTTCAAGCAGTCGGGCCTCGGCCGCGAGCTCGGCCCGGACGCTCCTGACGCGTTCACAGAAACCAAGAACGTCTTTATCTCCACGGAGGATTGATGAGGTTCGACGGACGGACGGTCGTCATCACGGGGGCGGGGAGCGGCATCGGGCTGGCGGCGGCGCGGCGGTTCGCGGCGGACGGCGCGCACGTAGTGGCGGTCGACGTCGACGACGCGGCCGGCGAGAAGGCCGCGGCCGAGACCGGCGGACTGTACGTGCATGCCGACGTGACGTCGGCGGACGACGTGGCCGCGGCCTTCCGCACGGCGCACGACACCTACGGCTCGGTCGACGTGGCGTTCAACAACGCCGGTATCTCCCCGCCCGAGGACGACTCGATCTTGGATACGGGGCTCGACGCCTGGCGGCGCGTCCAGGAGGTGAACCTGACCTCGGTCTACCTGTGCTGCAAGGAAGCGATCGGCTACATGCGGGCGCAGGGGAAGGGGGCGATCGTGAACACCGCGTCGTTCGTCGCGGTGATGGGCTCGGCCACGTCGCAGATCTCCTATACCGCGTCCAAGGGCGGCGTGCTCGCGCTGTCGCGCGAGCTCGGCGTGCAGTTCGCCCGCGAGGGGATCCGGGTCAACGCGCTGTGCCCCGGGCCGGTGAACACGCCGCTGCTGCGCGAGTTGTTCGCGGCCGACCCGGAGCGGGCGCAGCGCCGCCTGGTGCACGTGCCGATGGGCCGGTTCGCCGAGGCCGAGGAGATCGCCGCCGCGGTGGCCTTCCTGGCCAGCGACGACGCCTCGTTCATCACCGCGTCGACGTTCCTGGTGGATGGCGGCATCTCCGGGGCGTATGTGACGCCGCTGTAGGTTGCTGCCGCCGGCTCCTCCCCGGGCCGCGCTGCCGTAAACGACATGGATGCCACTTTGGTGTCGTGATAGCGACATCAAAGTGGCATTGATGTCGTTGCCGCAGGCGCAAATCCAACAACTAGTGCTAAGTCCGGCCTCCTCGTCACGAGGTGGAAATCGTTTTTAATCCGGCTATTCTCGGCGGAATCCGGCCTGCGCCGGGATGGCTTGGACGCGACCGCGCTGGCGCGGGCACACGCGGTACTTCCCGTGACCCATGACCCATGACCCATGACCCGTGACTCAGGGCTCAGGGCTCAGGGCTCAGGGCTCAGGATGAGCACAGCGTGCGCAGGCGGATGGTGACCGGCATCGCGCGCAGCTCGGCGAGGACGTCCTCGCTGTACTCCGGGACGATGTCGGTCAGCACGTAACCGAACTCGTCCCTGGTCCGCAGCAGCTGGCTCTCCACGTTGACGCCGTGCTCGGCCAGCACCCGGTTGATCGAGGCGAGTACGCCGGGGACGTTCTGGTGCAGGTGCACCAGGCGGTGCGTGCCGCCGGTCACCCCGAGCGCGATCTCCGGCAGGTTCACGCTGAGCGAGGTGGCTCCCGAGGCCATGTAGTCGGCCAGCTTGCCCGCGACGAACTCGCCGATGTCCTGCTGGGCCTCCTCGGTGGAGCCGCCGATGTGCGGGGTGAGGATGACGTTCGGCAGCCCGCGCAGCTCGGAGACGAACTCGTCGCCTTTGCCCTTCGGCTCGTCAGGGAAGACGTCGATGGCCGCCCCGGCGATGTGGCCCGACTCGATGTGGCGGGCCAGCGCGGCGTGGTCGACCACGAAGCCGCGGCACAGGTTCAGGAACAGCGACCGCGGCCGCATCAGGGCGAACTCGGCCTCGCCGAAGAAGCCGCGGTTGCTGTCGCGGCCGTCCACGTGCAGGGTGACGGTCTCCGCCGACTCGAGCAGCTCGGCCAGGGTGGAGCAGCGGCGCGCGTTGCCCAGCGCCAGCTTGTCGGCGATGTCGTAGAAGTAGACGGACATGCCGAGGTTCTCGGCCAGCACCGACAGCTGGGTGCCGATGTTGCCGTAGCCGACGATGCCCAGCTTGCGGCCGCGCACCTCGTGGCTGCCGGTGGCGGACTTGTCCCAGTGACCCGCGTGCATCTGGGTGTTCTTCTCCGGCAGCCGCCGCGCCATCGCGATGATCTCGGCCAGCGCGAGCTCGACCACGCTGCGGGTGTTGGAGAACGGCGCGTTGAACACCGCGACGCCGCGGCGGCTCGCCGCGGCCACGTCGATCTGGTTGACCCCGATGCAGAAGGCGCCGATCGCGACCAGGTTCGGCGCGGCGGCCAGCACGCGCTCGGTGACCTGTGTCCCGGACCTGATGCCGAGCAGGCTCACGTCACGGATGGCCTCGATCAGCTCGTCTTCGCTCAAGGCACGCGACAGCGTGTCGACCTGATATCCCTCTTTGGCCAGCCGAGCCGACGCGTCCGGGTGGATATTCTCGAGCAGCAAAGCCCTCGTCGTCACCAGAAAACGCACCTTTCAAACCATTAACCCGGTCCCGCGCGCGGGCCGGGTGCATCCCCGTAGGCCGAGTTCCTTTATACCTAACGGGCCGCGGTGACCGCCCCGGTCTGACTAACCTCGCTCAGGTCGCGGAGCCGGGCCCGCACCTCGTCGGCGAGCGCGTGCGGGAGCCGGTCGAGGATGGCGACGGACTCGCGCCAGGCCGCGGCGGCAGCCTCGCGGTCACCCTCGGCCAGCAGCGCGTCGCCGAGGCCGGCCAGCGAGTTGCCCTCGCCGAAATGCGAGGTGATCTCGCGGTAGGCCTCGATGGCCCGGGTGTAGTGGGTCTTGGCCTGGTCGATGTCCCCCAGCCGCAGGTAGACGAAGCCGAGGCTGTCCAGGGTGTCGGCGCTGCCGCCGCGGTGGCCCGACTCGCGGTGCAGGCTCAGTGCCCGCTGGCAGTGGACGAGCGCCTGGTCGTACTGGCCCAGGTGGGCGTACAGCCAGCCGACCCCGTTCTCCAGGGTGGCCTGGGTCCACCAGTGCCCGACCGCCTTGAGCATCCGCAGCGCGTCGAGCGCGACGGCCAGCGCCTCGGTGAAGCGCTGCTGCTTCTCCAGCATGCCGGCCAGGCCGTTGAGCACCACGGCCTCGTTGCCGCGGTCGCCGAGGGCCCGGAACAGGTCGAGGGCGCGGCGGAAGTTCGGGTCGGCCGCCTCGTACTCGCCGGTCTGCGCCTGGACGTGGCCGAGCAGGTGGTGGGCGTGCGCCAGGGCCAGTGGGTCGCCGAGCCTGGTGGCCGCGGCCAGCGCGGTCTGCTGGGTGACGGTGTAGTCACGCCACCGGCCGCGCCGGTTGAAGAACGGGCCGAGCGTCCAGGGGATCTGCCAGGCGTAGGCGTCGAACCCGTTGGACTCGGCGTAGGCGATCAGCGCGAGCAGCACCGGGAGCTCGGCCTCGAACCAGGCCATCGCCTGCTCCTTGTCCGCCATCTCGGCGGGCAGCACGCCCGGCTGCGGGCCGGTGAGCTGCAGCGGGGAGCGGAACGGGCTGAACCGGTTGGAGGCCGCCATGGCCGTGTGCAGGTAGTGGTCGAGCACCCGCTCGGCCGCGGCCCGCCGCTCGGGCTCGGGGTCGTGCCGATCGGCCGTCTCGGCCGCGTAGGCCCGCAGCAGGTCGTGGAACGTGAACCGGGCCGGCAGGTGCTCGGCGACCATGTGAGCCCGGCCGAGTTCGCGCAGCGCGGTGCCGGCCTCGGTCCGGGGCATCCCGGCCAGGCTGGCCGCCGCCGACAGCGAGATGTCCTGGCCAGGATGCACGCCGAGCAGGCGGAACATCCGCGCCGCGGGCGCCGAGAGCTGGTCGTAGGACCAGGAGAGCACGGCCCGCACGTTGGTCATCGGGTCCCCGGCCTCGAGCGCGTCGAGCCGGCCCTGGGCGTCTCGCAGCTCGGCGGCGAGCTCGGTCAGCGGGCGCTTGGGCCGGGCGGCCGCGCGGCCGACCGCGATGCCCAGGGCTAGCGGGAGCCGGGCGCATGACGCGGTGATCTCGGCCGCCGCCTCCGGCTCGGCCGCCACCCGGTCGTGGCCGAGCCTGCGGGCCAGCATCTCGTGGGCCTCGGCGTCGCTGAGCACGTCGAGGGTGAGCGGCACCGCGCCTTCGGCGGCCACCAGGCCGGCCAGCTCGTTGCGGCTGGTCACTACCACTAGCGATCCGGGCGAGCCGGGCAGCAGCGGCCGCACCTGGGCCACGTTGCGCGCGTTGTCCAGGACGATGAGCATCCGCTTGCCGTCCAGCAGGCTGCGGAACAGCGCGGACCTGGTGTCGGTGTCGGACGGGATCCGGTGCGGCGCCACGCCCAGCGCGTCGAGGAAGAAGCGCAGCGCCGCCTGCGGCTCGACCGGAGCCGTGGTCGGATCAAGACCGCGCAGGTTGAGGTACAGCTGGCCGTCGGGGAACCGCCGGGCGACCTGGCGGCCGAACCGGACGGCGAGCGCGGTCTTGCCCGTTCCCGCCGTGCCCGAGATGGCCACGATCGGCACGGTCTGGCCTGATCCACCGGGCTGGCCTGATCCGCCGGGCAGCATCGCCTGGAGCATGCTGAGCTCTTCGTGGCGGCCGGAGAAGCCGGGTGCGTCCAGCGGCAGCTGGGCCGGGACCGGGGTGCTGGTGCGCTCGGGCCGCGGCCTGCGCTGGACGTCGTCGGGGCCGGCCGGGGCGTCGCCGCCCAGCATGATCGCCCCCGTGCCGTCGGGGACGGCCAGCGCGGGATCCATGGTCAGCACCTGCTGGTGGATCCGGGACAGGTCGCCGCCCGGGTCGATGCCGAGTTCCTCGGCCAGCACCCGGCGGCCGTCCTGGAACACCCGCAGCGCCTCGGCGTGCCGTCCGCAGCGGTAGAGCGCGATCATCAGCAGGCCGCGCATGCGCTCTCGCAGCGGATGGTCGGCCACCATGGCCGTGAGGTCGGGCACGACCTCCTCGTGGCGGCCCAGCGCCAGCAGCACGTCGGCGCGCTCCTCGGCGGCCGCGGAGCGCAGTTCGGCGAGCCGCACCCGCTCGGTCTCCGCGAACGGTCCCGGCACCCCGGCGAACGCGATGCCCCGCCAGAGCGCGAGCGCGGAGTTGAGCGCGTTCACGGCGCCGGCGAAGTCCCCGCCCTTGCGCAGCTGGCGGGACCGGCCCAGATCCTGCTCGAACGCCACCGCGTCGGGCTGGCCGGGCACCAGGTGCAGCACATAGCCGGCGCCGGAGGAGACCAGGACGCGGCCAGGGCCACGCAGCGACCGGTTGGGCTCGATGACCCGGCGCAGCCCGGCCACGTAGGTATAGATGCCGCCCTCGGCGCTGGCCGGGGGATCTTGCCCCCAGACGGCGTCGACCAGCTCGCCCCGGGAAATCACCCGGTTCGCCCGCATCGCTAGAATGCCTAGTACGGCCTGCTGCCTGGGCTGCCCCACCGGTAGCTCCCGGTCGCCATACCAGGCCGCGACGGGACCAAGCACGCCGACGCGCAACACCACGGCTTCGCCGACCTTCCGCTCGCCAGATAACCCCATAGACCCGAAGGTCCGCCCCCCATGGGCCGGAGCTTCCTGTTAAGGCTACAGTGATTTGTCCTAGTCATCCAGAAAAAATCTAGATCGTATAGAGACAGCCCTTTCATAGTTGTTCGCGCGCCCGAGGGCGCCTGCGGCCCGGCATGACCTCTTGCCTTCCGCAGGTCGGCGGCGGAACTAGGCGGGGAGGCGGGGGGAATGACGGCGAGATGCCGGTTCCACTGTGACTCCCCTGCCCACTGGGATTCGTGAGGTCCAATGGACGCCGACTCAATCACTTCCGCCGAACCGGCGGAGCACCCCGCCGGCCAGGTGCCGCGTTCCGAGCCGCGGGGACGGCGGGACCTGGCGCCGCCGGCGGCGCCAGCCTAGCCCGGCGCCGCCGCCTCGAGCCTCCGGGCACCGCAGTGACCCGGAGTCGCCGGCCCTCACGGCACCCCCCTCACTACCTGCCGTGAGGGCCGGCACCCTCGGCGCCGCCCAGGGGACGGCCACGCTCTAGCCGTACCGGGGCCGCCATGGTCCGATGGGGCCCTTTATTGAATTGTCAGATAATCTTGGCCGATACTTCACTAACTCCGCCAAGCCTCACAGCCCGGGCAAACGGGACACCCCAGCCGGGCGGCCCGAACGCGGAAGCTGAGCGGCGGAGTCTCATAGCACGGGCGCAGAGGTAAGGTTGAGCGCCTAACATAGAGCCCGGTACCCGGGATGACGGACCACTCCTGCGCGCCTGGCGCAGGTATTGGAACCAGCGCAGACGCGGCGTGACCGCCGACTGGCTAACGCAAGGGTTGGACGAAGCGAGCATGGGCAAGGCAAGCAGGACAAAGGTCGACTCCAGCCGCAGAGAGAGGCTCGCCGCCCAGCGCGCGGCGGAGCGCCGCGCCGAGCAGCGCCGGCGGCTCCTCATCGCGGCGGGCGCCATCCTCGCCGTGGTGGTGATCGTGGTGGTCATCATCGTGGTCAAGCCGGGGAGCAACAAGGGCACCAACACCGCCTCGAACGGCCCGACCGGGGCGGCCCTGGCCAGCGTGGTACACGACGTCACCAACGTGCCGGCCAGCACGCTGGACAAGGTCAATGACGGCAGCGGCGAGGTCACCAGCAAGCCCGCTGCCATCAGCGGCGGCACGCCGCTGATGGCCAACGGCAAGCCCGAGATGCTCTACATGGGCGCCGAGTACTGCCCCTACTGCGCGGCCGAGCGCTGGTCGATGATCGTGGCCCTGAGCCGGTTCGGCACGTTCTCCGGGCTGACGACCACGCACTCCGCGTCGGTGAACGGGGCGGGCTCCAACGAGCCTTACCCGAACACCCCGACCTGGACGTTCCACGGCGCCACGTACACCAGCAAGTACCTGACGTTCACCCCGGTCGAGATGCAGACCAACATCCCGGACAAGTCGACGGGCACCTACACCAACCTGGAGACGCCGACCAAGGACCAGCAGGCGCTGCTGAACAAGTACGACGTCCCGCCGTATGTCCCCGCGGGCAGCAACGGCGCGATTCCGTTCATCGACTTCGGCAACAAGTACCTGATCGCCGGGGCCAGCTACAACCCGCAGGTGCTCTCCGGGCTGACCTGGGCGCAGATCGCCTCCGACTTGAAGAACCCGGACAGCCAGGTGGCCAAGGCCATCAACGGCACGGCCAACTACATGACGGCCGCGATCTGCAAGATGACCGGCAACCAGCCGGCCAGTGCCTGCACCGCGACCATCCAGTCCCTGGAAAACAGTCTGTAAATCCTGAGCTGACGCTCAGGCTGCGAGGCCAGGCTCGCGGAGTAGAATCTGGCCTCAGGTGCCGGCCGCGTTGAGCATCCGCCGGCCGGGCGCAGCACCAGTCGTGACATCACCGGAGGGCGAAGCCCCGATGACAGCTTCGAAGTCAAGCCGTGCTCGTGCCGCCCGGGCCGCGGCCCGGGCCAGCGCGGCCAAGGACGCGGCCAGCGGCGGTACCGCCGTCAAGAACGGGACCGCGGTCAAGGACCGCGACCGTACCCAGGCGCGATCCGCTCAGGCGCGGGCCGGTCAGGCGCGCACGGTGGCGGCCGGGCGCGGGCCTAGGACCCCGCTCGTCGAGGACGACCCCGGCGACCGCGGGCCGGCTCCGTGGATGCAGCTCACGACGTTCATCCTGGCCCTGGGCGGCCTGGGCGTGTCGATCTACCTGACGATCGCGCACTTCACCGAGTCGGCCCTGGCCGGATGCTCGGAGTCGGGCACGATCAACTGCACCAAGGTCACCACCAGCCCGCAGTCCTACGTGTTCGGCATCCCGGTGGCGGTACTCGGCCTGGCGTTCTTCGTGTTCCTGGTGGCGATCATGAGCCCGTGGGCGTGGCAGGCGCGCCGGCGCGAGGTCCACCTGCTCAGGATCGCGTCCATGGTGGTGGGCATCGGCATGGTGATCTACCTGGTCTACGCCGAGTTCATCATCATCGGCGCCATCTGCCTGTACTGCACCAGCGTGCACATCATCACGTTCTTGCTGTTCGTGCTGACGGTGTTCGGCGCCGCGGCCTGGGGCCTCAAGCCCGGCGCGCCCTGGGGACCCTTCGGGCGCCGCCAGGCCAGCCCGGAAGCCGTTTCCGCCTGACCTTCTGACTGCCCGCTTCAAGTCTTCGGCCCTCCGCCCGGAATACTCCGGCGGAGGGCCGAAGTGCTACCAGGCCCGGCTCCCCGCTAGTTCGTCTAGGTGACAGTGTGCTTACTCTGTGCATCCAGAGGGACGGTTAATCCAAAGTGCGTGTGGCATCGTAGTTATTGGTACAGGGTGCCCCTGTCTTGCCACATGACCTGAGGGGGTTCGACGAGGGATGGCGCACTACCCTCGCTGCCGCGTCCTGGCGATCATCGGGTCTGGTGAGACCAGTCCGACGATGGTCACGGTGCACCGGGACCTCGTCGGGCGGCTCGGGCTTAGCAGCCCGCAGGCCACGGTGCTCGCCACCCCGTACGCCTTCCAGGAGAACGCCGCCGACGTCTCGGCCAGGACCGAACGCTACTTCGCCGACAGCGTCGGCCTGCGGGTGGGCGTGGCCGCGGGCACCAGCCCGAACGCCGATCCCGGGATGGCACCGCCGCTGATCCCGTGGGACGCCGAGGACGAGACGCGGCAGGCGGCGGCGATCAGGGCCGCGGACTGGGTCTTCGCCGGCCCGGGGAGCCCCTCCTACGCGCTGGCGCACTGGCAGGCCGGGCCGGTCGCGGCGGGGCTGCGGGACCGGGTCCTGGCCGGGGACGGGCTGACCGTGCTGGCCTCGGCGGCCGCCGCCACCGCGGGCCGCTTCGCCGTGCCGGTCTACGAGATCTACAAGGCGGGCGGCGCGCCGCGCTGGCTGGCCGGGCTCGACCTGCTCGGCCCGCTCGGCCTCAACGTGGCGCTGATCCCGCACTACGACAACGCCGAGGGCGGGCGCTACGACACCAGGTTCTGCTACGTCGGCGAGCGGAGGCTGGCCGTGATGGAGGGTGACCTGCCGGCCGATGCCGCCGTGCTGGGGGTGGACGAGCACACCGCGGTGCTTGCCGACCTGCGGACCGAGGAGATCGAGATCCGCGGCCGGGGTGGCGTGACCGTCCGGCGGTCAGGGGACAGCGTGGTGCTGCCGGCCGGCACCCGGATGTCCGTGGCCGACCTGCGTGACATCGTGCACGGGATCCGGCGGTCGACGGCGGCCACGGGCGGCCAGGGGGGCGGCGCGGCCGCGGGCGGCGGGGCGGGTGACGGCGCGGCCGACCCAGGCGCCGGCCCAGGCACCGGGCCGGGCGCGGCGGGCGGATCCGGGGAAACGGCCCTGCCACTGCCGGAGATCATGGCGGGGGCCGAACGGCGATTCGGGACCGCGGCCGCTCAGCGCGACGCGGACGCGATGGTCGGCGCGATCCTGGAGCTCGAGACCGCGATCACGCAGTGGGAAGCGGACATGGACGAAGACCAGGGTACCGAGCAGGCGCGGGCGCTGCTGCGCGGTCTCATCGGCCGGCTCGGGCGGGCGGCCCAGGACGGTCTGGCCGACCCCAGGGACCGGCTGGCGCCGGCGGTCGAACCGCTGCTGGCGCTGCGTTCCGCGCTGCGCGGCGCCGGGGACTTCGCCGCCGCCGACGCCATCAGGGAGGCGCTGGCCGGAGCCGGCCTTGACATCAGCGATACGCCGGCAGGCACCCGCTGGCAGCCGACCGAGACCGGCTGAGCCGCGCACCTGACCTGGCCTTTCTGATCGGGCATGACATTGTGCTCATGTTCGCCGCCGGCTAGGGACCGGGCGGTCCTCGGGGCATTACCCTGCTGCCGAAGGCAGGCAAGGAGAGGAGCCGGATCCCGGTGCCCGGCATGAACTCAGGCCTGAGCCCCGGCGATCCGGTCCTGATCGCCGCGTTCAGGTCCGCCCTGCTGCACCAGAGCGCGATCGTCCTGGTCATGGTCCTGCTCCTCGGGCTCGTCGGGGCTACGGCACGGGTCTGGCCGGCGAGCAGGGCCGCCGGAGACAGGGCCGCCGGAGACAGGGCCGCCGGGGCCGGGAACCCGGAGCCGCGCGGGCGACGGCTGCTGCGCACCGCCTTCGGGGTGCTGTGGATCTTCGACGGCCTGCTGCAAGTGCAGCCGAAGATGGCGGGCGGGCTGGCCACGCAGGTCATCGGGCCAGCCGCGGCCTCCTCCCCCGCCTGGGTCCAGCACCTGGTCAACTGGGGCGGGACGATCTGGTCGTACCACCCGGTCGAGGCCGCCGCGGCCAGCGTGTGGATCCAGGTCGGCATCGGCGCCTGGCTCATCGCCGCGGGCGGCGGCGCCTGGTCCCGGCTGCCGGGGGCGGCCAGCGTGGCCTGGGGCCTGATCGTGTGGGTGTTCGGCGAGTCGTTCGGCGGCATCTTCGCGCCCGGCCTGAGCTGGCTGACCGGCGCGCCCGGCGGGGTGCTGTGCTACGTGGCGGCCGGCGCGCTGATCGCGCTGCCGCCCGACGCCTGGCGCAGCCCCCGACGGCCGGCGGCCGGAGGGGGTTTCCCCCGGTGCGGGCGGTGGCTGCTGGCCGGGCTGGGGGTGTTCTTCGCCGGGATGGCGGTGCTCCAGGCGTGGCCGGGGCGTGGTTCCTGGCAGGGAGTGGTACACGGGAAGCCAGGACCGCTGGCCGGGATGGTGCGGGAGATGGCCGCCACTCCGCAGCCGCACGTGCTGTCGGCGCTGCTGTCGGGCTTCGCGTCGTTCGTGGCCAGGCACGGCTTCGCCGTGAACCTGGTCGTGGTGCTCGCGCTGGCCGGGCTCGGCGCGCTGTTCCTGACCGGACGGCCCCGGCTGGTCCGGTCCGGGGTAGCGGCCGGGATCGTGTTCTGCCTGGTCACCTGGGTGCTGGTGCAGGACCTCGGCTTCCTCGGCGGCCTCGGCACGGACCCGAACAGCATGATCCCGCTGATCCTGCTGTTCTCGGCCGGCTACCTCGCGCTGATTCCGGTGCCGCAGGAGACGCCTGAGGCGGTAACGGCCGGGGGGCGGGCGCAACTGCGGCCGGGGACGCTGGGGCGGACGGTCGCGGCGGCGCGGTGGCGGTGGGTAGCGGCGGCCGGGGCGCTGGCGGTGATCGTGCTCGGGGCGGCGCCGATGGCCGCGGCCGCGGCGGACAGGACCGCGGATCCGATCCTCGCCCTGGCCATCGCCGGGGACAGTAGCCGCCTGGACCTGCCCGCGCCCGGCTTCTCGCTCACTGACCAGACCGGGCGGACGGTCTCGCTGGACAGCCTGCGCGGCAAGGTCGTGCTGATGACCTTCCTCGACCCGGTGTGCACCTCCGACTGCCCCATCATCGCGCAGGAGCTCAAGCAGGCCGGGCGGATGCTGGGCGCTCAGGACGCCCGGGTCGAGCTGGTCGCCGTGGTGGCCAACCCGACCTACCGGTCGGTGGCCGTCACCCAGGCGTTCGATCGCCAGGAAGGGCTGGCCTCGGTGCCGAACTGGCTGTACCTGACCGGCTCGCTCGGCCAGCTGCGCCCGGTCTGGCGGCACTACGGCGTCGAGGTGGAGAACCTGCCGGCCGGCGCCATGGCCGCGCACAACGACCTGGCCGTGGTCATCGACGCGGCCGGGAACATCCGCCGGGAGGTGGGCGCCGACCCGGGTCCCGGCACCGACGGCACCCGGTCCTCGTTCGCCGTGCTGCTGAGCCAGTACGCCCGCGACGCGCTGGGGCCCGCATGAGGAGGGCCGGCCGCGCCGCCCTGGCCCTGGCCGGGGTGACCCTGGTCGCGGCCTGCGGGACGCGGCCGGACGCGGCGAGCGCGCCGGGCCCAGTGCTGACCTCGACACCGGCCGCGGTGCCGCTGAGCACCTCGCTGGTCACCGGCCAAGGCGCCTGGGCGGTCGCGGTCATGGGCGGCGGGACGGGCGGCTCCGACGGCTTCTGGCAGCTGTTCGCGCGCCCCGCGGGCGCGGGCCGCTGGTCGCTGGTCACCCCGCCTGGCGTCGCCGACAACGGCGGCCTGGTCGCGGCCGACGGCGGTTCGGCCCTGGTGGTGGGCGTCCGCCCGAGCCAGAACCTGGTCTTCTCGCCGCTGGCCACCAGCACCGACGCCGGCCGGTCGTGGACGCCCGGGCTGCTCGACGCCGGCCTGGCCGACGCCCCGGGCGCGATCGCGGTCGGCCCGTCGGGGCGCCTGCTCGCGGTGCTGCGGGACGGCACGATCGAGGCGGCTCCGACGGCGGGCGCCGCGGCCGCCGGGCGGTGGACGGTACTGACCACGTTCGGCGCCCTGGCGACGTCGTCGGCGGGGCGCGAGTGCGGGTTGCAGGGCGTAACAGCCATATCGTTCGGTCCAAATGAAAGCCCGATCGCGGCCGGCGGCTGCGCGCGGCCGGGTGCGGCCGGGGTTTTCACCGATGTCGGCGGTACCTGGCGGTCGGCGGGCCTGCGGCTGCCGGGGCCGGCCGGCCACAGCCGGGTGCGGGTGCTCGGGCTGGCCGCGGACGCGGGCGGGAACGTGGCGCTGCTGGCCGCCGGAGGCAGCGTGCTCGCCGCGTGGCGGGACGGGGCGCACTGGACGGTGTCGGCGCCGGTCGCGGGCAGCGTGCGCGCCCTCGGCTTCGGCGGCGGCGGGAGCGCGTGGCTGCTGCTCGGCGACGGCCGGGCCGAGAGCACTGGCGGGCCGGGGCGTCCGTGGCAGGCTCTGCCGCCGGTTCCGGCGGGCACGCAGGTGCTCGCGCCCGGCGCCGACGGCGGGTACGAGGCACTGGCCGTCGACCGGGCCCGGCTGGCGGTGTGGCGGCTGGAGCGGGGGTCCTGGGTGCGGGTGCAGCAGCTGACCGTGCCGATCCAGTACGGGTCCTCGGGGTGATTATGTGAGCTATCTGACGGGGCACTGGTCGTTCGACCCGTTTCTCATCCTGGCGGTGGTGCTGGCCGCGGGGAACGAGGCCGGGCTGCGGCGGCTGGCCCGCCGGTCCCGCCCCGACCGCACCCGGGAGCGGCGGCGGCGGTCGCTGTGGTTCTACGGCGGCCTGGTGGTCCTGCTGCTCGCGGTGGAGTCACCGGTCGACTACTGGGCCGACAGCTACTTCTTCGCGCACATGATCCAGCACCTGCTGCTGATGTTCGCCGCGCCGTCGCTGATCGTGGCGGGCGCGCCGTGGCAGCCGCTGCTCGCGGTGCTGCCCGGCCGGTCCGGGCTGAGCGTGACCCGCGGCGTGCTGGCCGGCGGCTGGTCCCGGCCGCTGCGGGCGGTGGGCGGGCTGCTGCTGCGGCCGTGGGTCTCGGTGGGCCTGTTCAACGCGGTGATGATCGTCTGGCACCTGCCCGGTCCGTTCGACCTGGCCGAGCGGAACGAGGCGGTGCACATCTGGCTGATGCACGGCACCATGTTCGGGGCCGGGGTGCTGTTCTGGCTCCAGTTCATCCCGTCACCGCCGTTCCGGCGCCGGATGCCGCTGCTGTCCCAGGCGGGCGCGCTGCTCGGGACCAACCTGGTCATGATCGGCCTGGCCATGACGCTGAGCATCTTCGTCCAGGGCTCGGTGTACCCGGCCTACGCCGCGGTCCCGGGCGTGACGCTGCCGCCGTTCGCGGATCAGCAGATCGGCGCGGCCATCCTGTGGGTGTGCGGGGACTTCTGGGCCATGCCCTCGATGGTGGTGATCGTGCGGCGGATGGTGGCCGCGGAGGGCAGCATGAGCTCAGCGGTGGACAAGATCCTGAACCGGGGCGCGGGCCGGGCGGGCTCCTGGGCCTGGGAACGGCCAGGAGCGCTGGCGGAACTGCGGGCTCAGCCGCCTTCCTCGCCGGAGGCGGGGCCGTGAAGCGGGCGCCGGGACCCGCGGCGGGTACGCGCCACGTCGAGCGGGGCGGCCTGCCCTAGGTCCGGGTCTGGGGCCGGGCCTGGGTTCGGGCCTGGCTTCGGGACTGGGCGGTGGCCGTTCAGGTCCGTCGGGGTGGTGTGCGGGGCGTCGTTACGGGGGGTCTGGCGTTCGAGACGGGCCTGGTCTTCCAGGCAGGCCTGGCATTCGTGGCGGGCCTGGGCTTCTTGGCGGTGGTCGTGGATGTGCGGCGTGATGTGGTCGGTGATCTTGCGCAGCCCGCTGAACGCGGACGAGCGCGCGACCGCGATCACGCCCACGATCAGCGCGGCGATGCCGCCCGCCTCGATCGCGAGCTGGCCGGGGGAGATCTGGATCCGGTCGCCGAACACCACGATGCCGAGCACGATGCCGGCGACCGGCTCCCCGGCCGCGATGGCCGGCAGCGAGCAGTGCAGCGGTGCGGCGCTGAACGCGTTCTGCATCAGCCACAGGCCGACGATCCCGGCGCCGAGCAGGGCGTACGGCGGCCAGTTGGCGAGCAGGACGGTCACCGGGTGCCCTTGCAGGATCTCCAGCGTCTGCCGGGTCAGCGCGTCCTGGATGCCGAAGACCAGGCCTGCCGCCAGGCCGACCAGCATGGCCCGGACCGGGCCGCGCCTGGACATTCCGGCCATCACCGCGACGTAGGCGACACCCGCGATGATCGCGGCCGCGGGCCAGTGCGTGAACGAGCCGAACGACAAGCCGATGGGCTTGGTCGACCGGGACAGTGACAGCAGGGTCACGCCCGCGCACAGGAGCAGCGCGCCGACCGCCTCGGTCCACTGCATCGCCTGCTTCGACATCGGGACGGCCAGGAGCAGCGCGAACAGCAGGTAGGTGGTGAGCAGCGGCTCCACCAGCGCCAGCGCGGCGTGGCCGATGGACCAGGCGGCGAGCAGCTGCCCGGCCACCATGCACGCGATGCCGGCCAGCCAGCGGGGCTTGCGCAGCAGGTCGGTCAGGATGCGCAGGCTCAGGAAGCGGGACTCGGGTTCCTGCCGGGCGGCGTACTGCTGCAGCACAAAGCCGATGCCGAGCAGAAGCGCCGCCACGAGCGTGGTCGCGTAGTCCACATCGAGGTCCACGTGCTGCCGTCTTACTAGGTGCGGTATGTACGGATATCTAAAGACAACGTGTACGACCGACGGCTGGTTTCGGCTCGTCAGCGACACGCAGGTGCGGCGGCGACTGCTCTTCGATCGTACGTTAGCTGTCCAGCCCCCACCTCCCGCCGCGCCCGGCCAGGCCGGGGCGCCGAACCTCATAGCACCCCAGACGACGTGATTGGCATCCAACCGTTATCTGGACGGACCGGGTCAGGAGCACGCTATCCCTGCTGCTGGGGAGGTGGCCGTACTATCATGAGGTCGTCGGCAGGCATGATTGCCATGGGTGGGGAGAGGTGCTGCCGTGGGGGTCGGGAGAAAGACGGCCAGAAAGAGGGCCGTAGGGACACGTGAGCACATCATCTCGTACGTAACGGAGGTCGGCGAACTTTTCGATGCCAACGGGATGGCCAGCACGCGGCTTGCCGCGGCGGTCGGCTACCCCGGGTCCAGCGTGGCGTTCGCGCAGCTGCTGTCCGGCATGGAACGTTCGGGCCTGATCGAGCGTGAGGTGCGAGGTAAGCGGACATACCGGATCAGGCTGGGGCCGGTGGCCATCGCCGGACCTGGCGGGGCGGGAGGCCTGGGCGGTTCGGCCCGGGTACCGCTCCAGAGTGCCATGCCCCGGATG
>Ga0335085_10007844_pt1 | contig 16404 bp, 16 predicted proteins | sample Lox_Sample_45_FD_206712 | JGI IMG/M metagenome (GOLD analysis project Ga0335085, IMG submission 206712) | Soil microbial communities from Loxahatchee National Wildlife Refuge, Florida, United States - Lox_Sample_4.5 | ecosystem: Environmental > Terrestrial > Soil > Wetlands | place: USA...
CGGCGACGCCGAGTCCGCCGACGGCGAATCGCTGCAGGCCTTCCATGAAGTCGCGGCGGCTGATTTCGCCGTGGATGAAGAGGTTGTAGAGCTGGATGGCTGCGGGCGGAAGCTTGGGTCTGGGGTCCATTTCGGTGACTCCTTTTCGGGAGAGAATATCACGTATGAGCTATCGAGTATCCGTGCTGCTGATTGCTGCCGCCAGCCTGGCCCCGATGCTGTTCGGTCAAACGGCTAAGAAGGCGTGGACTCCGGCGAAGACACCGGATGGCCAGCCGGATATTCAGGGCGTGTGGACGAATCCGACGATAACGCCGTTTGAACGGCCGGCCGATCTCGGGACGAAAGCGGTGCTGACAAAAGAGGAAGCCGCGGCGGCGGAGAAGAAGGCGGCCGCGACCAACGTGGATAAACCGCCGGCGAAGGGAGATGTCGGCAATTACAACGAGGTGTGGTTCGACCGGGGAACGAAGGTCGTTTCCACGCGGCAGACTTCGCTCGTGGTCGATCCGCCCGACGGGCGAGTGCCGCTGAAGCCCGAGGCCGAGGCGGTTCGCGATTACAACGCGGCGCACAACTCCGATTCGTACGAGTACATGAGCGTGTGGGACCAGTGCATCACGCGCGGCGTGCCTGCCGGGATGTTTCCCGCCGGATACAACAACGCGTACCAGATCATTCAGACGCCGTGGTACGTGACGATTCTGTACGAAATGATTCACGAGACGCGGATCATTCCTGTGGACAACAGCCCCCACCTGCCCGCGAGTGTGAAGGAGTGGAATGGCGACTCGCGCGGCCACTGGGAAGGAAACACGCTGGTGGTCGATATCACGAATTACAACGGCAAGGGCCAGATCGGCACGAGCGCGGCGACCGGGCGCGTCAAGGGCATTCCGCAAAGCCAGGCACTGCACGTGGTGGAGCGGTTCACGCGCACGGATGAGAACACGATCATCTATACGGTGACGATCGACGATCCGAACGAATACACGAAGCCGTGGAAGGTTGAGATACCGTTAGTGCGCGATCCGGAATACAAAATTTACGAGTACGCCTGCACTGAAGGGAACGAGGCGATGGGAGACATTCTGCGCGCCGGGCGGAAGGCAGACGCCGAGAGCCGCTAGCCGCGGGGCAGGAGAGCTCATAAATAGACCAGGCCTTTGCGCACACCGAGCATGACGGCTTCGGTGCGTGTGCCGGCATTCAGCTTCGTGAGGATTGAGGTCACGTGAAATTTCACGGTGTGATCGGAGATGCCAAGTTTGTGCGCGATGAGTTTGTTGCTGGCGCCGTCGGCCAGAAGGCGCAGGACTTCGATTTCGCGCGCGGTGAGCGGTGTGGAGGGTGTGTCCTGTTCGGGATCGGTTGAACTCCAGGCGTTGAACGTGCCGCTTTCCATGAGAACGGCGGTTGCGGCGGTGGATTCGAACGTGGCGGTCGAGGCGGCGAGATTGCAGGTTCCGACCACTTCAAAGCGGTCGGATTCGCCGATGGCCGCGGCGAGGCCGGCGCGCGTGATCGGCGATTCCCCGACGATCAGGACGCGAATCCGTTCGTTCAAAACACGATCTCCTGAATGTGCGATGCGGCCAATCCGGCGGCGGATTCAGGGCCGTTCGCCGACTTTCACGCGAAGCTGCGCGCGCTGGCCCGCGCGAAGAACGACGATCGGCAGTTCTTTACCGGGCGCGCCGCGCAGAGCTGACTGAACGTCGTCGGTATCGGTGATTTTGTGGGAATCGATTTCGAGGATGACGTCACCGGCGAGGATGCCGCCCTTTTCAGCCGGGCCGCCGGGTTCGACGCTCAGCACCATAACGGCGGACCGCTGCTCGCGGTTCGGCACGGGATGCATACTCACGCCGAGATATCCGCGGGCGATGCGGCCGCGTTCGAGCAGTTCAGCAGCGACACGCGCGATGGTGGCGGAGGGGATTGCGACGGGCGCCGTGCGGGTGAGACCCGTGGTCAGCATGCCGGCGAAGCGGCCCTGCGTGTCGACGACGATGCTGCCGGTGGAGCGGGGCGAGGCGCCGACGTCGAGGCGAAGAAGAGAATCGAGCTGACCGCCGCGCCAGGTTTTCCAAGGCCCGCCGGCTGTGCTGACGATCCCCATGCTGACAAGAGGACCGGGGGCGTGGCGGCCGACAGCGACGACGATTTCACCGGTGCGCGGCGCGGGCGCGGGGGTGAGCGCCGGAGCCGACGCGTTGTTGACGCGAAGGACCGCGATATCGGTGTCGGGATCGCGGCCGGCGAGTGCAGCAGATGCACGATTGCCGTCCGGGAGGATGACGGGGATTTCTTCATCGCGACGAAGGGAGTGGCTGGTGGTGACGATGACGCCGTCTTGCCAGAGAAAGCCGCTGGAGCCGATGCGATGGCGCGCTTCGATGCCTACAGCAGAATGCGCGGCGCTCTCGACCAGAGTTGCGACGTTGGAAGAAAGCGTGGTGAGGAGTTGTTCCATGCTTCAATCATGGCCGAAAGAAGCGGAGCGCACATCGGGCAAACGGGCAGGTTCGGACCCGGTATTTGAGGCAGGCTGGCGGAATCCGGCGGGCAAAAAACTTCCGGCGCCCACAGCTATGCCGAGCGCGAAAACACCCCAATGGAATGGATTGGGCTGACCTCCGGCGAGGATGTTCCGATAGTCGAGCGTAAAAGAAATGATGATGATCAGCGCGCCGAGCAGCACGCCGGCGGTGTTCCAGCGGGCGATGCGCAGAGGGTTTCCGGCGGCATCGCGGCGCAGACACCAGATGCCTCCGGCGATCATGGCGAGCGCGACGAGCACCGGCGTGATGACGGGCCCGACCCACGGGACGGGAATCAGGAAAAGGATGTCCCAGGTCAAAAGCGAGGCGGGCCATCCGAGCAAGAGCTTGAGGGTGAGATAAAACACGGTGTCCCAGACGCCGAAGACGATGGCGAATGCGGCGAGCCATTGACGGCGACTTTGCGAGACGGCGAGGGCGATGGCGGCGAGCATGATCATCGTCGAGGCCTCGCGGCCGATCTCGATGGCGAGGATTTTTTGCTGCTCCGGCGCGGCGGTGCGGAGTTGATCGAGAGTGAGAAGGGGGAACAGCTCGTTCGCATTTCGGCCGGGATAATAGTGAAGGCGGACGGGTTCGTGAAGGGCCCGGAGATAGACGACTACCGCCCCTTCGAGATAGCCGAAAGCGATGCCGAAGAGAAGCAGGACGAGGATCGGCCGGTGGCGCATAAAGAACCAGCCTATTACGGAAATCTCGATATAATGGCGGCGGGCGGAGCGCCTTAGGAGTAGGTATGCTGCAGCGCGTAGCAAAGTTCACGTTGGCCCTGCTGGCGGTGTCGGGAATAGCAGGTGCGGCGACCGTAGCGCCGAACACTGGCGCGCAGTTGCCGGAGGCCGCGCGGCATCAGGACACAAAGGCCGTGCGGGCGCTGCTGGCGCAAAAAGCTGATGTGAACGCCAGATCGAGCGATGGCTCGACGGCGCTGCTTTGGGCCGCGCACTGGAACGACGCCGCTATGGCCGAGCTGTTGCTCAATGCCGGCGCCGATGCCAATGCTGCAAACGATTTTCAGATGACGCCGCTCTCGCAGGCGTGTACAAACGCCAGCGACGCGGTGGTGCGGCTGCTGCTGAAATCGGGTGCGAACCCGAATACGCCGATTGCTACCGGGGAGACGCCGCTGATGACCTGTGCACGCAGCGGGAGCGTGGATGCGGTGAAAAGGTTGGTCGAGTTCGGCGCGAAGATTGAGGCGCGCGAACCGAAAGACGGCCAGACGGCGCTGATGTGGGCCGCGGCGGAACATCATGCCGACGTTGTGCAGGCGCTCATCGATGCGCACGCCGATCTGAAGGCGCACAGCAAACAGGGATTCATGGCGATTCATTTCGCCGCGCGGGAAGGCGATCAGGCTACGGTGGAAGCGTTCCTCCATGCGGGCGTCGACATCAACATTCTTACGGAAGCCGATAAAGGCGCGGTGCAGCCGCAGGGGCGGACACCGAGCGGGTTGATCATCGGGGGCGCGAAAACACCGGGCGCTGTAGGATACACGCCGCTGCTGGTCGCGACGGTGCGCGCGCAGGTTCCGCTGGCGCTGTGGCTGCTCGATCATGGGGCGGATCCGAACATCATGGACGCCGGGATTACGCCGCTGCATTGGGCGTCGACCGAATGGGAGACTTACACGGCGAATCGCGTCTACGGCGTGGTCGATCCGATGGGCGGAATTCCGGATCGTAAACAGAAGCTGCAGCTGGTGAACGCGCTGCTGGCACATGGCGCGAATGTGAACGCACGCATGACGAAGCCGCGGCCGAGTATCGCGGGAGGATATGAGGATACAGTCGGCGCAACGCCGCTGCTGCTGGCGGCATCGGCGGACGATCTCGAGATGATGAAGCTGCTGGTCAAGGCCGGCGCGGATCCGCAGATCAAAACGGCGACGAACGCATCGACGCTTATGGCGGCGACAGGGCTCAATCACGGCATCGGCGAAAGCCCGGTGACCGAAGCGGAAGCCACCGCCGCGGTGAATTATCTGCTCAGCCTCGGCGTCGATCCGAAGGGCGAGACGACTTTCAACGAGAACGCGCTGTTCGGCCCGGCGTATCGCGGGTGGAATACGCTGCTGGCGAAACTGATCGATCTGGGCGTGAATGTGAATGCTGTGAGCAAGGCCGGCGTGACGCCGTGGCTGGCGGCTGCGGGTTACGGCGATCGACTGGGCGGAGTTCTTTATAACAAAGAAGGCGCGGACCTGCTGCAGAAGCATGGCGCGGATCCGAAGCTGGGACATCCCTGCGAGGCGCAGAACAAGTGCAGGGCGCAGCAGTGAAGCAGATCATTCTTGCGCTGGCGCTTACCGGAGCCGCGGCCGCGCAGAGTACACCCGCGCGCGACCTGGTTTCGAAGTACTGCGCCGCATGCCACAACGAGAAGCTCAAAACGGGCGGGCTTGATCTGAAGGCCGCGGATGCGGACCATCCGTTCAATTCGGCCGAGACCTGGGAGAAGGTCATCGTTAAGCTGCGCAGCCGCGCTATGCCGCCGCCGGGAATTCCGCGGCCGGATAACGCGACGTACGACAAAGTCGCCGGCTGGCTGGAATCGGAAATCGACCATCAGGCCGCACTGCATGTGAATCCGGGGCGCACAGCGAATCTGCATCGGCTGAATCGCGCCGAATATGCGAATGTGGTGCGGGATTTGTTTGGGGTCGTCGTCGATCCGCAGGAAATTCTGCCGCCGGATGAGCAGGCGTATGGGTTCGAGAATAATGCCGATGCGCTTTCGATGCAGCCGGCTTTGCTGGACCGATACATCTCCGCGGCGACAAACGTGGCGCGCAGAGTTGTCGGCGATCCGACGGTTCCGCCGGTGTTCGTGCGCTACGGCGCGCTGAAGGGGAGCGCGAACGATCAGACGTATCTGCGGCAAATCGACCGGATGGGCGAGGATTTTCCGCTGGGGTCGAAAGGCGGAGTGGAAGCGCGGCACTTTTTTCCGGTGGATGGCGATTACATCATCAAGCTGCGGCTGCAGCGCGCGTGGGATACGCCGATTCGCGGACTGAATGTCGTGAATCATTTTGAAGTCCGGGTTGACGGCGCGAAAGTCGCGCAGTTCACTCTCGGCGGCGAGAAGAATCAGCCGCGCACTTATGTGTATGACGCCGACGACGCCCTGCAGGCGAAGATTCCGATCAAAGCGGGCACGCACACGGTTATTGCGACCATGCTCAAGACCGACGAGACTGAGCCGGAGGGCGTCGGGCCCGATTATCTACCGCTTTACAGCCGCCAGTCCGACACGACAACGGCGCCGGTGGCGATTGCGGCGCTGCTGATCGGCGGCCCGTATAACGGCAAGGTCGATGCGGATTCGCCCAGCCGCAAGGTGGTGTTTGTGTGCACGCCGACTGGTCCGGCTGATGAGACCGCTTGCGCGACGAAGATTGTTTCGCGCCTCGCGCGGCGGGCGTATCGACGCGCGGCGACTGCGGACGATGTGGCGACGCTGATGAGCTTCTATAAATCCGCACGCGCGAAAGGGACATTCGATGACGGCATTCGCGTGGCGCTCGAACGCGTGCTGGTGAGCCCGGATTTTCTGTTCCGCATCGAAGCCGATCCGGCGGGCGTGACGGCGGGTTCGCCATATCGGATTTCGGATGTCGAGCTGGCGTCGCGATTGTCGTTCTTCCTGTGGAGCAGCACGCCGGACGATACGCTGCTCGATCTGGCCATCGCAGGCAAATTGCACGAACCCGCGGTGATCGACAAACAGGTGGCGCGGATGGTGGCGGATCAGCGGGCGCGCAAATCACTGGTCGACAATTTCTTCTCGGACTGGTTTGAAATCCGCAATGTCTGGCTGCTGAATCCCGACAGCACGAAATTTCCGTGGTTCGACGATAATCTGCGGGTCGCGTTCGTGACTGAAGCGGAAATGTTTCTGGCGGCGCAGATCGAGGAGAACAACAGCGTCATCGATCTGCTGACTTCGAACGAAACGTTCCTCAATGAGCAACTGGCGAAACACTACGGAATTTCCGGCGTGTACGGCAGCTACTTCCGAAAAGTGAAGCTGACAGACGAGAACCGGTTCGGTCTGCTGGGCAAGGCTGCGATTCTGGCAGTGACGTCGTATACGACGCGCACTTCGCCGACCGTGCGCGGAAAATGGCTGCTGGCGAACATCCTCGACGCGCCACCGCCTGCGCCGCCGCCGAACGTGCCGTCGCTCGAATCGAGCAACAAAGACAACAAGCCGCTGACAGTGCGGCAGATGCTGGAGATGCATCGCGCGAATGCGGTGTGCGCGAGCTGCCATGCGCGCATGGATCCGCTGGGTCTGAGTCTGGAAAATTTCGACGCGATCGGACAGTGGCGCACGACGGATGCGGGCAGTCCGATCGACGCGTCTGGCGTGCTGCTGAATGGAACGAAAGTGAACGGGCCGCGGCAGTTGCGCGCCGCGCTCGTCGCGCAAAAGAGCGAGTTCGTCAGGGCCGTCACCGAGAAAATGCTGACGTATGCGCTGGGCCGCGGTCTGGAGTATTATGACGCGCCGACGGTGCGTGCGATCGATCACGCCGGGGCAGCGGATGATTACCGGTGGTCGTCGGTGATCGCGGCAATTGTGAAGAGCCCGGCGTTTCAGATGCGGGAAGCGGCCAAACATGCGCCGGAGCAGCTAAGCGCACAGGCAGGGCAATCGAAAAAACAAGGACAATAGAAACATGTTCGTGACCAGAAAGTCCATTTCGCGCCGTACCGTACTTCGTGGAGTGGGGGCGACTGTCGCGCTGCCATTGCTGGATGCCATGGCGCCGGCTTTCGCGAAGGCCGCCGACAGCAAACCGGTCGCGCGTTTCGGATGCGTCTATCATCCGAACGGCGTCATTTACGACGAATGGCTGCCGAAGGGCGAAGGCGCGAGCTACGAACTATCGCCGACGCTGAAGGGCCTCGAGCCTTTCAAGGATCAGGTGATCGTGGTCACAGGCCTGGCGGCCGATCAGGCGGAAGCGCTGGGAGACGGCGGCGGCGATCATTCGCGCGCGTGCGGCGGGTATCTGACCGGCGTGCATGTGCGCAAGTCCGACACCCAGGTTGAGAACGCCGTTTCGATGGATCAGATTCTGGCGAAAGCGTGGGAGAACGAGACACAGCTTTCGTCGCTGCAGATGACCGCGGATGAAAACAGCCTGCTGGGCGACTGCGACCTCGGCTACAGCTGCGCGTACAGCAGCACGGTGTCGTGGCTGACGCCGACGCTGCCGCTGATGGCGGAGAATAATCCCCGCGTGCTGTTCGAGCGCATGTTCGGAACCAGCGGCAGCACGGATGCGCGTGTGCGCGCGGCACGGCTGCAGGAAGACAAGAGCCTGCTCGATTCGGTGAACGCGCGCGTGAACCAGCTGCAGCGCAAACTCGGCGCGGCGGACAATCGCAAGGTGGACGATTATCTGGCGTCGCTGCGCGATGTCGAGCGGCGGATTCAGAAGGCGGAAGAGCAGAGCTCGAAAGCGCTGCCGGATGTGCAGCAGCCCGCGGGCATTCCGGAGAAGTTTGAGGACCAGGTGCGGCTGCTGTACGATTTGCAGCTATTGGCGTTTCAGTCGGACATCACGCGCGTCACGACGTTTATGTATGGGCGCGAGCAGACGGGGCGGCCGTATCCGCAGATCGGCGTGCCGGAGCCGCATCATCCGCTGACGCATCATCAGGGGAATCCGGAGAAGATGGCGAAGTGCGCGAAGATTCAGCGGTATCACATCGCGCTGTTCACCGAATATCTGGATAAGCTGCGCAAGACGCCGGATGGCGATGGCACGCTGCTGGATCATGTGGTGCTGCTGTTTGGGTCGGGCATTTCGAACAGCGACCGGCACACGCATGGTCCGCTGCCCACGTTCCTCGCGGGCGGCGGCGCGGGGATTCTGAAAGGCAGACGGCATCTGGTTTATCCGGAGCACACGCCGCTGACGAATCTGCAGCTGACGCTGCTGAACCGGCTGGGCGTGCCAGCAGAGAAGCTGGGGGACAGCAACGGGCAGTTTAAGGATTTGGCGGGGCTGGCTTAAGTTTGCCAATCCGTAGGTGTTAAGAGACTCATCTCCCCGGTGAGTTTCGACGCAGCTCGTCGAACGCCTCCAACAGCCGTTCGCGGTATTCCGCATAAGCCGGGCTTTCCAGCAGGCGGATATGAGCGGACCACTCGGCAGTATCCTCCCTCCCAGAGGCAAGTTTCGCTGCGTCGAACATTTTCCGAAGCTCCCGAGACATGCGCCAGGATTTTGCGGGCGATTGGTTTTCGTTACACCACATCTCAGTCACGTTAATTAAGGACTGAATCCTCATTGGCGCTGGCGGATGCGCCCGTTTTGTGATTTCCTCTGCAGCAAAGTCGGTCGGCCAATACTTACATAGGAACGTCATAACCATCAGCAGAAAGCAACGGATGAGCAGCTCGTCGCTCTCCACGAGAGCCACTGGTGGAACTTTGCCCAATACCTGCAGTGCACTATCTCGTCTCTCGCCGCGTACTAAATGCGTGAGGACGAGCATCGCCGCGTAACCGTCGGCGTCGAGCTCCTGAGCCTGTGTGACGATGCCTGCGATATAGGCACCATTCGCTGATTCAGTCCAGACGCCCGATACCCCACGCATGGGGCCGCAGTGACGGTGGATGTGATGCGTGTATTCATGCGCTACCACAAAATTAAGCAGAATCTGCGACAGTAAACCCCAAAGCGGATCCCGCTCAGTTCCAGACGAGTCCAACCCGAAGAGGTCGGGCACAAACGGCACGAGTCGCAAGGACAAGGACGCGACGAGCTCAACGATGGGAAGGGTGACGACAATAAAGGCCAGCTTTTGTTCTTCAAAGGCATGAGCGTTTTCCGTGCCATCGTTGACGTCGAGGTAATCGAAATGAAACGGAGGGTGCTGTACGCCGGCCGAAGCGTTAGGCCCTTCCAGCTGCAGCGCCTCGTTCATCGTCCGATGGAGCAGATGCAAGAGGCTTCGAAAAGAATCCGACACGACTTTGTCGATATCCAGTTTGCCGAGATAGCCCGAGCAGCCGGGCTCCCTGCACAGTGTTGTGCGCACGAACCGATCAAGAATGACTTCGGGCGGCGCCCCGGCCGCGTTCGTCAGTGGCACCTCAGCGATCTTGTGCGGCGTGATAGATTCTCATGACTTCAATGGCCTGTTTTTTGACTCTGTAAACCGCCACGTAAGGCGTCGGAGGAAACAGCATCTCGCGCGTGCCTTCTTCTCGTCCGGGACGGCCCCGATTCGGCCATTGCTTCAGACCGCGGATCGTCTCGTAGAGCTTACGCATGGTTGGATCGCGGTATCGCGGATGATGTTCCTTCAGATAATCGCTGATACTCCTGAGATCCGCTGCGGCGGCGGGGGTCCATCGGATCCGCACGTCTTACGACCGCAGCATTTGCTCCAGCCGGGCGTCCATTTCTTCTTCTTCGATAAACTCGCCCCGGTCTGCCTGCGCAATTCCCTCGCGCACAGCGGCGCGAAAGCGCATTTCGTCCGCGAGCATGCGCAACGCAGCATCCTTCACCAGTCGCGTCGGGTCAACGCCGGCGTAACGGGCTATTTGTTGCAGCTGCAACTCCTGCTCGCGAGTGAACTGAACTTCCATGCCCCTACGGTACCCGAAAAATTCATCCGAATGCAACGGCGCCTGGTGCGTATAGCTCCGCGCCTGGCAGAAGCACGGCGGCAGGCTCGCAAGCCTGGCGCCACTCGGTCAGTCTGAGAGGAGTTTGTCGATTACTGCTACCAGCGAGATACCCAGGTTCTCGATGTCATCGATCTGCACGCAGTTGCTGTAGTAGCGGCCGACGTCGTGCTTCACCCCGATAGCAGCGAGTTCGATGGCGCCGGAATTTTCGACTTCGGCGATGACCTGGCGGAGATGACGGTCGAGGATTTCGCGGTCGGCGTTGGTCTCCAGAGTGGCCTGATCAACCGGTGCGCCGTCGGAGATGACGATGAGGATGCGGCGTTGCTCGGGGCGCGCGAGAAGACGGCGCGCCGCCCACAGAATCGCCTCGCCGTCGATGTTCTCTTTGAGCAGACCTGTTTCCAGCATGGCGCAGAGGTTGATGCGGGAGCGGCGCACGGGCTCGTCGGCGGACTTGTAGACGATGTGCAGAAGATCGTTGAGACGGCCGGGATTCGGCGGACGTCCCGCCTGCACCCAGTCTTTGAACGATTCGCCGCCCTTCCATCCGGACGTGGTGAAGCCGAGGATTTCGCAGGCGATTTTGCAGCGCTCGAGCGCCGCGGAAATCAGATCTGAAGCGAGACAGGCGATCTCGATCGGCTTGCCGCGCATGGAGCCGGAGTTGTCGATGAGAAGACAAACGGCGCTGTCGCGGAATTCGGATTCCTTCTCCTGCTTATAGGCGCTGGCGAAGCCGGGGTTGACGATGACGCGATCGAGCCGGGAGGCGTCGATCAGGCCTTCTTCGAGATCGAAGGACCAGTCGCGAATCTGGCGGGCGAGAAGGCGGCGCTGCAGACGCATCACGAGGCGGCCGAGATCGCGGCGGGAATCGGCGCGGCGCTCGTCAAGTGCGGCGCGGAACGCGCGGAGTGTGGCGACATCGACCAGATCGGCGGCGCGGGCGACGCGATCGTGCCTGGTGGTGAAAACCGCGTAAGGCGGAGGAACTTCGGGAGGGACCGCGGCGGGCAGAAGGGATTTCGGTTTGGTGTCGAGGAAGAGGCCGCCGCCGGGTTCGAAGATGTCGCCAAGAGGGTCTTCGCGGAGGCGATCGACAAGGACGCGCTCATTACCCTTAGTGGTCGGCGTGAAGCGGCGCTTCTTTCCTTCGCCGGAGCCGAGTTCGTTCAGCAGCCCGCGAATGAAAGGGATTGCATGCTGCGCGAAAGCGGACTGATCGTGCTGCGCAAGACGCAGGGCGTCGAGTTCGCCGGAGAAGCGCGCGCGCAGCCACTGGTCCCACATGCGGAAGCCGGCGGTGGGAATCGAGGGCTCCGGCCTTGCGAGAAGCGTGTCGCGCAGCACCATTCGCAACGCTTCCGACAGGGGAACAAGCGAAGCAAGATGGGCATTCATCAGGTCCGCAGCCTCAAGCTGCTCGATATGGTGAGCCACCAGGTTCTCAGCAACCCCCCGATACAGTTCGGCGCCGAGAGATTCGCACCGTACGTGTTCGCAGAGATCGAACAGGCGATGTTCGGCCGGATCGGCGGGCGCGAGTTGCGCATTCACTTCGGAAGAATGAAATCGCTGAACCAGTGCGTATGAATCGATTTCGCCGCGCAGCGAAGGAAGCGACTGCGACTCGCCTCGCGGAACCTTAAGCGCGGGGTCGCGCGCGATGGAACGCGCGGCAGCGGCGAGGTGACGTTCGACGTCGAGTTTTGCGCGGCGAGCATCGCTGTCGCTGCGCTTCTCGGCATCAGTTTTCACGCTGTCCGGATCGGACCACAGCGTCAGCCATTCGGCGCCGTGGCGGATGACGCCCTTGTCGTCGCGTTTCTGGATCGTGCTGCGGACTTTCTCGGCCACGGACGATTACAAGCTTACAGCCATCCGGAAAAGCGGCTTCCATCATGTGTGCCGGCGGATCCGGGGACGTCAGGATTCTGTTCGGGGCGGGCGGTTTCCTGCAAAACCCCGCCGCCGCAGTCTGATAAAGTGCATTGGGTATGGCCAGGTATGTGACAGATTTCGGCTCGATCGATCAGTACACCAAGGGCGGCGTAACCGTCATCGACGAAGACCCGAAGCGATACGCGTTTTCGAATGTTTTTGAAGTGGCGGCGAAATCGAAGCCCTATGAGCGCGTGTGTGTCGGCAAGAATTTCGAATATGTGGTCGAGATCGCGCGCGCGGAAGGCATTTCACCGTGGTATGCCGCGGCGCACGATGAATTCGTGCTGCTGATGGATGGCGAGGCGGAAGTGCATCTGGTGAAGCTGTCAAATCCGGACGCCGTCGTCGATCCGGAGAGCGAGGGCGCGCATAAGCTCAGGAGCGATCCGGACGGAAAGAAGATGGGGCGGATCGTGCTGCGGCAGGGCCACATGGCAATGCTGCCGGTCGGCGCGGCGTACCGTTTCAGCGCGCACAAAGCATGCACGCTGATGATTCAGACCATCGACGGTCCGGAGACGATTCATCGGTGGGCGGAGATCTGCCAGCACTGACTTTTACGGGCACAACGGACTTTTCAGCCTGTGGGCTTTGGGAGACTACGTTATGGCGATGGCATTGAGCACAAAAGAAGCCGAAAAAAAGATCGCGAATCCGCGGGGGCTGCCCATCAGCACGAATTACCGCGTCGATCCCGCCGACAACGTGACGGGTTACAAGAGCTTCAGCGCGGGCTCGTTTCGCTTCACGCGCAATGAGTACTTTGTCGACATCAGTTGTCCGACGGGTTCGCACATGGCTCCGGCCGATGCGTTTCTGCGCGCGCTGATGCGCGATGTGGCCTGGGGATTTTTCTACGGCACGGTGAACTTCGACCAGGTCTTCGGCACAACGAATTATTACGGCGAAGTCGATATGTTTCTCGGCGCCACAAACGAAGGCTACACGGCTGCGGGCCGCGACTTCGTGGAACGATTCAAATCCAACGAGCTGATGAGCATCTTCAAGCAGATGATCTCCGACTGGACCAACGAAGGTTACGATCCATTCGCGGCGCCCATGGAGACCGGCGCGCCGTGGGGCGTGAAACACGGCGATAACGACAAAGCCGTCACGCGGCAGCGCGTCACCGCACGGCGCATGGTGGGGCTGCGCGGCGACACGCCGATTCGTACGGATAAGACCGGCTATCCGATCAATCGCATGTTCGACGACGTGAAGCAGGATCAGCCGGAGGTTTATCCGGAGCCGGGCTTCGAAGACGAGGTGTCCGCATTCAATCTCTTCAGCTATCTTTCGCGGTCGGATGTGACATGGAATCCATCGGTATGTTCGGTGGTGAAGGACAGCCTGTTTTGTCCGACCTCGGAAGAGTACATTCTGCCGGTCGAGCACGGCAACGATCGCTGCGAATGGTTCATCACGCTTTCGGATGAGATCGTGTGGAATATCAAGGACGGCGCAACCGGAAGGCCGAAAGCTGTCGTGCGCCAGAAAGCGGGCGACGTCGCCTGCATGCCTGCGGACATCCGGCATCAGGGATTTTCGGCGAAACGATCGATGCTGCTGGTGTGGGAAAACGGTTCGCCGAAAGTGCCCGATCTGATCCGCGAAGGCAAAGCGCCCAGCCAGGCAGTGACATTCTGATGGGCGGAATGTGTGCACGCGACACCAGTCGCGTGCGTCGTACGCCCGGGACAATGCGGCTGACGCCGCGTCTACATTAGCCTCAGGTGCAATTCGTTTACGAAGCCAACCCGGCGCGCGTGATTTTCGGCAAAGGCGCGCGCGCCAGGATCGGCGAAGAACTCGATCGGCTCGGAATCACACGCGCAATCGTCATCTCAACGCCCGCGCAGGCCGCGCTGGCGGCTGAGTTCGCCCGCGAGATCGGAACCCGCGCGGCTGTCGTTTATCCGGGCGCGGCGATGCACACGCCGGTGGAAGTCACCGAGGCCGCGATGGACGCGGTGAGGTCTGTCAATGCTGATGGCATTCTGGCCGCCGGTGGCGGCTCGACGATCGGGCTGGGTAAGGCAATCGCGTTTCGCACCGACTTACCGCAGCTCGCGGTTCCGACGACATTCGCAGGCTCGGAAATGACGCCGATTCTGGGGCAGACCGAAAATGGCGTGAAAACGACGGTGCGCTCCGCCAAAGTGCTCCCCGAAGCCGCCGTTTACGATCCCGAGCTGGTAATGAGCATGCCGCCCGCGCTCGCCGGCACTTCCGGCATGAACGCGATTGCGCATTCGGTCGAAGCGCTTTACGCAAAAGACGCGAATCCGATTATTTCGATGATCGCGGAAGAGTCGATTCGCGCGCTGAGGAACGCGCTGCCGCGCATTCTGGAATCAAAAAACGATGAGGGGGCATGGACTGAGGCGTTCTACGGCGCCTGGATGGCGGGAATTTGCCTCGGTGCGGTGGGTATGGCGCTGCATCACAAGCTTTGCCACACCCTGGGTGGAATGTTCAATCTGGATCACGCCGGAATTCACACCCTGCTGCTTCCCTATTCGGCCGCCTACAACCGCGACGCCCTCGCGTCCGGCCTGCCTGGCGATCTGTATGATCTGATGCGGAAGGTCGGCACGCAGAAAAGTCTGCGGGAGTTTGGTCTCTCGCAGGGCGACCTGGAGCGAGCGGCCGATCAGGCGGTGAAGACTCCTTATTACAATCCGCGCCCCGTGACGCGGGATGGCATTCTCGAACTACTCAGGGCGGCATACGATGGCAGACGCCCTGAGTAAGCCCGATCCCACGCTGTGGCGCGCCCGGCCGCGCGCGCCGTCGCCGGGCACAATACTCGGACCGCTCAGCGAAATCCCCGATCGCGACGCCAAAGAATACGTGTTTGGACGCGGCACCACGGTGTTTTCCATGTTCGTCGTACGGCGCGGGCATGAAGTTTTCGGCTATCTCAACATCTGCCCGCATTATTCGTCGCCGCTCAACTGCCGCGAGGGCGAATTCATGAGCCAGGACCGAAGCCGCATCCAGTGCAGCTCACATTTCGCCGAATACCGCATCGAAGACGGATTCGGCGTGGCGGGCGCGGGAGAAGGCTGCTGGCTCGATCCGGTGCCCGTGCATGTGGACAATGGCATGATCGTGATAAGCGCGCTGCAGAGCCAATGAGGGAACACCTCGACATAGAAGAACTGCCAGCGAAACCCGACGCTACGGTCTCGATTCGCGGTGTTTTTTCGATCGACACGGATGCGACCGCGCCGGCGTTCTCGCTGCGCACCGCCCATGTTCCGGCAATCGATCCCTGCTATCGCTTCGATCCCGCTACCACGATGGCGATTCTGACCGGCTTCGCGGACAACCGAAAGGTCGTTATTCAGGGCCGCCACGGCACGGGGAAATCGACCCATATCGAGCAGGTGGCGGCGCGGCTGAACTGGCCCTGCCTGCGCATCAATCTCGACAGCCACATCAGCCGCATCGATCTGGTGGGCAAGGACGCCATCGTGCTGCGTGAAGGCAAACAGGTCACCGAATATCGCGAGGGCATCCTGCCGTGGGCGTATCAGCGGCCGCTCGCGCTGGTGTTCGACGAATACGATGCCGGGCGCGCCGACGTGATGTTTGTCATTCAGCGCGTGCTCGAAGCCGAGGGCCGGCTCACGATTCTGGATCAGAATCGCGTGCTGTCGCCGCATCCCTCGTTCCGCCTGTTCGCGACGGCCAACACGATCGGTCTCGGCGATTCAAGCGGCCTTTATCACGGAACGCAGCAGCTCAATCAGGCGCAGCTCGATCGCTGGAACATCGTGGCGCGACTGGATTATCTGCCGGAAGCCGAAGAAGCTGCGGTTATTCACGCGCGCGCGCCGTGGATGAACGACGATGAAGGCCGCCGCCTGGTGCTGCAAATGGTCCGAACGGCTGAGCAGACGCGCACCGGTTTCCAGGCAGGTGATATTTCGACGCTGATGTCGCCGCGCACGGTTATCTGCTGGGCGGAGAACTACCAGTCGTTCGGCGATCTGGAGTACGCGTTTGAGACCGCTTTCCTGAATCGCTGCGATGAGAACGATCGCCCGACCATCGCTGAATACTACCAGCGGGCAACAGGCAGAACGCTCGGGGTGTCGGGCGCGCGTCCCTGGCGGCGTTCGAGCCAGACCGGCTGACGGGAAACTAACCGGTACCTGCGGCGCGAGCCGTGTTCCTTCCACCCGACGCATAAGCCGGCCAGCCTTGGTTTACTGAACAA
>Ga0335085_10007845_pt1 | contig 16403 bp, 15 predicted proteins | sample Lox_Sample_45_FD_206712 | JGI IMG/M metagenome (GOLD analysis project Ga0335085, IMG submission 206712) | Soil microbial communities from Loxahatchee National Wildlife Refuge, Florida, United States - Lox_Sample_4.5 | ecosystem: Environmental > Terrestrial > Soil > Wetlands | place: USA...
AGAATGGCCCAGCCGGGAAAATCGTACTGAGCTAACTTTGAAAAAATGGCAGGGAAATTGACCTGGCCGTCGCCCGTGGAACGGAAGCGTCCGGCACGCTGCAGCCATGGTTGATAGCCGCCATAGACGCCCTGCCGGCCGGTGGGATTAAATTCTGCATCCTTGACGTGAAACATTTTGATGCGTGAGTGATAGAGATCGATGAACTGGAGATAGTCGAGCTGCTGAAGAACGAAGTGGCTGGGATCGTAGAGGATGTTGGCGCGGGGATGATTGCGGACGCGGTCGAGAAACATTTCGAACGTAGCTCCGTCGTGGAGGTCTTCGCCGGGATGAATCTCGAAGCATAGATCGACGCCGGCTTTATCGAAAGCGTCGAGAATGGGAAGCCAGCGCTTGGCGAGCTCGTCGAAGGCTGTCTCGATGAGGCCTGCGGGTCGTTGCGGCCAGGGATAAATGTAGGGCCAGGCGAATGCGCCGGAGAAGGTGACGTGAGCTTTGAGGCCGAGATTCGCAGAAGCGCGCGCGGCTTGGAGGAGCTGCTCGACGGCCCAAGCCTGGCGCTCCATGGGATGGCCATGAAGATTTTTCGGAGCGAAGCCATCGAACATGGCGTCATAGGCGGGATGGCAGGCCACGAGCTGGCCCTGAAGGTGCGTGGAGAGTTCGGAGATGGCGAGTTTGTGGCGGGCGGCAACGGCGCGGAGGTCGTCGCAATAGGCTTTGCTTTCGGCGGCACTCCTTAAATCGAAGAGACGCGCGTCCCAAGTGGGGATTTGCACCGCGACGTAGCCGAGACCGGCGGCCCAGGCGCAGATGGAGTCGAACGTGTTAAAGGGCGGATTATCGGCCGCGAACTGCGCGAGAAAAATGCCCGGACCTTGGATCGTTTTCATTGGTGCGCTCCGAAGAAGGCGTCGAGTTGAGTTCCTGAATGGCGAATAATTTCAGCCATCGAGTTGTACTAAGTTTTCAGTGGGAATTCAATCGGGGAAGCGAACTCAACGAAGATCCGAGCAACGGCTGGAGCAGAAAAAAGATTGGCGGATGAGCCTGTAAGCCGGATTTTGTGCTGCGCGCCACCCCGTACGGGACGTCGAGCAGCGGCAATCATTCCTCTAGGCCGTGATTCGCACCACGGCTCCAGCAGCCTACCCGAGGGTTGCTCTCTGCGATGGATCGCTCCAACGCTGAGGAAGAGCGCTTGCTTACGCAAGCGTTCTCGGCGAGCCGGGCCGGCTCTCCCCTCCTATTTGGCCTTGCACCACGCGGGGTTTTCCGTGCCTCGTTTGTTGCCAAACGAGCGGTGGGCTCTTACCCCACCTTTTCACCCTTGCCTAACTGAGCGAGCGTTTCGAAGACGTCCCGCAGGTTTTCCTGCGCGATGCCACCGTGCTTCTCCCAGCCGGCGGTATTTTCTCTGTGGCACTTTCCGTGGCGCCGTTGTAGCGCCGGGCTTTAGCCCGGCATCTTCAACTTCGCCCCCTGGCGTTACCAGGCGCGTTGCCCTATTTCGTCACCGGCTCTCGCGAGCCTACGACGACGGTGTCCGGACTTTCCTCCCGCCCAGCCATCTCGCGATAGCCAAGCCAGCGATCACCCGGCTCACCCGCCAACTTCATTATACCAGTCCACATCATCGAAAAACGGAGCATTGTTCTTCGCGCGCCGCTTGTCTAGAATTCAGCGCATGCGCGTCCGAGAAGCGAAGGACTTTCTGGTCCAACAAACTGCCGAACAAGCGTCCTTGGACGGGTTGCCTCTTTCCGATCTTGAGAAGCGGATGATGTATTTCACAGAAGGAAGAGGTGCACTCGAAGACCCGGTAGCGCTTAACGAGGAATTTGAGGCTCAGTACAATACCGCCCAGTTCGAGAAGAAGATTTCACGATTGATGAAGTCTGCTTACAAAAGGCTCAACAAGGAAGACCCGGAAAAAGCACTTCAATGGGCTGGAGCCATCCGTACCCTCCGCAAAGGGGATCATTACATTCTTGTGCTGGCTGGCGACGCGGGCGCAGGAGGCTTGTTTGCAAACTGGAGGATTACGCTCGCCGTCTTTTTGCCAGCCGGCATGATCCTTTTTTGCATTTATTTTCTCCCGCGCTTTCTGCCACCTCCGAATCCACTCACGCTCCGGATCGGACAGATGCTGTTTCTTGCCGCACTGATTGCGGCTATTTTTTTTCCGAGAGTCTTTGCGCCGGCTGGCAAACTCTTCGGCCGATGCTTCGATTGGATAATCGGCACGGACAAGGACAGGGATGTCGAGACCTAACCAGGTTCGCTTCTAAATGCCGAGCAGCTTTTGAAATTCGGCTTCTGTGAGGATGGTCACGCCGAGTTCCTTGGCTCTCTCGTATTTCGACCCGGGGTCAGTCCCCACCACCACGTAATCCGTTTTTTTGCTGACCGATCCGGAGACCTTTCCGCCGTTTTGCTGCACCAATTCGCCGGCTTCTTCCCGGCTGCGATTGGCCAATCCACCAGTGAACACGAAAGATTTGCCCGCAAGCTTCTGGCTTTTGACCACGCGTTTCTCGGCGGTGGGATGCACTCCGGCTTTGTGCAGCTTTTTGATGAGCTGGCGGTTTGCGGGCTCGGAGAAAAACTCGGCGATGGCCGCGGCCACGATGGGCCCGACTTCGGGCACGGCTACAAGTTCCTCTTCCTTTGCGGCGGCCAGTTCTTCCAGCGAGGAGAAATGTTCCGACAGCAATTGGCCCGTGCGTTCCCCGACGTTGCGCATGCCCAACGCATGAATCAGCCGCGCCAGACTGTTTTTCTTGCTGCCTTCGATTTCTTCGAGCAAATTCTGCGCGGACTTTTCCGCCATGCGATCCAGCGCCGCGACTTCGTCCTCTTTGAGTGAATAGAGATCGGCAACATCTTTCACCAGGCCCTTGTCCACGAGTTGATCGACGATCTTGTCGCCGAGGCCGTCGATATTCATGGCGTGGCGACTGGCGTAGTGCAAAAGAGATTCTTTGCGTTTCGCCGGACAGGCGGCATTCACGCAACGGTAAGCAACTTCGCCCTCCACGTGATGAATCGCGCTGTCGCACTCGGGACAGCGCTTGGGCATGCGGAAAGGCTTGCGATTCTTCCCTTCTTTGACGACTTTCAACACGTGTGGAATTACTTCCCCGGCACGCTCAATAAGCACCGTGTCGCCAATCTGCAGGCCCAGCCTTTGGATCTCATCAAAATTGTGGAGTGTCGAGCGGCTGACAGTGACGCCTCCAACTTGCACCGGTTCAAGCACCGCAACCGGGGTAAGCGTGCCAGTGCGCCCGACTTGCACGATGATGTCGTTGACGACAGTGGTCTCCTGCCGCGCGGGATATTTGTAAGCAATCGCCCAGCGCGGAGCGCGCGACGTAAAGCCCAATTCATTCTGAATGGGGACCGAATTCACCTTAATCACCACGCCGTCGATGTCGTAAGCCAGCTTCTCGCGCTTGGCGTCCCAAACGTCGCAGTAGGCTAGCACCTTGTCGATTCCATCGCATAGTTTCCAGTCATCGGAAGCGCGGAAGTGCAATTGCTTAAGAGCCATCAGGCTATCGGAATGTTTCGGGAATGGCACTTTGCCATCGACGAACAGGTAGTACGCGAAAAAGTCCAGCCGCCGCGCGGCGGTGATCGCCGGATCCAAAACGCGCACGGCGCCAGCCGCCGAGTTGCGCGCATTCACAAAAATCTTTCCGCCAATCTCTTCCTGGTGCCGGTTCAACGCCTCGAACGCCTTGCGCGTCATCATCGTTTCGCCGCGCACCTCGAAACTCGCGGGCAGCTTGACCTTTTTCAATACGGCCGTGTCAACTCGCAGCGGAATCGACCGGATCGTTTTCACGTTAGCCGTAACGTCTTCGCCGGTGGTTCCGTCGCCTCGCGTCACGCCCCGCACCAGCACTCCGTCTTCGTATTGGAGCGAAATGCTCAGCCCATCGAATTTGTGCTCGGCGATATATTCGATTTCTTCGCGCCCGCTACCCTCGCGCACGCGCCGATCCCAATCGCGCAAGGCATCGTAGGAGAAAGCGTTGTCGAGGCTGAGCATCGGCCGCGCGTGGCGCACGGTCTGAAAACCTTCGCGGGGCGCGCCTCCCACGCGGACCGTCGGCGAATCCGGCGTAGCCAACTCCGGATGCCCGGCTTCGAGAGCTTTCAGCCGCTCCATCAGCTTGTCGTAAGCCGCATCCGAAATCTCCGGTTCATCAAGGACGTAATAAAGATATTCGTGATGCCGAAGCTTCTCGCGAAGCCCTTCGATCTCTTTCTTGATGGAGGCAGGAGCGGCTTTGGCCATGAAACCCTCTAAAGAAGGGATAGCTGAATTTCGCCTCACATTATATAGAATGAATACGGCCTGTGGAGTGCGGCAGCCCTGCTGCCGCTTTTCCGAGCAACTGCACGACTCTATCTTAGACAGGCTCAATAGCTCTCGTCGGAAGTGAGGATGACCACGGAAATCCAAAACGCACTCCTGATTCACAATCCCAACGCCGGCAACGGCGGTCATGGTCGCCGCAACATGCTCGATGAAGCGCGCCGAATATTTGCCGCTGGCGGCATCCAAACGGAACTCGCGGAAACCACCAAAGCGGGCGACGCCACGGAAATCGCGCAGCGCGCGAATGAAGAAGGGCGGCAGCTTGTCATCGCCTGTGGCGGAGACGGGACGCTGAATGAAGTTGTGAACGGCCTGGCTGGCCAGCAAAACGGGCATCGCGTCCCGCTCGCGCTGCTTCCGGGCGGAACGGCCAACATTCTTGCCAAGGAATTGAATTTGCCCTGGGATATTCCCAGCGCCGCGAAAAAGCTTGTGCATGGAGAAGTGAAGGAAATTCCGCTTGGACTTGCGACTCCCCTCAACGAGCCGGCAAAGAAGAAATTCTTTCTGAGTGTGGCAGGAGCCGGGCCGGACGGCATGATTGTTTACTCCATCGATCTGGATCTCAAGGCGCGTGTCGGCATCCTGGCTTACTGGTGGGAAGGTGCGCGCGAGGTTTTCCGCTACAAATTCCAGCATTTTCGCGTAACAGCCGCCGGCAAGCAGATCGATTCCTCCCTCATCGTGGTGGGCCGCACAAAAAACTACGGCGGTCCATTCAAGATCACCACCGACGCGGATCTGTATGAGGATCAATTTGAGTTGATGACCCTGACCACGCGCAGCGGCTTTCGTTATTTGAGCTATCTGCCGACGCTCTGGCTCGGGAAACTGCGCGGCACCAACGGCGTGCACTTCTGGAAGTCGGATCGGGTGCTCTGCGAGCCGCTGGATGGAACTCCCGTTTACGCGCAAGTGGACGGGGAGCCTCTCGCCCGTCTCCCGGTGGAGTTCAAAATTGTGCCGCGCGCCCTGAAACTGCTCGTGCCGCGTAACGGCGTTTCCTCGGGAACAAAAGCACCCGCGCTGACGTAATTGTGGACATCGTCACTCATGGATTGGCCTCGCTTGCTGTTGCGCGGGGCTTTTTTCCGCGCGCGGGAAAGCTGGCGACGGCGGGTGCCGTTCTTGCAGGTTGCATTGCCGACATCGATTGGCTGAGCAGCTATTTCGGACCATCGGCTTTTCTCACCTGGCATGGCACGTACGCACACTCGATCTTTGTGGCCGTCATTATTTCTGCAATCTTTCCTGCAATGCTCTTGGCTGCCGTTCTCTGGGGAGGGCTCGGCATCGAGGTTGAGTTGCAAGAAGGCGAAGCGCTCTTTAAAGATCCACGCCCTGCACGAAATCGGGCACTGCTAACTGGCATCGTCCCTTTATTTTTTGCGCTATTTCTTCCGGCCATGCTACATATCGCCATGGACGCCTGCCAATCCGATGGCGTAATGCTTTTCTGGCCCTTCAGTTCTCGGCGATTTGCGGCGGATTGGCTCCCAAGCATCGATCCGTGGATTCTTACGATCCTGATCGGCGCGATTGCCCTTCCGGAGTTGTTGCGTTTGGTCGGCTCTGAAATTGGATCTCGAGAGAAAAAGCCACGCGGGCAAACCGGAGCCATCGTCGGGCTGGCGCTTGTCCTTGTGTATGTGAGCGTGCGTGCGACTTTGCATTCCAGCGTGACGGCTTTGATGACTTCGCGGACGTTTCACGGCGAAACTCCGCGGCGCGTGCGCGCCTATCCGGAGTCGATCTCGATTCTCACTTGGCATGGGGCGGTCGAAACCGAGAGCGCGCTGGATAAGATCGGCGTGAATGCGGCATCGCCAGGCGATTTCGACCCGGACAGCAGCGTGCGCTTCTTTAAGCCGGAACCTTCTCCCGCGCTTGACGCCGCCCGGAACACGACGGTGGCCAGGCGATTTCTCGCCACCGCGCAAATCCCCAGGGCTAGCGTGGAAAAATTGGAGCGAGGTTATGCCGTAACTCTTCGAGATTTCCGGGATGCGGCGTCAGGCGAGACAAACCACGAAATCGCCGCATACATTGAAGTGAATCTTAACAATAAAGTGACATCGCAAGAATTGGTCTGGGCCCGCGACCTAAAAAATGACTGAGCCTCGAAAATCTTGCCACTCAGTATTTGGAGTGCGGCAGCCCTGCTGCCGCTTTTCGCCGCGTCTCGCGCGACTCTATCTTCCCCAGGGCCCGGCAATTCCTCTACAGCCCTACTCGTGCGCGTCCGAGTGTGGCCTATGCCGCAGGATCCACCGCGAAAGACCGTAGCTCGCCAGAACCAGCCCAATCACCAGAACCGTTGCGTGTAACTTGTGCGCAGCCAGATAAGGCATGGCATCTGCACCGTAGCGAACCGCAAGATAACCCACTCCAAAATAGCGAAACAATCGAGCGAGCGTGATTGCCGACGCAAAACCAATAATGGGAGCTTCGAAAACACCCGCGGCAAATACAAAAATCTTAAACGGGGTCGGCGGCGGCAGCAGCGCCGCGACTAACATTCCTCCAAAGCCATTTCGTTCGACCCAGTGACGAATCGCGTGGGCCCGGGCTCCGGCTTTTCGATGAAAGTAAGCCTCCCCTCCCGCACGCGCGATGAAATAAAGCAGCACGCATCCCAATACGGAGCCAGAGGCAGCCATCAATGCGTAAAGCGCCATGCGCGCCGGGTGCTGGATGCACAATTCGATCAACAGCAAATCGTTAATGATGGGAAAGGACAGCACCGATGAATCCAGAAAAGAAATGAGGAACAGGCCGGGCGCTCCGAGCCCGCTCGCGAACGCGATGATCTTCTGTTTCCAGCCGCTCAAATGGAAGGACAATCGTCACCTGATTTTGGAGTGCGGAAGCCCTGCTGCCGTTTGCCGTCACCCTCTCGCGCGACCCTCATATCTGGCGAAGCTCAATAGGGAAATGGCGCAGCCTTCGCACAGCTATTGCGCAAATGCGGCGCGGTCAAAGTGATTCATGAAGATTTGCATCAAGGCGGTTCGATGGAGGTTCGGCAAACGAGGGATTTCGCCAATGACCCGGACATGTCCAAACTTCTCAATCGTTTCGCGATTCTCGCGGTTCTGGTCGCCAATCAGGACAACTCCATGGACGGGCAACTCGGCGGCGTGTAAAGCGGCCAGCGTAAGCAAAGTATGATTGATCGTCCCGGCACCGCTGCGCGCCGCAAGAATGACTGGGAGCTTGAACTTCACCATCATGTCGAGCATGAACTGCTTTGAATTGATGGGAACCAGTACACCGCCTAGCCCTTCGACGACCAGCCAATCATTCAGCAAGCTGGTAGGCAGATTGATGCGGCCGAGGTCGATTTCGACGCCAGCCCAGCGCGCCGCCAGATCTGGCGAAACCGGCGGCACAAACTTGTAGACCTCGTCCAAAGTTCGATCCGTACCGATGCCCGCAAGCCGCATTACCGTCACGCGGTCTGAACCCTCGAGCGTGCCCGTCTGGATCGGCTTCCAATAGACTGCATCGAGCGCCGCACAAAGCAGCGCAGACAGCGTCGTCTTTCCAACGCCCGCGTCCGTGCCAGTAATAAAGAAATGATTTCTCACGCTTGTCCCGCGGCCCGGCCGCTGTGGTCTCGTCCGGCGATGTCTCCCCGCACGGATGACGCGCGACGAAGTGTAAGGGACTCAGCCTGCTTTACAAAATAGCAAGGTCTGGATGTAGTGGTCACTCTGCCTGCTGCCTGCAAAAAATGTTGCTTCATGCTCCCCCGCCCAAACCGGGATGGTAACTGGTGCGACGATGCAGGCATGTTACCATCGGTTTGCAACTGTTTGTGGCCCCCGTATTTGCGGCGGTACCGTCCTATTAACATCCGAGATCGTGACGCTTGACCGCCATTTCTACCTGTAATTCGGAGCATTCAGGCTGAACCCGGGCCGATTGACCCGCCGCTGCGCTAAATGTTATAAAACAATGCTTTGTGTTAGCCCGTACGTGGCCCTACAGGGAACTGCCCCGACGACTTCCGGCGGCAGAGTAGGTTGGGTGAGCGTGCAGGCAAGCCCCGGTCCGGCTGGGGAAGCACAAAATCCAAGTTCCTGTCCTGTCTTGAGGTGGGAGCCTTTTGAAATCCGGCAAGGTACTCCCCCGACGCTAAACAAGAAGCGTTCGGCAGAAATGGTGTGCTGGAAACGAGTGTGCAGGGCCGCGGTTGCCCTGAATCCGATTTTTGATCATGGAGGATCTTTGATGCGCACCTGGCTTGCAAGCGCCTGGTCTCTGGGTATTCGATTCGCAAAATGGAGCGGCGTGGCCGCTTTGCTAGCTATGACTGCGGGAACCGCGGCGGCTCAAGAAGCTGGCGGTGAAGCCAGTCTGAAGGTCCCGGATCTCTCGCAAGTGACCTTTCTCGGAATGGACGGCCACAAGTTGCTGCTCTTTGGCATCGTGTTTTGTGTCTTCGGGCTGGTCTTCGGACTGACTATCTACAGCCGGCTGAAGGGCATGCCGGTCCACAAGTCCATGAAGGACATTTCCGAGCTCATCTACGAGACTTGCAAGACCTACCTTTTCACGCAGGGCAAATTCCTGCTTTTGCTGTGGCTCTTCATCGCGGTGGTCATCATCCTTTACTTCGGCGTTCTCGCTCCGGTGCATCCGACCGCTGTGACGCTGCCGATCATTCTCATCTTCAGCATTATCGGCATGGCGGGAAGCTACGGCGTGGCGTGGTTCGGCATCCGCGTGAACACGTTTGCCAATTCGCGTACTGCTTTCGCGGCCCTGCGCGGCAAGCCCTATCCCATCTATCACACGCCGCTCGAAGCCGGCATGAGCATCGGCATGATGCTCATCAGCGTTGAATTACTGATGATGTTATTTATCCTTTTGTTTATTCCTGGCGATTACGCAGGGCCGTGTTTCATAGGCTTCGCCATCGGTGAATCGCTTGGCGCCGCCGTGTTGCGCATCGCCGGCGGCATCTTCACCAAAATCGCCGACATCGGCTCGGACCTGATGAAAATCGTCTTCAAAATCAAGGAAGACGACGCGCGCAATCCCGGCGTCATCGCCGATTGCACTGGAGATAATGCAGGGGATTCGGTTGGCCCTAGCGCGGATGGCTTTGAGACGTATGGCGTGACTGGCGTTGCGCTCATCACGTTTATTCTTCTCGGCGTGAAGGATCCGAAGGTACAGGTCGAATTGCTCGTTTGGATTTTCGTGATGCGCATCGTGATGCTCGTTGCCAGCGCGGCGGCCTATTTCATCAACGGTTTCATCGCCAAAGCAAAGTATGGCAACGTAGACAAGATGAATTACGAAGCGCCGCTGACTTCGCTCGTGTGGATCACTTCTTTCGTCTCCATCGTGTTCACCTACGTGATCTCTTACCTCATCATTCCTGACCTGGGCGGTGATCCATCCCAATGGTGGAAGCTGGCGACGATCATCTCCTGCGGAACGCTGGCAGGCGCGATCATTCCGGAGCTGGTAAAGGTATTTACCTCCACGGAATCGCGCCATGTGCGAGAGGTTGTTTCTTCCGCGGAAGAAGGCGGCGCATCCCTCGGGATTCTCTCCGGATTCGTTGCGGGTAATTTTTCTTCGTACTACATCGGCCTGGCCATGGTCGTACTGATGTCCATCGGGTATCTGATTAGCACGCTCAGCTTGGGAGCCATGATGCTGGCTCCAGCCGTATTTGCCTTCGGTCTAGTGGCATTCGGTTTTCTCGGGATGGGGCCGGTGACGATCGCCGTCGATTCCTACGGACCGGTGACGGACAACGCGCAATCCGTCTATGAACTTTCTCTGATCGAGCACGTTCCCGGCGTGCAGCAGGAATTGAAGAAGGACTACAACATCGACGTGAACTTCGAGCGCGCTAAGGAAATGCTGGAAGCCAATGATGGCGCGGGCAACACGTTCAAGGCCACCGCGAAGCCTGTGCTGATTGGAACCGCGGTCGTCGGCGCCACCACGATGATCTTCTCGATCATCATGGCGCTCACGCACGGCCTCACGGAGAACGTCAACAATCTTTCGCTGCTGCACGCGCCGTTCGTTCTCGGGCTCGTCACCGGCGGCGCCATGATTTACTGGTTCACCGGCGCGAGCACCCAGGCCGTGACCACCGGCGCTTACCGCGCCGTCGAATTCATCAAAGCCAACATTCATCTGGAAGGAGCGGCCGCGGCCAGCATCGAGGACAGCAAGAAAGTCGTTGAAATCTGTACAAAATATGCGCAGAAGGGCATGTTGAATATTTTCATCGCTGTATTTTTCGCGACCTTGGCCTTCGCCTTCATCGAACCCTTCTTTTTCATCGGCTACCTTTTTTCCATCGCCATCTTCGGGCTCTATCAGGCCATCTTCATGGCCAACGCAGGCGGCGCGTGGGACAACGCCAAGAAAATCGTCGAAGTCGAACTCAAACAAAAAGGCACGCCTCTGCACGACGCCACGGTGGTTGGCGATACGGTGGGCGACCCATTCAAAGACACCTCTTCCGTGGCGCTGAACCCGGTAATCAAGTTCACGACGCTCTTCGGTTTGCTCGCGGTCGAGCTAGCCGTGCAACTCACTGCAAGCCAAGGTGGCAACGGTTTGACGCACATCCTGGCGGCGGCATTCTTCATCGTTTCGTTCTCTTTCGTTTACCGCTCGTTCTACGGTATGCGAATCCGCGGCTCGGCCGCATAGGGAACGGAGGAGCCTTTCTTTGGAGTGCGGCAGCCCTGCTGCCGCTTTCTGACCGAACAATATGTACCAGGGTCGGCCAGGGGAAAAGCGGGAGCAAGGCTCCCGCACTCCACATACTTTATCAACGAATAGGGAGCACTTCGAACTTGTCTGGAACGTTCACCCGGTCAGAGGGGAACCCCATCACGGTCTGATAAAACGCGCGAGAAGCGTTTCGTTGAAACCAGGCCGCCGAACACCATGGATATGCGCTAGGCTCCCGGACTAACTCGTGCCGGACAGCATTCATGTGAACATAGTTCAGGCGAGCCAAATACGACTTCTGGTAAGTAAGCATGGTATCCCAATACTGAAACCAAACCGTTCCGCCGGGAGTGCCATCAAGCTGGTTGATGTACTTCGCGGACGCGGAGTGCAGATACTGCACAAGGCGCCTCAAAGTGCCCGGCTGAGTCGACTCGGCGACAAAGTGATAGTGATTCGAGAAGACCGCCCAGGCTTGGAGTTTCCAGCCGTACTCGTTCGAGAGTGCCAGCAGCGCTTCAGTCAAGAAGGTCAATCGGTCCGCGTCACGAAAGTGATGGGATCTCTTGTACGTTCCCGCCGTAACGATATACGTCCCCCCTTCGCACAGGCGATGGAGTGGCGCGTGCGGCCAGTCCGGAGCGGTGCCTTTTGGGACCATGGTTGACCTAACTTATCGAGAATATACTCCAAGAATTTTATTAATGATAGGTTATAGTGAGTGCGGGCGCCCGGCTCTCACTGTTGGCGCTGTGTTTCGTGCATAGACCAGAAAAGAAAGCTGGAGCCGGGCTCCCGCACTCCATACGGGGTTTCAAGAAAGTTTCGTCCACTGATGTATTTGACAGCGAATCGGAGTTAGAATCCTCGCGCATCGGAGCCGAGGTCCGAACATGAAAACTAGTCATGCAACTTTGTTGGCCGCCGTTGTGATTGCAGCATGCCCGGGCATTTTGCTGGGACAAGTCGATACGCGCTGGAAACAACACGATATGAACCGCCCGGTGCCGCCGGTCGTTGCTCCCGGCACGTCGAGCACGCAAGCCGAACCGGGAAGGCCGCCATCAGATGCCGTCGTTCTCTTCGACGGAAAGGATCTCTCGAAGTGGCAGCAGGGCGACGGCAGCCCGGCGAAGTGGAAAGTCGAGAACGGGTACGTTGAGGTCGTGGCGAAAACAGGCGAAATGCGAACGAAGGAAGCTTTCGGCGATTGCCAGTTACACGTCGAATTTCGCGAGCCAACGCCTCCTCACGGTGAAAGCCAGGAGCGCGGCAACAGCGGCGTGTTTCTTCAGGGCCTTTACGAAGTGCAAGTCCTCGACTCCTACGAGAATCGAACCTACGCCGACGGCCAAGCCTCGGCAATTTACGGCCAGTATCCTCCGCAAGTGAACGCTGCTCGTCCGCCGGGCGAATGGCAGTGGTACGACATCGTCTTTCACGGCCCACGCTTCGATGCCAGCGGCAAGCTGCTGCGCAAAGCGCGCTTCACCGTCTTTCACAACGGCGTCCTCGTGCAGGACAACGTCGAGCTGACGGGCCCGACAGCAAACGGAAGTCGGCCACCTTATAAACCGACTCCGGAGAAGTTGCCGCTTGCGCTGCAAGATCACGGCAATCCGGTGCGCTACCGCAATATCTGGATTCGCGAGCTGAAGCCCGGCGAGTGATGCGGCTCCTAAAACTTTTGCTTAGTCTGCGGCTGGCGGACGCGAATCTTGCGTTCCGTGGCGACCACAAAGCGTCCGGCCCATTGCTCGACGTCTTCCTTCCGAAATAATTCGGTGATACGCTCGATCAAGTTTCTTCTGGTCGGCGAGTGAAGGCGTGCGAGCAAAATGCCGCAGTGCGCACCAAGGCGAACTTGCGCAAGTCCGAGAAATCCAAATCCTGCGTAATCAGGAACCTCGATTCCTTCTGCGCCGCCTCCCAAATCTCGGCGTCCGCATGGCCCGTCAAGCGCTCGTCACGGACCGTATGAACGTCGTGGCCAATCTCTTCCAAGAGGCTCGCGAGCCGGCGAGGGAGATTCTCGTCCAACTTGATTTTCATCGAATGTGTGGAACTTCTGGGACTGGCAAGTCCTCTTCCGCGGAAGCGGCGGCAAACGCAATGGCGGCTTGAACATCCTCAGCTTTCAGGCTGGGAAAATCGGCAAGGATTTCTTCGGGGGAATCGCCGTCAGCCAAGCTGGCGAGTACGGTGCGCAAAGTGACGCGGGTCCCCTTGAACACAGGCTCCCCGCCGCAGACTCCCTTGTCCCGGACGATGCGTTCTCCGTAGTTTTTGAGATTGCCAGTTGCCCCGCTCACGTTGCTTGCCTCAAATTTGGCTGACTCATCTTACCATCTGGAGCGATCTTTGTGAGGCTCCTTGTGATCGTAACGGGCCGTTGGAAATTGGCGATTGACAGCCGGCCCGATGGAAAGAGCAGGCCTCGACCGGGGACTTAGGATACCGTCCAGTTGGCCGACAAATCAGAAATTAAGACGTGGGCGTGGCTTCCGCGAGGGCAGCCTGAGCCGCGGCTGTTTGCCTATCTAAGTCGGTTACGCCGCGCCCAATAATGATCAAACGATGGAAGAAGAATCGCATTAAGATTTTGTTCAGTTCCGGTCTTCTAACATTGAAAAAAACAATCGTCGCCAACTCAGGAGGGTGACGCAACCCAAAGTACAGACAGTCCCCTCCGTAATATTCTCCGTGCTCTCCCCTAAACTGATAGGAGACGCGACCAATCCACCCAGCTGGCGCGCGATGGACGGAGAAGGATCCAGCGCTGCACGCCTCGGCATCTCTCATAACCCTTCTCTCGTCGATCCAGGCCACGAGCAAGGCAAAAACCAGCAGGGGCGGATACTGACAGAATAGAAAGACGAGGTATGCATAGTGTGATGAAAAAATCCAATTCAAGTAACTGAAATGCGCTGGACCACTGGCCGCGAAAAACACGAGAACGGCCACCGACAGAAAGGTAGGTACAAACAGCAACCATAACCTCACGAGTTCAACTTTGACGGCCAAGAAGTCCTGCTCTAGGAACGGGCGTCGGTCCGGGTCTGTGAGTCGTACGCTGCTGCGCACGTAGAACACCTCCCTGCGCGGGTGCAGCAAGAAACCGGCCACGGCAGCAGCGACGATGGCAAGCGCTATAGTGCCTTCCAGGAGAGCCTCATACGGCGTGAACAGCAGGGCTCCGGCAAGGATCGTAACGACGACCAGCACAGGTCTTAAGAATTCCATTGTCCATACCACCAAACGGAAAGATGATAGCAATAAGCGTGCGCCTTCCCGAAACGCCCTGTTGGAACTTCAGCTCTTTTCTCAGTGCCCGAGTCACGGGCTAAGCGCAAGTGAGCCGCCATCGTGTGAAAATCTTGCTTGACGGACGCCCAGAGTTTCATGTAAAGTAAATCTTGTAGAAAACTACGTTTCGACAGCGGGAGACTCCTCTCCCGCTTTTGTCATTTTAGGGGCAACTAACCCCCGCTGTTTCGCTGTCCCCAATCCAAACCATGTTCCAGGGTGCTCGCCTGCGCGTGCGAGCCGACGGTGCTCGCCGACAGGCGCGAGAGATTGCTCTTGGCCTTTCCTCGAGTTTGCACGCGCGAGTTACGGCGGCCATTCCGACGATTGGGGCAATTGCGGGTGGAAGAAAAGCGGCAGCAGGGCTGCCGCACTCCCAAAGAGCGGGTCTAAAGACCCACCACTATACCTGGATTTCGCCTCGGCAGGACACCCATGCCAGACAAACGGAAAATCCTGAATTCCATCGCCGCGGCGGCGAGAAAGCTCGGTCGAGCGCCGTCGCGGGCGGAGTTTCAATCACAATGCGGAATCTCGGCATACTTCGTGTTGCAATACTTCCGAACGTGGAGCGAAGCGGTGCGAGCCGCGGGACTACGGCCGTACACGCGGAATGCGAAGATAGAGAGCCGGGCCCTGCTGGAAGACTGGGGCGAGGCGGTGCGAAAAAACCGAGCGATCCTACCGCGGCATATCCATCTTCGCCTGGGAAACTACAATCCCGGCACGCTGGCGAAACGGTTTGGGGGCTGGGGGGCGGTGCCCGAAGCCTTTCGCAACTTTGCCAAGGGCAAGCGGGAATGGGCAGACGTGATGGCGCTACTTCCCCCGTGTGCAACGCGGCGTGCAGCGCGGCCAACTGGGCGGAAGGCCACGCGGCAACTTCCGCGGAGCGGCCCTGCTCCCGCTATCGCGGCTCGCAGGAGATGGCACGTGCGGCTGAGGGGCCGTCCCATCTACGGCAACCCGAGTCCGTTCCAGTGGCTGCGTCATGAACCAGTGAACGAACAAGCCGTGGTGTTTTTGTTTGGAATGCTGGCGAAAAAGCTCGGCTATTGGGTGCAAAACGTTCAGAAGGGATTTCCGGATTGCGAGGCGCTGCGACAAATCGGTCCGGGGCGCTGGCAGCGCGTCTCGATCGAATTTGAATTCGAGAGCAAGAATTACCGGGAGCACGGCCATCCTATAAGCGGTTGCGATGTGATCGTCTGCTGGCGCCACAACTGGCCCGAGTGCCCGCGCCACATCGAAGTCATCGAACTGGCCGGCGTGATCGAATCTATGCGGGAGGCGGAAAACACACGGGGTCTACATACCTGTGTGGAGTGCGGCAGCCCTGCTGCCGCTTTTGCTTTCAAGCGGGCTGTCCCCATGTAATCCAGGACTGCGAGCAAAAGGCAAAGCGGGAGCCAGGCTCCCGCAGTCCAAAGTACTACGCTTTGATGAAGCCAGGGAAATTGCGCGCATCGTTGTCGAAGCCGGGGAAAACCGGCGCGAGATCGTTTACGCCTATGTGCTTCGTGAGGATTTCGCCGACGACGCTGCGAAAATCCGTTGTGAGGACAAGATCGCGGCCTTCGTTGAGCTGATGATCCTCGAGGCCCGGCCACTTGCCATAGACTCGCCCGCCCTTCACTTCGCCGCCCATCACGAACATACAGTTAGCGTGGCCGTGGTCGGTACCGCGATTTCCGTTTTCGTGCGCCGTGCGGCCGAATTCGCTCATGGTTACAACAACGATGTTCTCCATGCGGTCGCCCATATCTTGATGGAAGGCGGCCAGTCCTTGGCCTAGATCACGCAGCAAATTGGAGAGCTGGCCCTGCACGCCGCCTTCATTCACGTGGTTATCCCAGCCGCCGCAATCGACGAAAAGCACTTCCACGCCGATGTTGGCCTTCAGAAGCTGGCCAATCTGCTGCACGCTCTTGCCGAGGCGGCTGGTGGGATACTCCGCGCCGTTTTCCGGCTGATATTTTTCCGG
>Ga0335085_10007846_pt1 | contig 16402 bp, 16 predicted proteins | sample Lox_Sample_45_FD_206712 | JGI IMG/M metagenome (GOLD analysis project Ga0335085, IMG submission 206712) | Soil microbial communities from Loxahatchee National Wildlife Refuge, Florida, United States - Lox_Sample_4.5 | ecosystem: Environmental > Terrestrial > Soil > Wetlands | place: USA...
CCGCTCGGTGCATTCTCCCCGGGCGCGCTGCCGGCATCGGGTGCGGGCGCCGATACCGGCGGCGCGTTCGAGGGTTCCGCGAAGTGCACGGTCACATTTGGAAATTTTTCGAGCGCGGCCTGAATCTGCTTCTGCCGCGCTGCCGGGATGCCCAGTCCGCTGACCACCAGGCGGCCATCCACCGGATTCACCTCGACTTGCTCGCCCAAATCGGCGCCGATGTCGTGCAGCGCTCCGAGTACCTGCAGCGTCCCGCCGACGGTCAGTGCTGGCGGCGCCCGTGGCGGTGTTGGCAAGGTGGGCGCGGGTGCGGCGGCCGGTGCGGGCGCAGGCGTGGCCCGCGGTACGACGACGCCCGGTTCTTCCGGCAACGGCTCGGCGGCTTCGCTCAGTTCGACCCACTCCTGGTTGCGGAACTCCAGTCGCGCTTCGACCGGCTCGAAATCGGCCGAGCGCAGGGTGATGCTGGCGGCGGCCAGTTCGCCCTCGGTCGTGCGGGTGCGAATCTGGTAAGCGCCGGCCGTTGTGTTCACCGAATCGGTCTCGTGGCCGTTTAAACTGTTGCGCCAATCGGCGAACGCCTGGGCGCTCAGGGGATCGTTCCAGTTCCAGTGCGCCGATTGGAATAGAGCTTCGAGCGCGGGCGCTTTGGGCTCCTGCGGCAGCGATGTCGTGCGTCCGACCACGCGGGTGAATTGCGCCGATCTGGTCCGGAAGAGCACGCGGCGCACTGCCGATGCAGGTCGCTTCGCAGCCGCGATTTCAGCTTTGTGCAACAGGCTGGCCGCCTGCACCGAGGGCGTTTCGCGGAACTGCCAGACAATCGCGAAGGTGAGCATTGCGGCCGCCGCCAGGGCCCAGCGCACGCTCGGCCGTTGAAGCAGCCGGCGGGGCCGAGTTTCAGTCTGCCTTGGCAGGCCGAAGGGCTTGCCCCACGTCTCGGCATCTTCACCGGCATCGATCCGGGCGAACCCGGTGCGCAGTTCCGCCCACGGCTTTGGCGGCGCCGGCAGCATCGTCCCGAGCACCTCTTCCCGATAGCGCCGGCAATCGCCCAGCGTCTCGCGGAGTTCTTCCACCTCCAGGCGGCACTCCGGGCAGGCGGCCATGTGTCGCTCTATCTCGCGTGCCTCGGCAGGCGCAAGTTCACCGTCGATCAGGCGCAGCAGCGCGGCTTCTTCGGGATGCGGATTCAAGTTACTCATGCCGCACCTTCTTCAGCCGCATCATGGCCCGCCGCAGAAACTCGCCCACGGCCGAGGGGCTGATTCCCAGCGCCGCGCCGATTTCGGGGTAATGCAACCCTTCCATGCGCAAAAACAGGCAGCGCTTCTGCTGTTCCGAGAGGCCCTCCACCGCCTGGTGGAAGCGCAGCATGCGCTCGCGGTTCAGCAGTTGCCGCTCAGGATTCGGAACCTGCGCGCGCAGGCTGGTCTCCAGGCCCGGATCGAAAGGCTCCTCGGAGGCTTGGCGGGCGCGAACCTTCAGGCCGTGGTTGTGCGCTACGCGGAAGATCCAACCTTTATAATTTTCAATCTCTTCGCCCTTTTTGAGGGTGCTGTAGAGCCGCAGAAACACTTCCTGCACGGCCTCCTGAGCGCGCGCCGGATAGACGCCCAGGGTCAGGAGGTAACGATATACGTCGTTGCGCGACTCTTCGTACAACTGCGCCACCCGATCCTGTAGTGTGTCCACCGTCCCTTCCTGCGGCAAAAGTTGCAACATCGCTTGGCTGGCCGAGGACGCGGACATTACAAGCCATTAAGAAAGACTCCCGGGCCGGCCTCGCCAACTACAGCCTTTCAGAGAAATATCGAACATTTTTTCGAGAACCGCAAAAAAGGTGTAGTTGGCCGGGCGAGGTCGCGGGTCTTTGGATCAGCGGCTTGAGAAAACCTGTGCCCGACGGAAAAGTTTGTGTGGCCATCGTGACCTTCAACAGCGGCAGGTATATCCGCCGCTGTCTACAAGCGGTCCTGGCGCAGCGGGGCGTGGGGCTCGAGGTGGTGGTGGTGGACAACGCCTCGACCGACGATACGCGCGAGATTCTGCAGGAGTTTCGCGGACGCATCCGGGTCCTTCTCAACCCCGCGAATACAGGCTTCGCGGAGGGCCAGAACATGGCCATCCGCGCCACCCAATCCAAGTGGGTGCTCACCCTCAATCCCGACGTGCTGATGGAACCCGGGTTCATCGCCAACATGGTCCGCGCTGCGTCGGCCGATCCGCGCGCCGGGGCGGTGTGCGGCCGCCTGCTCTCGATCGGTCCGGGCTTCGAGCCTCTGGCCGAGCCGCTCATCGATTCCACCGGCATCTTCTTCACCCCGGCCATGCGCCACTTCGACCGCGGCTGGCACCAACCGGACGGCCCCCGCTACCAGAACGTCGAGTACGTCTTCGGCGCCAGCGCCGCGGCAGCCCTGTTCCGCCGCCGCATGATCGAGGACGTCGCCATCGACGGCCATTTCTTCGACCCCGATTTCTTTGTCTACCGCGAGGATGCCGACGTGGCGTGGCGCGCCCTGCTGCTCGGCTGGCGCTGCATCTACACGCCCCACGCGGTGGCACATCATGTCCGCACGGTGACCCCGGCCAATCGGCGCTCGCTGCCGCCAGTCATCAATATGCACTCGGTGAAAAACCGCTTCCTGATGCGCGTCAAGAACGCCACCTTCGGTCTTTACCGGCGCTACTGGTTGCGGATGACGGCGCGCGACCTGGTGGTGGTGATCGGGTCGCTGGTGTGGGAGCCTTCGTCGCTGGCCGCTTTCTGGCGCGTGATGAAGTGCCTGCCGCGCGCGCTGCGCTGGCGCCGCCAGATTATGAGCCGGCGCCGCGTTTCCGACGAAGACCTTAGCCGATGGTTCAGTTTCGATGCCGCCGCCCAACCACTGGACGCCGCCGTGCCGGTTGCCGACCGCGCGGTATTGCGCGGCGTGCCTGTCCTCAGCCGTTCGAGCTGAGTCCGATTTTCGCAAGATCCCCACAAACTGGCTACAAAGCCAGGTGGGGCGGCTCCCGCGGCCGGCCCTACACAGGGCCGGTCTGTCTATGCGCGGCGCGTTCACAGCGCCTCGACGAAACCGATCACTCGATGCCCTGCGATCCAGGGCTCCAACGGGTGGTTCGATACATTATCACCAGGACAGTGTCTTTCCTGGTCCATCACGTGAAGGATCTCTCCGGCCAAGGACTCGCTTTGGAGAGCCCCTGGGGAGATCGGTGCGCGAGAACGCAAGCGTCACCATCCGGCCGGCCGTGGTGCTCAAGGAAGCTCCCGCGGGAGAAGAGCGCGCGCGTATCGCTCGGGACTATCTGGATCAGCTTGACGCCCTGGCGCGCCGAGTCGAGCACCTGGGGAGAAGAGACCGAGGCAGTCATCGACAAGGCGATTCGCCATGCGCGCCAACGGCCGGAATGATCGTCACTGCGGATACTGCGATTCTGGTTCGCGCAACCGGACGATCGACGCCCCGCGCGCCGAGTCATTATAGCCCGGGTCATTGAAGCCCTGGTGAGCGATCCCGAGCGTGTTCTCGTTCCCCCCGAATACATCTCGGTGAGCCAGTTTGACTGCCGGCTGGGCGTTACGTTTTGACGCGCTTGCCGAACAGCGCCGTGCCAATGCGCACGCAGGTGGAGCCTTCCGCGATGGCCGTTTCGAGGTCATGCGACATGCCCATGGAAAGCTGCTCGAGCGAGTGCCGCGCGGCCAACTCACGAAGCTGTCGGAAATACGGACGCGAGGCTTCAGGATCGTCGGACCAGGGCGGCATGGTCATCAAGCCCAGTAACCGCAGGTGCGGACAGGCGCGCACGGCGGCGATCAACTCGGGCAATTCCTCGGGCGCGGCGCCGCTCTTGGATTGCTCGGGCGAGAGCTTTACTTCGAGCATGGCGTCGATGGTCTTGCCGAGGCTGCCGGCGGCTTCGTTCAGTCGCCCGGCCAGGCGCGGCGAGTCCACTGTCTGGATCGCGTGGAACAACTCAGCCGCTTTGCGCGCCTTGTTGGATTGCAGGTGGCCGATGAGATGGAAGCGCACGCCTTCTAGTGCGCCCACCACCGGCGCTTTGCCTTCGAACTCCTGCACGTAGTTCTCACCGAACTCGCGCAGTCCGAGCGCCCAAGCCTCCTGGATCGCCGAGGCTGGAAAGATCTTGGTCACCGCCAACAGTGTAATTTTGCCGGGATCGCGGCTGGCGCGTTCGGCAGCCCGCACAATGCGCGCGCGCACATCGGCGAGCCTCTCGGACAGGGTCACTGCGGCCGGCACCACGCCCCAGTATGGCATGGATGCAGACCGCCTTCAGCGTGTTGAAAAGGAACCGGAAAGATGGACGGCGGAAATAAAAAACCCTGATCGCTCGGGCGCGCCTACGCTTTCCTCGCGATCAGGGTGGGAGTCCGTACGTGGTTGGAATTTAGTGCACGATGGTCCGGTCGGCTGAGGCAGGCGCCTCCGTGTTCAAGGCAGCGGTCGCCTGGTCGGCGCTGAACACCTTTACTTCAACGCGGCGGTTCTTGGCGTTGGCTTCACGGCCATGGCCGTCATCCGCCGGCTTTTCTTCGCCCAAACCGATCATGTGGATGCGATAGATCGGGATGTCGTGCTGGGCCACCAGGTACTGCACAACCGCGTCGGCGCGGCGGCGGCTCAGAGCTTCGTTATACATTTTGCTGCCGGTCTTATCGGTGTAGCCCTCGACGGAGATGAAGAAGCGCTTGTCGGTCTTCACTTGAGTGGCCAGGGTGTCGAGATTCGCCTTAGCCTCGTCCGTCAGGTTGTAGCGGTCGAACTTGAACGGCACCGTGGTGCTGGTCTGCATCTTGTAGTCGTCGAGATTCGCCACGACCGTGCGCAGGCTCTCCACACCCTGATTGGCCTTGTCGGCCTTGGCGTCCGCGGCGCCCGCGTGCTGATCGGCCTGGTTGGCCTTATTCATGGCGTCACCGGCGTGCTGATCAGCCGTCGAAGCACGCTCCTGCGCGGCGCTGATGCCGCTCTGCGCCTTCTCGTCGACCTGCTTCAGATCGTTACGAGTTTCCTGAATTTGCTGACCGTTCTGGGTCGTTTGCTGACCGACTTGGTCCACTTTCGCCTGAATGGGAGCGGTTGACCGCTGGACATACTTCTTCGTCGCACAGCCACCGGCGAGCAAGGCGCCCGTTACGATACATGTCGTCGCAAGGAAAGCTTTCATAGTCAAAACCTCGGCTGACTTCTCTGCAATTCTACAACCTTTCAGATGTAAGTTGCACGTTTAAAAAGCCGAGGGCTTGCGTATCAGTGCGACGGCAGCGGCGGAATGGCGCCCCGGGGAGGTTGGGATCGCTTCCGTAATGTAAGCTTTACGCTAGGGTGAGTTTTCTTCCGGTAACCTGGGAGGTCCCAGGCTAGGGTTTCGTAGATTTCGAGGTCGGGGTCGAAATCGAGTGGCCAGAAATTACGCGTGTCCATAAAAAAGGCCCGTTTCTACCTGTCTGTTGTGCATCTTTATTGTAGCACATCCGGCAATATTCAAGTTACTTATAACTTCTTGCTCTACAATGGGTTAAATCCGATCAGGGAGCCTTTCCCGAGGTCCCTGCGCGGCGCGGCTACAATGGACCCATGTACAGGTTCGCGGTTTTTGTTTTGGCCCTTGCGCCGTTGGCCCGGTGCGAAGTGCGGCCTCTGACCCTGCGCCAGGTCATTCTGTTGGCGCTGAGCCAGAATCCCGATCTCACCCTGCTGCGTCTGGACGCGGAGAAGGCCCGCCAGGCAGTGCGCGTTACCAAGGATCCCTTCACGCCCAAACTGACGGTGGGTAGTGGATTGGCCTATAGCGACGGCTTCCCCATGAGCATCGAGGGTTCGGCGCCCAGCGTATTCCAGGCGCGCGCCAGCCAGTTCATCTTCAATCGACAGCAGACTCTGGCGGTGGCGCAGGCCAAGGAGGATGCGCGCACCGCGCAGTTCGCCGCCAACAGCAAGCGCGATGAGATGGTGTATCGCGTGGCCAGCTTGTATCTGGATGCGGAGCGCGCCGCGCGTGTGGGCGAATTGGCGCGCAAGGACGTGGAGAGTCGGCAGAAAGTGTTGGAAACCGTGCAGGCGTTGGTACAAGAGGGGCGCGCTCTGCCGCTCGAGGAGAAGACCGCCGCGCTGCATGCAGCACAGGCGAGCGAGATTGCCGCGGACCTGCAGGACGATCAGGCCACCACTGAAACCGCGTTGGCGATCGCTTTAGGATTCCCCGCCGAGGACCGCGTCCGCCCGGTCACCGAGGAGCGGCCGGTCCCACCGCTGCCGGCCCAGGACCAAGCCCTGCAGGAAGCGCTCGAAACGAATCAGAACCTGCGCCGCATCGAATCGGCGATCGCCTCCAAGCACCTGGAGGTGCGCAGCGCCAAAGCCGCCCGCTGGCCTCGCGCCGACTTGGTGGCGCAGTACGGCATGCTGGCCCGCTTCAACAACTACGATCAGTTCTTCAAGGCCTTCCAGCGCAACAACGGCGAAATCGGACTGTCGTTTCAGTTACCGCTGCTATCGGGTTCGGGAGTGAAGGGGCAAATGGCCCAATCGGAAATCGACATCGAGCACCTGCAGGTGGAGTTGAAGGATGCGCGCAACCACCTGGAGTCCGATCTGCAGGGCGCTTATCGCATGTCGGAACGTGCCACCCGCACTGCCGAAGTCGCCCGCCTCGACCTGGAAGTAGCGCGCGAGCAGCTTTCGGTAGACCTGGCGCGGCTGCAGGAAGGGCGCCTCTCGCTGCATCAGATCGAGGAAGCGCGCATCGCCGAGAACGAGAAATGGATCGCCTTCGACGATGCGCAGTACGCTTTGCAAAAAGCCCGCTGGGATGTATTGCGGCTCACCGGCGCCTTGGCGGACGTGCTGGGGCGGTAAGGCGCCCCTGAGGGGCAGGCGCTTTCGCCAGGCCGTTTCGCCTGCCACTGAAAGCTACGAAGCCAGCGGCGGCGTGGGGATCGCCGGAATCAGCAGCACCTGGTGAAGCAGAGTCTGCGCGGTGACCTCGCCGCCGAAGCCTTGCAATACGTCGTTCAGGTAGCGGCCGGGATCGTTGCGGTCCGACGCCGGCGCCCATTCGAAGATGGCCTGCTGCAGGGTCAGGCCGCGCGCGGCATCGAGTTGAAGCTGGCGTTCCAGATCGGCCCAACCGTCGGCATCATTGTCGATAGTACCGATGTCGTTGGCATGCGCCGGTCCGCCGGGATGCTGGGAATGCGGGCTGTGGCGCAAATCACCGGGATTGTGACGGATGGCAGGGATAGTGCCGGCCCGGAAGAATCCCTCTTCGCGGGCGATGAGCTGAGCAAGCCTGGTCATGACTAGTCCGGTGGTCCTCCGGGGGTAATAGTGTACCGGCTGGTATTGCTGTTACAAAATAAATTTCAAGATTTTCGCCTCGCTGCCGAAACCAGAGGTATACATGAAAGGAGAGGACAACCGCTTGAATCGGGAATGCCCTGCGGAAATTGGCGAACTGGCGGAAGGTTATCATCTCGGGCACCTGTCGCCCGAGGAGTCCGCGGCACTCGAGGGACACTACATCGGTTGCGCCCGATGTGCAGCCGAAATGGAACGCGCCGAAGCGTACATCAGCGCCATTCGCGCGGCTGCCCGGGAAATTCTGGCCAAGCACGGCCAGGCATCGGCAGCCGGATAGGATCCGGCCCGTCCGAACGGCCTACTTTTTAGCGCTCGATCCCACCAAATAGACCGCTACTTCCGCCATCAAGTTGGGCAACAAGGTCACTTTGCGTTGCCCGGCGAGAAAGTACCGCCGCTCCACCGCCATTTCTTCCAACGACACCAGCTCTTCGAAATCCTGTACGGTCAGCCAGTGGATATTAGGGGATTCGTACCAGGCATACGGAAAAAGCGCCGTGCGGGGAGCGCGTCCGCTGGTGAGCGTCGACAAGCGCACGCGCCAGTGGCCGAAATTGGGGAAGGCGACGATGGCGCGCCGGCCCACCCGCAGCATCTCCCGCAGCACCTTGCGGGGATAGACCGTCTCCTGCAACGTCTGGCTGAGGATCACGTAATCGAAGGCCTGGTCGGGATAGTCGGCCAAGCCGCCATCGATATCGCCCTGATACACCGAGACGCCGCGGGCGATGGCGCGCTGCACGCGGGCGCTGGACTTTTCAACCCCGCGCGCCTTCACGCCCTTGTTTGCGGAAAGCCACTCGAGCAATTCGCCTTCGCCGCAACCCAAGTCGAGCACCAGGGATCCCGGCGCCACGATGTCGCCGATGATGGCGTAATCGCGCCGTCCCAGGACCCCGTGTACGAAGGCCGGCGCTTTTGCCGCGGGATTGAGGGCCTGCGCACTCATTGGGCCTTCTCGAAGGTGCTGGCCAGAAATCCGCGCACCAGTTCCGACTGCTCCGCCACGTCCACCAGAAACGAATCGTGGCCGTAGTTCGACTCCAACTCGACGTAAGCCACATCGCAGTTGCGCGACCGCAATGCGCGCACCGTCTCCTGCGACTGGTAGCTGGGATAGAGCCAGTCCGAGCTGAAGCTGATCACCAGGAAGCGGCACTCGGCGGGCCCTAGCGCGGCGGCGAGCGACTGGTGGCGATAGCTCAGGTCGAAGTAATCCATGGCCTTGGTGATGTAGAGGTAGGAATTGGCGTCGAAGCGGTTGACGAACTGGCTGCCGCGGTAACGCAGGTAGCTTTCGACTTCGAAATCCACGTCGAAGTCGAAGCCAAAATCCTCTTTGTCGCGCAGGCGGCGGCCGAACTTCTCGCGCATCGAATCGTCGCTCATGTAAGTGATGTGGCCGACCATACGAGCGACCGCCAATCCGCGGGCGGGGGGCGGACCGCCGTAGTAATTGCCGCCTTTCCAATCGGGGTCGGCCATGATCGCCTGGCGTCCCACTTCGTTGAAGGCGATTTGCTGGGCGGAGTGGCGCGTGGTGGCGGCGATAGGGATTGCGGAAACTACCCGATCGGGATAGGAGACCGCCCATTCGAGCGCCTGCATACCACCCATCGAGCCGCCCGCCACGGAAAGCAGCCGCGGAATTCCGAACCAATCCACCAGGGACTTCTGCAACCGCACCATGTCGCCGACGGTGATCACCGGGAACGACATGGCATAGGGACAGCCGGTGGCCGGGTTGACGGAGGAAGGTCCGGTGGTGCCGCGGCAACCGCCCAGCACATTGCTGCAGATGACGAAGTACTTGTTGGTGTCGAAGGCCTTGCCCGGGCCGATCATGTTGTCCCACCAGCCGGGCTTACCGGTTTCGTGGCTGATGCCGGCCGCGTGGGCATCCCCGGAAAAGGCGTGCAACACCAGGATGGCATTGGTCTTAGCCGCGTTGAGCTGGCCGTACGTTTCGTAGGCTACTTCCACCGGACCGAGCGCGGCGCCGCCATCGAGAGTCAGGGAATCGAACTGGACGGTACTGCACTCGGCAATCATTGGGGACGAGATTCATCATAACAAGCGGTGCTGGAGGGACCCATTTCGAGGCAGCACTGTTGAAGATTGCAACAAAATACGGCGATGATGGGCGGCCCTGCACGGTCGAAAAATTTTTAAAACTTTTTTGAAGAAGATACTGGACAAGAAGATCTGAAATTGCTACTATCAAATCAACACAGACAGCATCCCAAGGCGGTGAGTCCCCTCCCACCGCCGACCCTCTGAGTGCAAAGGCCCCGAGATACCCAGCTCGGGGCCTTAACCTTTTTACGGCCCCTTTTTCCCGCTTCCCCATCCGACGCATCGAGACTAAAGTGGTAGGGAGGCTCTATGCAATCGATTCCTCGCCGCACCGTACTCGGCTGGGCGGCTTCCGCCGCTTTGGGCGCGCCCCTGCTCCGTGGCGCGGCCCGCAGCTTCACCATCGGGGTCACCGACTGGAACCTCAAACTGGGCGCCAACCCCGATGCAGTCGCGATGGCCGCGCGGATCGGCTTCGAGGGTGTACAGGTTTCCTTCGGCCGCCGAATCGCCAATGACAAATTGCCGCTGGACGACCCCGGGCTGATCGACCGGTACCTGAGCCTTTCGCGCGAGCATCGCATTCCGATTAATGGCACGTGCGTCGACAAGCTGCATGACAACGGGTTGAAGAGCGATCCGCTGGCCATCCGCTGGGTACACGACTCCATCCGGCTGACCGCGGCATTCAAGACCAAGGTGCTGCTCCTGCCGTTCTTTGGCAAGTGGGCCATCCTGAGCCGCGAGGAAGGCAACGCGGTGGCCGATGCGCTGAAGGGTTTGGCGCCGGAGGCCGAAAAGGCGGGCGTCCTGCTAGGCCTGGAAGACACCATCTCGGCCGAAGACAACGTCCGCATCATGGACCGCGTGGGATCGAAAAACGTGTTGGTGTACTACGACATCGGCAACTCCATGCACGCCGGCTTCGACCCGGTGAAGGAAATCCGCTGGCTGGGCAAGGACCGCATCTGCCAGTTCCACCTGAAGGACAATCCGTACTACCTGGGCGAAGGCAGCATACCGATGCCGCGGGTGATGGAGGCGATTCGCGACATTGGCTACACCGGCGCCGCGAACCTGGAGACGGATACCCATCCGGACGCCACCGTCGAGGACGACATGCGCAAGAACCTCGGTTACCTGAAACAACTGACGGCCTGACGTGCGCACCATCATCGAACCATTCCGCATCAAGAGCGTGGAGCCGCTGCGCCACACCACACCCGCAGAGCGCGAGCGCTTCCTGGAACAGGCCGGCTACAACTTGTTTCAGATCGAAGCGCGCAACATCCTGATCGACCTGCTGACCGATTCGGGCACCAGCGCGATGTCCACCGAGCAGTGGGCCGCGGTGATGCGCGGCGACGAATCGTACGCCGGCAGCGAGAGCTTCTTCCGATTGAAGAAAGTGGTGGACGAGCTGACCGGCTTCCGGCACATGATCCCGTGCCACCAGGGACGCGCGGCCGAGCGAATTCTGTTTCACGTCGTGGCGAAGCCCGGCGATGTCGTGCCTTCGAATACGCATTTCGATACCACGCGCGCGAATATCGAGTTCACCGGCGCGCGGGCGGTGGATCTGCCGATTCCCGAGGCTGCCGACACGCAGCTTCGCCTGGACTTCAAAGGCAACATGGACGTGGGCGCGCTGGAGGATCTGATCACGGCCCAGGGCGCCGCGCGGATCCCCCTGGTGATGCTCACGGTAACCAACAACTCGGGCGGCGGGCAGCCCGTCTCGATGGCCAACATCGAGGCGGTGAAGAGCGTGTGCGCGCGGCACGGCATTCCGTTTTACCTGGATGCCTGCCGCTTCGCCGAGAACGCCTGGTTCATCCACGAGCGCGAGCCGGGTTACGCCGACTGGACGCCGAAACGCATCGCGCAGAAGATGTTTTCGCTCGCCGACGGCTGCACCTTCTCGGCGAAAAAGGATGCGTTCGCCAATATCGGCGGCCTGCTGTGCTCGAATGACGATCGGGTCGCACAGCAGGAGACCAACCTGCTGATCCTCACCGAGGGCTTTCCGACTTACGGCGGACTGGCGGGTCGCGACCTGGACGCCATCGCAGTAGGCCTGGAAGAGGTGCTCGATCCCGACTATCTGCGCTACCGCATCATCTCGACCGGCTACCTGGGCAACCACATCGCGGGGCAGGGCGTGCCGATCGTGGAGCCACCGGGCGGGCACGCGATCTACATCGATGCGGCCCGCATGCTGCCGCACATTCCGCCGCACCAGTTTCCGGGGCAGGCGCTGGCGGTGGAGCTATACCGGCATGCGGGCATTCGCTCGGTGGAGATCGGCTCGGTGATGTTCGGCGCGGCCGCGCGCCACGAATTGCTGCGCCTGGCTATCCCGCGCCGCGTGTATACGCAGAGCCACATCGATTACGTGGTTGAGGCGATTCTGGAAGTGAACGCGCGCAAAGAGCAGATCCGCGGGCTGGAGATTGTGGAGGAGCCACCGTTCCTGCGGCATTTCAGCGCGCGGTTTCGGCCGATCTGAAGGATTACTGCACGGCGGTGGTGATCTTGGACTCTACCCGGAATTTCTTGTAGTCGTTCCAGGTGACCTCGGTATCTTCCGAGAGTTTCTTCAGCATCCCGATTTTGCCGCTGCCGCTAACGTACAGGCGCTTGGGCAGCCACACTTCGTCGTTGACGCGGGTCTGGTTCAGCACCAGTTTGGCGCCGGGATTCAAGCGCGCCAGGAACCAGCCGAACGAGATGGTCTGAGTGGTGACCGCTTCCACCCGCACCCACTGGTAGTTTTCCTTGTCGATCCACATCTTGCCGTGGACTTTCAGCAGCGCAGCGCCCTCGCGGCTCTTCGGGTGGTAGCCGGCCTTGGGTGTGCCGGAGATCACCCAAACGTCTTTGCCATCGATCTGTTCGGTGCCGTCCAGGTGCAAGTCGAAAGCGTCGGGCAATTCCAGCAGGAAGGCCCGCTCGTGGCGGCGCGACTTTTGAAAATCGTCCGCGTGGCGCTGTCGCTGTGCGGGAGTCTCGCTTTCGAGCCTGGCGGTCTCCTTGTCCAGTTTCTGTTCCTGTTTCTGCTTCTCGCCGGCCGTAAGCGGCTTGCCGTCGCGCTCGAGTTTGCGCTGGAAGGGCTGGCCATCCAGGATGAAAGTTTCCCAGGCCTCGGTGCGCTCGGAACTGACCTTTCCGCGCGGATCGAAGTGGCGCTCGTGGAGGTGGGCTACCCAAGTGTAGTCGGACATCCGCAGCCAATTCACCTGGTCCAACTCGACGGAGCGGCGCACGATTTCGCGCGCATCCTGTGCGAAAAGGGGCCCGGCCAGGCAGGCCATCGACAGCAACACCAGCCGCATACTATGATCTACGGACGCCAAGCACGTGCCGTTCCAACGCCTCATGGGGGCCTCGGCGGAACGTCAGCGCCTGGCGGGCGTGATGTCCGTCACAGGTAGGTCCCAATGCGCCAGCAGGATCTCGAAACGCCGCTGCTCTTCGCGCTGATAAGTTGCCTGGTCGGGCCAGAGTTGCTTGATGATGCGCTCCTGGTCGGGATTAGCGGTGGTGGCGAGCGTGGAGTTCTTGAAGTGTATCGTGACGCGATAATCCCAGCGCGACTCCTCGGTCATGTGGTTGGCCGGTGTTTCGATCTTCACGCCGGTCATGCGGCCGCTTTCCACCATCTTGAGGAGCAGCGGATAGTGGTTCTTTAGGAAGAGCTGCAGGAACTCCTGCTGGTGGCCCCACTGGACTTTGTAATAGTATTCGAGGGTGTAAGGCTGGTCGGCGGCGCCCTGCGGCGGGGCGCCCTGCGCGCCGAGCGGCTGGGCCAGGGCGCACAGCAGTAACGGGACGAGTAAGTGTCTCATAAGTTCTCCTGTAAGTTCGGTCAGTGCTGCAGCTCACCGCGAGGCTTGCCCTGGCTGATTTCGGCAAAGGCATCCTTCACCTGGTTCTTAAGCGAATCGGCACTCACCCACGGTTCGACGGCTTTAGAAAGGTGGATGGACGCTTGTAGCTCGTCAGCGGACTTATGCTGATCGACTCCGTCCTTCACCGCCTTGTATAACTCGGTCATAAATTGCGCCTGGCCGGTAATTAACTCGCGGCCTCCCATCACACCGTGGCCGGGCAGCACATACTTGACCTTCAGCTTTTCGGCAGCCTGGAGCACCGACGGCCAGTTGCCGATGTTGGCGTCGGCGGTGGAGTTGTACGGGCCGTTCACCACTGCGTCGCCGGAGCAGAGCACCTGCTCCTTGGGCAGGTAGACGAAACCGTCGCCGCGCGTGTGCGCCCAGCCGTAGTGGTGGAACTCGACTTTGCGCGTTCCATCGGAAAGCACGTACATCGGCTCGTTGATGTCCTGCTTGGGCGGCTCGGGACCTTCGCGGTGCAACTCCGCCACGTCAGGACGGCTTTTGGCGGTGGATTGCCAGCGCGCCGGTTCGAAGCGCTTCAACTCCTCGCCCACCTCTTTAAAGGCCAGGGTGGTGGCGCCGGCCGCCGTCCACACCGGATTGCCATACAGGTGGTCGCCGTGGTGGTGCGTGTCGAAGACATACTTCACCGGCTTCGACGAGATGCGCCGCGCATCCTGCATGGCGGCTTTGGCGCCGCTGGGGAAGTTGGCGTCCACCACGATGAGATAGTCCTTCATCTCGATGATGATGTTGTTACAGTGGCCCAGGTCCAGATCGCCTTCGCGAAACCACACGCCCGGAACTACGATGCGCACGGTCTCGGGATTGGCGTCCGACCGCGAAACAAATAAGGCGAGACCCCCCAGAACGGTGAAGCCCAGCGCCAGCAGAGCGCGCAGCCGGTTCATGATCAAAATCCCCCTGTGGGTCTACTTTACACGCAAACCGGGTCGCGGGCGAGGCTTTTCGCCAATCGCGGATTGGTAAAATTGGAAGTTCATCGGAGGGAATGCATGGCTGTAGCAGCGCGTCGTAAGACGCATGTAGTGGACGTGGGCGGTGTGAAGGTCGGGGGGAATCAGCCGATCGTCGTTCAATCGATGACCAACACCGATACAGTGGATGTGCCGGGCACGGTGAATCAGGTGATGGCGCTGGCGCGTGCCGGTTCGGAGTTGGTGCGCGTGACGGTGAACACTGAGCAGGCCGCCGCGGCATTGCCGAAGATCGTCGATACCCTGGATAAGTTCGGCGTACGCGTGCCCATCATCGGCGACTTCCACTACAATGGCCACATCCTGCTGAAGAAGTATCCCCAATGCGCCAAGGCGCTGGCCAAGTACCGCATCAATCCTGGGAATGCCAACATCGGCCGCAAGACCGACGACAATTTCCGGACGATGATCGAAGTGGCGGTGGAGAATCAGAAGCCCGTGCGCATCGGCGTGAATTGGGGATCGCTCGATTCGGCGCTGCTGACCCGCATGATGGACGAAAATGCGCAGCTTGCCGAACCCAAGGACGCGCGCGAAGTGACGCTGGATGCGATGGTGGCGAGCGCGGTGGAATCGGCTTACGCGGCCGAACGCTACGGGCTGCGGTCGGACCAGATCATTCTGAGCGCCAAGGTCAGCGGCGTGCAGGACCTCATCGATGTTTACCGCGCGCTGTCTAAGGCTTGCGATTACGCGCTGCATCTCGGCCTGACCGAGGCGGGCATGGGCAGCAAGGGAATCGTGGCCACCACCGCGGCCCTGGCTCCGCTGCTGCAGGAAGGCATCGGCGACACCATCCGCGCGTCGCTCACGCCGCTGCCCAACGGAGACCGCACCGAGGAAGTCATCGTTTCGCAGCAGATCCTGCAATCGCTGGGCATCCGCAGTTTCACCCCGCAGGTGACCGCGTGTCCGGGATGCGGACGCACCACCAGCACGTTTTTCCAGGAGATGGCCGACCAGATTCAGACTTACCTGCGCGAACAGATGCCCTTGTGGAAGGCCGGCTATCCGGGCGTCGAAACGATGAAGGTGGCGGTGATGGGCTGCGTGGTGAACGGACCGGGCGAATCGAAGCATTCCAACATCGGCATTTCGCTGCCTGGGACCTTCGAAGAGCCCAAGGCGCCGGTGTATGTGGATGGCCGGCTGCTGACCACGCTGAAGGGCGATCACATCGTGGCCGAATTCATCGGCATCATGAATGAGTACGTGGCGTCGCATTATTCCGCGTGAACGTGCTGGTATAATCGGTTTGCCTCGTCGCACCTTTGCGAAACACTTGCCGATGTCCAGACGCTTCACACTCGCGGAGGCGCAACGCCTCATTCCCCGCGTGGAACGCCTGATGCAGGACGCGGTGGCGCGCAAGAGCGAATATCAAGAAGCCGAGCAGGCGGTCCAGGCACTCGCGCAGCGTGTAACGATGATGGGCGGCGTGGCGATTGACCGCGAACAGGCGCGGCAATCGAAGATGCGGCGCGACGGCGCCGCACGCAAGCTGCGCGAGATCATCGAAGAGGTGCAGGAGATCGGCTGCGTAGTGAAAGATCTGGACATCGGGCTGGTCGATTTTCCGACGCGCTTCCGCGGCGTGGATGTGTATCTCTGCTGGCGTCTGGGCGAAACGGCTATCGAATACTGGCACGGCATGGAGGAGGGCTTCCGCGGGCGCAAAGCGATCGACGAGGACTTCCGCGCAAACCATGAAGGCGAACCGCAACAATAACCAGGAAATTGAAATCAAGCTGCCGCTGCGCGATGCCGAAGAGGGGCGGGCGCGTCTGCAGCGAGCCGGCTTCCGCATCGCCAGGCGCCGCATCTTCGAGGACAACCTCGTCTTCGATACGCCCGGATTGAAGCTGCGCAAGGCGCAGTCGCTGGTGCGCGTGCGGCAAGCGGGCAAGCACGTGACGATGACGTACAAGGGTCCACCACGGGCGGGCAAACACAAGCAGCGGGAGGAACTGGAAGCGGAGGTGTCAAGCGCCGAGGCCATGACCGCGATTCTGGAACGCCTGGATCTGCGGCC
>Ga0335085_10007847_pt1 | contig 16401 bp, 11 predicted proteins | sample Lox_Sample_45_FD_206712 | JGI IMG/M metagenome (GOLD analysis project Ga0335085, IMG submission 206712) | Soil microbial communities from Loxahatchee National Wildlife Refuge, Florida, United States - Lox_Sample_4.5 | ecosystem: Environmental > Terrestrial > Soil > Wetlands | place: USA...
ATGGAAATTCATGAAGCCGTGACTGAAATGATCGATCCCGATGTAGTACACGGCCATGAAATCCCACTCGCTGTTTTCCATGACCCACGTTGCCGCGGCGTGCGTGGTGAAGCACTCGGCCAGGATCGACGCCAGCATCGGAAGACGGTTCGGTCTTTTGCGATCGACGTTTTCGAGGCGCGGAACAAACAGGCGGAAAGTCTGTTCATCGATCTCCTGCGGCCGAATGCGCAGTTCTTCCAGCGTTTCGGCAAGCGATCCGGGCGACACGGTTCCAGGCAATATCGGCCAGGGAGTGGATTCCAGAGAAGGGCAGCCGCGCGCGAAGGCATCGGAGACGCACGTTCCCCGGATCGGTTCGGCCGGATGACCGCCAAACCAACCAACTACGTTTGTGCGAATTCCATTCTGGGAGAGGATATTCCACAGCGCTTTGACTCGCCGGGAGGTGCTGGTGACGGGCCGGACACGGCCGGTGACCGGATCGACCTCGGTGAATCCCAGAATCCCATGTTCGTCTGCCCGCTTGCCCGTGGCGATGGAGTTCCAGAGCATTGGCGATAGTACGGGGTCGAGCGTGGCCATGTCGGCAATCACGCCGCGCTCGACTAATCTATTGAAAACAGGCATCTCACCCCTTTCCAACAGGGGGTTGAGAACCTTCCAGTCAGCGGCGTCCCAACCCACGATCAACAGCTTGGTACTAGCCATCTTCTCCGTCGTTGTCCTCGGGTAAATCTGGGATCGTCCTTAGGAAATCAGTATAATGGGTCCGAACGGTATTGACACGTACTCTGCTCACGCACCAATAAGAGGCAGAAACTGTGCTGGAGGATACAATTGCGAGTGGCTCTGTCTTTCGCGGCGGCGTGCCTGCCGATTATGGTTACCACATCCTGGGCGGCTTCCGTCACGATGTGGCACAACGATCCGGGGCGCACCGGCGCGAATCCTTCGGAAACTATCCTCAACACCTCGAATGTGAGACCTGGCGCCTTTGGGAAGCTGTACTCACTTCCGGTGGACGGCCAGATCTATGCCCAACCTTTATATGTACCGGGCCTGAGCATCGCCGGGGGTACCCACAATGTGCTCTACGTCTGCACTATGAACAATTCCGTCTACGCTTTCGATGCGGATTCGTCCGCGCCGGAAATCCTTTGGCACGTTAACTTTGGCGCCCCGGTTCCATCGCATCAGGATATTGTGCCCCAGATCGGAATCCTTTCCACTCCGGTGATTGACGTCAGCCTGAACGCTATTTTTCTGGTATCGGAAACATATTTCAACAACGACGTCTTTTCGCTGCACTCCCTGGATATCCGGACCGGTAGAGAGAGGGTGGGCAGTCCGGTTGTGATTTCCGGATCGGTGCCCGGTCTCGGAAACGGATCGAGCAATGGCACGGTTACGTTCAATCCCAATCAGAACCTGCAAAGGCCGGGACTGCTCGAGCTGAACGGCAACATCTATGTCGCCTTCGGCAGCCATGCCGACACCAGCCCTTACAACGGCTGGATCTTTGCCTATAACGATCTCACCTTCCGCCGGCTGCTCATCAAATGCATCAGCCCCAACGGATATGGCGGCGCAGTCTGGGAGGGCGGCGCGGGTCTGGCCGCCGACTCGAGCGGCAACATTTACTTCAGCACCGGCAACGGAGATTTCAACCCTGCGCTTCAGGACTACGGCGACAGCGTGATGAAACTCAATGCCGCCACCGGTCTCACCCTGACGAGTTCATTCACTCCGGAATTGCAGGCGCAATTCGAAGAGACCGACGCCGATCTCGGCGCTTCCGGCGTGATCGTGCTGCCCGGATCGCCGCTGCTCACCGCGCCCATGGTTTTGACGGCGTCAAAGGACGGTCACGTTTATCTGCTCAATTCGGCCAATCTGGGCGGCTACAATCCGGTCGATCAGGTCGTGCAGGAGCTGCAATTCAACTTCGGCCACTTCGGCGGAAAAGTTTATTACAACAGCGTGCTTTACAGCTGGGGCAATGGCGACGTGCTGCGCATTCTGAGCTTCAATGGCAGCTCGTTCACTCAGTCCGCCGCGGGCTCATTCGCGCCGGTTTCGAATTACAAGAACACGCCGGCCATGTCGCTGTCGGCCAACGGCCTGACCCCCAACACGGCGATTCTCTGGGCGGCACACTCGCAGGGCGCCACGGACGGAGGCAATTATCCTGGCATGCTGCATGCATACGACGCAGTAACCGGCACGGAGCTTTGGAATTCTGACATCGTCCCCGGCGACTCTCCCGGCGCATGGTCGAAGTGGACTCCGCCGACGGTCGTAAATGGAAAGGTTTTTCTGGCGACGTTCGACAGCGGCGTCGCAGTCTACGGATTGAGATAGACGCCCGCACCAACAAGGGCGCAAGTACCGATTGGAGGAATGCATCATGAAAAAGCAAGGCGGCAGCCTTGAACAGCGGCTGGCGACTTACGGTTCCATGTCGCTCGCACTGGCCGCAGTGGCAATGCCGGCGGCGGGCGCACAAGGCAGCATATTTAATACTGATCTCACGGCCACAAGCGGCGCGCCGGTCTACTTCGATCCGGCGACAGGCTATGCCGGACTCACGCCTGCGGAAAGCGACTTTGAACTGTTCGTGCTGCAGTCCAACAGCGCCTTCCGGGCTTCCATCCTCAACTCTCCGGCGAGTTCGCACAATCCCAATGGCAACATGTTCGCGGTCTCCTCGTCGGCGGCGAGATTGTCGCCTGGAACGACCGTCGGACCTCTGTTGACCTTCGGCAGCGCGCTCGGAACCCTGGCTTCCAACAGCGGCTTCGGACACTGGAACGCAGTCCCCATCACGGACGACCTCGGCTTGTCCCAAACCTGCGGTGCGCCGTCCGGTGTCTGTTACGGATGGGCGAACATCACCGTGAATGCGGATCACTCGATAACGCTGAACGCGTTCGGGTATGACAGCTCAGGAGACGCCCTTGCGGCCGGCGAGCCCACACCCGAACCGGCTTCCATCATTTTGCTGGCGATGGGCGCGGCCGGGATTGCCGCCTGGCGCCGGAAGAAAACAGCGCTCCGATAGCCACGGCGGTCAGCAGCAGCAGCGTCGGGTCGATCGGATGCCTGTAGCGCGGCAGCGCCAGCGTCATGTAATACGCAAAGGGAAACACGACGGGGCCCGCGGCTAGCGGCAGCGCATAGATGCTGCGCCGCCGGATCAGCACCGCGATTCCGGCCACTGCGCCGATTGCTGCGCAGATATTGAACATCAGCACGTACCGGAACCACGCCGAATTGTTGCGCACAAAATCCTCAATCGGATGCGACGCGCCGCCTGACCACAGCATCACGAAACGTCCTGCTATCAGCTCGGTCTCATGGCCTGGATGAGTGACGATATAGCGCAGCGCATCCCGGCTCTTCGCCGCCATGTAGGGGATTTCGCCCATGTCGATATACTGCCGGCGTTCGGCAGCGTCATTGATCGGATGGTTTTCGCCCAGCCAGATCGTTTTCGCTTTCGGGTTATTTCCGACCCATAACTGCAGGCCCAGCGTGGATCGCAACGGAACGATGCTGTGGAAGACCAGATAATTGCGCACCATCCACGGGATGCAGCAGAAGACGATAACGGCACAGGCAACAGCCGTGTGGCGCAGTGCGTCAGGAGTCTTCTTTTCATTCCGCCAGGCCGCCCAGCCCAGCAGGAACGGGAGCAGCGATAATACTGCCGCATTCGTCATCAGCATCACGCCCCAGAGAAGGCCGTAAGCGGCCCAGTCGCGCGCACGGGCGGAATCTGCCATGCGCAGCGTTGCCCAAAGCGCGGTGGTTACGAGAAGCGCCGAAAGCGACGTGTCCCAGAGACTCTGATAGCTCAGCAAAATCGCATTGGGAAAGACAGCCCACAGCCATGCCGCGCCCGCCGCCACCCCCGTGCCTGCAACGCGCCTGCCGGTGAAATACAGCGGCACGCACACGAGCGTGGAAAAGCCGATGTTCATCGATACCGCGGCCACCCACGATGCAAATGTGTAGATGCCGAAAATGCGCATGATGGCCGAAAGCAGCAGCGGATAAAGCGGCGTCATCCATGCAGTGGGCCCGGTGTCGATGCGCAGAGGCGAGCTGAAGCCGTGCCCGCTCGCGAGCGAATAGGCAATGTTGCCCGATTCGAACAGGAAGGGAATGGCGCCGAGCGCCCGATGCGGCGTGTGCGCCTGATAATTCCACGCCGAAACCGCGCGCAATACGAGCGCGATGGCGGCAATCAGCGGCAGTGAAACGGCAGCGGCGCGAAGGCGCGAAAGCACCTTTCCACTCTATTCGAGCGTCAGCTTTCCCGAGAACCGCCGATAGGTGAAAACCGCGTACGCGCCCGCCAGAATCATGCCCGGTATCCACCAGGAAAGACCGATGCCCAGCCCCTGCTCCGCCGCGGCGGCATTGGCAATCGTCAGGCTGAGCTTCGGATCGCCGCTGGCCGGCAGCAGCATTGGATAGACGCCGAAAGCTGCACTGGTTAGCATGCCGATCAGGTATGCACACGACGAAAGGAACGCGAGAAATTCCGTCTGCGGCTCTTTGCAGAGGAAAACGCCCAGCAGCCCGGCCACCGCGATCACCGGGAAAAGCCATCCCCACGGCGCTTCTGAAAACCGCGCATAGAGATGCGGCTGAAGACCGAAGCTGGCGGCGGTAATGCCCAGCGTGAGCGTTACAACCAGCCACCATGCAGCGCGCACCACGGCGGCAGCGCGCGCCGCCAGCGGCGCCGGACTCTTCAGCCGCACCCAGAGAGCACCGTGCATGGTTAACGCCGCGAAGGCGGCCAGACCCGTGAGAGTGGTGTACCAGTCGAGAATTCCGCCGCTCGACGCGGGGTTGAAATCAGACCACAGCGGCAGAAAGAATGCCCCCGATGCATCGAGCGGCACACCCCGCACGACGTTGCCCAGAGCCGCGCCGTAGAAGATCGCGAGCAGCAGGCTGGCGCCGGTGAATCCGGCGTCCCAGATCGGAGTCCACACCGGCGACACGACATGACTGCGGAATTCCACCGAGATGCCCCGCACGATCAGCAGCCACAGCACGATCATCAGCGGCAGATAGAATCCGCTGAAACTCGATGCGTAAAGCGCGGGGAAGGCGAAATACAGAGTGCCGCCGCCGGCCAGCAGCCAGACTTCGTTGCCGTCCCACACCGGACCGATCGATGCCAGCACCGCACGCTTTTCCGCATCCGAGCGGGCGATCAGAAGGTGCACGATGCCCGCGCCGAGATCGAAGCCGTCGAGCACAACATAGCCGGAGATCATGATCGCCACCAGCCAGAACCAGAGCGTTGCCATCAGGCGCCCGCCTCCTCCGGTCCGTGTTCAATCTCGCGCCAGACAAGGAACAGAAACAGAATGCCCAGCACCATGTAAAGCCCCATGAATCCGATCAGCGTGAAAATCCCGTTGCCCGAGGAAACGCGCGCCGACATCCCCGCGGCCGTGCGCATCACACCATAGATGATCCAGGGCTGACGGCCCAGTTCCGCCGTCAACCATCCGGCCGTTGTCGCGATGTATGGAAACGGCGTCATAAGAAGAAGCAGCCACAGCATGGGGCGGCTCGCATAGAGCTTTCCGCGCCACAGCAGAAATGCGGAAACAGCCATCACCGCCAGCAGAACGGTTCCCAGCCCGACCATGATGTGATACGCGAAATAGAGCAGCGGAATGTTGTCCGGCCAGTCGTCTTTCGGAAAGTCCCTGAGGCCTTTGACTTCCGCGGTCCAGCGCCGGTATGTCAGGAAGCTCAGAACATTGGGCACGATAATCGGGTTGTCGAGCTGCATTTTGTCTGTGTCGGGCTGTCCGATGAGAACGATCGGCGCGCCCTGCGCGGTTTGAAACAGACCTTCCATCGCCGCGAGCGTCGCCGGCTGATAGGCGGTGACCATGCGGCCCTGGCGATCGCCGGCCGGCATGATCAGCAGAACCATGGCGATTACGCCGGCGATGACTCCCACCCCCGCAAATGTGCGCGCGTATTCCGCATGCTTTCCCGCCAGCAGATAGAATGCGCCCAGAGCCGCCATGACAAAGCTCCCCGTTACGACTGCGCCGATCATGTTGTGCGCGTACTGCCACAACGCCCAGTGGTTCAGAAGCACATCCCGGAGGCTGGTAAGTTCGATCATCCCGTTCGCCGCCACGCGATAGCCGACCGGATGCTGCATCCACGCGTCCGTAACGATGATGAAGTAGCCGGACAGCCAGCTGCCGATCCAGAGCGCGAGCGACGAAAACCAGTGCAGGCGCGCGCTCATCCGTTTTTCACCGTACACGAGCAGGCCGAGGAACGTCGATTCGAGAAAGAACGAATACACGCCTTCAAGCGCCAGCGGCTGCCCGATCACTCCCCCCGCGAGCCTTGCAAACTGCGACCAGTTGGTGCCGAACTGAAATTCCATGGGGATTCCGGTCACCACCCCGATGACGAAATTGATAGCGAACACCTTGATCCAGAAGCGCGCGCAGTTGTTGTAATGCGCGCTGCCGGTGCGCAGCGCCATCGTCTTGAGGACAAAGATGAGCAGCGCCAGCCCCATCGTGAGCTGCGGAAAAATGTAATGAAACGTGACGGTGAATGCGAACTGCAGCCGGTCAATGGCCAGCGCTGAATTCATACCGGTCCAAAGGATCTCCTGCGAAGACAGTTATATCCAAGAGCCACTAATACCGCAAAAACGCCTCGGCTGTCAGCACGATCAGCACGATCCCGAAGATCACCGCCGCGCTTCCAACCAGACGGGAAGCCGGCGTGGCCCAGGCAGCCGGAGCTGCGGTGCGCATCTGCGCCAGTTCTCCGGTGGCCGCGGCGCGCGCATATTCTTCCGGATGCCTCTCGCGGAATTCTGCCTCCGTCTGAGTTCCGGTGAACACGGTCACGTCCATCGGAAAATTGTGCGGGCGCAGGTGTTCGTTGAAGAAGTGGATCACGAAGATCCATCCGCATGCCAGCAGCGCTTCTTCGCCGTGAATGAGCAGCGCGATATTCAGCATCGATCCGGGCACCAGCCGCGAAAAAAACGGCGCGAACCACATCGCGTATCCGGAGATGCCGATGATCGCCATGCCCCAGAAGACGCCCCAGTAGTCGAGTTTCTCCCAGTACGTATATCGATCGAACTTCGGCTTTGGTCCCATCCACACCAGCCAGCGAAGCTGCCCGATGAAATCCTTCAGGTCTTTCAGCCGGGGCACCATCGAGTTCGGTCCCCACAGCAGCCACCACTGCTTTTTCACCAGCGTCCGATAGCCGATGTCGACGACGTGCGCCATGAAGTCGAGGCTCATCACCACCGCGCAGAACTTGTGGATGAACAAAATGGACGCGAACCCGCCCACTGCGCGCGCCAGAGCCTGGCTCCATCCGGCGGCGTTGAAGCGCAGCGGCAGACCGGTCGCCGCAAGACCGAGGAAGGTGATCATCATCACCGCGTGCATCAGCCGCTGTGCCGGCGTGAAGCGGGTGTAATAGGTCGTCTCACTGCTCATGATTTCCGTCCTTCCGGTTCCGGCCGCTCGAAACGCGCGCGAATGAACCACAACAGCGTATGCAGCGCGAAGAATCCGAGCACGCTGCCCAGCAGCAGGTTCATGAATATCGCCGTCAGGTGCAGCATCGGATAGGCCTTGCCGTTGTGCGCGTCGGCGTGCGGGCTGTATTTCACGAAGCCCGCGTTGGCGCCCGCGTGGCACTTCCCGCACGTCTGAATCAGATTGGCCGGCGCAACCGTCGATTTCGCATCCGATGCCGGCAGAATGTCGTGCGCCTTGTGGCAGTCCCAGCAGTGCGCGGTTTCTTCGTAACCCAGCGCGGAAACGTGCGCATGGAAAGTGTCCCGATATGTTCCGTAGCGCTCTTTATGGCAATTTCCGCAGGTCGCGTTCGTTTTCATCTGGAACGACGCCTGCCGAATATCGCCGATCTGGTGCGCGGTGTGGCAGCTCGTGCACACCGGAGCGTCGGGCATGCCGGCCTGCAGAAGCTGGCCATGTATGCCGGCCATGTATTGTTTTTCGATTCCCTGGTGGCATGTTCCGCAGGTGTCCGGCACATTGGCGCGGTTGGTGCGGCTCTTCGCGTTCGATGGCGAAAGGATGTCGTGCGCGCCATGACAGCTCGAGCAGGTTGCCGCCACCAGCAGACCATCGCGCGTCAGCGCGAAGCCATGGATCGAATCCATGTACTGCGAATAAACGTCCGGCAGGTTGTGCTGCTGCGCGAATTTCTTGTCTCCGTGACAGGTCCCGCAGGTGCGCGGCAGATTGGACGGATAGACCGCCGATTTCGGATCCTTCACCGGCACGATGGCATGCGAGTCGCCGTGGCAGGAAACGCACGGCTGCTGCGACGCGTTGGCATGAACGCTCGAAGCCAGGGCCGTCTTCGCCGCCGCGTGGCAGCTTCCGCAGTCGACTTTGGCCACCTTTTCAGGATGCGGAAAACCCTTGATATCGGTATGGCAGCCCGTGCACCCCATCGAGGCGTGCACGCTGGCGTGGAATGCAGATTCCTTTTCCGCGCCGTGGCAGCTCTGGCACTGTGAATCCCCTGCGCCGAGCGCGTATGTCGCGGCCATCATCGACAAAGCCGCGGCTGTCAGCAGTCTCATCAGAAGTCTCCTATTGGGCCGGGACGATGCCGAGGTCCTTCAGAATCGCCGGATTCTTCTCATCCATTGCCTTGAGTTCGTGACAGGTGTCGCAGTCGTTCGGAATAGTTTTTCCCGCCGCGCTGGTATGGCTCCCGTCGTGACAGCGGAAGCAGCCCGGAGAATCCATGTGGCCGAGATTATTCACATAGGTTCCCCATGTGACCTTCATTTCCGGAAAAACGTTCCGCGCGTAAATCGCCTGCACCGCCGTGATCGCGTGCTCCACCTTGCCGCGGTCCCGCTCGTAAATCTGAGCGTATTTGGCGCTGTAGAAGCGGCGGAGCGCGTCGCCGATCTGCTGATCCGCGGCTGCGCCATCCGGGTAGTTCTTATTCAGCGCCGCCAGCGCCTGCTGTTTAACGAAAGGCAGAGCAGGACTGATATCGCCGGTGGCGAGCGCGTTATCGAGAGCGCGCGCCGGCAGCTGGAACGTGTGCGTCGGGCGATTGTGACAATCGACGCAGTCCATCGTCCGGTGCTCGCCTTTGGCCAGCTGCTCGGCGGTGGCTTTGGCGTCTTTCGAGTTGTAGATGGTGCGATTGCCTTTGGCATCGGTGTAGATTACCTGAGGCACAGTCTGGCGTTTGCCGTCGGTGGCGATGTACTCGATGCGCGTGTTTTCCGCCATGTGGACGCCGTGAATACCGACGGTACCGTTCCACGCGAGGCCACCAACCTTCATCAGCAGCACCGAGGTGGTGGCGGAATTCTGCTCATCCTCGGCATAACTGGTATGCACGACAACCTTGTCGCCGCTGAAACGCTGCGGCCAGTGGCACTGCTCGCACGTCTCGCGCGCGGGCCGCAGATTCTGCACCGGAGCGGGAATCGGCCGTGGATAGTTATTCAGCATCACCGCAAACACCTGCCCCGTCCCGGAAAGCTTGCTGCGCACGAACCACGATGCGCCCGCGCCGATATGGCATCCGGCGCAATCCACCCGCGCGTGCGGCGAATTCAGGTGGCTGGTGTACTCGGGCTTCATCACGCTGTGGCAGGTTGTGCCGCAGAAGGCCGTCGTGTCCATGTAGTTCACGGCGCTGTACGAAAGCTGGCTCGCGATCACCAGATTCGCGAACGTCAATACGGCAACCATGGTCGCCAGCCGGCGGAAGTCGCGATTCTGCCACGTCAGCGGCGGAAAACTGGATTCGCTGCGTCCGGCGGCGCGATCGCGCCTGCGGCGGTGCCAGATGCCGATCGGGATCAGAATGAGACCGAAAATGAAGATCGCCGGCAGCGCCAGAAAAACCAGTATCCCGATGTAGGGGTGCGCTGTTTCTCCTTTCAGAGAAAACGGCAGCAGAAAAAGCCAGAATACTGAGGCGCTGGTGACAATCGCCACCCCGATCAGGCTGATCCAGTCATTGGAAAGATAAACGAGAGGTCTGAGGCGCTCGCCCGAAAGAAAAGGAGGCCTTGCCTCCGGATTATCTGCCAACCTTGCCTCCGCGCGCGTTCAGATAACCAATCAGGCTCGACATTTCATCGCCCGTGAAGTGCGGCCAGGCAATGTGCTTTTCGCGCATCCGGTCGAACATGGCTGGACCGTGATGGGTCAGCACGGAGACCATGGCAGCGCCGGAGAAAGGCGCTCCGCCCGCCGTCAGGCGATTCAGATTCGGCGCGCCGCTTGACGGATCGTCATGGCACACAGTGCACTTCTTGTCGGCGAAAACCTTCTCGCCGCGGCCGGCTTCCCCGACACCTTCGACCGCGCGCGCGTACCAAATGTAATCCGCGATCTGCTTCATCTCACCCGTCGCGAATGTGGTGTTGTTGCGGTTCATGTCCAGACCATGGTTCCACATATCGGCGGCGATATCGGTCAGCGATTCGTCGCGCAGGCCGACGGAAAGGAACTGCGTGAATGACCCGTGGCACGAGCTGCATTTTTTGGTTTCAAACAGGGCTTTGCCCATCTCCTCGCCGGCCGGCTCGAATACAGGTTTGGGTGGCTGGCGCTGTTTGGCGGCGCGGCGTGTGTAAACCAGAAGGTCGGCCAGGTCCTGTCCGCTGAGCTGCGGCAGCCGGATTTTCCGCTGCGCCATTTCGGCGCGCATTGCGGTCGAGTGGTTCCACATGATCTCGACCATCTCGAGCGGATCGCCCGCCTGGGTCCACTCGGCGACTGGCTTGATGTTCTGTCCGGATGCCGGCGGCTCGTCGATGCCGTGGCACTGCGCGCATTGTTTCGATGTGAAAAGCGCTTTGCCGCGCGCGGCGTCGCCCGGCTCTTCGAAAAAGCGCATCGAGTAGAAGAAGGCGAACAGGTCGGCGGCCTGCTGCTCATCCATCGCCGGTGGCGGCACGCTGCGCAGCTTCGTTTCCACCCACATCTCGGGCGCATGATTCCACATCGTCGCGGCGAGAGCCGCCGGCGTGAATCCGCGATCGGCAACCTGACCGAGATCGGGTCCGATATTCTTCGGCCCCACTCCGTTGATCGCATGGCACTGCACACAGCCCTGTACCTCGAAAACAGCGGCGCCGCGCGTCGCATCGGCCGTGATCGTGGCCGCAGGAAGGCTCGCCGCAAAAATCAGGGTCAAAGGCAGGAAATTCTTCATCGTGTGATCCTCACGCCGGTTGTGACCATCTGCGCCCGGAATCCCTGAAATACGTAGAAGGCTTCATCGAATCCGTAATACCGCCATTCGGTGTTCCAGGCAAGACCTTTGTGCAGAGTGATCGACATGCGCGCCAGAGGCTGATAGAACGTGGTCGGATTACTGCCGTTCGAGAAATAGGCTGTGCCACCGACCGTCAGCCGGGTTTTGTATCCGAGCCAGCCCTTCATGTTTAAATTGAGCAGCGCTGTTGCGGTGTGGCTGTTGTCGCGATATTTCGACTGCTCGGGAACCAGATATTCCGGATCGAGAAAGAAGATGTTGGAATAGAGCGCCGAGCGCGTGTAGCTGCCTTCGAAGTCCCAGATTTTCCCGCCGCCCGGAACGTACTGCAGCGAAGCCGATTCTGTATGCGCCAGAAAACTGTAGTTGACGCCCGGCGTGGGGTTCTGATTGTTCAGCACCAGTCCGCTGGCGGAAATCGTGAGGTCCTTTGCAAGGCGATATCGCCCGCGGACCGAGGCTTTCTGGTAGTCGTAAAGGCTCGTGCGGAAGTATGTGCTGCCGCTCGTTCCTTCTTCCACATCGATGGTGAACCAGGCATTCTGCAGCGGATGCCATGCCAGCCCCGCCATTCCCACGGCGCGCCGGATTCTGCCGGTTTCAAATCCCGCGAGTCCCGCAACCGGCAGAACGACGTCGCTCGCATTCCCCCAGACATACTTGAACCCGCCATGGATCGTCAGTTTGTTCGTGACATCGATGAAAATCCTCATCCCCGCTTCATTCGAATTTGCGACGAGGCTCGACGACAGCAGCGAAGCAATCGACACCGGCGGGCTGATCACCGGGCATGCCTGCGGCGGCGTGCAGCCCGCCGGCTGCAGCGTATCCAGGCCCGCATTCGACCCGCTCGTATGCATCCGATCCGTGAACCAGCTCGGCAGAAGCCGCACCCGGCGAAACGGACGAATCTCCGCCCCCAGATTCGCCGACGTGTGCGGCGCTTTGGCCGCCGCGGTGATGAAATTTGCTTCGCCGGTATAGAACAGAATCTGGCTCAGCAGCACCTGATTGCCGCTGTCCAATCCGGCGAATCCGACATTCGACACCGGCTGGCTGTACAGAAATGTGCCGTAGATATCCGCCCACGAAAAAGGATTGGCGCTGAATGAACCGTCGGTATAAACGCTGTGCCCGCGGATCGCGTACGCCTCGCTGAGGCTGGTCAGGTCGAGCGTCTGCCCCAGAATCGGCGAAAAGAAATTTCCGTAATTAACGGGCCCCCCGCCGGCGTTGAGCTGTTCGTCATCTTTGAAAGTCGCGCCGCCCTGTTCCAGCCTGAAGTGCCAGCGCGGCAGCTCCATGCGCACGCCGGCGCGATAGTTTTCATCCGCATCGCGCGTCAGATTGCGAACCGGATATTCATCGGCGTTCGCCACAAACGTCGCGATGCCGTTGCCGTAATCCGAGGCGTGGTCGTATTCCACATACGGCATGAACGTGTGGTTGGGGAACAGATCGAGCCGGAAATCGCCGAGACGCTTGTGAATATCCATCGCCTGCTCGTCGAGAATCAGACCGCTGCCGAACAGAGGATCGGCAAACGCCGGCAGGTTGTTGTAATACGCGATGTTCCGGTAATCGCCGGTAAAGTTGTACAGCTTCGATTTGCTGATATCGAGGTGGTACGTCTCGTACGGCTCATCGCCGATATCGGTCAGCCGGACATTCATCCGGTCGAAGAAACGAATGCCCGGCGGCAGGCCGCTGTTGAGAATCGTGAAATCCGCGCCCAGCAGCTTCGGTCCCGAACCCAGATCCACGATCGACCGGTACGTCGGCAGGCTGCCGAATACTCCCGTCTGCCACCGGTATCCCAGATCGATGTACCCCGAAACCGCCGGCTCACCCGACGGCACGGGATTGGTCTCCGCCGTTTGCCCGAACAGCGCGCTCGTCGAGAGCAGCGCGATCAGTATGGCCTGTGTGTACGCGCGGCGTCCGCCCCGTTTCGCCCGGAACGCCTGATTAAGCAGCAGCCGTTTCATCGCAGCAGGTTCCTGTCTATGTGGCTGCCGTGAATCTTCTGATGGCAGATGGTGCAGTTGCGGAACCGCGGCGACGTCATGTCATGAAAGGCCGGCGGCACCACGCCGTTCACCGGAGCCGTCGATACCGGCAGGTTCGCGTGACACTCGAGGCAAACCAGCCGCACCTCCTGGCGCGTCAGCATCTTCGCGTTCTCAGACCCGTGCGCCACGTGGCAGCTCTCGCAGCCTTCTTCCGCTACCGGCGCGTGCTCGAAGGCAAACGGCCCGCGCTTGTCGACGTGGCATTTGAGGCAGCCTGGCTCATTGGCGCTCGCCATCCGCATCAGCCCCGGCTTGAAACTGCCGTGCGGATTGTGGCAGTCGACGCAGGTCATCGCATTCTCCGGAACGCGATGCCGGAACGGCTGCGCGAACGCCGCTTTCACTTCAACGTGGCAGCTTTCGCACTGCGCGTTGATGTCGGGCGCTTTGCGTGAAACCAGCCCGTTCGGGCCGTGTGCATGCACCGAATGGCACGACGTGCACGCGACATCGTTATGCGCGTGACTCGATTCCAGCCGGCCCGATGTCGTCGGCTGATTGCGATGGCAGCTGAGACAGGTCTTGTCCGTCTCCGCCGCGGCCATCTTGCCCGGATTGCGGATATCCACCGCGGCGAGCGACATCACGTGATTGCTGCCGGGCCCGTGACACGATTCGCATGCCTGGCCTTTGAAACCGTGCTTCGACTCGCCCTTTTCCACGGCTTCGTGCGGGCTCCTGGCGAAGGCTTTGGCAATGTCTTCGTGGCACGTTCCGCACACCTCGGAGCCCACATAGGTTGCGGGCGTCGTGGCGGGTGCAGGCTTTGCAGTTTTCGGCGCGGCATCCTGGGCCGCGACGTGAATCGACGTCAGAAGCAGAGTCAGGAGTGCCGCGCAGGCGTACCGGGTCATTCGCACTCCGTCAATACTGCGCGTGAACCTGATCCACCGCGTATGCCGCGCCCGAGCTGTGGCACACCGTGCAGCTTTCGCCAAGCGATGAAGTGTTCGCGAGGAAGTGCGATGATTCCGCTTCCGACGTGTGGCATCCGCTGCATGCGCTTGCCACCGCCTGATTCGGATTGATCCACCCCTGCGGATCGACTACTGCATTCTTGCCGATCGGCAGATTCAGGTGGCTGTTGTTGACGTGGCAGATCGAGCAGTTGCGCGTATCGCCGGCGCCGCCCTGCGGACTGAACGGCGGATAGAGCGTGTCGGAGAAATCGTTGTGGCTGCCGCCGTTGCCGACCACGATGTACGGATACTTCGCGCCGTCCGCCGTGGCATTCGGCCCGAAGTGAATCCGATGTACCAGTAGATTCAGGTTGATCGCCTGGTTCGGCAGCGATTTGTCGGTTGCATTGGTCGCGCTTCCCCGCACCGGCGCATCCGTCTGCGAAGGATTGTGACAGAGCACGCAGTAGACAACGTTGTTGCGCAGCGAGCCGTGTATCGTCAGAAACGCGTGGCACTGATTGCAGTTGGCTTCGGCGACCACCGTCCTTCGCGCCGCCACCGTCGAGCCGTCCACAGAGAAATAGCTGACCGGATTGACAGCCCCGTATGTCACGCTCTGCGTCTGCCCGGCGGTGAGGCTGGGAATGGTTTCGCTGCGGCGGGCTTCGATACCGATCGCATAAGTTCCGGTCGATCCCGCTGGCACCGCGTGCGTGAATGCGTAACTGCACGCACCGCCCGCGCTGCACGTCGCCGCTGTGGTCATGCTCTCGGTCACGTAGCCAGGCGTCGTCGCGACGCCAAAGTTCGTGTATCCGTAATCGGTCGTCGGCCCCGCCATGGTCGCCGAAATCGAACTGAGCTTCGAGAGCGGCACGCCGTTACCCTTGTTATCGGTCACAGTGAAATTGAGCGTCGGCTTGTTGCCGGCAGTCCCGCCGGTAATGCTCGTAATCGCCACCTTCAGCCCCGACAGGAATGACGATTCCGTCGGCACAACGTGTGCGCCCGTAATGGACGCATCGAAATCGGCCGTGCCCACCGGCTGATGGCAGGTCGCGCACTGCGAATCGTTCGGCTGCGCGCCGCCCGGATGATTCGCGCCGGTGGCGAAATTGACATCGTCGTGGCAGGCCCCGCAGGAAGCCGCGGTGGGATTCGTCAGATATGCCGTCTTCTGCGCGGCGCCGGTGCTCTGATCGTGGCACACCGTGCAGCGCCGCACGTCGGCCGGATCGACCACCTTCGAGAAGTCGCTGACCGCGTTGTTGAAACCGATTACCTGATACGGTTTGCCCGCGATCACGCTGGGCAGCGAAGATCCCATATGGATTTTGTGCGCCATCACCTTCATGTCCAGGTTGTTGCCGGTGTCCGGATCGAACAGCTGCGGCTGATGGCACATCACGCAGAGTGCGATGCCCCGGCGCGATCCGCCATGAAACGAAAGCTGATCGTGGCAGCGGTTGCAGCTTGCGTCGCGAATCACGTCGCGCGTATTCGTCACTTTCGAGCCGTTCGGAACAAAGCTGAATGTCGTGCTGGCGTAGTCGGTGCCAAGGTTGTATGCCGTGAGATTGCGTGAACCGTAGATGCCGACCGTCTGGGTCGCCGTCGCGTCGAACCCGGTGGCCTTGGCTTTGAACGTGTACGTGTAAGCGCCCGGGCCGCCACTGATGGTGCCGCCCGAATCCGCCGCCGGCTGATTGGTCGAAGCCATGGCCGCACCGCTCGCCGCGCGCGTTACATAGCTGACATACTGCGCCTGCCCATTAGGAATGGCCGCGGCAAGGAAGCTGGGACTCACAGTGCCCGGCGTCTGCACTCCCGTTCGATCCAGCGCCAGCCCGGTAGGATCGGCCATCGTGAACTTCACCGTAATTGTTCCGTCGCTGGCAATCGACGCCGACTGAATGCTGAAAACCAGCCCCGGATTGACGAACTCCACCGCATCGGGCAGGAAATACGCTTTTTCGTGCGGCGAGTAAAACTGCTTACGGCCATGCGTGGGGTCGCCGGCCGCGGCCCCGATTGCCATACAGGCGATTGCAACGATCCAAAGCTTCCTTGATTTCATGAACGAATAAGAACAGCCCTTC
>Ga0335085_10007848_pt1 | contig 16399 bp, 15 predicted proteins | sample Lox_Sample_45_FD_206712 | JGI IMG/M metagenome (GOLD analysis project Ga0335085, IMG submission 206712) | Soil microbial communities from Loxahatchee National Wildlife Refuge, Florida, United States - Lox_Sample_4.5 | ecosystem: Environmental > Terrestrial > Soil > Wetlands | place: USA...
TCGTCGTGCCGGCCGTCACGAGCCCCGACGCGCCGCAGGCGAGCAACCCCAGCCAACATGCGAGAGCGCGGCGGATCGCCGCTGCCGAGATCGATGCCTCGCCTCGGGCGGCGGACCCGGTATCGGCGACGCCTACGATGAACGGACTCCAGAGGCGCGACTGCGCATGACGGCTCAAACCGCGGATTCCCGCGCCTGCGCAGCCTCAAAAACAAAAAACCCTGCCAGGGAATCCCTGGCAGGGTTTTGAAAACCTTCGGTCTGAGACCTTAGTGGTTGCTGCTGGCCGAATTTGCCGCGGCAATTCCCATGACTCCCACCGCCACGATGGCAATCGTTCCTGCCGCCGCGCCGGCTCCGGCACCACCGCCCGCCATGCCCGCGCCTGAGGCCTGCGCCATCGCGTTGCCAGCGAACAATGCAAACACAATCGCTCCTATCAGTCTCTTCATAAGACCCCCTAGAGATTACGAATTGCTACCGTAAGGTAGGCGCACATTAGCACACCCCATCAAACCCTTGCAACAGCAAGCTGAGGCGGTCGGGGCCCGGCAGACACGCCGAGCACGTTCCATGTGCCATGCGGGACAACCTGCACCTCGACCGCAGCAGTCGCCGGTTCGGCCCGTGACGAGGCTAGGGTATTCGCTTTACGTTTTAATGACTTGCTGCGAAGCAACATGCTCCCGCGGCGCATTCTCTCCTCACCGGGTTGCTATGATGAGCCCCAAGGGAATCTCGCCGCCGGCAGGCCGACCGAGCGATGACAACCGTACAGCGCAAGAACCCATACACGCCGATCGCGATTGCCGCGACGTTCGTCGTCATCGTCGCCGCGACATATCTGCTCCGCGGCGGCGCCTACTACCCGCACGTCATCGTCGAAGCGCGGAAGAACGTGACGATCGAGTTCGTGCAGCAGAGCCTGCCGAAGAACGAGGATTGCCGGGCCGCGGTCGCAACGGTCGCGCAGGCGGTCCGCGTGAGCTGCCCGATGTGCCGGATCGCCTTGCAAGAGTGCTCCGCGGGACCTCTTCCCGAGTACGAGACGCTTCTATCCGAAGAGCCGATCACGACGCCGAGCTCGCGCCTGCTCAAGGGGGTGGTGATCTACCACTGGGAGGACGGCGCGCTTGCGCTCGCCGCGTGCCGGGAAGCCGAGCGGGTGAGCGCGTCGAACCCGGAGACGCGCACGACCTGCTATCCGCCCAACGCGAGGCGCCCCCTGCTCGCCCAGCCAGCGCCGCGCATCGACCCGCACCAGGTGGTTCTCGGCCTGCTGGTCCTTCTCTTCACCGCCGCAGTATCGGGCTTCATCGGCTACCTCATCGTGCGCTACGAGGCGGTCCACGCGCGCTGGAGCCACGACCCGGCCCACACCGGCCCGCAGAAATTCCACGCGCGGCCGACGCCGCGCATCGGCGGCCTCGGCGTCATGGCGAGCCTGTTCGTGTCGGGCGCGGTCCTGCTCGTGACCGACCAGAGCGCAAGCGGCGAGCCGTTCGGCTATCTGCTTCTCGCGAGCCTGCCGGCGTTCCTCGGCGGGATCACAGAGGACGTCACCAAGACCGTGAGCGTCGGAGCGCGGCTCATGCTCACCATGCTCGCCGCCGCGATCGGCGTGCTGCTCCTCGGCGCGGTCATCCCGCGGCTAGACGTTCCGGGATTCGACGCCCTGCTCAAGTGGATCCCCTTCGGCATCGCCTTCACCATGTTCGCCGTGGGCGGCGTCGCCAACTCCATCAATATCATCGACGGTTACAACGGCCTCGCGGGCGGCCACGCGGTCATCGTGCTCGTAGCCATGGCCGGCATGTCGGTCGTGATCGGAGACGCCTTCCTCACGATGTCCGCGCTCGCCATGATCGGCGCGCTACTGGGATTCCTAACGTGGAACTATCCCAAGGGGAAGATTTTTCTCGGCGACGGCGGCGCATATCTGCTCGGGTTCTGGCTTGCCGAACTTTCCGTCCTGATCGTGGTGCGGCACCCGCAAGTCTCGCCGTGGTTCCCGATGCTGCTCCTCGTCTACCCTATCTTCGAAACCCTGTACTCGATGTACCGCAGGAAGGTGATCGGGGGACTTTCGCCTGGGCAACCGGATCGGATGCACCTGCACCAGGTGATCTACATGTACGTCGTGTCTGTCCGTGCCAGGAAGCGAGACACCTCCTCGGTGACGAGATACAACAACATGGTCGCTCCGTATGGTTGGTCGCTGACTTTGCTCTGTACTGTGCCGGCGATATTCCTTTGGCACGATACGCTGCTGCTCCAGTCGATGTCGGTCCTCTTTTGCTTTGCGTATGTCTTTCTATACCGCTACATTTCCTCACGAAGCGTTCTGTCCTAGATTCTTTCGGCGTTGTATCTCGGCAAACTGGCTACAATAGCGCCTAACTCGGAGGCCTTTGACGGACTTGTCTCCCGATCCGAGCCAGAACAACAGACCCCCTGACCGCAGAAAACTGCTAGGACGCTCCAACAACATACGCAGCCACCTTCGCGGCGCCAGCTGCGTCGGCGGTCAACAGCTCGCACGGCCCCTGCCGCGCGAGCTCGTCCATGGCCACAGCAACGACCTCGCCGTCCGACCCTGGTGGCAACACTTTCCCCCGGCGAAGCCTACGGACTTCTTCACCCGTGTCGGCGTCCTCGGGGCCGATGAAGAGCACAGGAGCATCCGTCTTGAGGATTCCGTACAGCTTGCTCGGTACGATGACGCCTTCCCAGCCCGGCTTCATGCTCACGAGATGCACAGCAGCAGACCACAACAGGCACGCCGTATCGGATTCGAGAAGGTAGTCCATGACACATACGTTAGGCAGACCCGCGGTCTCGGCCTTCAGAGGCGCCAAGCCCGATCCGCGGACAACGAACACGAAGAGCCAATCCCTCCGGCTCTGGGATTGAAGCCATTTTGCGCTGTCGAGGAACTCCTTGTAGGGATGCCCCTCACCGAGGTTTCCTGCGTAGAGGGCGACCTTGACGTTTTCCCAGCCAAACCTTCTCGCGACCGTGTTCGATCCCGCGAGCGGCCTGGACAGCGGGCGATCGTCCCAGGGCGGTACCACGATATAGGAACCAACGCTGCTCCATCTCCGATACGCTCTCAGCCGGCCAAGTTGCCGTGATCCGAGGGCTATGGCGCCGTCTAGCGATCCAAGGCTGCTTTCGACACATCGTTGCAGGATCCAATACAGCAGGCTGCTGCGGTCCAGAATTCCGGCCGCGTGCAGGGCGTCCGGATAGAGATCCATCGTCCACCAGAAGACCTTCCTTGAACCCCGGTGAAGCAGCTTCGCGAGAAGCGCAGCAACGGTGAGAAAGGGAGGGTCGGTGAGTAGCAGACATCGATCCCATCGCATGAGGGGCACACGGACAACCGCCTGAATCCAGAACCACCCCCAATTGACGAGCCGCGGCGCCGCGGCGCCCTGCCACACGGTCCGCACGTCGATTCTCGAGCGGCTCGAAGCCGAAAACCCGTTCTCCGATTTGACGTAGCCGCCCTTGGACGCGAGGACCACGACGTCATGGCCTTCCTCCGCGAGACGCTCTGCGACGTCGTGAAGCATCCGGCCCGTTGGCGTCTGGGATCCGCCGAAGAAGCGATTGACTAAGAGGACGCGCACAGCGCCCTGCTAGGCCATAACCCGAGTCGAGGCCTCGTAGATCTCGGTGAAGATGGAGTTCAGATCTTTGCTGATATCCCAGGACGGGTAGTGCGCGCGCATCTTCGAGAGATCGCTGATATAGCAGATGTGATCTCCGTCCCTGTTCTTATCGATGTATTCGTACTGCATTTTCTGGCCGCTAAGCTCCTCGATCTTCGAGAACGCCTCGAGGATCGAGACGCTGTTCGCGCGACCGCCACCAATGTTGTAGACCTCGCCGCTCCGGGGATTCTCGTAGAACGCGTTGATGAACGCGGCGACATCCAGCGAATGGATGTTGTCGCGCACCTGCTTGCCTTTGTACCCGTAGACCTTGTAGTGGCGCCCGCTCACGTTGCACTTGATTAGGTAGCTCAGGAAGCCATGTAATTCGACGCCGCTGTGGTTGGGCCCGGTCAGGCACCCGCCACGGAGGCAGCAGGTCTTCATTCCGAAGTAGCGGCCGTACTCCTGGACCATGACGTCGCCCGCCACCTTGGACGCACCGAACAAGGAGTGCTTCGACCGGTCGATGCGAAAATCCTCCGGGATCCCGTTCGCGTAGCGCGGATCGGCGTACTCCCAGCGCGTCGCCAGCTCGACCAGAGGGATTTCGTTCGGCGCGTCTCCGTAGACCTTGTTCGTCGACATCTGCACGAAGACGGCGTCGGGAACCAGCCGGCGCGTCGCCTCCAGCAGGTTCAGAGTGCCACCCGCATTCACGTCGAAATCATCGAAGGGCCGCGACGCCGCGAGATCGTGACTGGGCTGCGCGGCCGCGTGCACAATCATCGCCGGGCGGACCTCCCCGATGAGGCGCTCCACGCCGGTACGGTTGCGGATGTCGAGTTCGTGGTGCCGGAATGTGGGATGCGTCTCGAGCAGCCGCTTCTGGTTCCAGCGCGTGTCCCCGGCCGGGCCGAAGAAATCCGCGCGCATGTTATTGTCAACACCGTGCACGGCCCAGCCGCGGCGGCAGAAGTAGTCCACCACCTCCGAGCCGATCAGGCCGGAGGAGCCTGTCACGAGAAGCGCTTTCGTTGACCTTTTCATAGGCGGCTCGTAGCGTATCAGGGAATCGTCTTCACCCGCCATGCCCCGCCCGGAACCGCTCGAGACCTTCTCGGTACGCTTCCAGCGTCATATCCGCGACGCGGTCGACGCTGTAGCGTTCGGCAACGAGCGCTGCCCCGGCACGGCCCATTCTAGCGAGGGCATCCCGGTCGGGCAGCAGCCTCTCCAACGCGGACGCAAGGGCACTCGGCGAGGTGTCCGAGACAACACCCGCCCCCACTCGCTCGACTTCGGGAAAGTGACAAGTCGGAGACAAGAGCACCGCGGTGCCGCTCGCCATGGCTTCCAGCACGGCCAGCGAAAAGCCTTCTGCTGAAGACGGCAAACAGAAGAGGTCGGCGCGAGCAAGGAGCTCGGACTTCAACGAGCCGTTCACCATCCCCGGGAAGATGACGCGACGCGTTCGCAACAGCGCATCCGCCCGCTGTCGGAGGCTCGCCTCCAAACCGAACTCGTCAGGGCCCGCCAGGACCAGCACGGCATCGTGGAAAGCCGTATGCACGCGGATGAACGCCTCGAGCAGCCGGTCCGCCCCTTTCGTCGGGTGGATGCGCCCGAGAAATAGGATGACCTTGCGACCGGGCTCGATGCCAAGGGGGTCGAGCGCGGCCGGACGGCGAGAGATCGCGTACGCGTTCGCGTCTATACCGTTCGGAATGACCCTGCACGGGATATCAACTTCGAGCCGCTTATAGCTCAGCACCTCGTCCTCGGTAAGCGCGATGAGGGTAGTGGCACGCCGGAGAAGATGCCTTTCGACAAGCCTGAGGTACAGCATCTTCTTGAGGGCGCGGAACTTGAGATGATCGGGATCCAGCACGCCGCGTTGATGGTAGAAAAGCGGCTTCCTATGGGCAAAAGCGGCGCGTGCCGCCGCATAAGTCGGGTAGTTGAACGGCAGATGGGTGTGCACTACCTCAACCGATGGGACCGTGCGGTCGAGGGCCTCCGCCATGTGCGGGGAGTACAAAAAGCCGATTGATTTCGACACGTATGAAACACTGGGAAAGAGGCGTCGCAGCGGCTGCCACCGCCTGAAATACCACACCTGCACGCCGTCGACGTCGACTGGGCGCCCTGTCGGTACTTCGAGCGTCTGGTCGAGATTGGAATCGGAGGTGAAGACGGTCACCTCGTGTCCCCGCCGGACCAGCGCTTCAGCAAGCGAAGATACAGAGAGAACCGGGCCGCCAAGCCTCCAAGCGGGTTTGTACGCAGGGGCGGCAAAGAGGACTCGCACCGTCAGCCGACCAATGCAAGGGCGCACCTAAGCGCGCGTCGTGTGGTTTCCTTTCTCAAACGAAGCACGGTGGAAATCTAAACTAGTTCGGGAACGGCCGCCGGCCTCGCGCAATTACCCCGTTGGGCCCGTACGTGACCACAACGTTCTCAAGGCCAGCGGACTCGAGCCATTGGCGCACCTGTGCAAGACTCCTCGGGTGATCGTGTGCGGGAGAGTACATGTCGAAAGTATCGAGTAATGCCCATTCGCGGTTTAGCTCGAGGGGTAAGCCCCAGTGCGAGTATTGGAGTATGGGAATGAGACGCCCTGCCCAGGGTCCGAATCTTCTCATGAGAATCGCAAAGGGTAACAGAATCCTCACTGCGCATTCCACGAGCTTGAACAGACGATCCTTACGCATTCGCGTTGTTATCGGCCGAAGCACGTATTTCCATTGCAGCAACGATCTCAAGTTGCGGGCGTATACGTCAACCGCGATTTCGCCGCCCGGCTTCAGGTAGCGAACTAGACTGCCGAACGAACGCGCAGGATCTGGTGTGTGTTGCAGCACGCCAAGGCAGAGGACCCTGTCAAAGATGCCTTCCAGAAGAGGGATGTTGTATATGCTCGCTTGGAATAGATTGAGATTTGCGTCGTGGGCGTTGTTCGCGGCGTTCGCGTCGACGGCGTTCGATAGGTCGAAGGAAAACACCGTTGCACCGCTCTTTAGCAGGACTTCGGTAAAGCGACCAGCACCCGATCCCGCCTCGAGAACCACACAATTCTTCATTGTGCGCGGCCATTGGGTGACGAGAAAAAGCCGGTCCTCGGATAGCGCTAGCCCGGTGTAACTGTCGAGCTGTGTCTTGCGAAACCTGTTCCATTGGAATCCGAACGAACCCGCGTAGCCTTCGTCGCCAACGAAGCGAGGAATTCCGTGTGCGACAACGAATGAAGCGGCGCATTGCCGACAGATCAGTTGGCCGGCCCAGATGGATTGATCCGGTCCTTCCGTGGTGGCGCCGGTAACATCTAGCCCGGGGGAGCGACAGACTGGGCAACAGTAGTATGAAAGTGCGCTTGGGCTCATTGCCACTTGTTTGAAACAAGCGTCTGGTACAAGCCCAAGTACTGCAGGGCGCTCTCTTCAACGGACCAGCCCTGCACGCGGCATCGGGCGTTCTCGGCGCGCGCGGCGGCACGCCCTCTATCGGCAAGCGTCTCGCTTATAGCGGTAGCCGTGTTTAGGGGCGAGCCTTCCGTGCAGAACGACGCCATGGAATCGTCAAGAATCTCCCTGTGCTGCGGTATGTCCGATACCACAAGAGGGCATCCAAGTGCCATCGCCTCGAGAACAATGTTCGGGTTTCCCTCAAAGCAACTGATCGATACGACCACTCTCGCTAGACGTATCCAACGCCATAGGTCTTGCGTGTAGCCCCGCAGGTGGTACCGGTCGGAAAATGGAGAGCGTGTAATCCGTTTCTCGATCTCTCGACGCAATGGGCCTTCACCGAACAATATGGCAGCCGCATTCGGATGCCTTTGCAGTACCAGATCAAGGGCATCCACAAGAACGAATAGGTTCTTCTCCGGATTCAAACGTCCAGCAAACAGTACGATCTCCGAGTCGTCTGCGAGACCCGACTCGTCAGGCCGCAATGGCGCGATTTCATCCATATCTGCCAAAGGTAATCCGTTGCGAATCAGATGAAGGCTGGTTTCTTGCCCGATGCGTGGAGTCCAGTAGTCAATTCCCCCTTGGGAATTTGCGACGATTGCAGTCGCCCTACGGCCCACCCACGCGCGAGATCGGTTCTTCCAGGTATCCGGATACGCCAGCTTCGAGGATCGCTCGCTTAGCACTTGCGGCACCCTGCAAATCTGCGCGGCCAGACCGCCCAAGATGTCCATTTGATGAAGCCACGTTTGTACTATGTGTGGACGAATTCTGCGAATCAGCGCAATGATGCAAACAAGAATAGCTGGATTGTGGTTTCCCCACCTAGGAATGGTGTGGAGGGTAGCGTTCGAGGCTAACGCGAGTCCGGCATTCGCGCCGGAATGAACGAATCCGAGGTGAATTTCAACCTTCAACCTTACTAGCTGCGTTGCCAACAATGCCAATTGCTTCTCGGCACCGCCGCCAGCAAGCGAAGGCACTAGGTGCAGAACCTTCAGATTGTTCTTGTCCTGCAAACTCAGACTACTGTCCTTCCTTCTTTGTCATCTCAAGTACGAGCATCGAGCAAAGGGGCCTGACCTTTACAGGTTGCAGCAGCGCAGCCGCGTTAATCGCGTACGCTGCACCCTTCGCTATGAAGGACGGCCACTTCTTGTGAAAACTTACAAGCCAGGGGGATATCCGCCCCTCCCTATACGCTCTACTGGCGTTGACGAGATCCACAGGCGCAAGCTGGCTTAGTGCCGTTGTGTGCATTATTCGTAGATTGTGCAGCTCGAGGTTAGGCGGATCGAAGTAGTTCTGCAGAACTCCGTAAAGTCCTCCGTAGTTAGGCACGGCAATGAGGGCCAAGCCACCCGGTTTGAGTAGTACCACATGTTTTCGAACAACGTCGAGTGGATCATTGAAGTGTTCGATGAATCCGAAACTGCAGACCACGTCGAACGTGCCCGACTGAAAGGTGGTGGAAAACAGATCCTCACATCTTAAGTCGGCGCGAAGGCCCAATCCTTCGAATAGACGTCTAGCCTGCTCTAACCCTCTTGGGGAGAAATCCAGGCCCGCGACTTCGGCCTTTAGAACGCCAGCTACCCAGCAAAGTAGCTTCCCTGGAGCACAACCGATTTCCAGATATTTTTGATTCGCGCGCACATGCCTTCTTAGGAGCCGCTGGAGATCCCCTACTGCAGCGTCTAGGCCTGACGGGAGGCGCAAAGAAACGGGGGGCGTCCACGCGGAGTCCCAGTGTTCAACCGTCGTCTTCCTCCCGTCAGTTTCCATCTGGACGAAAATCACGCTTCAAGGTGTAAATAGCTTCTTTCTGATGTTGCACCGATAGACATCTCGGGCGCGCGCTCCCGGCGACGCATCCAAAATTCTATGCCTGCAGTCGCCAAGTGCGAGATCCCTTGCGAGGGTCACGGACCTCCTTTCGCAAGCCTATCTCGTCGAAGACTTGTCCCATGGTTCTCACTAGCAGATACACGGGAATATATGTAAGGACGAATTCCCCCACGAGGTAGAACGTGGACACCCTGTATGTGTAGTAGCTTCGGACACAAAACCATAGATAGAACAAGGTCGGCCAAAATGCGGATGCGTTCCTCGAATACCAGTTATGTATTTTGCCGAAAATGTAGCCTAGTGCCACGCCTCTCAGCGCCAATTCGACCGGCCCGAAGCCGACAGCCGCTTCCGACAGCACCCCAAACGTGAACCCTACTCCGGTGCCTCTCTGTCCAATTAGGTCCAGATACCATTCGCTCGGGTCCACCTTGTTGAAGGGCAGAAGCTGCTGCGGGAATAGTCGGAGCAAATCCGCTATGTACATGTGCCATGGGATCTGGGGTAGTCCTCCCGTATCGCGTAGGTAGATCAAATTGTATGCCGTACCATAAACACTCTGGAATTCACCGGTCGCCGAGAAAACGGCCTGAACGGTGTCGGCCTGGCTCCCCAAGCCCCTTACAAGGCCGTAGACCAATGCGCCGCCTAGAATCGATAGGGAGATGATCAGGAAGATCAGTGGACGAAGCGGCATACGCAAGCGCTGTTGCGCCAACAACCATGCCACCAGGAAGAAAACCGCCTGCGACCTCGCGCCAAAAATCAGAAGGACGCTAGCCACTTGTAGGGCAGCCCAAATCCACAGCGTCCAGCGACAGATTAAGAGGCCGGACCGGCGCACAAGAAGTAGGATCAGCCCGAACTGCAAAATCACACTTGCACCATAAATCTTTCCGAGAATCTGTTGCACGAAAAGCGGCGCGTTCGAGACGGGAGCGCCCTCCGGGCCGTAAGTTGGATTAGCATCGACGCCGAACATAACTTGCATGGTCTGAGCGAAAAGAAATGCAAGAATGAATAGAACTGCCATAGCTATGATCGTGCCTTTCTTCGGCGGCAGGAACTTCGAACGCAGGTTCGCGGCGGGGCACCGTCGAACGACCGCGTACGTGGTGGCGAGCGAAGCCAAATAAACGACGCCCCACCATCCGATGATCGCAAACTCAGAGGGCGTAGGGCTATAGACTGCCAATCTGTTATCACTCAGCTCCGTCCACACAAGCCCGGAGAAGAGGAAGGCGACGAGTGGGTAGGTTAGGTATACACCGGTTACGACAACGCAGAAGAGACCCAGATCAAAATAAGGGGGCGAGCCGTCACGCTTCCAAAGCAGGGCCATCAACGCCACTGCTATTGTCAGCAAAACACAGATGGGAATGACAACGACGCGTTGCTCCGGCTCCAAGTAATAAACTGCAACAGCCGCTAGAAGAAGAATACCGCTTCCGCCAAGGACGCTAAATCCTCGCACGTCGGCGTCTACCCGGATGAGAACATCGATGTTTGGCTCTGTGGATCAATAGGGTGTTTTCGACTCCGCATTCCAAGCTCGATCATTCGTCCCGCAACCTGCAGCAAACGTGATACACGGTAGTCCCTCAGAACGCGTCGATAGCCCTCGCGAGCGATATCGAGTCTTTCCTTGTCGTGGCTCAAGTAGTAGCGGATCTTGTCTATGAGCTCGCCCGCGTCGCGATAGGAAACCACCTCTTTACCCACTGCGTAATACGTATCCAGATACTCTTCCCCATCCGATATTTGCATGACCCCATTTGCGGGCAATTCGAAGAGGCGGTAGCTGCCCACGGTATATTTTCCGCGGTTGTGGACGTTAAAGCCTATCTTCGTCCGTTGATACATAGGAACGTATTGCTGGAAGGGTAGCGTTCTTACCCACCCAGGGAAGCCGTACCTTACGTTGAAGTACAGATTACGCTTAATATTCGTCAACCCGTATAGGCGACAGCGTCTGCCGAGAGCCTTCTTGACTTTGGCAAGGAAAGCCATTTTTCCCACGTGCTGAGCACCTATAAAGATAACGTCAATGTCGCGTTCACGATCGAAGAGGGCTTGCTCGCTTGCTTTGCCGTCATAGGCCGCGTCAAAGAAACCCAGTGGTAAGAAATCAGCACGCTTCGCGCCCACGTATCGCAGTTTGTGCTCTATATTCATGTCTCTGCTATAAGCCGGACTGTGATAGAGCACGTGGTCGTACGCGTGCATGTAGGCAAAATCGCGGTCGTAGGCGGACATCGGGCCGTCGGCAATTCGGAGTACCTTGTAGCACGGCAGCTTTAGAAGCCAATCTGGATGGTACGGAGGGCAGTTGTCGACAATAATTGCATCGACCCGATCGTCCCGAACGCGTGCTTCTACATCTCGATATAGACGCATCAGCCCTGGATGCCGGTCGAAGTATAGATTGTCCAGAAGTTGCGCCCGGATATAACTCCATATGTCAACGTATGGATCGTGGTTGAATGGTATGAATGTTATCTGGGACGTCGAGGCTGCTCGTATCTCCTTGGTCCAGAATTCCGCCTCGTACCCGGTCTTATTGAAGGAGTACAGGATCTTCAACGCCGTTCGCTCCAGTTCATCCTAACCTCGCGGACAGATTCATGACCCGTTCGCGGCTGTTCGACATATCGAGCGTCTTTTCCGGTGATTCCGTGCGCCAAAGGTTTGCGCGCGGAACGATCGGATCGTTCGCCGGTTCGCTGATATCCCAAGCCGCGGGAATGATCGCGTCCATCCTCTGCGCCCGCATCCTGGACCGTGAGGGCTTCGGCGAGCTCGGGATGATTCGCACGACCTTGTTAGTGTTCGCCTTCCTGGCGGGGACGGGACTGGGAATGGCGGCCACTAAGTTTGTCGCGGAGTGGCGGGATATCGATCCCGCGCGTACCGGACGATACATCGGCCTCTTCATGAAGATCGGGATGGTCACCGGCATAGGGGCTACGCTCGTCTGCATCGTCGGGGCAATTCCTCTCGCCGTTTACGCGCTGAAAGCACCGCACCTCGCCGGGGCGCTCATGCTCGGCTCGGCCATGCTGCTTTTCAGTACGCTGAACCTGATACAGCTATGTGTGCTCATCGGACTGGAACGATTCCGCATCGTCGCACAACTCGTCGCACTGGACGGCATTCTAAATCTCCTGCTCATACCCTCGGGGGCGTCGATCGCTGGCGTAAACGGCGCGGTCGCCGCATCTTCGCTTGCCGCAGTTCTCGTTTTCCCCCTCAGGAGGTGGTACCTCCGGAAAGCCTGCGAAGCGAGGGGCATCGCCGTGCATGCGGATGCTGAGCCGCTAGAGGCCGAGTCGGCGCGACGGTTCGCCTTGCCGGCTATCCTCGTCGGCATAGCGGCCCAGCCGTTCGACTGGCTCGCGAGCGCAATTTTGGCTCGGACCGCCGGCGGGTACGCGGAGCTGGGCTACTTCGCCGTGGCGAACAGTTGGGCGCAATTGATCCTGTTCCTCCCTGGTCAGCTGGCGGCCGCTACGCAACCGATCTTGGCGAACCTCATGGGCAAGCGCGACCACGCCCGAATCGTGCTCATCCTCACACGAGGAACCGCACTCGTGGCTGCATTCGCGACCGTAATCGCGGTTCTCGTCATACTCCTTTCCGAAGTCATCGTTTCAGTGTACGGCCCCAGCTACAGGGCGGCGTCCGGAGTGCTTTCGATTCTCGCGATTTCCTCGATATTCTCCGCCCTCAGCGGAATCTTCAAGAACTTTCTCTTCGCTTGTGACAGGGTGTGGGCCGTCGTTGGAGCTCAGCTAATGATGGGTATTGTACTTTGCACGATTGCATGGCTAGAGGGGGCGAGAGGCGCAGCGGGTCTCGCTCTGGCGTATATCTTTGGGTGGTCTTCGCTCCTGGTCTGTGAAGTAGTCGTGTCCGTTTCGGGTATCCAGAGCATCCAGCGATCGGCCTCCAACGGCGCGCCGAAGACGAGCTGATGTATCTACAAATCTGCAGAGAATTGAGTCAATTCGGAGTGGTCCGAGTCTCTAACCATGCCTGGAGCATCAGGACGCTCCACAAGTAGACCTGTCGATCATGCGTTCCCGACAGGTGCTCGCTCCACGTTCGGCGAACGGGTCCGGGATCTAGAACCCCGTGTCGGCGAATCGTTTCTTCCGCGAGCAGATGCTCAGCCCACTCGCGGAGATTGCTTCGCAGCCACTGTCCGATCGGAATCCCGAAGCCCGCCTTAGGACGCTCGACGACTTTCCGGGGCACGTACCGATCCAGGACCTGTCTGAGGATCCACTTGCCAACCCCGTCGCGGACCAGAACGTGTCTAGGCAGCTTCCAGGCAAATTCGACCAGCCTGTGATCCAGCATCGGAGCGCGCGACTCCAATGCCACGCTCATCGATGCTCGGTCGACCTTGACGAGGAGATCGTCCGGCAAGTACTGCTCGATGTCGAACCGGCGCATCCGGTTCAAATAGGAGTCCTCTTCCACGTTCTTGACGGCGTTGGCACGCGATTCGCGCGCAACGTCCAAAACGATCGAGTCGGCGTAGGCGCCCAACGAAACCAGGCGGACGTACATGTCGTTGAAATTGGCGCACCTGAGCACTTCGGCGAGGCGGTGTATCCGGTGACCGCTTACCGAAGAGCGCAGGCGTGACGGTATCGCGCGGCCAAGCAACCTATCCCAGGATTTTGCGGACGGCCCTTGAAGTACCTTAGAAGCACCCCGGCGCACCCAGCGCGGAAGCCATCGTATGCGGTTCCAGAGGATTTCGCTGAAGACGTAGCGTGGATATCCGGCGAACAACTCGTCTCCGCCGTCGCCAGATAGCGAAACCGTGACGTACTGGCGAGTCAGACGGGAGACCAGATAGGTAGGGATCTGGGAGGAGTCGGCGAACGGCTCGTCGTAGATCTCAGGCAGCCTGGGTATCACCGCCGCCGCTTCTTCGGGAGTAACGTAGAACTCGGTATGCTCCGTACCCAGATGCTGGGCCACAGCTTTCGCGTGCTGAGCCTCATTGAAGCTCTCCTCGCGAAAACCTATCGTGAACGTGCGGACAGGACGCGACGACTGCGCCTGCATGAGCGCGACGATTGTGCTCGAATCGATGCCTCCTGAAAGGAACGCGCCCAAGGGGACGTCCGAGACCATCTGCCGCTTGACCGAATCCTGAAGGAGAGCATGTAGCTCCTCGACGAGCGACCCCTCGTCGATATGAATTCGTTCACCACCCCGCCCTGTCATGTCGATAGCCCAGTAACGGCGCGGCGAGCTGAGGGCAAATGCGCCGGCCTCCGTCGCGCGCACAGACAGGAACGCACCGGGTTCGAGCTTGTGAATACCGCGATAGATCGAATGGGGGGACGGGATATACTGAAACTGCATGAACAGGGCGAGCGCGCGGCGGTCGATCTCCAGACCCGATCCCGGGAACAGGCGCAGCGCTTTCAGCTCAGAGCCGAAAACGAATGATCCGTCGATCTCCCCGTAGTACAGGGGCTTCTCGCCCAGGCGATCGCGAGCGAGGTACAGCGTACGCTCCTCTCGGTCCCATAGCGCGATGGCGAACATGCCAGCGAACTTCTTCAGCGCAGCTTGGAATCCCCAGATATTAATCGCCTCCAGCATCACTTCGGTGTCGGAATGGCCGCGCCACGAGATCGCGTTTTCGCTGGACGCCGATTCGAGTTCCTTCCGGATCTCCCGGAAGTTGTACACCTCTCCATTGAAAGCCAGCACGTAGCGGCCGCTTCTTGACTGCATGGGCTGATGTCCAGCGGGAGATAAATCGACAATCGACAGGCGTCGGTGACCGAGTGCCACGCCCATAGACTCGTCCAGCCAGTATCCCGAGTCGTCCGGCCCGCGATGAGACAAGGCGGACGCCATGTCCGTGATCAGTGACGGTGCGACCAGACTTTTGGGGGTGATAAAGCCGACGACGCCGCACATGTGCGCTGGAAAACCGCAGCTAAGGGCGGGGGGCTACTTCCACCGAAGATAGCTGACGAGAGCCCTTAGTCGCGCGGCCTGCTCGGGGCCACTTTTTTCGGCTGCCTCTCGGATGAAAACCCAGACAAGAGCTCCGATGAAAGCCAAGAACGCGACGAAGACTACGATGAGTGCTCGTTTAGGCTTGGACTTGCGATCAGGCTGGACTGCGCTGTCAATCACCTGAATAATGGTCGCGTCCTTGGCCTCGTCTATCTTGGCGAGCTCGTACTGCTTGGCGAGCAGCTCGTACAGGAATTCGTAGTACTTCACATCCCGCAAGCGGCCTAGATTGTCCAGGCCGCTTGCGCGGGCCGGATCCCCGCTCCGGACTGGTCCCGCCGAGGATGAACCTTCGATCCGTGCGAGTTCGCGTCGCAGCGCCTCGAGCTCCTGCTGCGTTCGTTGCAGCTCGGGGTTGCCTTCAGCCGCAAAAGTGCGCATTGCACCCAGCTGCACCTCTTTTGCCGAAATCTGCGCCCTAAGGCGGGCGGTAACTTCAATCATGCTTCGCCCCTGTGCGTCGACCTGAGCGATTCCCCCTTTCTGCAATCCCTGCCTTGCCGCAATTTCGGCCGCAGTCAGACTGTCCTTGGCCTGAAGGAGCTGCTGCTCGAAGAACAACCGCCGTTGAGACGCCTCTGTAACCGCCAGAACCTTGGTAAGTTTCTTCAACTCCTCTATGTACGCATTGGCGATATCGGCTGCACGCTTTGGGTCCTTGTCGTCAACCTCCACGGTGATAATCCCGTCCCTTCCCGTGGAAATGGTCGTTTCGCTGGCGAGATGCTTGCGTGTTTCGGATATGTAGTTCTCGTCGTATACCTTGCCGAGATCGAATCGGGCGATGAGATTGTCCGCGATCGTACGACTTTTGAGCATGCCAACGTACAGTTCGCTTGGGTTCCTGATACCCAAAGCTCCGCTGGCAGCTCCCGCCAGTCCTCCTAGAGTCCCTCCGAGCTGGTTCAGCAGCGCGGTCGTCGCGGAGGCGCTTTGCTGAGGCGGCATTATCCGTGTCGTTCCCGTGTAGTAGTTCGGAAGGAAAATGCTGATCGCCGCCGAGACGAGCGCGGCAGCGAACGGAATGCCCAGAACCACTCGTTTGCGCTTGGCGACAACGATCAGCAGATCGAGAAGACTGACCTCTTCGGCCTGCGTGCTCGACGCTTCGCCCTGGTCGCTGCCGGCTTGATCAGGCGTGTCCTGCACTTCGGTCTTCGCGATAGTCTTTCTTGCTCTACAAGCTCTGATGCAGCACCGCGATCGCCGCCGCGCCCAGCCCGAACTGGTAGAAGATCTGCGAGATGTCCTTCAGCGCGCGCGTGACCGTGGTACGGTCGAGCTCCTCCGGCACGACGATGCTGTCGCCGGGCATGAGGCGGCTGCTTTCGAGCGACGCGGTGAAGAAACCCTCCTGCCGTTTGC
>Ga0335085_10007849_pt1 | contig 16397 bp, 15 predicted proteins | sample Lox_Sample_45_FD_206712 | JGI IMG/M metagenome (GOLD analysis project Ga0335085, IMG submission 206712) | Soil microbial communities from Loxahatchee National Wildlife Refuge, Florida, United States - Lox_Sample_4.5 | ecosystem: Environmental > Terrestrial > Soil > Wetlands | place: USA...
GGCCTTTCGCAGCCAGAACCTTCGTGATCGCGGCCGTCAGCGTCGTCTTCCCGTGGTCTACGTGACCGATCGTCCCTATATTGACGTGCGGTTTCTTCCTCTCAAATTTCGCCTTTGCCATGCAGAAATCCTCCCGGGTTACCCCAAATTGTGCTATGAAACCAAATTTGCAATAACGCTAGAAATGGAGCCCACATCCGGACTCGAACCGGAGACCTCTTCCTTACCAAGGAAGTGCTCTACCTCCTGAGCTATGTGGGCAGAATGGAAAATTGGAGCGGGAAACGGGACTCGAACCCGCGACCCTCAGCTTGGAAGGCTGATGCTCTAGCCAACTGAGCTACTCCCGCCAATTTCGTCATACACGATGTTTTTGAAGCCTTAACCGACAGATCTGTTCCAGTCTTTGCGACTTTTCGTCTCCTGAGAACCTAACGGCGCTTTCAGCTTCTGCAGTTTTTTATGGTGGAGGGAGGAGGATTCGAACCTCCGAAGTCGTCCGACGACAGATTTACAGTCTGTTCCCTTTGGCCACTCGGGAATCCCTCCAGGGATGATCGGGTACCATTTTCTGGAGCTGGCGATGGGACTCGAACCCGCAACCTGCTGATTACAAGTCAGCTGCTCTGCCAATTGAGCTACGCCAGCGTAAAGTTTCTTTATACACGATACATGCTGTTGCGTCAAGCAGGTTAAACAAAAAACGGAAGTTCACTTTATAAATGACTTTGCATTTGGTGTCAACATTTTTTTTCCGCCGGAATCAGTTGCTCTTTTCGTTACCGCTTACCGTTCCGTCTGCCTGCCGCTCGTACGCCGAATAGTTCCATGCCGTCCGCTTCCCTTCCTGCGGCAGCGAGGGCATTGAGGACACGGGGGCGCTCAGCCGGCAGATGCCAGAGCACCAGCGATTTCTGCAACCGCTTCTCCCGGTCTCCCCGCGACACATGCACCGGTTCGCCGGAAAAGGGGTCAATTCCGGTGTAATACATGCAGGTGGCAAGGGTGCCCGGCGTCGGCGTGAACTCCTGGACCTGTTCTACCCGTAAATTGTTCCGCTTGAGAAAGAGGGCCAGATCAACCATGTCGCTGAGGGTGCACCCCGGGTGACCTGACATCAGGTACGGAACAACTGCTTGCCGCTTGCCGCACTGTCGGCTTTCCTCCCGGAAGAAGGCGAGAAAGCGCTCGAAACTCTTCTGCCCCGGCTTGTGCATCAAAGCGACGACACGATCAACGGTATGCTCGGGAGCTACCTTGAGCAAACCCCCGACGTGATGGCCCACGAGCTCACGAAAATAGCTGAGCTGGCGGTCGAGGAGATCATAGCGTATCCCCGAGGAGACCGTCACGTGCTTCACGCCCCGCACATTTCTGACCCTCCGCAACAACTCCTCACCCCGGCCGCCGGAATACTGAAGGTGGCGACAGACACTCGGCCAGAGACAACTCCCGCGGCGACAAACTGCTTGTGCCCGGGAAGAACTGCATGCCATGCCGTACATATTTGCGGTCGGACCGCCCACATCGCTAATGCTCCCTCTGAACCAGCCGGATTCGGCCAATCTTCTGACCTCGTCCAGAACCGACGAAACACTTCGAGACTGGACGAGCTTCCCCTGGTGATGAGTGATGGCGCAGAATGCGCAGCCTCCGCTGCATCCCCGATGCGTGGTGATGGAGGCCCGTATCTGCTCGTACGCCGGGATCGGCTCCTGGTATACTCTGTGAGGGGCCTTGGTAAACGGCAGGGCATAAATGCCGTCGAGTTCCCGCTCAGACAGGGGAAATGACGGTGGATTACACACCAGCCAACGGTCCCCGTGACGCTGGACGAGCGATCTCGCACAGTAAGGATTCAGCTCTTCGGAGGCGATCCGGTACGCCTCTGCATACTTAGCACGACTGGCAGAAACGTCCTCGAACGATGGGATTTCCCGGAACGGAGCAGTATCGCATCCGGCCCCGGCAATGAAAGCTGTCCCGCGAATATCGGTGATCTGTCGAAAAGACTCCCCCCTTCGCATGCGTTCCGCCAGTTCCAGCATGGGCCGCTCCCCCATCCCACAGACCAGGAGGTCCGCCTTGGCATCGAAGATGATGGACCGGCGCACCTTGTCTTCCCAGAAGTCGTAATGGGCGAAACGGCGCAAGCTCGCTTCGATGCCGCCGATAACCACCGGCACTTCCTTGTATGCTTCCTTGAGACGGGAGGTATAGACGATGGTAGCTCGGTTGGGACGACTGCCGTGGCGGTTTCCCGGCGTATAGGCATCATCGCGGCGGAGTTTCTTCTGGGGGGTGTAGTGGGCCACCATGGAATCCATGGCTCCGGCGGAAACGGCAAAGAAAAGACGTGGGCGGCCAAGAGCCATGAAGGGATCTTTACTCCGCCAGTCTGGCTGGGGAATGATACCGACCCGAAATCCGCGAGACTCAAGCCAGCGGGCAAGAAGGGGCACGCCGAAAGCAGGATGGTCGATGTAAGCGTCGCCAGAGACGAAGATGATATCGAGCTCATCCCAGCCTCGCTGCAGAGCGTCTTCTTGTGTGATGGGAAGAAACATTTCACCTGGAAGATCGGTCGGGGCACCGCATACGCCGCCCCCGAACCGCTGCACTCATTTACGGAAACAACGCAAGGCCGTCCAGGCCGAAGTTCTCCGGAAAACCGCACATTACGTTCATGTTCTGCACCGCCTGCCCCGATGCCCCCTTAACCAGGTTGTCAATGGCCGAGACGACGATTACCCTTCCGGTCCGCTGATCCACGGTTACACCGATATCGCAAAAGTTGGAGCCCCTCACGAAGGCGGTAGAAGGGAAACTCCCCTCGGGAAGTATCCGCACGAACGCTTCACCCTTGTAGAACTCGCGGTACACGCCGATAAGTTCCGCGACAGAGAGCTGTGCGGCAGGCACGGCATAGATAGTGGACAGGATCCCCCTGTCCATGGGAACGAGGTGGGGGGTAAACGAGATCGCCATTTTCTTTCCCGCCAGGTGGGAGAGCTCCTGTTCTATCTCCGGGATATGACGGTGAATGCCGCCCACCCCGTAGGCCTTGAAGCCGTCATTTACCTCGCAGAAAAGATTGTCCACCTTAGCGCTCCGGCCGGCGCCGGATACCCCTGATTTGCTGTCGGCAACAATGGTCGCCGGATCGACGAGCTTCTTCCGGAGCAGGGGTGCCAGACCAAGGATGATGCTGGTGGGATAACAGCCGGGATTGGCTACCAACCGGGCCGTGGCAATCTTACCCCGCTTGAGTTCAGGAATTCCGTACACCGCCTCTTTCAGAAGCTGCGGGTTGAGATGCGGTTCGTACCACTTCTCGTACTCCCTGTGATCCTGAAGCCGGTAGTCGGCCGAGAGGTCTACAACACTCTTCCCCAGCTCGAGAAATGTGGGAACCACCTCCATCGCGGCCTTATGGGGAAGCGCGGTAAAGATGAAATCGGCCTTGGCGGCAATCCTCACCGGCTCGAGATTCTCCAGCATGAGGTCACATCTCCCCCTCAGACTCGGAAAAACATCCGATATTCTCTTGCCGGCACTCTGCTCGGATGTCACACACGTCACCGCAACCTCCGGGTGACAGTGGAGGATTCGTAGCAGTTCCACACCGGTATATCCGCTGGCGCCCACAATTGCAACTTTCAGCATGAGATCTTCTCCTTTGATTCGTATCGGAAACGCCAAGAAAGTCCCTGCATCAATTACTTCACAAGATTATATCCGATACCGGCAATGGTAATCAATCTACGTCAAGCTGCGCAGTCACCAATGAGCAAGCACGGATTTCTCCGCACGTGGCTGAGCCCACACCAAAGCACAAAAGGGGAAAACCCGTACGGATTTTCCCCTTCGTCCTGAGCTGATACAGAAAACCGATTAGCGCTTAGAGAACTGGAAGCTCCTGCGGGCCGCGGCCTTGCCGTATTTCTTTCTCTCCTTGACACGGGAATCGCGGGTGATAAAGCCAGCCTTTTTCAGCATGCCGCGGAGTTCGATGTCGGCCTCCATCAGGGCCTTGGTGATTCCGTGCTTGATGGCGCCCGCCTGGCCGGAATCCCCACCTCCCTTGACGGTGACATATATATCGAACTTGCCGACATTCTCGGTAAGCTCCAGAGGCTGCTTCACGACCATCTTGGAAGTCTCCCTGCCGAAATACTCGTCAAGGGTCTTGTTGTTGACGATGATCTGCCCCGCACCCGGCCTGAGCCAAACCCTGGCTACCGACGACTTTCTCTTACCAGTCCCGTAGAAACTTTTTGCTGCCATTGTCGTATGTCTCCTGAAATAAAATAACTGTACGTTATCGTTATACGTCGAGCGTCTTGGGCTGCTGTGCCTTGTGGGGGTGTTCAGGACCGGCGTACACCTTGAGCTTGCTGAGCATGTGGCGGGCAAGCTTGTTCTTGGGGAGCATTCCCTTGACAGCCTTCCTGATGATCTCTTCGGGCTTCTTCTCGAGGAGCTTTCCCGAAGTGATCGACTTGATTCCGCCGGGATACCCGGAATGGCTGTAGTAAACCTTGTCGGCAAGCTTATTGCCGGTCAAGGCTATCTTATCGGCGTTCACCACAATCACGAAATCGCCGGTATCGACACTCGGAGTAAATGTCGGCTTGTTCTTGCCCCGCAGGACATTGGCTATCTGGGTTGCAACCCGGCCAAGCACCTTGTTTTCCACGTTAACCAGATACCAGTCCCTAGTGACTTCCTCTTTTTTCGCCGTTTGCGTCTTCATCGAACCCTCACTACTATCGAGAAATTTCCTTTACTTTTAACAGGAAGCGTAAAAAATAATTCAAACAGCCCGACATGTCAAGAAAATTCTTTCCCCCGAATGTGTCAGTAAAAAACTTCCATGAGACAGAGACCGTGAGAGGGTGCCGTCATCCCCGCGGCTCCGCGGTCAGGCCGCTCAAAGAGGACGGGAATATCGTCGGCTACCCTTTTGCCGAGTCCGACTTCAACGAGCGTACCGACCATGATCCGCACCATGTTCCGCAAAAACCCCGAACCCCTGACATCAATGTGGATAAAATCGCCGTCGCGACCGATCTGCACCGAGTCAATACGCCTCACGGTGGATTCCGCCGCGCACCCCGTAGACCGGAAGGCGGCGAAATCATGCTCACCGATGAAAAATGCGGCAGCCCTCTCCATAGCCGCAATGTCGAGTTCCCCTCTCATGTACCAGGAATAGAGCCTCGCAAGGGGCGAGCGACGACGACCATTGTAGATCCGGTAACGGTAATGCTTCCCCGTGGCGTCGGCTCGGGGATTAAAGCCGGGTAGTGCTTCCGACGCCTCCCGAACGGCAATATCCGGAGGGAGGAGGGTATTAAGCCCGTCGGCAAAAGCACGCAGGGGAATGTTTGCCTCGGTCCGAAAGATTGCCACCATCCCCCGGGCATGCACTCCCGCATCGGTCCGTCCCGACGAATGGAGCCTGACCGGCGCCTTGAGTATTTTCCCCAGCGCTTCCTCCACGACCTGTTGGACGGCAAGCCCATTGGGCTGGATCTGCCAACCGGCATAGTTAGTGCCGTCGTATTCAATGATAAGCCTGACTGTCCGCATGTGTGCGCTTTGTTTCTCCCTCTCAGCCTATACAAAGATGTCTGCAACCTTTCGGATAGACTGCTGCATTCACCTCTCCTTCCGGAAGGTCTCCGTCCTTTTCTGTATGATGAACGCCTGGCGGTCATCCACCGGTATTACCATCAGACGTTCTCGGTCGATTCCCAGCTCCGCTGTCGTCAATCCTGCAATCCGGACTGCTGCACGCCAACCCCCCGGCCCACTCCCCTCCGGCTTGTCCGCAGCGGAGACAAGGGGAAGAATGTCGGCAATACCAGCCTTCAGAGCCTGCTCCGCCACCCGCATCTTCGTGGAGACCCTGAGTTCAGACCACCTGTTGACGGCAAGATGCAACCGGCAGGTCCACATGAGCGCCTTGCGGAGAGAGGCGGGAAGGCGGAGCCGGTTGCAGAAATCCCTGGCCAGGGCGTAGCCGGCGGTATCGTGCCCGAAATGTCGTGGATAGAGGGCCGGACTGGTGGCCAGTTTCCCGAGGTCGTGGAACAACGCACAGAAGCGCGCCGTACTGTTGCCCGTCGCCCTTGCTGCTCCCTGCAGGGTCTGGAGTGAGTGGACGGCCAGGTTCCCGTCGGGGTGGAACCCGGCCGGACCGGCGGGAATCGATTCCATGCGGAACAGTTCCGGGAGAAACTCGCTGCCGACACGCAGATCGAGCATGCGCCGAAAGAAACGAACCGGGTCATCTTTCCCCAGGGCCTTCAGCATTTCCAGGCTAAACCTTTCCACTGGAATGCCCCGCATCAACGGGGACCATTCCACCCCGGCGACCAGTTTCTCGGTGTCGTCATCAAGACGCCACCCCTCGGCTTCAAAACGGAAGGCTCGGAAGATGCGAATAGGGTCATCCCGCAACGCATGCGCACTACATGCCCTGAGGAGACCCTCTGCCATGTCTTTCCTCCCGTCGAGGGGGTCGATGACATCGCCATCGAGGGACATGCTCACTGCATTGATGGTGAAGTCCCGGTGGAGCAAGTCGTCATGGATGGTGGCCCCGTCTTCCAGCAGCGTGATTTCGATCTTGCCGAAAGCCCCGTGGCTGAGGAAATAGACTGGCGCAGCGCTCTTCGCCTCGACATGTCGAAAGCCAAGGGATTGAAGGTATCCACCGGGGATATCGGCAATGAGATCGACATCCTCTCCGCTCCGGCCGATGAGGAAGTCGCGCACGACACCGCCTACCAGAAACAGCCGGTCGTGGTAGTGTCCCGGGAAAACCCCCCGAAGAAACGCAACGAGTTCCTCCATGGCGCAACCTCTCCCTCGTCAGCCAGGAGCAGTCTTGATCCGCCCCGGGTGAATCCGGCCCCATCCCATCCCCCCTTGCCCGGTCAGTATATCAGAATAGCGTTACGAAGCCAACGCTGGACACAAAGGACGCCACGGCTCCGGAAAATCGGGAAGAGAATGGTATACTGTAAGAGGTTCGGCTGCTACGGCCTGTGCCGGGCAGGGAGGTGACAATGGACCGCCGAAGGGCCCGGCTACTGCGGGGCGGCGAAGCAAAGACCGGCGGAGTGCTGTACTGGATGAGCCGGGACCAGCGGGCAGACGACAACTGGGCACTCCTTTATGCCCAGGAACTCGCCGTTGAACGCAATTCGCCTCTCGCGGTCCTCTTCTGCCTCGTGCCGGTTTTTCTCGGGGCCGCCAGGCGGCAGTACGGCTTTATGATCCGTGGTCTTGAGGAAACCGCCGCTCGCCTCGCGCTCAGGGAGATACCCTGCTTCATCCTCCAGGGAGAGCCAGCGGTCGTGATCCCACCCTTTGTTTCCCGACACCGCATCAGCTGCATCGTCACCGATTTCGACCCACTCCGCATCAAGCGTCGCTGGAAGGCCGAAGTAGCCGACATTCTCAGCACCCCACTCATCGAGGTGGACGCCCATAACATCGTCCCCTGCTGGCTCGCCTCCCCCAAGGAAGAAATCGGCGCCCGCACGTTGCGGCCGAAGCTCCGTGCACTTCTGCCTGAGTTTCTCACACCGTTCCCGACGCTCATTCCTCATCCATTCCCCTGGCCGGAGAAAGCAATTTCTCCCGACTGGGAGGATATCCGCGCCACATGTCCAGCGGACCGGGAGGTAACGGAGGTCGGGTGGTGCATCCCCGGCGAAGCGGCCGCCGGCTTGGCAATGAACGCCTTCCTTGCCAGCGGACTTGCCCACTACCACGAATGGCGCAATGACCCGACGCGACCCGGTCAATCGGGCCTATCCCCTTACCTCCACTTCGGACAGCTCTCCCCCCAGCGGCTCGCCCTCGAAGTCTCCCGCCAGGGTGGAGACAAACCGGGAGGGGAAGCATTTCTGGAGGAACTTATCGTCCGGCGCGAGCTTTCCGACAACTTCTGCTACTACAATGATAGCTACGACAGCATTGCTGCCTTTCCCGGCTGGGCACGGGCAAGTCTTGCAAAATACCGGAACGCGTTGCGCCCCTACCGGTATTCCTCCGAATCACTTGAACGTGGATCGACGCATGATCCCCTGTGGAATGCGGCCCAGATGGAAATGGTTGCAACCGGCCGGATGCACGGGTACCTGCGCATGTACTGGGGAAAGAAGCTCCTCGAATGGAGCGACTCCCCGGAAGAAGCCCTGGCAACTGCGATCAGTCTCAATGACCGCTACCAGCTCGACGGCCGCGATCCGAACGGCTACGCCGGTATCGCCTGGAGCATCGGCGGGGTACACGACCGCGCATGGCCGGTACGCCCCCTCTACGGCAAGGTGCGCTCCATGACATTTGCCGGCTGCGCACGCAAGTTCGACGTGAACGGCTACATCGAAGGAGTGGCAAAGCTCATGCTGGAGACTTGACCTCTGGCACCAGAATCTGTTGATCGGAACAATGCTCACGGACACAAATCGCGGGAGCCATTCAAACTTCCACCTTCCTCACGCAGAAAAGCCGATTCAAGTCCTCCCCCGCTTCTTTTACCTTGGCAGTACGCAGATGAGCAAAAAAAATCGCCCCACCGAAGGGGCGATCCTAACTCATACTCTCAAGATGAAACAAGAAAGTTCGTGGAGACGATCTTGATCGATGTTCGAAAAGTTCCACGACTCATGCCGGGTACTCTCCGTCCCGCTACTTCTCCATCAGGATGCGCAGCATGCGGCGCAGAGGCTCAGCAGCTCCCCAGAGAAGCTGGTCCCCACAGGTGAAGGCCTGGAGGTACTGCGGTCCCATCTTCATCTTCCGCACTCTTCCGATGGGAACCGTAAGGAGCCCGGAGACGGCAGCCGGGGTAAGTCCCGCCAAGGTCTCTGCCTTGGTGTTGGGAACGAATTTTACCCACTGGTTGTCGTTCTTGATCAACTCTTCGATGTCAGCCAGCGGCACATCCCTGGTCAGCTTGATTGTCAGCCCCTGGCTGTGGCAGCGCATGGCACCTACCCGCACGCAGATACCGTCCACCGGAATCGGCGAAGCGGTACCGAGGATCTTGTTGGTCTCCGCGAAACCTTTCCACTCCTCGCGGCTCTGTCCGTCTTCCACTTCCCGGTCGATCCAGGGGAGAACATTCCCGGCAAGGGGAAATCCACCGAACTCCTTCTTCGGAATGGCACCCCCCCGCAGTTCGGCAGTGACCTTTCTGTCTATCTCCAGAATGGCCGAAGCCGGGTCCTTCAGAAGGTCGGCGACCGACCCGTGCAGGACACCCATCTGGCTCAGCAGTTCGCGCATATTGGGAGCACCTGCGCCGGAGGCGGCCTGGTAGGTCATGGAAGAGAGCCATTCCACCAGTCCGGCACGGAAGAGCCCGCCCAGTGCCATCAGCATGAGGCTCACGGTGCAGTTCCCGCCGATGAAATCCTTCTCTCCCTTGGCCAGGGCCGCGTCGATGACGTTGCGGTTGACCGGGTCGAGGATGATGACCGCATTCGGCTCCATCCGTAGTGTGCTTGCGGCATCGATCCAGTATCCCTGCCACCCCTCTTTGCGCAGTTCGGGATGAACCGCCTTGGTGTAATCCCCCCCCTGGCACGTGATGATCACATCGAGCTTCTTGAGCTCAGCAATGTCAGAAGCGTTCTTGAGGGTGCCGGCGTTCATGGGCGCAGGCCGACCCGCCTGAGACGTCGAGAAAAATACCGGTTCGATACCTGCGAAATCTTTTTCCTCCTGCATCCGCTGGAGGAGGACCGACCCTACCATGCCACGCCAACCGACAAGTCCGACTTTCATAGTCTGTTCCTTTTCATGTAGGTATATTTTTCACTGTTACGAGAGGCCGGCGATGATGGCATCGCCCATTTCCCTGGTATTGACCAGCTTTTCGCCGTCCTTTTTCTGGTAGATGTCGCGGGTCCGGTACCCTTGATCGAGGACCTTCGCAACCGCCTTGTCGATGGCATCTGCTGCCTCGATCAGTCCGAAGGAGTAGCGGAGCATCATTCCTGCGGAAAGGATCTGGGCGATGGGATTGGCGATCCCCTGCCCGGCGATATCCGGGGCTGAACCTCCGGAAGGCTCGTACATGCCGAAGGTCCCCTCGGCAAGGGATGCTGAGGGGAGCATCCCGAGGGAGCCGGTCAGCATGGCCGCCTCATCGGAAAGAATATCGCCGAACATGTTCTCGCAGAGGAGCACGTCGAATTGCTTGGGCCAGCGCACAAGCTGCATGGCACCATTGTCGACGTACATGTGGGAAAGTTCCACATCCGGGTATTCCTTGCCGATGCCCGTCACTACCTCCCGCCAGAGCACCGACGACGAGAGGACATTGGCCTTGTCGATGGAACAGACCTTCCGTCCGCGTTTCCGCGCCGCCTGGAAGGCAACGTGGGCAATCCGCTCGATCTCCGGAACGCTGTACCGCATGGTATCGTACCCGACCCGATCGCGTCCGGAACCGTCGATCCCTTTCGGCTGGGCGAAATAGATACCGCCGGTCAACTCGCGGACAACGAGGACATTGAAGCCTCCCGCGATGACTTCCTCCTTCAGTGACGACGCCCCTGTCAGGGACGGGAAAATAATGGCCGGGCGCAGGTTTGCGTACAGACCGAAAATTTTCCTCAGGGGGAGGAGCGCTCCCCGTTCCGGCTGCTCGGCGGGGGGAAGAGTCTCCCATTTCGGTCCCCCGACCGATCCGAAAAGGATGGCGTCAGCCGCCCTACAGACCTCAACGGTACGGTCGGGGAGCGCCTTCCCTTCGTTGTCGATGCCGGCCCCGCCCACATTGGCATGGGTCCGCTCAAATTTCACGCCATAGTGCCGCTCCACGGCGTCCAGAACCCGGAGCGCTTCGGCCATAACTTCCGGGCCGATCCCGTCCCCCGGAAGAACAGCTACGTTGAAAACTTTTGCCATTCCATCCCCCAGTGCATTGGATTTGTCATTGGAATTAATGATAATATTTGCGGCAAGCGCTGCTTGTCAACAAAAAAAGGCGGGCATCACTGCCCGCCATCGCGTACTTCCGGCTCCATCTCCTCCTATTCGCCGACCGAGACATACTCCTGATAATCATCGGCTGACATGAGCAATGTGAGTTCGTCGTCATCGACGATCTCGACCACCGCCAGCCAGCCGCTGTCGTATGGATCATCGTTGAGGAGATCGGGGGTTTCTTTGAGTTCTTCATTCACTTCGAGCACGGGACCGCTGAGGGGGGCGTAGAGTTCCGCCACGGTTTTTCTCGCTTCGACCGATCCGAATGAATCGTCCTGCTCCAGTTCGTCACCAACGCTGGGGAGTTCCACGGCGCTTATCGTCCCCAGCTCCTGCTGGGCAAAATCGGTAATCCCCACAACCGCCCTGCCACCTTCGACCCTGACCCAGACATGCTCCTTGCTGTACTTCAATTCTTCGGGAAAGTCCATACTTACTCCAGCACCACCTTCTCAAGAAAACCGGTATCTATGTTCCCCTGGATGAAATCTTTGTTGGCCATGATGCGCCGGTGGAACGGGATCGTTGTCTTGATTCCCTCGATGATGTATTCGTCAAGGGCCCGTGCCATCCTCTTGATAGCATCTTCCCTCGTTTCCGCATGGACGATCAGCTTGGCAATGAGGGAATCATAGTGGGGGAGAACCACATACTGATCATAGACAAAGGAGTCGACCCGCACTCCGAGACCGCCGGGGGTGTGATAGCCGGTGATCTTGCCGGGCGATGGAGTGAACTTGACCGGGTCCTCGGCATTGATCCGGCATTCGATGGCATGGCCGTTGATCTTGATGTCACTCTGCTTGTACCGGAGCTTGTGGCCGGCTGCGGAACGAATCTGCTCCCTGACGACATCCACGCCGGTCACCATTTCCGTAACGGGATGTTCTACCTGAACCCTGGTGTTCATCTCCATGAAATAGAAATTGTTCTCTTTGTCCACGAGGAATTCCATGGTTCCCACGCTGGAATAGCCGACGGCCTTGGCCGCCCGCACCGCTGCCTCTCCCATTGCCTTGCGGAGTTCCGGGGTAGATACCGTGGAGGGTGCCTCCTCGATGATTTTCTGGTGACGGCGCTGGATGGAGCAGTCGCGCTCTCCCAGGTGAATGACATTGCCATGTTTGTCTGCCAGGATCTGAATCTCGACGTGGCGCGGCTTTTCGCAGTATTTCTCGATGTAGACCTCGGGATTGCCGAATCCGGCCTGGGCTTCCGCCCTGGCCGTGGCAAAAGCGTTCGGCAGAGCCGCCGGCGAGTGGACAATCTTCATCCCTCTCCCGCCGCCACCTGCCGTGGCCTTGATGATCACCGGGAAACCGATCTTCTTTGCAATCTTGACGGCCTCGGCGACATCCTTCACCCCCTCTTTGGTGCCGGGAAGGATCGGTACCCCCTCCTTGATCACCGCCTGGCGGGCACTTATCTTGTCCCCCATGATCCGCATGCTCTCCGACGTGGGACCGATAAAGGTGATGCCGCAGTTCTCGCAGATTTCCGCAAACGCCGCATTTTCCGAGAGGAAACCGTATCCCGGATGGATAGCCTCGGCATCGGTCAGTTCGGCGGCGCTGATGATGGCATTGATGTTCAGGTAACTCTGGAGACTGGGGGCCGGGCCGATGCAGACACTCTCGTCGGCTAGCTTTACATGCAGGGACTCGCTGTCCGCCGTGGAATAGACCGCAACGGTTTTGATTCCCAGTTCCTTGCAGGCCCTGATGATTCGAAGGGCGATTTCCCCGCGGTTGGCAACGAGCACTTTATGAAACATTACGAAATATCTCCGATATGTGTGGTTTCGCGTTTCGACATGGAGTCAATGGATGCGAAACTGGAAACGTACAAAGCTATTCTGACGTTACAAAGGCTCCACGAGGAAAAGCGTATCGCCGAATTCGACGGGTTGCGCGTTTTCTTTGCAAATCTTGACGATTTTGCAGCGGAATTCGGCCTCGATTTCATTCATCAGCTTCATGGCTTCCACGATACAGAAGACCTGGCCCTTTTCCACGATCTGGCCCTGCTCAACGTAGGGAGGGGCATCCGGCGCGGGGGCCCGGTAGAAGGTGCCGACGATGGGGGAGGTGATGGCCTGCCCCTTCTCCGCGGCCACGGAAGGTGCCGGAGCCGGGGAGGGAGCCGCAGCAGCCGGCGCCTGAACTGGTGCAATCATAGGTTGGGGTGGTACCTGAACCTGCTGTACCGGCTGATACTGGACGATTCCGGGGGCGCTACCGCGCTTGATAACGATTTTCTGCTCGCCCCCCTCCAGTTCGAATTCGGTAATATCCGTCTCCGTTACCATCTTTATCAGTGACTTGATATCTTTAATATCCATCGTTCCTCTCCTTTTCTCAAGCAAGGGGCACCGACCGTCTCCCCTTACGAAGTAACAAATTACAGAAACAGAAGATCCTTGGAAACCCGCGTCAAGACCCGGCATCCGCTCCCCGTAACGAGGACGGTGTCTTCAATCCTTACACCTCCCCAATCGGGTATATAGATGCCGGGCTCGATGGTGCAGACCATCCCCTCCTCCAGCACACTATCGCTGCGGGGAGAGATCACGGGCCTTTCATGCACCTCCAGGCCGACACCGTGGCCGAGACCGTGGCCGAAAAACCCGCCGTACCCTTTGCTGTCAATGTATCCCCGGGCAATGCCGTCCAGGTCGCGGCAGCTGACCCCCGGCCGTACAGCTTCGAGGGCCCGGTCGTGGGCATCCTTGACAATCGAATAGATCTCACGCTGCCGGTCGTCGGGCCGGCCGAGTGAAACCGTAACGGTTTCGTCTGAATGGTATCCGCGGTACACGGCACCGAAGTCGAGGGTCACCAGTTCTCCGGCGCATATCTGCTTGCTGCTTGCCTTGCCGTGGGGGAGCGCACCGCGAACCCCGGAAGCGACGATAAAGTCGAAAGACTTGTCATCGGCACCGGATTCCCTCATGGCGAATTCCAGGGAAAGGGCCACGTCTCGTTCCACCGCTCCGGGCCGGATCCGGTCGAGAGTGGCGAGTAAGGCCAGGGAGGCTATTTCGGCGCAGCGGTCGAGGAGTTCGACCTCCCCCTGTTCCTTGATGATTCTCAGGTCATCCAGATCGGTGCCGATCGGTTTGAATTCCAGTTCGGGAAGCGCCGCGGCAAGGGACGTCAGCTGGGCAACTGTCGTATGGTCAGCTGCAAAGCCGACTTTCCTTGCCCCGATTTTCTTGAGCGCCTCGCAGATCCCGTCCAGTTTGACGCGATATTCAGCCGTTTCAAACGCCGTGACCTCGCCGGCAGCCTGGGTGACGTAGCGGGAATCGGTGAGAAAACACCCCCTGTTCCCTGCCAGAACAAACGCCCCGTCGCTGCCGGTAAATCCAGTCAAGTATCTGATATTATTCAGATCAATGAACAGGAGAACGTCACAGGCGTATCTCTCCAGATACCCCCTGGCCGAAGAGATTCTGTCTTGTAGCATAATCAAATCCCGATTACAATCCTTTTTTAATCTGAATAAAAAGTGCCCGGAGCCCGAGAAGATAGCTGTCGACACCGAAACCGGAAATCTGGCCGATAGCTACAGGCGCGACAAAGCTCCGGGAACGGAACTCTTCGCGCCGATGGATGTTGGAGAGGTGCACCTCAACCGTCGGGAGGGCGACTGCGGCAAGGGCGTCGCGGATGGCAACGCTGGTATGGGTGTAGGCAGCGGGGTTGATGAGGATGCCGTCGCTCGTCCCGACGGCAGCATGGATTCTGTCGATGATGCTTCCTTCGGAATTGGCCTGAAAGAAGGCCACCTCGATGCCCAGTTCCTTGGCCAGGGCAGAGATATCGGCGTTTATCCGGTCGAGTGTGAGCGAACCGTACACTTCCGGTTCACGGGTTCCGAGCAGGTTCAGATTGGGGCCGTGCACTATGAGTATCTTCATGGGTCACCGGGAATAAACGTCAAGAATCTGGAACGATTGACCACTGTCCGACCGAGAATGCGCGCAGTTGCCGCCGCACGGCATTACCGCAGGCTCTCCTGCATTTTCGGCACGTCGCGTTTCAGGAGGTAGCGCCCTTTACCATAATTACCCTGGCGGTCGAGGGCAAGGAAGATGAAAAAATCTTCGGTGACGGCACGGACGAGGATCCTGGTACGTTCCGTGGTGATGGACATTTCTTCCATCTCGCCGGTCTTCAGGATATCGATGGTTCTTTTGACTTCCTTGAGCACCGTTGCGTATTCAACCGCGAGGAGCTGCATGTCGTACGGGGCATCACCCCGGATATACTCGTCGATGGGTATACCGTCGTATCCCATAATGACGGCTCCGATCCCCCCTTCGACATTTTCCACGATACACTGGAGTGTCTCCCTGAACGTCATTGCCGCCTCCTTCTGATATTCTCGAGCCACGTTTCCAGTGTGGCAACCACATCATCGGCCGGTCGGACCGGCCCGTCCTCTCCTTCCGCCGGAAGGAACAACCGGGTCTCTGCCGCCCTCTTCTCCTCTACAACCTCTTCCACTTCCCATTTTCCAGGCTCCTCGCGGGGAAGGTCACTCTCCTCACTATCAATGACAAGCTGAAGACTCGCCAGCCGCTGCCGCACATCATCGTTTCCGGGACTCGCGTCAAGCAGTTCCTGATAAATTGCTCGGGCGCGATCCAAAACCCCCTGGGATACGTACAGTTCAGCCAGGGTAACCGTGGCGAGCGGATCTTTCCCACCCATTGTGACCGATTCTTCCTCCTCCCGGGGCGATTCGACCTGCCCGGGCAGGGGAGAAACGGGGAGCTCTTCCTCCGCAAAGGAGAATTCTCCACTTTCAGCAGCGTGAGTACCGGCACCAGGCTCTATGGGCTCCATGACCGGGGGGAGAGGAGAAACCGGAATTTCTTCGGCCGCATGCGACGGTCCCTCCCCGGTGAGTTCCTCAGGTACGTCCTCGATAATTTCAAGATCTTCGAGGATCAGCTCGTCTTCCCCTGACTCATCTTCGAAGGAGAAGACGTCCGCCGACGGCACGTGCGCAGCAGGGGCGGCGGCGCTTCGGGCATGTCCCCCCCTCATCAGGGATTCAAGAAGGACCTGGCTTTCCAGGTCTCCCGGATTGAGCGACAGAATAGTCCGGAGAGCCTGCTCGGCTGAAGCCGTTTCGCCCGCATCGGCATAAATCTGGCTGAGGAGTTTCAGGGCGAGGAGATTGTCGGGTGTCACCTTGATGACATTTTCCAGCGCAGCCCTGCTCTCAGCTTTCATCCCCTTCTCGAAGTAGGCCCTGCCGAGGGCCATGAACCCTCCGGCGTAATCGGGATGCAGGCCGCACCCCTTCTGGGCCACGGCCAAGGCATCGTCCAGCAGCCCCAGTTTCCGGTACAGCTCGGAAAGGAG
>Ga0335085_10007850_pt1 | contig 16396 bp, 13 predicted proteins | sample Lox_Sample_45_FD_206712 | JGI IMG/M metagenome (GOLD analysis project Ga0335085, IMG submission 206712) | Soil microbial communities from Loxahatchee National Wildlife Refuge, Florida, United States - Lox_Sample_4.5 | ecosystem: Environmental > Terrestrial > Soil > Wetlands | place: USA...
CCCGCGATCCAGGGATTCATTTGACGAACCAACGTCTGGCTTTGGCATACGAACTCGGCCGAATGAAGAGAACCTTCCAGTGACACAATCAGAGAAACAAAGCAAGGTGCAGAGCCGGAAACGCACCGGCCGTGGTGACCCTGTTGACATCCTGGTCTTTCTCATCCCATGTCTGCAGTTTATTGAGGTTCAGCTCATTGGGGTCTTGAACGGCTCAGACTTGCTGCTGCTGGTCACATTCATCGCGCTTGCTTTCCGCGGGAAAATCAGGATTGGGCTGCCGGCAGAGAAGACTTTCTTGGTCCTTGGTTCCTTATGGCTCGCTTCGCAATGTGTAACGGATATTGTGAGGCACACCGCTTTTGCGGATTATGCACGAGGGTGGAGTAATATCGGGATGACCCTCGTCAATTTCGCCGTGCTGTGGACGTTGTTGTATGGGCGTCCACGACGTTTGGAGCTTTACGGGTGGGGGCTCGTTGTAGGGACTCTGCTTGCGATCGCTCTTAATCCCGACGAGGTCGCCCTGGGATATCCGTGGAAGTTTGGGTTCGCCTATCCAGTTACCATGGGAGTATTTCTCCTTGCCTCGCAAGCAAAGTGGCGCAGCCGTTGGCCCATTGCCATGATTGCACTTATGGGCGTCGTCAACATTGCCTCGGGAAGCCGTAACCGCGGCGGAGCATGCATGGCGGCGGCGATCTATCTCCTCGCCACCGACTTTCTGCGCAAGAGAGGCGGCGGCGGACCGAGGTTGAAGGTGGGCACGGCGGTGGCACTTGCTGCCGCAATGGTTGTGAGCATTGGCGGCATTGTATGGGCCTATCAATATGGGGCCTCAACTGGAGTTTTTGGCGAGCAGGCAAGAAAGAAGTATGAAGAGCAATCAAGTGGAAAATACGGGATACTTCTTGGCGGTCGGACGGAAATGCTGGCGTCGATTCCCGCAGTGTATGATTCGCCTATCCTAGGGCATGGCTCTTGGGCGAAAAATCGGATCTATTACATCGGCGAGATCCGAGCGCTTGCACTATTGGGATATAAGGGCGCCACTGACATATCGAGAGAGGAACTGATCGACGGCCTTATTCCGGCGCACTCGTACCTTCTCCAGGCGTGGGTTTACGGAGGTATTGTCAGCACACTCTTCTGGATTTGGGCCTTCATATTTACTACGAGGTCATTGATGAGGGTTTATCCAGCTTCAGTTTTGCTTGTACCATTGGCGGCTTTCATTGCATTTTCGCTGCTGTGGGATATTCTGTTTTCGCCGTACGGCGCGACAGGGCGCATTCTTGTTCCGTATTACATTGTGACGCTCGCCAGTTGCATGAGTATGGTGTCCCTGAAGGCAAAGCAGGATGCGGCCGCGCCGCCGAAGAAACGCATATCCGCTCCGAAAAGGCGCGCTCCCGCCGCATTTATGCCGCGACCGCAGCTATGACTTGGTATGTCTTTAGATATCTGCGTTTCAAGAAAAGCGAAAACGGACACGGGTTGAGACTGATAAAAACATGACTGATCGCCAGATGCCTGTTGTGAGTGCGGTTACGCCTTGCTTGAACGACGGCGCCTATTTGCAGGAGATGATTGAAAGTTTTCTAGCCCAGGACTATCCAAACAAAGAGTTGGTTGTGCAGGACGGCGGCTCGACGGATGGCACCCACGAGATTCTCAAGCGTTACCCTGTTCGCTGGAATGTTGCGCGCGACACCGGGCCGCATGACGCGATTAACAAGGCGATACTGGCCAGCCGGGGCGACATTATTGTGATTATGCCCGCGAACGATCTGTTCGCACCTGGGGCATTTTCTCGCGTCGTGGAGGAGTTTCGCGCCAAACCGGAAGTCGTCATGGCCTATGGTGATTGCCGGATCGTCGGCGATAATGGATCGCTCATTCGCGTTGACCGGCCAGGGATCCTCGATATCGATCGCCTTTTGTGGACAAATTTTCTTCTATTGCAGTCGGCGTATATTCGGCGCGAGGCTTTCGAGCGGGTCGGTTTATTTGATGGCGTGATTAAGGGACCGGGAGATACCGAATGGCTCATGCGAATGGTCGCGGCTTATCCTTCGGAATCATTCCTATATGTTCCCGAGGTGTGGAGCTCGTATCGCTTTGGCCAGAGCCTGAAGGGCGTCTGTTTCCGCGACTGTGAACAGAACGCAAGAGTCTTGCTGGCGGCGCACGAGCGATTTCTCTCGGAGGAGAAGAATCGCCAACGATTGCGCCATGGCGAGGCGCGCGCGCGAGCGGGAATGCACTGCCAGTGCGCATGCTGGCTTTCAGAGGCAGATAAACGCCGCGAGGCTTGGGGTCACTTTATTCAGGCCGTTCGCCAGTGGCCCGGGTTGATATTCAGTGTTTTAGGGTTGAAGTATGCTGTGAAATTTTTGCTCGGCCGGAATCTGACCCGGGCGGTCAGCAAATGCGCGTCGTTTGTTCGGGTGTGCATGCAAGGGCGCTAGGTCGATCTCAGCAGGCTCCGTTGCGCGATGGTTTTCCGGCGCTCATTTTTTTCCTGGGCGCAATGAGGCTGAATGAATCTACGTCTTGTGGTTTCGATCGCGGCATTATTGCTGCCGTGGCGCCTGCGCCGGCTGCTGCTCGTCCATGTGCTGCGATACGAAATCCATAAATCGGCACGGATTGGTTTCTCCTTCATCTGCCCAACTCGCCTGAAGATGGGAGCGAAGTCGATCATCGGGCACCTGACGCTCTGTAAGCCGGGGGTCGAATTGTTGGAACTTGGAGAGGGCGCGCAGATTGGGAACCTGAACTGGATCACGGGCATACCATTGAATGGGGCTATTCATTTTCAAGACAGCAAGGACCGCCGCCCGGAATTCGTTGTGCACGATCAGGCAGCACTTACGAACAGGCATTACGTCGATTGCACCGCAACTGTTTCCATCGGCCGGTTCAGCACGTTCGCAGGTTGTCGTTCAGTAGTATTAACGCACAGCATTGACCTCGTGGAGTCTAAGCAAGGCGCTAAAGCGGTATCAATTGGAGAATATTGTTTTGTAGGTGCAGCAGCTGTGCTCCTGCCGGGATCGTCGTTGCCGGACTACTCGGTGCTCGGGGCTAATTCATTGCTTAACAAGCAATTTAGTGAGCCGTACTCTCTTTATGCCGGCAGCCCAGCGCGACCCGTGAAGCAACTGAGCCGCGATATGAAGTACTTCACGCGCGCACAAGGATATGTCGATTGATCGAGCCGAATTACCTCGGAAGTAATGGCGCCAGTTTCTAGTTGGGAGAAGAGATTGTGGCTGAATTGAAGTCAAACGTCGAATGGAAGCAGTGGGGAAAAGACGACCCACTTTTTGGAGTTGCCGCGTGGGCTGGCAAGGAAAAAGATGGATCGTCCCCGTGGACTGACGAGGAATTTTACGCACTCGGAGAATCTGACTGGCGGGACTTCCTGAGCCACTGGCAGCACTATGGAGTCAACAAGGCAAGCTGCCTTGAAATCGGGTGCGGGGCAGGGCGGATCACCAAGGCTCTCGCCGCGTATTTTGACCGCGTCTACGCCGTGGATGTCTCTTCAGACATGATCGAGCGCGCGCAAAAGGCAATCCCCGGCGGGAACGTTTATTTCTCGCTCATCGACGGCTTGCACTTGCCGCAATCCGACGGATCCGTAAGCGCCATCTTCACGACGATAGTTCTCCAGCATCTGGATAATAGGGAGATCGGCTTCTCCTACTTCCGTGAGTTCTATCGCGTGCTGGGTAAGGGTGGAACGATCATGGTTGGTTTGCCGCTTTATCAGTTTCCCGTCGAAACAGGTGTTGTTGGAAGCCTGATGTCGTCGGCATATGCTGTGCGGCGCAGTTTCGGCAATATCAAGGCGAGTCTCAAAAGGACGATGGGCAAGAAAACAATGAGGGGTACACAATACCCCATTAAGTCTCTTCGCTTGTATCTCTCCGATCTTGGTTTCACAAGAATCGAGATTCGTCTTTTCCCAGTCACGAGCAATGGAACGTACGACTCATTTGTTTTTGCGACGAAATAACCCGCTTTAACCCCTGATGGCCGCCGCAATCTCCACGATATCTCTTGGCGAATTAACATCCATTTGTTAGTCCTCGCGCGTCGCAGTCTCTGCAGGAGCAGTCACGCCAACAGCGGTATTAGTGCGGAAGAGGGCTGGAAAAGATAGGGAGGGCGGAGCGAGGGCTGGATCGATTGGGACTCGAGCCTCTGCGTACCAACCGGAAGAACACTAGGTCATACGAGGAAGATTCATGAATGGAAGGTTGAAGGAAGGGCTCAGGAACCTTTTTCCGCGCTCACTTGTGAGTCATAGGATTCTGGCGGGCCCTCTGCGCGGAAGTAAGATTGTAACTTCCTGGCACGATTATCCGGCAGCAATCCTGGGTAAAACCGAGGAAGCGCTGCTCGATTGGTTTGCAAAGAATGTTCGCCAAGGAGAGACGTGGCTGGATATAGGCGCCCACTACGGGTACACGACAATCGCGCTTTGTAAGCTGGTCGGTGCAGCCGGACATGTCTATGCATTTGAACCGATGCTCAACACCGCTGGGTGCGTTTCGCGCACGAGATTCCTGAACGGCCTGCCGCAGAGCACAGTCGTGCCGATCGCATTGGGAAACAAGGCTGATTTGGCAGTGGAGACGCTGCTCGCTGTTAGAGGGATGATCGACAGCACTTTGCAGGAAACGGAAGGTTTCCGCGAATCGTTCCTTATTTCCCGGTTGGATTGGTTGTGGCCGAAGATTTCGCCGCCGAACTCGCGCATTGATGGCGTCAAGATCGATGTGCAGGGTATGGAGATAGACGTACTCGAAGGAATGGTGGAAGTCGCCAGGAAATACCGCCCCAAGTTACTCGTCGAACTTCATGCAGGAGTTTCACGTCAAAAGTTTCTCGATGTAATTGCGTCCATGGGATACCTGCCGCGCGGAGTTCCGCTCGAACCGCTTCCGGGTGAGACGGATCCGGTCTATGCGGATTCCACCTATCTGTTCCAATCAGAAGTCTCAGCCTAGCCCAATTCACCATAGCTAAGTGACTCCACTCGCTCAAGCCGAAATGAGACCTCCGATTGTGTCCGCGGGTCATTACCAGACGATCCTTGGCGTTCGTTTCTTTGTCGGGACTGCGCAGGATGCGATCAATCAGGTATCGAAGCAGGGCGGACTGGTGGTCGTGCCGGCCGCGCCCGCGCTCAAGAACCTTGCTCGCGATCAACAGTATCGCGATGCACTTTTGGGAGCGGACTTCGCGATTGCCGACAGCGCCTTGATGGTATTGCTCTGGAACATGATGCAAGGCTCCCGCATTCCCAAGCTTTCCGGGCTTAAGTACCTGCGAACCTTGATCAACCAACAAGACATTCGCGAACCGGAGAACAGCTTCTGGGTGATGCCCACTCCGGCAGCAGCCATGCGGAACGTGGCATGGCTGCGCAGGAACGGCATTCCCGTGACCGACGACAATGTTTATATTGCGCCCATCTACGGCGATGTGATTCGTGACGAAGAGCTCCTCGCGAAGCTTGAAAAGTGCCGGCCCAAGCACCTCGTACTTGGCATTGGCGGTGGAACTCAAGAACGCCTGGGATTTTATTTGAAGCAGAACCTGAGCTTTCGTCCGGCGATCCATTGCGTGGGCGCAGCCATAGCGTTTCTCTCTGGAGATCAGGTGCGAATCCCTGTTTGGATCGACGAAGTGGGTTTGGGTTGGCTGTTGCGCAGCATCTCAAATCCGCGGCGCTTTGTCCCGCGCTATTGGGATGCCAGGCATCTTGTGCCGCTAATGTTGCGGTACCGCGATCGGCTGCCGGTTGACCGCTCTTCGGTTGCTGTCACCATCGGTCCTCCTCGGGCGCAATTGTAGGTTTGATGAATACGCTTCATGTCATCGATAGTCTCTCACCGGCGGCGGGCGGTCCACCTGAGTGCGTGCTCCAGCTGGCGAAAGCCTATCGCGAAGTCGGCGCATGGATGGAGATCGTTTGTCTGGACAAACCCGGTGAGCCGTTTCTGTCGGGCGTTCCGTGCCTGGTGCATGCTCTTGGGCAGTCCTATCTGGGACGGTACGGATTTTCACCGCGGTTGTGGCGCTGGCTTCGCGAGAATGCGAGCCGTTTCGATGCCATGGTCATGCATGGGATATGGACTTTTCCTGGTGTGGCTCTTCGACTCGCGGCACAACGCGCAGGACGGCCCTATGGAATCTTCGTCCACGGCCAGCTCGATCCCTGGTTTTACCGGAAGTATCCGCTCAAGCACCGGAAAAAAATGCTCTACTGGCCCATTCAGTATCCGGTCCTGCGCGATGCACTCGCAGTCCTTTTCACCGCCGAATCCGAGCGTGAGCTGGCAAAAGTCAGTTTTCGGCCGAATGCCTGGAGCAGCGCCGTTGTCGGGTTAGGAATCACGGATCCTGAAATAAGCACGAATGATCCGGCCAGCCAGATCGAAACGTTCTACCAGAGGTTTCCCGAGCTTCGCGGCCGCCGCTATCTGCTCTTTCTGGCCAGGATTCACGCGAAGAAAGGTTGTGATCTGCTCCTCGAGGCGTTCGGGAAAATCGCAAGCGCCATTCCTGATGTTGACCTCGTGATCGCCGGCCCGGATCAGGAGGGAATGCAATCAAAGCTCCAGCGGATGGCCGAGCTGCTTGGCATTGCCGGCAGGGTCCATTGGCCCGGTTTCATTGATGGTGATCTTAAGTGGGGTGCGTTCCGGGCTTGCGAAGCATTTGTCCTCTCGTCGCACTCTGAGAACTTTGGTATCGCGGTGGTTGAGTCTCTTGCCTTGGGACGACCGGTGCTCATCAGTAATCAAGTGAACATTTGGCCGGAAATCGAGAGCGACGGGGCGGGCCTTGTCGAATGCGATACGCTGGAAGGCACGGAGCGCCTGCTTCGCCGATGGTTCGATCTAACTCCGCCGGAGCGCAGCGCCATGGCCCTCCGCGCGCGACGCAGTTTCGTCGCGCGGTACACAATGAACCAAACAGCGCTGGCCATCGAACGACTGTTTTCTCAAGCGGACGCGCCTGCCAGAAAGCTCGATGGCGTAAGCGGGGACTCGAAGGGTGATGTTGGGCGCAACAGTCTTCTTGCGAGTGAAGCGCAGGAACTGACGGAGTTCCACAAAGGGTAGTCTTCCGTCTTTCTTCGTCGGGCAGAAGCTGCACCGCAACGCCACTAAGGGTCATCAAAATGGCGAACTTTCGCTTAAGGTAGTTGCCGCGTCATCCTCTATCATGATCACTTACGCGCGTCGCAGTGCAAGAGAAGATTTTCGTTGCCGGGCCTCAAAATCAGAGCGATGAGGCGTTAGCATCCATTCTCATGCGGCCCACCGTCATTTTGCTTTCCTTTAATTCGGAAGAAACGCTCGGCTCTACACTCCATTGCGCCCGCTCGGTTTCCGACGAGATCTTCGTCGTGGATTCCTTCAGCAAAGACGGAACAGTAAATGTGGCGCAATCTTTGGGAGCCACAGTCGTTCAACACCCGTTTGAGCACTACGGTGCCCAACGGAATTGGGCCATCGATCAATTGCCCATCACGCGGCCCTGGCAGCTGCATTTGGATGCCGACGAGCTCATGGACGATGATTTGGTGGCGGCCATCCAGGCGCTCCCGGAAGAACCCGAACACGCGGGCTACTTTTTGCCCCGTTACGTTCGCTTTCTTGGCCGAGTCATGCGCCACGGAGGAATGAGCCCGACCTGGCACATGCGCCTGTTCCGGACCGGAGCCGGTCGCTGCGAAGATCGCAAGTACGATCAACACTTCATTCTCCAGAGAGGAAGCAGTGGGCGATTGCGGGGCGCGATGGTGGACGATGTGCGCATGCCTTTGACCGAGTGGACTGCGCGGCACAATCGCTGGTCCGACGGTGAAGTGGCTGAAATGGAGTCTGAGGAGACCGCGGGACGTCTACAGCCTGACATCCGCGGCAACCCTGCCCAGCGCAAACGGTTCCTGCGGCAAAAGTACAACCGGCTGCCGCTGTTTATTCGGCCCTTCGGCCTGTTCGTCTATCGCTACTTCTTTCGTTTCGGCTTCCTGGACGGAACACAAGGGCTGATTTTCTGGGTGCTTCAATGCTTCTGGTTCCGCTTTCTGGTTGACGCCAAGATCTGGGAGAAGCGTCACGCGGCGCGACTGGCCGGCGAGGCGGCGATGAAGTCCACATCTTAGAAAAGATTCGCGGCAAGATTTTGCGTTGAAGCACAGGCGAACGAATCTTCTCCGCATTACTTACGTTGAGTTACGTTGAAGGACCACTCAAAAGGAGAAAAATTGCATGGCGATCAGGAAAGCGTTGGTTTGTGGTGCTGGCGGCTTCATTGGCAGCCACATGGTCAAGCGTTTGCGGTCTGAAGGCTACTGGGTGCGCGGAGCCGACCTGAAGCACACGGAATACAGTCCTTCGGAAGCAAACGATTTCGTGATTGCCGATTTGCGCCTTCGCGAGAGCTGGGAAGCAATTCTCGACGAGGGGACCGATGAGGTTTATCAATTTGCGGCGGACATGGGCGGCGCCGGCTATATCTTCACGGGGGAAAATGACGCCCATGTCATGCATAACTCGGCGATGATCAATCTTCAAGCGGCGGACTTTGCGGCGAATCGCGGGGTGAAGAGGATCTTCTATTCGTCTTCCGCGTGCATGTACCCGGCCTATAACCAGGAAGACCCCGACAATCCCAAGTGTGCCGAGGAAACCGCCTACCCCGCCGCACCCGACAGCGAATATGGATGGGAGAAGCTTTTCAGCGAGCGCCTCTACTTGGCCTTCGCGCGGAACCATGGACTCAGCGTCCGGATTGCGCGCTTTCACAACATCTTCGGTCCCGAGGGCACCTGGCAAGGAGGGAAGGAAAAAGCTCCGGCCGCGCTGATGCGTAAAGTTGCCGAGCAGCCAGACGGTGGGCAGATTGAAATGTGGGGCGACGGCCTCCAGACCCGGTCGTTCCTCTACATCGACGAATGCATTGAAGCCGTTCGGCGTCTGATGCAAAGCTCCTTCCAGGGGCCCGTTAACATCGGATCGGAAGAAATGGTCACGATCAATCAGATGGCCGAAATGATTATGAAGATCGCCGGAAAGAAACTCTCCATCAAGCACATTCCGGGGCCAACAGGCGTTCGCGGCAGAAATTCCGATAACAAATTGCTGCGCAAGGAGCTGAACTGGGAGCCAAAGCAAAGCCTGTCCGAGGGACTGTCAAAGACTTATCCATGGATCAACGGTCAGCTGCAAGCTGCATCAAAAGAGTCTGCAAAGATAACCGCCGGCGCCCGATAAGTGAACGCGCTCATTTTGGAGATTCCGGCGCCTGAGGGCTTCAGAGAGAGCATCGCGCGATCCAGGGTTGGAGCCACATCGACCATCGAGTTCTGGGCAGCGGCCCCGGATAGACATGATTAATTTGCCCAGCAAGCGAATTCTAGTCACAGGCGGTGCAGGGTTCCTGGGGCGTCATCTACTTGCCAGACTTCAGAGACTAGGCTGCTACGACGTTGCTTCTCCGGCGCGCAGAGAATATAACCTGACCAGCTTTGACGCGGTTGAGCGCATGTTCGAAGTGCATCGGCCCGAGATATTGATTCACTTGGCGGCTATGGGAGGGGGCATTGGAGCAAATCGCGCTAACCCGGGCCGGTTCTTCTATGAAAACGCGATCATGGGTATTCAACTTATCGAGATGGCGCGCCGCCGCGGGACAGAAAAGATCGTGGTGCTCGGTACAATTTGCGCTTATCCCAAGTTCACGCCCGTCCCATTTCGCGAAGAAGACTTATGGGGTGGCTATCCGGAGGAAACCAACGCGTCTTATGGACTGGCCAAGAAAGTTCTCCTCGTGCAGTGTCAGGCATATCGCCAGCAATATGGAACGAACGCCGTTTACCTTCTGCCTGTGAATCTTTACGGGCCCGGAGACAAATTTGATTTGCAATCGTCTCACGTAATCCCAGCTTTGATTCGCAAATGCCTTGAGGCACATGCGGCGGGACGCGAGGAAATTGTGTTGTGGGGCGACGGTTCGCCAACGCGGGAGTTCCTCTATGTGGAAGATGCTGCCGAAGGTGTCCTTTTGGCGACGGAGAAATACAACGGCTCCGATCCAGTCAACCTGGGTAGCGGCATGGAGATTTCGATTCGCGACCTTGCATCGATGATTGCCGAATTGACTGGCTTCAAGGGAAAGATTGTATGGGATACGAGTCAGCCTAACGGACAGCCGCGCCGTCGACTGGATGTCAGCAGGGCAGAGAAGGAATTCGGGTTCCGGGCCGCAACGACATTTCAAGCCGGTCTACGCAAGACAATCGATTGGTATCGCAGTTCCGTGTTGCAGGCGGAAAAGCCTTGACGCTTTTGAATGACTATTTTTGCCTCCGGACTGCCAAGACAACCAGCCGTTTCGTAGGTGCATCCAAATGCGCTGGTTTGCCTTAAATAAAACTGTGTAACTCGCCGTGAGTTATGTCCTGCTACTGAGCGCGGCTGATAAAAGAGAGCCGGAATAAGAACTTGAGCAGAAAATCAACTGTAATGACCACGATCCGATTTATCAGTCTTTTGGCGGTTTTCGCGGGACTGACTGTTGGCATCTGTGTCGCAGCAACACCAGGATCGCCAAATGGCATGGGCCAGTCTGCGAACGGTTCGAGTGCCGAATCGGATTGTCCGGCAGTGACTCGGGGTTCTCCCTACATTCCGGTCGACAGTTGGGTTTATCCCGCGGTGATGCGGCTTTATGCGTTGGGTTATGTCGACGAAGTGTACCTCGGCATGCGGCCATGGACGCGCGTGAGTGTCAGCCGCATGTTGGACGAGACCGAAGAGCGTCTTGAGGATGTAGATGAAGGTCAAGCCACAAGCGAGGCCGAAGGGATATACGATGCCCTGAAGCGCGAGTTGCGCGACGACGCCTGGGATTCTTGCGATGTGCCCAAGAGTACTGTCCGCTCAGAGTCCGTATACAGCACGGCGCGCGCGATCAGTGGAACGCCCTTGAGCGACAGCTATCATTTGGGCTCGACCATCGTGAACGACTACGGCCGGCCCTACGCCAACGGCTTCAATAACTATTCCGGCGCCAGCGGCTTTGCATCCGCAGGACGATTTCTTCTCTATATACGCGGCGAATTTCAGGGCACGCCTTCGGCAGCAGGTTATCCTTCCGCGCTCGTTCAGGAACTCGCATCCCTTGACGGAACCACGAACTCCTTCAATCCAAGTTGTTGGCTGAATGGAACTACATGCACTCCTCTCCCTGACAATCAGCAGGCGACAATGCCGGCGGGCCCCATCGCTACCACGACGCGAGGGCGCTTCATGGAGGCCTATGTTTCCGCTCAGTACCTTAGGCACGTCATATCCTTCGGAAAGCAGGATGATTGGCAGGGCCCGGGACAGGGCGGCGCCATGTCCTATTCCAACAATGCTGAGAACATTTATTCGTTTCGCATCAACCGCATCGAACCGCTGGACGTGCCCTTGCTCTCCCGCATTACAGGCCCCTTCCGTTATGAGTTTCTTGTGGGGCCTTTGAAAGGACACACTTATCCCAGGGATCCCTGGGTGCATGTCGAGAAGGTGAGCTTTCGGCCAACGCAAAATCTTGAATTCGGCTTCGAGCGCACCGTGATCTGGGGAGGCAAGGGCCATGCGCCCATCACCATTAAGAGCTTCCTGAGGAGCTTCTTCAGCCTTTCCGCCCCCGACTTAGCCGTTAAAGACAGCCCGCAGGATCCTGGCGCCCGCTTTGGAGCTTTTGACTTTTCCTACCGGCTTCCCTTCGTTCGTAACTGGCTCATGCTGTATTGCGACTCGGAAGTGCATGACGATGTTTCACCCATCGATGCTCCGCGACGCGCATCATGGCGGCCGGGTCTCTACTTGTCTCATGTGCCGGGCATCGCAAAATTGGATGTTCGTGTCGAAGGCGCTTCCACCGATCCGCCGGTTTCGAGAAGCGTGGGCGGCCAATTCATGTATTACGAGGCAATCCAGCGCCAGGGATATACCAACAATGGCCAGCTTTTCGGCGACTGGATCGGCCGCGAGGACAAGGGCGGTCAAGGCTGGATTACTTACCATCTGGGCGGAAACGAATGGATTCAGGTCGGCGTGCGCAATCAAAAGGCCGCCAAGGATTTTATTCAAATTCCACCGGCTAGCACATCCGTCCCCGCAGTGCAATACGGAACCACGCTGAACGATATCAACCTCCAAGTGGTTAAGCGAATCGGGAGAGACTTCGAGATCAATGGAAAATTCGCATACGAGCATTGGAAGGCTCCCATTTACCTTGCAGGCCGGCAAACTGTAACCACGACAACAATTCAACTTACGTGGTTTCCGGGACGGAAGGTCAGTTTTTAGGTGACCGTTTTGCGTGTCGGCCGTCCAACCTTTTCGCTGTACCGGGTACACAAAGGATCAATAGGCCGGTGGTCGAACCGTATATCCTATCGGTTGAGCCGGAAGACACGATGCGAGGTCCGGATGACGCACCGGGAGATACGAAAGCCGGTTTGAAGCATCCTCTCCGGGTCACTGCGGTCCTGCTGGGTTTCTGCCTTGCAAATCCTGAAATGCGATGAATAGCTCTCAGCCCTCTCCCCTGAAAGGGGGATTCTCGCCGGGGAGCGTGTTCGTCAATTCTTAAGGAGAGACTATGCATTTGAAGCCCATCTTTAAGATCGTTTTCGCGGCAATTCTTTTGGCCGCGGTAGTGCCCGCGTATTCGCAGGTTTCCCCGGCCGCCAACCAGGGGGGCGTGCCCATTGTCTTGGGCGCCGGTTTCTCCGATTTCAGCATTGACTGGGGACCCGGCGTGAGAATGGAAGGCGTCTCCGCGTGGGCCGACTGGTATCCCAACCGGCTGCCGGCGGTCCTCAACGGTCTGGGCATCGAGGTTGAAGGCCGTGACATCAATTTTGGCCGGCCGGCGGATTTGTCCAAAATGCGCCAGGACACGGGCCTCGGCGGGGCAATCTACGCATGGAATCGCCATCGCAACTTCCGGCCTTACGCCAAGTTTCTGGTTGGTGTAGGAAGCATCGATTTTCCGCCCTTCGGGACATACTCCCACGACACGTTTTCCGTGCTTTCGCCCGGTGGAGGAGTGGAATATCGTGCTTGGCGGCACGTCTGGATACGCGGTGACTACGAGTACCAGTTCTGGCAGCAGGTGTTCGGACCTCACGACTTGACTCCCGCTGGCTTCACAGTCGGCGCGTCTTACGACTTCAGACCGTGGGCATCTCAGCAAAGATAAATCGCGTGCTTTCAATTTGCCCTGCAACGATTTGAACCTGCTTCGCATTCGTTGTTGCGGATTTAATGCTGCCTAGCTTGACTCAGACGTACAAGCAAGCTGCCCGACTCCCGCAGTTCGCCTGATGCCCCTGGTCGCGAGAATCCGCCTGCGCTCAATCTTCCCGGCAATGCCCTCGGCTGAAACGTTTATCAAGCCGAGAGATATCCGCTTTAATCTGGTTGTGCCGATCTGTCATGGACACATCGTCGAAGTGGTACCGGCAATTTGCCCACCGGAATTCGAGCCGAGGCGGACGAGAAGCCTGATTTCCTCAAACACACTCCAGTCATTTACATCGCTGTTTCGCCAACCAGTGATGATGTTCTCTTCGCAGCAGTAATTGGAATTCAATTCCCCACGAGATACGCCATTCTGGCGCGCCCGCGCTCTTTCATCTGATAGAATTTGTTCACGACTGCAGCGTGAGGCGAACGCCTTTTACGGTCTCGCTAATTCCAGATCCGTACTAGGGCTTGGAACATCAGATTGGCGCACCTTGAATCTGAGCGAAAGGTTTAGTGGTCTAAGTCCTTGGTGCTTTCTTCGATGCAGCTCGCCTCGCCTTCCGTAAATCTGAAACAGAACCTGACAGCGGCGGTTGTCATTTGTACCCGGAACCGTCCGGCCGCGCTGCGGAAATGCCTTGGAGCCGTCGCCCGCTTAACGCGTACGCCGGACGAGGTTCTCGTAGTCGATAACTCGTCGGGCGACAAAGAAACAGAATCCGCGGCGCGCGAGTTTTCAGCACGCTACACGGTAGAGCCGGCTCCAGGGTTAAGCCGGGCGCGCAATCGAGCGCTGAGTGAAGGCGACTCGGAGATTGTCGCGTATTTAGACGATGACGCCATACCCGATGAGCGGTGGCTTGATTCGATACTCGAGCCATTCGCGGATCCCAGTGTGGCTGCGGTGACTGGCGACACCATCTTGCCTGAGTCTTGCGTCGACGCCAGCCCGGAGCCGGCGTGGTTGCTCTCTAATAAAGATCCTCAGTGGTTCGAAATTGCGGCCTTTGGCGGATTAGGTATTGGTACCAACATGGCCCTGCGCAGGTCGTCGTGCATGGGCTGGAGTGTCTTCGATGAGCGACTCGGCAGGGGCGCTCTGTTCGAGGGTATGGAAGAACACCATGCCTTCGTTCGCTTAATATCGATGGGCCATAGTGCGGCTCATGTTCCCGCAGCCATTGTCTTCCATCGCTCCCAGAAACGCGGTGATATCAAACAAGAGGCCCGCAATCAAATTGCATACTCGATGCTGTTGTTCTCCGAGTATCCCGCCTGCCGCCTTGACCTTCTGAAGTTTTTGTTCCGCCGGGCGCTGCGAAGACCGCTTACTTGGCCGCGAGATTCTCCAGACCCAGGTGAAATCATTACTTGCGGATGGCGTGTGCTGTTAGGAGAGACCTTTAGCGCAGCGCTGCTCTTCTTCCGCAGCAGGAAGCTCAAGGGCAAATAGCAGGCACGTCTGCCAACGGTCGGTGCTGAGGTCGGTTGAGAGGTCGAATGTTCCGAACCACATTGTTTGTCGATCTCTTGGTGTAAGTCATAGGGAATCGTTGAGCAAGCAATGGTTTTGATTGCTCGCAACAGGATTCGAGTTGCTTTGCGCGGGAATGGGGATGAGGGCTGTGAAAACTCGTCTTCAATTTCAAAAGCGCGTCTCCAGCCCTCTTCAGCAACCTATGCCGCTCAGTGAGGCCAGCCGATCGCGGTGCATAGACGGGGTATTAATTCGTTGCCTGAAGATCGTCAAAGTTGAACTTCGATGGGCATCGCCCGGCTCAAGGAATCTCAGCATTCATTACAGATGAAGCGAAGCAGTGCCAAGCACCCGCTTCAACCGTGTGCGCAAAGCCAGCCTAATGCGCCAGTCACGCAGTCTCCGGATCCCACCCCGGCTTGCGCTGAGGCTAAATTCAATAAGCGAATCTCCGGGACCTATATATGCGCGTCTAAGGCGATGCGGATCCCCTGAAAGATAGTTCAACCCTTCTCTCACGCTGAATGCGATATCGAACTTCATGCGAACGAAATCGCAGACCTTATCGTTATAGTCTCCGTATGGATATGCAAATGCAACCGGAGGATAACCCAGCTGCGCCGTAAGGTCCTCTTTGCTGCCGGCTACCTCCGTTGCCAGTTCGGAATCAGACAGCTTGGTCAAACGCGGGTGTGTTCGGCTGTGGGCGCCAAACTCGATTCCTTGGCCTGCCCAGTATTGAATTTGTTCGGTGGTCATTAATTGGAGCGTTCCACAGCCTTCAACTTCATCCCAGGTATTGGTTCCAGCCAAGCGCTCGGTTACAACAAAAACAGCAGCATGAAAACCGTATTTTCTTAAGATAGGCAGAGCGTAATTGGCAGTGTCGGCATAAGCATCGTCGAACGTCAGCAGAATTGGCTTGGCCGGCAGGCTCCTGCCGTCGCGAACCCAGTCGAGCCAATCTTGAGGGCTGATGCCTGAGTATCCCCTGCGAACCAACCATCGGATCTGACGCTCAAAACGCTCGGGCGATACGGTTAAATCACGGTAGGTGCCGGGCCGCGTGGGGCCGACATGATGGTAAAGGAGTGACGCACAGCTTCGGCCGAACTCGTTTTCCAGAACGCCCCAGGAGCCGGCGACACTCAGGGCACCTTCCAAACGTGCTAGCGAGTCAGTCCAATTGAGAAGACGATACGCCAAATTGCGCATCTTTGCTGAGCGGTAGAACAGCTTTTCCATGCGAAGCGGCAGCGACACGATTGGAACCAATGATATAGGCAAGCCTGTGAATGCCTTGTATAGCCATTTCTTCCAGGTGGGTTTTTCGGCCCACGTCGACAAGCCGCAGTATCGCCTGAATTCGTGATGTTTTCGGCTCGCGCAAATATCGCCCGCACCCATGGCTCTCGCTTGCGATTGCAAGTAAGTCGCTGAAGACTTCACATAATACTCGTAGACGAGTGCCTCCGGCCGGTAACGGAACGAAAGTCCCATTTTCCACAGGCGTAACCCTAAGTCCAATTCTTCAGCTGCTAGAAATTCTTCATCGAATCCTCCCGATCTTATAAGGAAC
>Ga0335085_10007851_pt1 | contig 16396 bp, 14 predicted proteins | sample Lox_Sample_45_FD_206712 | JGI IMG/M metagenome (GOLD analysis project Ga0335085, IMG submission 206712) | Soil microbial communities from Loxahatchee National Wildlife Refuge, Florida, United States - Lox_Sample_4.5 | ecosystem: Environmental > Terrestrial > Soil > Wetlands | place: USA...
GCACCATGTTCACCCCCGGCGGTCGATGTGGCCGAACATCTGTTCGGCTCCGAATCTACCGCCCCGCGGCCCGTCCGTCCCGCACTCCCGGCGGCGTGTCGCTCCCGCCGCCCGGGCCCTGCGGGGTTCGGGGCGACTTTTCCGCAGCATCTGCGGTTTTCCCGCCCCAGATCCCCGAGGACCTCCGCGAAAGGTTGACTCGTGTGATTGGTGGGGCTTATGGGACGGGAGGTGCCCGCATGGGGACCGTTCGGGTCAGAAAGAATCGAGCATGAACGCCGACGCGGCGAACGCCCCGTCGAGTTCGCTGTCGGCCACCGGGCTGCCGCCGGCCGCCAGGCCGGCCCGGCGCAGGGTCGCCATCGGCGTGCCGGCGTACAGCGCCGCGAGCCCGCGCGCGCCCATGGTCAGCGGCCGGGTCGCCTCCGGGCTGTGCACCAGGTGCCCGCGGCCCCCGATCACGGACAGCTCCCACAGCCCCGAATTGCCGTCGCGGGCGTCATCCTCGAGCCACAGCGGCAGGCTGAGCTGCGCCGACGCCGGGAAACCGCGTGCTGCGACGGCGTCCGGCGCGTCCACCACGCGCAGCATCCACTGCTCCCGGTCGCTGAGGCTGGCGTCCGGCTCGCGGGTGAGCCACCACAGCGGGTCGGCGGGCCCGATCCGGGCGCGGATGGTGGCCGCGATCGAGGAGTGCGACGCGACGATCGACCACAGGTCGCGGGTGGTCCGGTCGGAGGCGGCGACGGCGCGCTCGACGAAGATCTCGTTGTGCCCCCCGTGCCAGTGGTAGGCGAGGAAGCCGTCGGCGGCCAGGTAGGCGAAGAGCTCGGGATCGGCGAGCCAGCGGGCGACGGTACCCCGATCGCGGGTGTTCGGCCCGCAGTCCCGGGCCCGCTCGTGCGCCTGGCCGAGGACCGCCAGCACGTCGGCGGCGTCGTCCGGGCCGGCCCGGCGCACCGCGGCGGGACGCTCGGTGCCGGCGGGCTCGTCGCCGGGCAGGCCGGCCGACTTCCGGGTGACGTCGGGGGGGACGAGCGCGCGCAGCGAGCGCGCGGGGATGACGGCGTGGTGGTGGCCGCCCGCCAGTTCCCAGCCCAGCGACCGGTACAGCGGCGACGTCGCCGGATACAGCACCGACAGCGGGTACCCGCGCGCGGCGATCGCGTCCAGCAGCACGCGCATCAGGGCCCGGCCCACGCCCTGGCCGCGGTGCTCGGGCGCGACCATCACGGCCGCGACCCCGGCCATCGGCATGGACCGCCCGTGCCACCACTGGCGCATGTCGTGGTACCGGGCGGACGCGACCAGCTGGCCGCCGACGTACGCGGCGAAGACGCGGCGCTCGTCGATGGCCGCGTTGAGCTGGGCCTGCCGGCTGGCGCGCGCGGGAGCGGACGCGGGGGGCCCGGTCGCCGGGCCGAACGCGCGCCGCGAAAGGTCGAACAGGGCCTCGAGGTCGTCGCCGGGGGCGACCTCACGGATCTCCGGGCCGCGCCGGGATGTCAGATGCGTTGCCACAAAGAGCAACGCTACGGCGAGCGCGGCCCGCCGCGCGCGGATGCTCAGCCCAGCTTTTCCATGATCTCGTCGGAGACCGAGTAGTTGGCGTACACGTCCTGCACGTCGTCGGAGTCCTCGAGGGCGTCGATGACCCGGAACACGCGCCGGGCCTGCTCCTCGTCGACCGGCACCTCCATGGTCGGCACGAACGCGATGTCGGCGGACTCGTAGTCGATGCCGGCGCCCTGCAGCGCGCTGCGCACGGCGACCACGTCGGAGGGGTCGCTGATGATCTCGAAGGAGTCGCCGAGGTCGTTGACCTCCTCGGCGCCCGCGTCCAGGACGGCGGCCAGGATGTCGTCCTCGGTGACCCCGGCCGTCTTGCCGACGATGACGACGCCCTTCCGGTTGAACAGGTACGCCACCGAGCCGGGGTCGGCCATGGACCCGCCGTTGCGGCTGAACGCGGTGCGCACGTCCGAGGCTGCCCGGTTCCGGTTGTCGGTCAGGCACTCGACCAGGACCGCGACCCCGCCGGGGCCGTAGCCCTCGTAGGTGATGTTCTCGTAGGTGGCGCCGCCGGCTTCCTGCCCGGAGCCACGGCGGACCGCCCGGTCGATGTTGTCGTTCGGCACGGAGCTCTTCTTCGCCTTCTGGATGGCGTCGTACAGCGTCGGGTTGCCCGCCGGGTCCCCGCCGCCGGTCCGCGCCGCCACTTCGACGTTCTTGATCAGCTTGGCGAAAAGCTTGCCGCGCTTGGCGTCGACCACCGCCTTCTTGTGCTTCGTGGTCGCCCACTTGGAGTGGCCGCTCATCTGTTTCCCTTCACGATGTCAACGAAAAGCTCGTGGATCCGCGTGTCCGGGGTCAGTTCCGGATGGAACGACGTGGCCAGGAGTGGCCCCTGCCGGACCGCGACGATCCTACCGGCGCGCTCGTCCGTGCCGAGGATCTCGACACCCGGGCCCGCCTGCTCGACCCAGGGCGCGCGGATGAACACCGCCCGCAGCGGCGGCCCGGGCACCCCGGTCAGCGCGATGTCGGACTCGAAGGAGTCGACCTGCCGCCCGAACGCGTTGCGCCGCACGGTCATGTCGATCCCGCCGAACGTCTGCTGCCCGGCGACCCCGTCCCGCAGCCGGTCCGCCAGCATGATCATTCCCGCGCAGGAGCCGAACGCCGGAAGGCCGGCCGACAGCATCTTACGCATCGGCTCCAGCATGTCGAAGGAGACCGCGAGGCGCCAGAGGGTGGTGGACTCCCCGCCCGGGATCACCAGCCCGTCCACGGCTTCCAGTTCCGCGGGCCGCCGCAGCGGGACGGCGCGGGCCCCGGACCGCTCCAGCGCGCGCACGTGCTCGCGGACGTCGCCCTGCAGGGCCAGGACGCCGACGAGCGGTGAGGCGGGGGACTCAGGCACGGCGCTTCCTTCGGGCATGGCGGAACACGGGTAAGGAGGGGGTCACCAGGTCACAACGCCGGCCCCGGGGCCGTTCTTCCCGGGCTGGCGGCGGCGCGGACCATGACCGGCGCTGGTTTCCGGAGCAGGTGCGGAAAACCAGCGCCGTTAAGCGCGAAGCGCCGACGGGGCTACCAGCCGCGGGACGCGTAGTGCTGGCCGGCGGGCAGATCGTCCAGGTTGATGCCGACCATCGCTTCGCCCAGGCCCCGGGACACCTTGGCCACCACGTCGGGGTCGTCGTGGAACGTGGTCGCCTTCACGATGGCGGCGGCGCGCCGGGCCGGGTCGCCGGACTTGAAGATGCCGGACCCCACGAACACGCCCTCGGCGCCCAGCTGCATCATCATCGCCGCGTCGGCCGGGGTGGCGATCCCGCCCGCGGTGAACAGCACGACCGGCAGCCGGCCCGCCGCCGCGACCTCGGCCACGATCTCATACGGCGCCTGCAGGTCCTTGGCCGCGCTGAACAGCTCTTCCTCGGGCAGCGAGGCCAGCCGGGCGATCTCGCGGCGGATCTGCCGCATGTGCCGGGTCGCCTCGACCACGTTGCCGGTGCCGGCCTCGCCCTTGGACCGGATCATCGCCGCGCCCTCGGCCAGCCGGCGCAGCGCCTCACCCAGGTTGGTCGCGCCGCAGACGAACGGGACGGTGAACTTCCACTTGTCCACGTGGTGGGCCTCATCGGCCGGGGTGAGGACCTCGGACTCGTCGATGTAGTCGACCCCGATCGCCTGCAGCACCTGCGCCTCGGCGAAATGCCCGATCCGGCACTTGGCCATGACCGGGATCGAGACCGCCGCGATGATCCCGTCGATCATGTCCGGATCGCTCATCCGCGCCACGCCGCCCTGCGCCCGGATGTCGGCGGGCACCCGCTCCAGCGCCATCACCGCGACCGCGCCCGCGTCCTCGGCGATCCTGGCCTGCTCGGGCGTGACGACGTCCATGATCACGCCGCCCTTGAGCATCTCGGCCATGCCCCGCTTGACCCGCGCCGTGCCGGTGGCGGCCGCCGCGTCGCCGGGGCCATCGTGAGATGCGATGAGGACCTCGGCGGCGCGGCCCAGGTTGCCTGCGGAGTTGACGGTGGACACGGAAACCTCACTTGGTCGGTGGAGTACCCGCTACTCACACGGGCGGATGCTGCTACCCCCATGGTAGGTCGCACCCGGCCCGTGTTCGCCTCACCCGGCCAGCCGCTGCAGGCCGGCCCCCGTCCCGTCGCCGCCGTCGGCGGTGAGCGAGTCGTCCATTTCAAAAAATTCCGGCAGCCCGGCGTTGCCGGCCAGGCGGAGCAGCCGGGCCAGCGGCTTGCGCCGGGCCGCCCGGGTCACCGCGACCGCATTGTTGTAAAACGTGCGGGCCACGAAGACCTGGTGCGCGGCCGTCTCGACCTCGGCGAGCAGCTCGTCGGCGCCGTCCTTCCCGGTCAGCGAGGCCCGGAAGCCAGGCTGCGCGAACGCGGCGCGCAGCGCCCGGGACAGGTTGCTCTGCGCGAGCTCGCTGCGCGCGCCGCCCCGGGCGTCGTGCGCGGCCCCGGCCAGCAGCACGCTGGTCGCCGGGTCGAGCAGGCCGGAGGCGGCCAGCTCGAGCGCGACCGAACTGCGCCGGACCAGGGTGGCGTCCAGGGCCGCGCGCGCCGCCTCCAGCCGGGTGTGCATCCGGTCCAGGCGGCCGGCCCGCCACGACACGTACACGCCCAGGAACAAGACGACCGCGGCGATCAGGACGATGTCGGTGACCACGCCGCCCGCCCTACCGCGCCACGGCCACGGCGGCGGTGCCGAGCACGACGGTCTCATAGACGTGCAGCACGGCCCGCGCCACCACGGTCCAGTCGTACGCGCTGACGGCGCTGGCCGCGGCCGCGGACAGCACGGACCGCCGGCCAGGGTCATCGAGCAGCAGGCGGGCGGCCCGGGCGAGGTCGGCCGGGTCCCCGGTGGCGAACAGCTCGCCGGCCTTCCCGCCGCGCAGCACCCGCCAGAACGCGTCCAGGTCGCTGGCCACGATCGGCGCCCCCGCGGCCATCGCCTCGGCGAGCACGATGCCGAAGCTCTCCCCGCCCGTGGTGGGGGCGCAGAAGACGTCCACCGAGTGCAGCATCCGCACTTTGTCCTGCTCGCTGACCTGCCCGAGCAGCACCACGCGTGCCCGCAGGGCGGGGGGCACCCGGTCCAGCACCTCATCGGCGTCACCCGGGCCGGCCAGCAGGAGCCGCAGGCCGGGCCGTTCGGCACCGAGCGTCTCAAAGGCCCTGAGCAGGACGGACAGGCCCTTGCGCGTCTCGTCCATCCGGCCCAGGAAACCGATCGCGCCGCCGCTGCCCGGCCAGCCGGGCAGCGGCTCGGCCACGGCGTAGCGGCGGGTCGCGACGCCGTTGGGGATGAGCACCGCGTCGCCGCCGAGGTGCTCGACGAGCGTGGTCCGCGCGGCCTCGGACACCGCGATCCGGCCGTTGATCTTCTCCAGCGCGGACGACAGGATCGGCTCGGCGGCGTGCAGTGCACGCGACTTCGGCATGGCGGTGTGCACGGTGGCGACGATCGGCCCCGAGGCGACCCAGCACGCGAGCAGCGACAGGCTCGGGGCGGTCGGCTCGTGCACGTGCAGCACGTCGAAGCCGCCCTCCTTGACCCAGCGGCGGACCCGGCTGGCGGACAGGAACCCGAACGCGAGCCGGGCCACCGAGCCGTTGTACGGCACCGGCATCGCCCGCCCGGCCGGCACCACGTAGTCGGGCAGCGGCGTGTCCTCGTCGGCGGGCGAGATGACCGAGACGGTGTGACCGAGCTCGATCAGCGTCTCCGCGAGGTCCCTGATGTGCTGCTGCACGCCGCCGGGAACGTCCCAGGTGTACGGGCACACCATCCCGATCTTCATCAGCCGCCCCCGGGGGCCGGCTCCGCGGGCTGGCGGGCCAGCCGGGCCGGGTCGAGGTCGGCGATGAAGACCCGCTGCAGCATGTGCCAGTCCTGCGGGTGCTCGGCGATGCGCTTCTCGAACGCCTGCGCGAGCTGCTGGGTCATGGCCGCCACCTTGTCCCTGCGGGTGCCCTCGGCCGGGACCGGGATGGCCGGGCTGGCGTGCGCGGCCCAGCCCTCCCCGGTGAACCAGAGCGTCACCCCGTGCAGGGGGGCGCCGGTCTGCACCGCCAGCGCGGCGGGCCCGGCGGCCATCCGCGCCTTCTCGCCGAAGAAGTCCACCTCGACGCCGCTCTCGGTGAGGTCCCGGTCGCAGAGCAGGCACACCAGGTGCCCGGCGCGCAGCCGCTGGGCAAGCACGCCGAACACGTTCGCGCCGCCGAGCGGCAGCACCTCCATGCCCAGGCCCTCGCGGAACGCGACGAACATGTCGAACACCGACTCGGGCTTGAGCCGCTCGGCGACGGTGGCGAACTTGAGTCCGCGCGCGACGACGTAAGCGCCCGCGACCTCCCAGTTGCCCATGTGCGGCAGCGCGAAGACGACGCCCTGGCCGTTGGCCACCTCGGTGAGGGCCTCGTCGATGTCCGCGTTGACCTGCATGTCACGCAGGATGCGCTCCTTGCTGACGGCGGGCAGCCGGAACACCTCCATCCAGTAGCGGCCGTAGGAGCGCATCCCGGCCCGGGAGACGGCGCGCAGTTCCTTGCCGCCGGCGCCCGGCCCGAGCACGCGCAGCAGGTTGCCCTCCAGGACCTGGACCCCGTGCCCCTGCCGCCGCCAGGCGATGTCCGTCACGGTGGTGAACGCCCAGCGCACCCACGACTCGGGCAGGTGGCAGATCGCCTTCCAGCCCAGCCAGTAGCCCGTCCCGGCGAGCAGGTCCTTCACTGCAGACAATGGCGCCCTTTCTCGCTGCTCTAGTCGATCGTCTGGGTCGCCTTCGCGGCCGGGGCGCCAGGCTCCGCGGCGGCGGCCGCCATCCCCCGGCGCACGGCGACCATCCGCTGGCCCAGCGTGATGACGCTCGCCACCGCCAGGCCCCAGAGGCCGATCTGAAGAATGTAGGGCACGCCGAGCCCGGACAGGCCGACCGCCACGTAGGTGACGACCATCCGCTCGGGGCGTTCGGCGATGCCCACGTTGGCCTTGACGCCGAGACCCTCGGCCCGGGCCTTGACGTAGGACACGAGTGCGCCCGCCACCAGGCAGAACAGCGACACCCCGGCCAGCAGCCGGTTGTGACCGCCCAGCACGAACCACGCGGCCAGGCCGGAGAACGTCGCCGCGTCCGCGACCCGGTCCATGGTGGAGTCGAGGAACGCGCCCCAGGGGCCGCTGGTGCCCTTGAGCCGGGCCAGCACCCCGTCCAGCATGTCCAGGAACACGAACACGGTGGCGATGAGCGTACCGAGGAACAGGTGCCCGGTCGGGTACCCCCACAGCACGCCGGCGGTCACGCCGGCGGTACCGGTGACGGTCACCATGTTCGGCGTGACCGGGGTACGGGCCAGCACCTCACCCACCGGGGTCATCAGCCGGGTGAAGAACGGGCGCGCCTTGTTCAGCATGGCCGTTAGATCTTACTGTCGGCGGGAGAACATCGCGTCACGCGGACATCTCCGGCCGCTTTCCCGTAACCTGCGCGATTGTTAACCGGGGTCTTGTGGTAACGCCACCGACGGGTTCAGGCTGATCCCACGGGCAGCAGGCACCTACACAGGAGGCGACGGGAGTGGCGGATACAACGGGCACAGCAGGGGCCGCCGGAGGCGTACTAGCCGGCCAGCCGGGCAAGATCCGGAACGTCGCGCTGATCGGCCACTCCGGGGCCGGGAAGACGACGCTCGTGGAGGCCCTGCTGGCCGCAACCGGCACCATCGGCCGGCCCGGCCGGGTCGAGGAGGGCACGACGGTCAGCGACTTCGACGAGATCGAGGTCCGGCAGCAGCGCTCGGTCAACCTCACCCTCTCCCCCATCACCCATGCCGGCGTCAAGGTCAACCTCCTGGACACGCCCGGCTACGCCGACTTCACTGGGGACCTGCGGGCCGGGCTGCGCGCGGCGGACTCGGCCCTGTTCGCGGTGCCGGCCACCGAGGGCGTGGACGGCCTGACCCGGATGCTGTGGGAGGAGTGCGCGCGCGTGGGGATGCCGCGCGCGGTCGTCATCACCAAGATCGACCACCAGCGCGCCGACTTCGAGGCCGCGCTGGCCGCGTGCCGGGAGGCGTTCGGCGAGGCCGTGGCGCCGCTGTACCTGCCGGTCACGGGCGGGGAAGGGGCGGGCGCCCGCGGCCTGATCGGGCTGCTGTCGCAGAAGATGTTCGACTACTCCGGGCCGCAGCGCACCGAACGCGCCCCGGAGGCGGCCGACGCCGACCGGATGGAGAGCCTCCGCGGCGAGCTGATCGAGGGCATCATCCAGGAGAGCGAAGACGAGACCCTGATGGACCGGTACCTGTCGGGCGAGGACATCGACCCGAAGGTGCTGATCGAGGACCTGGAGAAGGCCGTGGCGCGGGGCAGCTTCCACCCGGTGCTCGCCGTGAGTTCGCCGCGCGGCATCGGCATGGCGGAACTGCTGGAGGTGATGACCCAGGCCTTCCCGTCGCCCGAGGAGCACCCGCTGCCCACGGTCACCACCCTCGACGGCACCCCGGTCACCGGGCTGTCCTGCGACCCGGTCGGCCCGCTGCTCGCCGAGGTGGTCAAGACCACCTCCGACCCGTACGTGGGCCGGGTGAGCCTGGTGCGCGTGTTCTCCGGGACGCTGCGGGCCGACGCGGCCGTGCACGTGTCCGGCCACGGGCGCGCCGGGCAGGGCCACGCCGACCACGACACCGATGAGCGGATCGGCGCGCTGACCTGCCCGCTCGGCAAGCAGCAGCGGCCGGTGACCGAGGCCGTGGCCGGGGACATCTGCGCCGTGGCCAAGCTGGGCACGGCGGAGACCGGCGATACGCTGTCGAGCAAGGACGAACCGCTGCTGATGGAGCCGTGGGTGATGCCGGAGCCGCTGCTGCCGGTGGCCGTCTCGGCCAAGTCCAAGGCCGACGAGGACAAGATGTCCCAGGCGCTGGGCCGGCTCGTCGCCGAGGACCCCACGCTGCGCCTGGAGAACAACCCGGAGACGCACCAGCTCGTGCTGTGGTGCATGGGCGAGGCCCACGTCGACGTGCTGCTCGACCGGCTGTCCGGGCGCTACGGCGTCGCGGTGGAGACCGTCCCGGTGCGCGTCCCGCTGCGGGAGACGATCGCGGGCAAGGCCAACGGCCTGGGCCGGAACGTGAAGCAGACCGGCGGGCACGGCGAATACGCGATCTGCCACATCGACGTCGAGCCGCTGCCCGGCAACTCCGGCTTCGAGTTCGTGGACAAGGTCGTCGGCGGCGTGGTGCCGCGCCAGTTCATCCCGTCGGTGGAAAAGGGCGTCCGGTCCCAGATGGAGCAGGGCGTGGTCGCGGGTTACCCCATGGTGGGGCTGCGGGTCACGCTGTACGACGGCAAGGCGCACTCGGTGGACTCCTCCGACATGGCGTTCCAGAAGGCGGGCCGCGCGGCGCTGCGGGACGCGGTCGACAAGGCGCAGTCCATGCTGCTGGAGCCGGTCGACGAGGTGTCCGTGCTGGTCCCCGACGAGTACGTGGGCGCGGTCATGTCCGACCTGTCCTCGCGCCGGGGCCGGGTGCTGGGCACCGAGCCGGTGCCGATCGGCCGGACGCTGGTCAAGGCGGAGATCCCGGAGCTGGAGATCACCCGGTACACGATCGACCTGCGCTCGGTGTCGCACGGAACCGGCTCGTTCACCCGCTCCTACCTGCGCCACGAGCCCCTCCCCGCGCACCTCGCAGCCAAGATCGCCGAACAGTCCAAGGAGGGTTAAGGAGCGCTGACGCCGTCCCGGGGGGCGACCCCCCTGGACCCCCCTGGAACCCCCCGGTACCCGCCGTAACACCGGCCACTCGCCCGGGCCTGAAGGCCCGGGACTCGCCGGGCCGGTACGGGCGTCTGCCCGCGGGGAGCGGCCGAGGTGGGCGAATAGGCGGATCGCGGGCGGAGGGGCACCACCCCAAAGGCCCCGCCGGTCCCATCCGTTTAGGCTTGCGGCCAGGCCTCGGCGAGGAGCTTGCGGGTGTCGCGGAGGAGCTCGGGCAGGACCCGGGTCCGGCCGACGACGGGCATGAAGTTGGTGTCGCCGCCCCAGCGCGGGACCACGTGCTGGTGCAGGTGGGCCGCGATGCCGGCGCCGGCCACGCCGCCGAGGTTCATGCCGACGTTGAAGCCCTGCGCGTTGGACGCGGCGCGCAGGGCCCGGATCGAGCGCTTCGTGTGGTCGGCCAGCTCGGCGGTCTCGCCCGCGTCCAGGTCGGTGTAGTCGGCCACGTGCCGGTACGGGCAGACCAGCGTGTGGCCGCCGTTGTAGGGGTACAGGTTCAGCACCGTGAACACCAGCGTGCCGCGCGCGACGATCAGGCCTTCCTCGTCGCTGAGCGACGGGGCGCGGCAGAACGGGCAGCTCTCGCCCTGGCCGGGCCCGGGCGGCTTGCCCTCACCCTTGATGTAGGCCATCCGGTGCGGCATCCACAGCCGCGCGAACGCGTCCGGGATGCCGACGCCGGTCTGGGGCCAGGTCACCCCGTCTGATTCTCGGTCACCGGCCACCAGGCATCAGACCTGGACGCGGCTGCGGACCGCGGAGACGATCTGCGTGACGGCGGCCTCGACCGGGACGCTGTTGCGGCGCGAGCCGTCCCGGTAGCGGAACGACACCGCGTCGGCGGCCACGTCGTCGTCGCCCGCGATCAGCATGAAGGGCACCTTCTGCCGCTGCGCGGTCCTGATCTTCTTCTGCATCCGGTCGTCGCTGGCGTCCACCTCGGCCCGGATGCCGTGGGCGCGCAGCAGCGACACCACCTTCTCCAGGTAGGGCACGTGCGCGTCCGCGACCGGGATGCCGACCGCCTGCACCGGCGCGAGCCAGGGCGGGAACGCGCCCGCGTAGTGCTCGAGCAGGATGCCGAAGAACCGCTCGATCGACCCGAACAGCGCCCGGTGGATCATGTACGGGCGCTGCCGGGATCCGTCCGCGGCCTGGTACTCGATGCCGAACCGGCCCGGCTCCTGGAAGTCGACCTGCAGGGTGGACAGCTGCCAGCGGCGGCCGATCGCGTCCTTGACGTGCACGTCGATCTTGGGCGCGTAGAAGGCGCCGTCGCCCTCGGCCACCACATACGGGAGCCCGGAGGCGTCCAGCGCGCTGCGCAGCGCGGCCTCCGCCGCGTCCCACTCCGCGGGCTCGCCGACGTACTTGTCCGGCCGGGTGGACAGCTCGGCCTCGAACTCGGTGAGCCCGAAGTCACGCAGCAGGCCGACCACGAAGTCCAGCAGCGAGGCCAGCTCGGGGGCGAGCTGGTCGGGGGTGCAGAAGATGTGCGAGTCGTCCTGGGTGAAGCCGCGGGCCCGGGTCAGCCCGTGCACGACCCCGGACTTCTCGTACCGGTACACGGTGCCGAACTCGAACAGCCGCAGCGGCAGCTCCCGGTAGGACCGCCCGCGCGAGGAGTAGATCAGGATGTGCATCGGGCAGTTCATCGGCTTGTTGTAGTAGGTCTGCCCGTCCAGCTCCATGGGCGGGAACATGCCGCCGGCGTACCAGTCCAGGTGCCCGGAGATCTCGAACAGGTCGGCCTTGGTCACGTGCGGGGTGTTGACGTACTGGTACCCGGCGGCCTCGTGCCGGCGCCGCGAGTAGTCCTCCATCACCTGGCGGATGATCGCGCCCCTGGGATGGAACACCGGCAGCCCGCTGCCGATCTCGGTGGGGAAGGAGAACAGGTCCAGCTCGGCCCCGAGCTTGCGGTGGTCGCGCCGTTCGGCCTCGGCGAGCATGGTCAGGTACTCGTCCTGCAGGTCCCGCGACTCCCACGCGGTGCCGTAGATCCGCTGCAGCTGCGGGTTCTTCTCGCTGCCCCGCCAGTACGCGCCGCCGCTGCGCATCAGCTTGAACGCCGGGATGTGCCGGGTGGTGGGAATGTGCGGGCCGCGGCACAGGTCCTTCCAGACCACCTCGCCGGTGTCCGGACTGAGGTTGTCGTAGATGGTCAGCTCCGGGCCGCCCACCTCGACCGATTCCTCCGCGTCCTGGGGTCCCTTGAGGCCGATCAGCTCCAGCTTGTACGGCTCGTCGGCCAGTTCCGCGCGGGCATCGCCGTCGGTGACCACCCGGCGGGAGAACCGCTGGCCCTGCTTGACGATCTGGCGCATGCGCTGCTCGATCGCCTTCAGGTCCGCGGGGTCGAACGGCCGGTTCACATCGAAGTCGTAGTAGTAGCCGTTCTCGACCGGCGGCCCGATGCCCAGCCGGGCGTCCGGGAACAGGCCCTGCACGGCCTGCGCCATGACGTGGGTGGTGGAGTGTCGCATGATCGCGCGCCCATCCGGCTCGTCGATCCGGACCGGCTCGACCACGTCCCCGTCGGCGACCCGGCAGGCGAGGTCACGCAGCTCACCGTTGACCCGCGCGGCGATGACCGCGTGCGCGCCGGGGGCCTGCTCACCGAGCCCGGCCGCCGCGAGCGCCGCACCGGCCGTCGTGCCAGCCTCGACCACATGCTCGCGTCCGGCGAGAGTGATGCGAAGCTGCTGCGTTGACACGGTGAACTCCTTGGCGCGGGAAGCGGAGGGGCAAGCTTTGCCCTGGACCGATGCTATCGGTGCGCGCCGCGTGACGCGCGGGCGATCAGGTCGTCGAGGATCTGGCCGTAGTGGTGCTCGGCGAGGCTGAGGTGGCCCTCGCCCGGCAGCAGGTGCGCCTGCGCGCCCGGGACGTGCGCGGCGAGCCACTGGCCGTGCCCGAACGGCACCATGCGGTCCTGGTCCCCCTGCCAGATGGCCACCGAGGCCCCCGCGTCCGCGGCGAAGGAGAAGCCCCAGTCACTGATGAACGCCAGGTCGTCCTCACGCCATCCGGCGATGCCGCCGCGCAGGGCCGCCTTCAGCGCCGAGGCCTGGTAGTCGGCATACTCGCCGGTCAGCACGGCCTTGTCCGCGTCCCCGATCAGGCCGCCGAGCCCCTCGATGATGTCGGCGCCGGTGACGGCGCCCAGACTGGCCGCTTCCTTCTCCAGATACGCGGTGAGGTCGGCCTCGCCGCCTTCCGCGGCCCGGAACTCCTCGATGTTCTCCGGCCCCATCCCGGCCAGCCAGTCGAGCCCGGCGGCGTCCCGCGGGGCCGCGCCCGCGATGGTGGCCGCCGCCAGGCAGCGGCCCGGCAGCAGGGCGGCGCAGGCCAGCGCGTGCGGGCCGCCACCGGAGGCGCCCCAGGTGACGAACGTTTCCGCGCCCAGCACGTCCAGGATCTCGGCTACGTCACCGGCCACGTCCGCGACGCTCCGGCCCGGGCGGGGGGTGGAGTCGCCGTACCCGGGCCGCGAGAAGTGGATGGAGCGCAGGCCACGGGCGAGTTCGGCCTCGGCCTTGGGCCGGTAGGTGACCAGCCCGCCGCCGGGCGTGCCGTGATGGGTCACCAGGAGCAGCCCGTCCCCCGGCCCTTCGGCCAGGACCTCGACGCGGCGGCCATCGGCCAGCGTGATCGTGGAGCGTTCGGCGTTCATCCAAGGGCCTCCCGGCCAACGAGGGTTGGAGTAGACGCTACCGGGGGTTGGAGTAGATGCGGTCCGGGCTGAGCAGGACGGCCGCGCGCCGCTCCTGGGCCATTACCCGGTCATAGGTGCCCCAGTCCTCGTGGGTACCGCCGGCCGCGCCGAAGATCTCGCGCAGCAGCAGGCGCCGCCGCTCCGCGTCCACGCCCGGCATCGGGTCCTCCGGGCCGGCCAGCTCGGCGGGGCCCTCGGCCGCCACCCACTCCCACCCGGAGCGGATCACCGCCGTGGCCCGGGGCCGCGCCCGCAGGTAGCCAAGCTTGCGGGTGCCGCCGCGGATCACCATGCCGACCACCGGCTGCCCGGTCAGCGGGTGGCCGAGCACCCCGGCGTTCACCACCGACGACTGGATCGTTCCGTCGCCGCGCAGCGTGGACAGCACGACCAGGCCGTGCTCACGCGGGACCAGGCGGCCGAAATCGGCGAGGTCCGTCACGGCCGCAGCACCTCCGTCACCTGGCGGGCGATCTCGATGTCTTCCCGAGAGGTTACGACGAACGCGCGGACGGCCGCGCCCGGGGCGGTGATGTCGGTGTCGCCCTGCACGCTCGCGTTGCGGCGCTCGTCCACGGCCACCCCGAGGAAGCCGAGCCCGTCGGCGGCGCCGGCCCGGATGTCGGCCGCGTGCTCGCCGACGCCGCCGGTGAAGACCAGCGTGTCCAGCCCGCCCAGGGCCGCGGCCATCGACGCGATCAGGCCGCGGAGCCGGTGCAGGTAGACCTCCAGGGCCAGCCCGGCGGCATCCTCGCCGCGCGCGGCCCGGGCCAGCACCTCGCGCATGTCCGCGGTCCCGGCCAGCCCCAGCAGCCCGGAACGGTATTCCAGGGTGGCGGCCAGCTCTGCGGGCGGCGTGCCGGCGTGCCCGGCCAGCCAGAGCACCAGTCCCGGGTCGACCGAGCCGGATCGGGTGCCCATAACCAGGCCCTCCAGCGGCGTGAAGCCCATCGTGGTGTCGACCGACCGGCCGTCGCGGACCGCGGCGAGCGACGCGCCCGAGCCGAGGTGGCAGACCACGAGCCGCCCGGGGACATGCCCGAGCAGCTCACCGATGCGCCGCGTCGCGTACGCGTGCGAGAGCCCATGGAACCCGTACCGCCGCAGTTCCCATCGCTTCCGCCATTCCGGCGGGAGCGCGTAGGTGGCCGCCGCGGCCGGCATCCCGGCGTGAAAGGCGGTGTCGAAGCACGCCACCGCGGGGATGCCGGGCAGCGCCCGGCTCACCGCGTCGATGCCCGCCAGGGACTTGGGCTGGTGCAACGGCGCCAGGTCAACAAGATCGTCCAGTTTCTTCCGCACCGCGGCGTCCAGCCGCACCGCCGCCACGAACTGCCGGCCGCCGTGCACCACGCGATGGCCGACCGCCTCGGCGGTGTTCCCGCCGAGGCGGCCGAGCAGGCTGGCCACCGTATCGGCCTCGAACTGCCCGCGGCTGATGGGCAGGTTCTCCTCGCCCGCTGTACTGCCGTCGTCGTCGAGCAGGCTCAGCTTGAGCGAACTGGAGCCCGCGTTGACCACCAGTACCCGCATCAGTACGGCCAGGCCCAGTTGCGGATTTCGGGCAGGTCCTCGCCCTGCTCACGGGTGTAGGTGGTGGCACCCAGCCGGCTGTCGGTCATCAGCTGGCGGACGTGGCCGGCCCGGGCGGCCAGCCCGGGGACCCGGTCGATGACGTCGATGACAAGGTGGAACCGGTCCAGGTCGTTGAGCCGGACCATCTCGAACGGCGTGGTGGTGGTGCCACGCTCCTTGTACCCGCGCACGTGCAGGTTCGCGTGCCCGTTCCGCCGGTAGGCCAGCCGGTGGATCAGCCACGGGTACCCGTGGAAGGCGAAGATGACCGGCCGGGTGACCGTGAACAGCGAGTCGTATTCCGCATCCGACATGCCGTGCGGATGCTCGGTCTCCGGCAGCAGCCGCATCAGGTCGACGACGTTCACCACCCGGACCCTCAGCTCCGGCAGGTGCTGGCGCAGCAGGTCGACGGCGGCGAGGGTCTCCAGGGTCGGGACGTCGCCGCAGCAGGCCATCACGACGTCCGGCTCGCCGGGTGAGTCGTTGCTGGCCCACTCCCAGATCCCGGCGCCGCGGGTGCAGTGGATGATCGCATCGTTCATCGCCAGCCAGTCCGGCTGCGGCTGCTTGCCCGCGACGATGACGTTGACGTAGTTGCGCGAGCGCAGGCAATGGTCGGCCACCGACAGCAGGCAGTTCGCGTCCGGCGGCAGGTAGACCCGGACGACCTCGGCCCGCTTGTTCAGCACCACGTCCAGGAAGCCCGGATCCTGGTGCGAGAAGCCGTTGTGGTCCTGCCGCCAGACCAGGCTCGACAGCAGGTAGTTCAGCGAGGAGATCGGCCGGCGCCATTCGATCCGGTTGCAGGACTCGAGCCACTTGGCGTGCTGGTTGAACATCGAGTCGATGATGTGGATGAACGCCTCGTAACAGTTGAACAGCCCGTGCCGCCCGGTCAGCAGGTACCCCTCCAGCCAGCCCTCGCACTGGTGCTCCGACAGCACCTCCATCACCCGGCCGTCCGGGGCCAGGTGATCGTCGGTGGGGATGATCTCCGCGTCGAAGGCCCGGCTGGTCACCTGGAACACGTCCTGGAGCCGGTTGGAGGCCGTCTCGTCCGGGCCGAACAGCCGGAACGTCGCCGGATTGAGCTTGATCACGTCACGCAGCCAGCGGCCGAGCGCCCGCGTGCCCTCGCTCGCGCCGATCCCCGGCTTGTTCACCTCCGCCGCGTAGGCACGGAAGTCCGGCAGGTCGAGATCACGCCGGAGCAGGCCGCCGTTGGTATGCGGGTTCGCGCCCATCCTCCGGTAGCTGCGCGGGGCCAGCGC
>Ga0335085_10007852_pt1 | contig 16395 bp, 11 predicted proteins | sample Lox_Sample_45_FD_206712 | JGI IMG/M metagenome (GOLD analysis project Ga0335085, IMG submission 206712) | Soil microbial communities from Loxahatchee National Wildlife Refuge, Florida, United States - Lox_Sample_4.5 | ecosystem: Environmental > Terrestrial > Soil > Wetlands | place: USA...
TTCGATGGCCTTCATCAATCGCTCGCTAATCATTCGGACCCCCACTCTTGGAAGGGAACACCCATTCCAGGCGAACGCGCGTTTGGTTCACTACCTCTCAATCTTCCAGCCCCCGCACGCCCCGCTCAACCTCGCCCTGTTTTCTGAGCTGGCGCTTGAGTATCTTGCCCGTTGCATTCTTGGGCAACTCGGGTATTAGAAAGATTTTGCGGGGAATTTCATGGCGGCCCAGACGTTGGCGGCACCAGGCTCGGATTTCGGCCTCGGTCGCGGTTTGGCTTTCGTTCAGGACGATGAATGCAACGGGAATTTCACCATGTAGTTCGTGCGGCTCACCGACCACCGCCACTTCCTTGACCGGCGGAAACAGATAAAGCGCCTCCTCGATCACCCGGGGATAGACATTCATGCCGTTGACGATGATGAGGTCTTTCTTGCGATCGACGATAGTGAAATAACCGTCCTCGTCCTCGGTACCCAGATCGCCGGTGAGAAACCAGCCGTCGCGAAACACCTCCGCCGTCGCGGCCGGCAAATTCCAATAACCTTTCATCACGTTCGCGCCACGTACGGCGATTTCGCCGACCTGACCACGCGGCAGCTGTTCGCGACCGTCTTCGCCGACGATCCGCATTTCGACCCCCGGAACAGGCAAGCCGACCGTACCGGGCTTGACCAAACCGCCAATGGGATTGACACAGGTCACCGGCGAGCATTCGGTGGGCCCGTCGCCTTCGTAGATCGCGATCCCGAACGTCGCCTCGAAACGCCCCATCACTTCGACCGGCAGCGCCGCCCCGCCGGCAACGCAAAAGCGCAATGACGCCAACAGCGGCGCTCGTTCCGGCTTGAGCCGCAACAACACGTTGAACATGCTGGGAACGCCCAGGAAGATGCTCGCCCGGGTTGCGTGAATGGTTTGGACCACCAGTTCCGGTTCGAAACGCGCCAGGGGCGCGAAAGCGCAACCGCTGAGCAGCGGCGTCAACATGCCCACGGTCGCCGCAAACGCGTGAAACATGGGCAAGACCACCAGCACGACATCCCGGCCGGGCTGCCATTCCCACGCCTCGCGGAGGCTCTGCGTATTCGCGAGCAGATTGGCATGGGTGAGCATGACGCCCTTGGGGCGGCCGGTGGTGCCCGAAGTGTAAATGATCGCAACGAGATCTTCGCTCGCGTCGAAGTCGACTGCCGGCGTGGGCGCATCGGTTGCCAGCATGTCTTCCCAACGCAGCGCGCCATCGACCTGACCGCCAAGGCACACCGAGAAGGCTAGCGTGGGTACGGAATCTTTCAGCAAGCCCGCCTGTTCCGCAAAGGCGGCGTGGTAGATCAGCGCCTTTGCACCGGCGTCGTTCAGGATGTAGGCGATACCGCTGGGGCTCTGGAGGAGATTGATCGGCACCACCGTCGCCCCAGCTTTGACGATGCCTGTGTAGGCAATGGCGAAGTAATCGGAATTGATGCAATACAGGCCGACGCGGTCACCTTTGGAAATGCCCCGTTGCGTCAGAGCTGCGGCGAAACGATCCGACTGTTCATCAAAGACGGCGAAGCTTAGCCGGTGCGCGCCACTGATGATGGCAGGAAGATCTGCATGGCGGCTAGCGGCAGCGCGCAGAGCGTGGGCCAGTGATGTCATGGGGATGCACCTTTCCTGGAATGGATCATGTACATGTAAAGGGCGTCTCGAAAAATTCGAGGCGCCCTAGTGTCGACCCGTCCGGCGGCCGGGTAGAACCGTCCCGCCCTCTCGTCTATACCGGGGCGGGATCGGGATGCGCCTTAGTTGATGACGTTGTGGCCTCGGTTGCGCATGCAGTTGATATAGGCCCGCTTATATTGGTTGTCCGCGTCTACACCCTGATTGGCTCCGCCGCCGATGCCGCCCGCCGCCGCACCAATGGCAGCACCACCGCCGGGATTGCCTGCCACCGCACCGATGGCCGCGCCTGCCGCGGCGCCAAGCAGGCCGCCCGCAACGACCCCTTTTGCGGACTCGGTTCCGACGCTGCCGGCCTGTTTCGCCAGCATCTTGCATTCTTGACTGTCCTGCTGCGCCCGATATGCATTGGGATCATTGTAGGTATCGACCACGGGCTCCCACCCCGTGTAGGTGGCGCAGCCGTTCACGATGGCTACCGCGCCCAGGACAACCGTAAAAATCAAAACTTTCTTAACCATGTCACTCTCTGTGTAGAACTGATGAAAAGGTGGTCTTTGTCACAGCGATCAGGCACGCGCCCGATACAGGGGTAAGACTATAGCAAACATCGCAAATCATTAAGTTTGCCTGCGTCCCTTGCCGTTCTAACGCATCCCGGCAAACCCGTCATTCCAAAGCAAATAATGTGCCGCTGGCAGATTCAATAACAATAGCAAATGCCGATCAAGGAAGTACCGCGCCGCCCATTCGCTCACCCAATGATGGCTTCGCCCCGCGCCAGTCGCGGCAGCTTGCCACTCAAGCCCATCGCGTACCGCATGGCCAGTTTTTTCGCCGGGAACACGCGCTCGGCCAAACCCAGTCCCAAGTTGCGGATCAGCTTGACGGGGAAATTAGCGTTGCCGAACACACGGTAGAACAGATCCATCGTCGTCATCATCAGCAGATTATTCTGCCGCCGCATTTTTTCGTAGTCCTGGAGCACTTTCGCTGCGCCGATGTCTTTGCCGTCCCGTTTGGCGGCCACGAGCACCTGCGCGAGGGCGGCGGCGTCCAGCAGACCGATGTTCACCCCCTGCCCTGCCAGCGGATGGATCATGTGGGCCGCGTCGCCGATCAGCGCCACGCCCTCCTTCACATAGGAAAGGGCATGCTGGCGCTTGAGGGGAAAGCTGCCGCGGGAAACGATCCCCTTGATATCGCCTAGGGCGGAAGGGAAGGTCGCCAACAATTCCCGCAGCAAATCTTTCTCCGGCAGGGCCTTGAGCCGCTTCACCTCATCGGGCCGGTGGTACCAGACCAGGGACGCGTGCGGCCCCGTCAGGGGCAGAAAGGCTTGCGGCCCGTCAGGTGTGAACCGCTGCCAGGTGATGTCCTGCTGCCCATAGGCGGTTTCCACGTTCAACACCAGAGCATGTTGCTCGTAATCCCAGGAACTCACGCCCATGCCGGCCACCTGTCGAACCCGCGAATGACCGCCATCAGCGGCGACCAGCAATCGGGCGGCCACGGTGCGGCCGTCTTCCAGCTGGATGATGGATTGTGCGGGCGCGTACTCGATCAGTTTGGTCTTCGCCGGGCAGAGAAAATCCACGTTGGCGAAATCGACCACACGATCCAACAAGGCCAACTGGATGATACGATTCTCGACGATATAACCCAGCAAGGGCTCCTCGATGTCCTCGCTGCGGAATTCCACATCGCCCCTATCCTCCCAGACGCGCATCCGGCGGAACGGGCAGAAGCGGCGGGCGGAGATGCCCTTCCAGGCGCCCACGGTCTTGATGATGCTTGCCGAGGCGACGCTGACGGCCGACACACGCAGATCGTGAGGCTGATCCGCAGCGAAAGCCGGCGGCGGTGAATCCTCGATCATGACCACCCGCAAGGAGCTGTCGCCCAGACAACAACCCAAGGTCGCCCCGACCATTCCGCCGCCGACGATGGCGACATCAAAATGTTCTGTCATAAAGCTTCTCCAAACCCCTCAAACTTGAACAGGCCAGGCATCAAATCAAGCGCATGATAAATGAAAAGGAAGGACGCGGCATGGCTCCCCGCATGCCGGGAGAATTTCGATCCCGATTCCGCCCTTACCGTCATTGGCTTTCGTCGAAGCCGGGGCATTCGCCCCGCCGCGGGACAGTCGGTTCGAAGAGCAGTTGAGGCGGGCAATTCTACAACGAACGCGATCGAGACAACGCGCAAAAATCCCTCTTTCCTTCGCGAAATAGAGAAAACACCGAAAGGACCGGATTTCTCATCGAACCGATCGGTGATAAGCTGTTTTCGCGGTACTTGAAATCTAGGGTCAGATTCTCTATATTTGCCGACCGTTTGTTTGCCAGGCGGGACCGCCGCCACTCAAGAGAATCTCCGCAAATCAACACCCGACGGCCACGGTGGAGTTTGCGCACACGCCGCTTCTTCCGACGATTCTTCCTGCGCCCGTGCCAAACAAAGTGAATTTACCCCCAGTTGCCGAATGCCGAATGAGGTAAAAAAATGAGTTACAGCACCTTACCCGCCAAGCAGGGTCTGTATGACCCTCGCAATGAACACGACGCATGCGGTGTGGGCTTCATCGCCCATATCAAGGGGCAACAAAGTCACTCGATCGTCCAACAGGGACTGGAATTGCTGAAAAACCTCACCCACCGCGGCGCAGTCGGCGCCGACCCCCTGGCGGGCGACGGCGCTGGCATTCTCATTCAAATCCCCGACGCCTTCCTGCGGGAGGAATGCGGGAAACAGGGGCTTACCCTGCCCGCTTTGGGCCGTTACGGCGTCGGCATGGTCTTCCTGCCGCGCAAGCCGGAACATCGCGCGACCTGCGAAAAAATCGTAGAGGATTTTGTGAAGGCGGAAGGCCAAGCCCTGCTCGGCTGGCGCGACGTCCCGGTGGACAACACCGGACTCGGGGAATCGGTCAAGGTCGTGGAACCGGTGATCCGGCAGGTCTTTGTCGGCTGTATGGGAAGCTGCGAGGACCAGACTGCATTCGAACGTAAGCTGTTCGTTATCCGCAAGCAGATCGACAACAAGATCCGGGAACTCAACCTGGACGAAGGCAAGATGTTTTACATCCCTTCCTTCTCTTCCCGTACCCTGGTTTACAAGGGCATGCTGCTGGCCGATCAAGTCGGCGTGTTTTACTCCGATCTGCGGGACGAGAAACTGGTATCGGCTCTGGCGCTGGTGCACCAACGCTTCTCGACCAACACCTTCCCGACCTGGGATCTGGCACACCCTTTCCGCATGATCGCTCACAACGGCGAGATCAATACCCTGCGCGGCAATATCAACTGGATGGCGGCGCGGCGCCATTCCATGTCCTCCGAGCTGTTGGGCGAGGACCTGAACAAAATCTGGCCGCTGATCGCCGAAGGGAAGTCCGACTCCGCCTGTTTCGACAACGCCTTGGAACTCCTGGTCATGGGCGGCTATTCCTTGGTTCACGCCATGATGTTACTGATCCCGGAGGCCTGGGCCGGGAACCCCCTGATGGACGAAAAGCGCCGAGGCTTCTACGAATATCACTCGGCCCTGATGGAGCCCTGGGACGGCCCCGCCGCCGTCGCCTTCACCGATGGCCGCCAAATCGGCGCGACCCTCGACCGCAACGGCTTGCGCCCGGCGCGATATCTGATCACCGACGACGATTACGTGGTCATGGCCTCGGAGATGGGCGTTCTGGATATTCCCCAGCACAAGATCGTCAAGAAATGGCGCTTGCAACCGGGCAAGATGTTTCTGATCGACCTGGAACAGGGCCGCATCATCGACGACGCCGAAATCAAGGCGGCGCTGGCCGAGCGCGCGCCTTACCGGCAATGGCTGGACGCAACCCAGATCCTGCTGGATAACCTCCCGCCGGAGGTGGCCGCCATGGCCCCGGATTCGCAGACTCTGCTGGATTGTCAGCAGGCCTTCGGTTACACCCAGGAAGACATCCGGTTCCTCCTTCAACCGATGGCGCTCACCGGCCAGGAACCGGTCGGCTCGATGGGCTCGGACGCGGCGCTGGCGGTGTTGTCCAACCGTCCCCGCCTACTCTACGACTATTTCAAGCAGGGTTTCGCCCAGGTCACCAATCCGGCCATCGACCCGATCCGCGAGGAACTGGTCATGTCGCTGGTTTCGCACATCGGCCCGCGCCCCAACCTGTTGGGCCTGAAAGACGGCGGCATCCACAAGCGACTCGAAGTCCACCAGCCCATCCTTTCCAACAAGGATCTGGAAAAGATCCGCCGAATCGAGGCCCGTACCGCCGGCGCGTTCAGAACCAAGACCCTGACCATCTGCTACCCCGCCGATACTGGCGCTTCGGGCATGGAACCGGCGCTCAAGACGCTGTGTTCCCATGCCGAGCAGGCCGTGCACGACGGCAACAACATTCTGGTGCTGTCCGACCGCAAGGTGGACGCCGACCATGTCGCCATCCCCGCCCTGCTGGCGATCTCGGCGGTACATTACCACCTGATCCGCGCGGGTCTGCGCACCAAAGTGGGTCTGGTCATCGAAACCGGCGAGGCGCGCGAGGTGCATCATTTCGCCCTGTTAGCCGGTTATGGCGCGGAAGCGATCAATCCTTACCTGGCCTTTCACACAATTTCCGAGCTGTGCGAAAAGCTGCCGGAAAAACTCAGCCAAGACGAGGCGCACAAGCGTTACATCAAGGCGATCGGCAAGGCGTTGCTGAAGGTCATGTCCAAGATGGGCATTTCCACCTACCAGTCCTATTGCGGCGCACAGATATTCAACGCCATCGGTCTGAGCGAGGCACTGCTGGACGAATATTTCACCGGCACCTCCTCCACCACCGGTGGCGCAGGCCTCAAGGAAATCGCCGAGGAAACGGTGCGTCGGCACCGGCTGGCCTTCGGCGATGCGCCGATCTATCGAAACGCGCTGGATGTGGGCGGCGAGTATGCCTACCGGGTGCGCGGCGAGGATCACATCTGGACGCCGGAAACCATCACCAAGCTCCAGCACGCCACCCGCGCCAAGGACGCCAAGACCTATGCGGAATACGCCCGCCTGATCAACGAGCAGAACGAGAATCTGCTCACCCTGCGCGGCCTGATGGACTTCAACTTCGACGCCGAACCGGTCCCGCTGGAGGAAGTCGAGCCGGCGAAGGCAATCGTCAAACGGTTCGCCACCGGCGCGATGTCGTTCGGCTCAATTTCCTACGAAGCGCATACAACCCTGGCGATCGCCATGAACCGCATCGGCGGGAAATCGAACACCGGCGAGGGGGGCGAGCTTGCCGAACGGTTCAAGCCCCTGCCGAACGGGGACTCCTTGCGCTCGGCGATTAAGCAGGTGGCCTCCGGCCGCTTCGGCGTCACGACCGAATACCTGGTCAACGCCGACGATATTCAGATCAAGATCGCACAGGGGGCAAAGCCCGGCGAGGGTGGTCAGTTGCCCGGCCACAAGGTCGACAACGTCATCGCCAAGGTGCGCCATTCGACACCCGGCGTCGGCCTGATTTCGCCGCCACCGCACCATGACATCTACTCCATCGAGGATCTGGCGCAGCTGATTCACGATTTGAAGAACGTCAACCCTGGGGCCCGCATCAGCGTCAAGCTGGTCTCGGAAGTGGGGGTTGGCACGGTCGCGGCGGGTGTAGCCAAGGCGCACGCCGATCATGTGACCATCGCCGGCTATGACGGCGGCACTGGCGCCAGTCCCATCACCTCGATCAAGCATGCGGGACTGCCGTGGGAGATCGGACTGGCTGAAACCCACCAGACTCTGGTACTGAACAAGCTGCGCGGTCGCATCAGCGTCCAGGCCGATGGTGGCATGCGGACGGGCCGGGATGTCGCCATCGCCTTCCTGCTGGGCGCGGACGAGGTGGGATTCGCCACCGCGCCGCTGATCGTCTCGGGCTGCATCATGATGCGCAAGTGCCATCTGAACACCTGCCCCGTAGGCGTGGCCACCCAGGACCCCGAACTGCGCAAGCGTTTCACCGGCCAGCCCGAGCATGTGGTCAATTATTTCTTTTTCGTGGCCGAAGAGCTGCGTCAGATCATGGCCAAATTGGGCTTCCGCACCGTTAACGAAATGATCGGACGTTCCGAGAAGCTGGACATGCGCCGAGCCATCTCACACTGGAAGGCTTCGAAGATCGATTTCACCAAGATCCTATACAAGCCCGAGGCCGGCCCGAATGTGGCGACCTGCAATACCGAGCGACAGGATCACGGCCTGGACAAGGCGCTCGATCTGAAACTGATCGAACTGGCCAAGCCGGCTCTGGAAGATCGCAAACCCGTTCGGATCGAAACGACGATCCGTAACTACAACCGCACTTTCGGGGCGATGCTCTCCGGCGAAGTGGCAAAACGCTATGGCCACTCGGGCTTGCCCGAGGACACCATCTCGATCCTCGCCGAAGGCACTGCCGGGCAAAGTTTCGGCGCGTTTCTGGCCGCCGGCGTCAGCGTCGAACTCCAGGGCGAAGCTAACGACTATGTCGGCAAGGGGCTTTCCGGTGGGCGCATCGTGATCTATCCGCCCCGCGACTGCCCGATCGTGCCCGAGGACAATATCATCGTCGGCAACACCGTGCTTTACGGCGCGATCAGCGGCGAATGTTATTTCCGCGGCGTCGCCGGCGAACGCTTCGCGGTGCGCAATTCCGGTGCCATCGCAGTGGTGGAGGGCTTGGGCGATCACGGCTGCGAATACATGACCGGCGGGGTCGTCGTCGTGCTCGGCGAGACCGGCCGCAATTTCGCCGCCGGCATGTCGGGGGGCGTTGCCTATGTGCTCAACCACAACGGCGATTTCGAGCGGCGTTGCAACCTGGCCATGGTGGAACTCGAGCCAATTCCCGCCGAGGACAGCGCGCTCGAAAGCCTGGAGCACCAGGGCGGTGATTTGGAAACGCACGGTTTGGTCGACATCCTCCGCGACATGAACCGTAACGATGTCCTGCGCCTGCGCAACCTGATCGAGCGCCATCGCCGCTACACCGGCAGCGAACGGGCCCAACATATCCTCGACAACTGGGCGAGCTACCTGCCGCGCTTCGTCAAGGTCATGCCGGTCGACTACCGGGAGGCGCTGGAAAAGATGCGGCAAACCCAAGCGCAATCCGGGATTCATCATTAGCCGTATTAACTGTGTTGGGTTAGTCCTGAGCGTAGCATCAGCGAAGTCGAAGGGCGTAACCCAACGGGCTGCCGCACCAATGTTGGGTTGCGCGATGAAGCCGCTACCCCGACCTACGGCCTACGGGCTCGTCCGCGGAATTAAGACAGAGGTAAGTACAGAATGGGCAAACCTACGGGGTTCATGGAAATCTCGCGCCAGGATCGGCGATATACACTGGTCGCCGACCGCATCCAGCATTACCACGAGTTCGTTATCCCGCTGACCGACGAAGAGATGAGCAAGCAGGGTGCGCGCTGCATGGACTGCGGCATCCCTTACTGCCATCAGGGTTGCCCGATCAACAACATCATCCCCGACTGGAACGATCTGGTTTATCAGGGCAACTGGCGCGAGGCCCTGGAAGTGCTGCACAGCACAAACAATTTCCCTGAGTTCACCGGCCGCATTTGTCCTGCTCCCTGCGAAGCCGCCTGCACGCTGAACCTGACCGACGAACCCGTCACCATCAAGAGCATCGAATGTTCCATCGTCGATAGGGCCTGGGAAAACGGCTGGGTCAAACCGCAGATTCCTCCGCACCGCACCGGCAAGCGCGTCGCCATCGTCGGTTCCGGTCCCGCGGGACTCGCCTGCGCCCAGCAACTGGCGCGCGTCGGCCATACCGTAGTGGTTTACGAGAAGGCTGACCGCATCGGCGGCCTGATGCGTTACGGCATTCCCGACTTCAAGATGGCGAAGCACCTCATCGACCGCCGTATCGCCCAGATGCAGGCCGAAGGTGTGGTATTCCGCCCCAACAGCCACATCGGCCGTACCATCCCGATCCAATCCCTGGTCGACGACTTCGATGCGGTCGTGCTTGCCGGCGGCGCCGAGAAGCCGCGCGACTTGCCGGTTCCGGGACGCGAACTCCAGGGCGTGCATTACGCGATGGAGTTCCTACCGCAGCAGAACAAGCGGGTCGCCGGGGATCTCATTCCGGAAGAGGTCGGTATCTGCGCCGAAGGCAACCATGTCATCGTGATCGGCGGCGGCGATACCGGCTCCGACTGCATCGGCACATCGATCCGGCACGGTGCGGCTTCGGTCACCCAACTGGAGATCCTGCCTAAACCTCCCGAAAAAGAAAACAAGGCACTGACCTGGCCGGAATGGCCAAACAAACTGCGGATATCTTCCTCCCAGGAAGAAGGCTGCCAACGCGACTGGTCTGTCGCCACCAAGGCGTTTGCGGGAGAGAACGGCCGCGTGACGCAAATCCACTGCGTCCGGCTCGAGTGGAAACAGGAGGGAGGCCGTTGGGTGATGAGCGAAATCCCCGGCAGCGAATTCACCTTGAAGGCCGATCTGGTTCTATTGGCCATGGGGTTCCTCCATCCCGTACATGAAGGCATGCTGAAGGAACTGGGCGTGGAGATCGACGAGCGCGGCAACGTTCGGGCCAACACGGTCGATTACAAGACCTCTTTGGATAAAGTCTTCACCGCCGGCGACATGCGCCGTGGTCAGTCCCTGGTGGTCTGGGCCATTCGCGAAGGCCGCCAGGCCGCGCGTTCAGTGGATGAATATTTGATGGGGTGCTCGGAACTGCCCCGTTAATCGAGGGAAGGAGCGAGTTGAACCGCGCCTGCCTAAAAAAACGATCTCATGAACAGATTCCTTTCCCTCGCCCGGGTGTTCGGCCTGATGCTGATGGTCTACAGTGTAACCTACACGCTGCCGATCCTGACCGCGCTGCTGTACCGAGACGGCACGGCCCTGTTGTTTGTCGAGGACATGTTCCTAACCTTCGGGGCGGGCGGCTTGCTCTGGCTCCTCGCCAGGGATTTCCAGCGCGAACTGAAGTCGACGGACGGTTTCCTTCTGGTGGTGGTGACCTGGACCGGAATGGCGGCGTTCTCGACGTTTCCGCTGATGTCCTATATCCAAGGGCTTTCTTTCACCGACGCCTATTTCGAAACCATGTCGGGGCTTTCCACCACCGGCGCGACGGTGCTGTCCGGTTTGGATAATCTGCCCCCGGCCATCAATCTCTGGCGTCACGAACTGAACTGGCTGGGCGGAATGGGGATCATCGTACTCGCCGTGGCGATTCTGCCCGTGCTTGGGGTCGGAGGCCGCCAGATGTTCATGGCGGAGACGCCCGGGCCGATGAAGGACAGCAAACTCACGCCACGCATCACCGAGACGGCGAAAAATCTTTGGATCGTTTATGCCGGCATCACCTTTGCCTGCATTCTCTCCCTGAAACTGGCCGGCATGGGCTGGCTGGACGCCGTCTGTCACGCTTTCGCGACGATGGGATTGGGTGGCTTTTCCACCCACGATGCCAGCGTGGGGTATTTCAATTCTCCGGCCATCGAGGCGGTGCTGATCGTTTTCATGCTGCTGGCGGGGATGAATTTCGCCACCCACTTCCTGGCGCTGCGCACCAAGAACATCGAACCTTACAAGCACGACATCGAGGCTATGCCTTTCCTCGTATTGATGATCGGTAGCTGTTTGGGGATAGCCCTATACTTGCTCCTGCAAGGCGTCTACGACAACTATTGGACCGCCCTGCGCCACGCCAGCTTCAACCTCGTGTCCATCGGCACCGACTGTGGCTTCGCCAGCGTCGATTTCAATCGATGGCCGATCTTCGCCCCCCTGTGGATGCTGTTCCTCAGCTGCGTCGCGGTCTGTACGGGTTCAACAGGCGGGGGCATCAAGATGATGCGCACCCTCATCCTAGTCAAACAAAGCCAGATGCAGATGTTCCTGCTCGCCCATCCGACGGCGGTCAATCCGCTCAAAGTCGGGAAGATGGTGATTCCCTCCCCCATCCTGCTTTCGGTGCTGGGCTTCATCTTCGTCTACTTCATGAGCATCGTATTCCTGACCCTAGCCCTGGTCATCAGCGGCCTGGATTTCGTTTCATCCTTCTCCGCAATCATCGCCTGCATCAACAACGCCGGCCCCGGACTGGACAGGGTGGGTCCCGCGACCAACTACTCCGCACTCAGCGATTTTCAGACCTGGGTCTGCTCGCTGGCCATGTTCCTGGGCCGCATCGAAGTGTTCACCGCTCTCATCATTCTGACCCCGGCGTTTTGGCGCAAATGAGCCGGTTCAGCGGCCGCGGCTATAGAGTCCAATCAACTCGGCTCGGCCCAGGATATGACCTTGCATCGCCTGCTCCAACCTGGCCTTGGTCGGCTGCTTGAGGTCCGGCAGCTCGGTATCGAGCGCATAAAGCTTGTGAAAATAGCGGTGCTGGCCTATCGGCGGACAAGGCCCGCCATAGCCGACGCGCTTCCAGTCGTTAACTCCCTGTTTCGTCCCGGCCGGTAGCCGGTCGGCCATCACGCCTTCAGACAATCCGCCCTCAACGGCGGGCAAATTGTACAGAACCCAGTGCACCCAGGTCATTTTGGGCGCCTTGGGGTCGGGCGCATCGGGATCGTCCACGATCAACACGAGGGTTTTCGTCCCTGAGGGAAGACCCGACCAGACCAGCGGGGGCGAAACATCGTCGCCGTCGCAGCTGAAACGCCGGGGCATCACGCCCTGATGAGAAAACGCAGGGGATTCGAGTTTCATGGGGATGGACTCCACTCCGGTTGTACCGACAGGAAACGCCTTCTGAATCGAAAACAACAAGGCAGCGGAAAAAACCGCCCAGAACATTCGCTTCATCATAAAAACCCCAAAACGCCGGAAGATCAGGCTTCGCGCAGTCTAACCGCGAGCACGTCGCACTTGGCGTGATGGATCACGCTGGCGGCCGTGGAACCCAGCAACAGGGCGATGCCGTGCCGGCCGTGCGATCCGACCACGATCAAATCGACCTCTTGTTGCTCGGCGAGATGAATGATCTCCGCCTTCGGACTGCCGACTTCGACCCATTGCCGGTGTTCCGGAACAGCCAAGGTTTCCGCCAGCTTGGCCATACGCGTTTTGGCCGATTCCAGCATTTGCTCGGTAAGATCGATATCGAAGGGAACGATAGGCCCGTAGGCGGAATCTCCGATCGGAAGATTTTCCACCACATGCAGCAGAGTCAAGTCCGCCTGATATTTTTCCGCTAGATCCCTTGCACGGTTCGCCACCTGTTCACTGTGTTCGGAAAAATCGGTCGCCAGCAGGATGTGTCGGTAATTTGCCATGACTCCTCCTTTGCGGATCTGTGTCAGCATACCTTACCATGCCGCCCCTCGAACGTCATGCCGATGGGGCGAACAACAGCAGCATGACCTGATAGCTGGCGACGACATAGACGATGGCCAGTCCCAATCCGATGCCCAGATGACGCGATAAGGCGTGGCGCAGGATATGAGCGACCACCGCCAGATGCCAGAGCATCAGCAGGAGCAGGAACAAATATACGCCTTTGGCTTCGGGCGAAGTCAACATCCAGGTCAACAATGGCACGGCGAGGCTGCTGATGAGCGCGTCGCAGCCCAGCATGGCGATGGCCGTTTGCAGAAAACGGGACATCAGCCCCGCCACCTTCAGGGTGATGAAGAGGAAACCCAGCAACATGGCCCCTTCCACCAGGGCCTGAATTGCGGCATCCGCCCAAGTGGCCTCCAAGCCAAGCAATACTATGCCGACCACCAAATAGGCCAGCGTCGCGAGTCCCAGCAACAAGCCTGAGGCCGGTAAATCCTGCGGGCCTTTCTTGAACAGGCAGATATCGAAGAACAATTTGATCAATGGCATCAGGATTTCCTCAAACGACCGTTATCACGCGGCATTCAGATTCTGGGCGGCATCCAGCGCTTCGCTGGCCTCCAGCCACGCGTTTTCCGCAGCAGCCGCCTCGCGCTCCAGCCCCGCCTTTTCCACTAACAGGCATCGCAGGCGTTCCTTGCCTGCCGGCTCATATACCGTCGGATCGGCCAGTTGCGCCTCGATGCGCTGGCGGGCGTGGGTCAATCGGTCGAGAGCGGCTTCTGCCTGGATTACCCGCTGCCGCAAAGGTTGGAGTTGCCGTCTTTTGTCGGCCTCCTGACGACGCTGATCCTTGCGCGATCCGGCCACTGAGGTTTCTCTTTCGGTCGCTGCATCTGCACCGCGGCGCGTTCCCAGGATGCTGCGGTAATCATCCAGATCGCCGTCAAACCGGGTCACGGCCCGATCGGCCACCAGCCAGAAATCGTCCGCCACGATACGCAACAAAAAGCGATCATGGGACACGAGCACCAGCGCCCCCTCGAAATCCTGCAAGGCGCGGCTAAGCGCATAGCGCATCTCCAGATCGAGATGGTTGGTCGGCTCATCCAACAACAGTAAGTTGGGTCTTTGATAGATCAACAGGGCCAGCGCCAGCCGCGCCTTCTCCCCGCCCGAAAAGGGCTCCACCGCAGATAATGCCGTCTCGCCCTGGAAACCGAAACCGCCCAGAAAGTTGCGCAAGTCTTTTTCGGCGGCTTTTCGGTCCAGACGCTGCAAATGCCACAGCGGGCTCTCGTCCATGCGGAGCTGTTCAATCTGATGCTGGGCGAAATAACCCAGGCGCAAGTCCTGGGCGCCGATTCGCCGCCCCGCCCGCAAGGGGAGAACGCCGGCCATGGCCTTGATCAGGGTGGATTTGCCCGCGCCATTGGCGCCCAACAGGCCGATGCGGTCGCCGGGTGAGAGCGTCAGCGCGACGCCTTCCAGAATAGGCTGCTCAGCGTAACCCACTGCAGCCTCATCGAAACACAGCAGCGGCCTCGGCAGCTTGCTCGGAGGCAAGAACTCGAAGCCGAACGGCGAGTCCACATGCGCCTGGGCGATCAACTCCATGCGCGCCAGCGCCTTTAGACGGCTCTGAGCCTGTCGCGCCTTGGTGGCCTTGGCGCGGAAGCGGTCGACGTACGAGCGGATATGCTCGATCTCACGCTGCTGCCTTTGGTAAGCGGCCTGACGCTGGGCCAGAAGTTCGGCGCGACGGACCTCGAACGCGGAATAGTTGCCGGTGTAAAGCGTCAGAGACTGATTTTCGATGTGGATGATGTGATCCGTGATTTCGTCCAGAAAATCCCGATCATGTGAAATCAGCAGCAGGGTGCCGGAATAATTCGAGAGCCACTCCTGCAGCCAGATGACGGCGTCCAGATCCAGATGGTTGGTCGGCTCATCCAACAGCAGGATATCCGAGCGGCACATCAGCGCCTGCGCGAGATTGAGCCGCATCCGCCAGCCGCCGGAAAACTCGGCTACTGCCCGCTGTTCGTCTTCCAGCTTGAAGCCCAACCCGCTCATCAGCCGCGCCGCCCGCGCCCCGGCCTGGTAACCGCCAACTGCCTCTAAGCGTGCATGGAGGTGCGCGTAATGGACGCCGTCCTTGTTGGCGTCCGCGCTCTCCAGTTCGGACTGAATCGAACGCAGTTCGCGGTCGCCGTCCAAGACGTATTCAATCGCGGGACGCGCATGCGCCACCATTTCCTGGGCGACGTGGGCAATCACGGCGTTGGGCGGCAAGCTCAATTCGCCGGCGTCGGCATGCAGTCCGCCCAGCAACAGGCTGAACAGACTGGATTTGCCGGCCCCATTCGCTCCGGTGATGCCCACTTTCTGCCCGGCAGGAATGGTCAGGTTGACGCCTTCGAACAAAAGCCGGCTGCCCCGGCGCAGGGCCAGAGTTCTGAACCTGATCATAAGCCGGGAAGGGTCGCAGCGAACGATGGAGGGTTGGCAGTTATGGGCGCCTCGCGCATGGTCCGACGACTCAAGCCGCCTGTTCGATACACTCGTCGGCCCGCTTCACGAACTCGTGAAGATCGCCTTTCTTCAGGGTGGCGCGGGGAATGATCAGGGCCGCATCGGCGGAAACGAAAACGAACGCGTATTTCTTGGTGCTCTCGATCCGGAGGACTTCTGCCCAAGGCATCCTGGATTCACCACTCGGGGTGATCTCGACCAACTCGTCTTGCTCGACTCGCAGCGCGCAACGCCCCAGAACACAGGCCTTCTCTTCCTCGGAGTACATTTTCCTGAGCTGCTGACGCCAGTTCCACTTGAGGTACGAGGGGACTCCGAACCCCCAGCCTAGTGCGATCAGCGCGACATACACTGCTGACTGAAGGTCCTTGAAGTAAAAAAACAAGATCATCGCGATCACGGCGATAATTCCGGGCAATGTGGCTTGATGCCGGCGCATGCTTTTTTGCAGCTTCTGCGAATTTTGCAATTGATGTTCGTTGAACGCGATCAAATCCTGTTCGCGCACTTCGTATTCGATTTCTGTCATGGCGATTCCAGTGGGAAATTGGGCGAGTCTGCCCCTGATCAGCCCGCATTGAAGGGACGGCCAAATGGCCACCGGAGAGGAGACCGACCGGCTTTCAAAAAGGTGACTAGTATACGCAATTCTGTTTCAATTTACCCAGGCCAAAGGCCCGTCGCCTGCCCCATCATTCCTCTCCAGGAGATCATTATGAAAGGCCACCCGCAGGTCATCGATCATTTGAACGCCTTGCTCGCCGGCGAACTGACCGCCATCGATCAGTACTTCATCCATTCCCGGATGTATCACGACTGGGGCATGGACAAACTGCACGTACAAGTCAGCCATGAAATGCAGGAAGAGCAGATGCACGCGGATCTGCTGATCAATCGGA
>Ga0335085_10007853_pt1 | contig 16394 bp, 13 predicted proteins | sample Lox_Sample_45_FD_206712 | JGI IMG/M metagenome (GOLD analysis project Ga0335085, IMG submission 206712) | Soil microbial communities from Loxahatchee National Wildlife Refuge, Florida, United States - Lox_Sample_4.5 | ecosystem: Environmental > Terrestrial > Soil > Wetlands | place: USA...
AGGTGCCGCGATGAGCGCACCCAGTCCTGCCAGTGACCACCACAAGGTCCTGATCATCGGCGGCGGGACCGCCGGGATCTCCGTCGCCGCCCGCCTCCGCCGGGCCGGGATCGACGACATCACCATCATCGAGCCGTCCAGCCGCCACTACTACCAGCCACTGTTCACCCTGGTCGGAGGCGGGCGGGCGCCGCAGAGCGCGACGGTACGGCCAGAAGCCGACGTCATGCCCAAAGGCGTAACCTGGGTGCACGAGGCCGCCACCGGCACCGACCCGCAGGCACGGACCGTCACCACCGAGTCGGGCCGCGTTCTCGGCTACGACTTCCTGGTCCTGGCCCCCGGCATCCAGCTCGACTACGGAAAGGTGCCCGGGCTCACCGAGGCGCTCGGCCAGCGCGGAGTCTCCAGCAACTACCGCTTCGACCTGACCCCCCGCACCTGGGAATTCATCCGCGACCTGCGCGGCGGAACCGCCCTGTTCACCATGCCCGCCGGGCCGATCAAGTGCGCGGGCGCACCCCAGAAGATCGCCTACCTGGCCGCCGACTGGTGGCGCAGCCAGGGGGTCCTGGACCGCACCCGGATCATCCTGATCCTGCCCACCGCAGCCATGTTCAGCCAGCCCGACTGGGCCAAGGTACTGGAAGGCATCGCCGCGGGCTACGGCATCGAAGTCCGCAAGGAATCACAGCTAGTCGAGGTCGACGGGGACAGCAACCGGGCCATCGTCGCCGACACCAAAGCAGGCACCAAAGAAACCATCGAATACGACCTCCTGCACGCCACCCCACCGCAGAGCGCCCCGGACTGGATCAAGCCGACACCGCTGGCCGACCCGGCCACCCCGTTCGGCTACGTGCAAGTCGACAAGCACACCCTGCAGAGCCCGAACTGGCCCAACGTATTCGCCCTCGGCGACGCATCCAACCTGCCAACCTCCAAGACCGGCGCCGCCATCCGCAAGCAGTCCCCCGTCCTGGTGGCCAACCTGCTCGCCACCATGCGCGGCCAGCCACTCACCGGCCACTACAACGGCTACACCTCCTGCCCACTGGTCACCTCACGCAACAAAATGCTGCTCGCCGAGTTCGACTACGACCTCAAACGCACCCCCACCCTCCCGCTGATCAACACCCTCAAACCGCGCTACGACATGTGGCTGCTCAAGCGCTACGGCCTGCCCGCCCTGTACTGGAACCTGATAGTAAAGGGCCTCGCCTGAGAGGGGCACCCGGACGATGCGGCCGGCGGGCCGCCGACCGGCAAGCTAGCGACCAAGGATCGCCAGGGGAAGTAATGGACCATGACATTACCGTCTGCACACCGATCCCGTTCGCTGAGGCGATGGCGGGCGTCCGCAATGCGCTCAAGGCCCAGAGGGTTCGGGGTGCCCCTAAGGAATCGGCCGCTACCTCAGCGCCGCCGCGGATCCTAGCGTCTTGAACATGGAGGACCCTGCCGGATCGGCGGCTTCTGCGGGGCAGCCCGTGCGGTGGGTCAAGGTTCTCGACCAGGACCGGTGTATCGGCTGCCATGCGTGCACGACGGCGTGCAAGAGCGAGAACGAGGTGCCGCTCGGGGTCACCAGGACCTATGTGAAGTCGGCTGACGTCGGTGTCTTTCCTCAGGTCCGCCGCGCGTTCCAGGTCACCAGGTGCAATCAGTGCGCCGACGCGCCGTGTGTGGCGGCCTGCCCGACGGGGGCGATGTTCCGCCGCGAGGACGGGATCGTCGACTTCGACAAGCGGATCTGCATCGGGTGCAAGGCGTGCATGGCCGCCTGCCCCTACGACGCGATCTTCATCAACCCCGAGGATCATTCGGCCGAGAAGTGCAACATGTGCGCACACCGGCTCGACCTAGGCCTGGAGCCCGCCTGCGTGACCGTGTGCCCCACGGAGGCGATCCTGGTCGGCGACCTCAACGATCCGGCGTCGGCGGTGGCCCGCGTCGTCGAGCACGAGCCGGTGCAGGTGCGCCGCCCGGAGAAGGAGACCCGCCCCGGCGTGTTCTACAAGGGCGCCCACCAGGCGACGCTGGACCCGCTGGCGGCGCGGCGCCCGGACGGGGACGTGTTCGCCTGGGCCTCCCAGGGCGCGCCCGGCCCCCAGCGTGTTGTCTCCGGCCACCCGGGGCGCCCGTCCTCGTCGGCGGCCGCGCTGCTTTCTTATGACGTGCCGCACGAGGCCCCTTGGGGCTGGCGGGTCAGCCTGTACACGTGGACCAAGAGCATCGCCGCTGGCGGTTTCGGTGTGGCCGCGCTGCTCGCCATCACCGGCGTCCTGAGCTGGGGCAACGCGGCTATCCGGTGGGCCGCGCCGCTGCTGGCGCTCGCCTTCCTGGGCGCCACGGGCGTGCTGCTGATCTGGGACCTCAAGCATCCGCTGCGGTTCTACCTGATCTTCACCAGGCCTCACTGGCGCAGCTGGCTGGTCCGCGGCTCGTTCATCATTGGCGGCTACGGCGCGGTCGTGGCGCTGTACGTGCTGGCCGCGCTGCTCGGCTCGGTCCCGGCCCGGCAGGTGCTCGCCTGGTGCGGGCTGCCGCTCGCCCTGGCCACCGCCGTCTACACCGCCTACCTGTTCGCCCAGGCCAAGGCCCGCGATCTGTGGCAGAGCCCGCTGCTGCCCGCTCACCTGGCCATCTCGGCGGTGCTGGCCGGCGCCGCGGCGATGCTGCCCTTCCTGGCCTGGTTCTCGCCCGGCCAGGCGGTCACCGCCACCGAGGTGACACTGGCCGCCGCGGCCGCGATCCATATCTTGCAGGTGCTGGCCGAGACCTCGCTGCCGCATGTGACCGCGCACGCGCACCTGGCCATCCGGGAGATGGTGCGCGGCCGCTTCGCCCGCTTCTTCTGGCCGGGCCTGGTGCTGGTTGCCATCTGCGTCGCCGCGCCGTGGATCGGGGTGGTGGCGGCCCCGCCCGCGCTGCTGGGCCTGCTTGCGCACGAGCACGCCTACGTCCAGGCCGGCCAGTCCGTGCCCCTCGCCTAGCAGGTGATCGCCATGCCGTCCCGCCGCGAAGACGCCGCCCTGGAGGGGCCGCGGGCGCGCGTGTCGGCGGCGCGGGCGGCTGCCGAGGCGCGGGGGGAGACGTTCTACCAGGGCGCGAGCCGTGTTCACCTGGCCGCTTTCCCGCCGAGGGAGCGGTGGGACGACTGGGTGGAGCTGTCCTCGCGTGCCTGGCCGGCCACGGATGAGCGGCATTACATGCTCGTGCCCACCACCTGCTTCAACTGCGAGTCCGCCTGCGGCCTGCTCGCCTACGTGGACCGCGACACCGGGCAGGTCCGCAAGTTCGAGGGAAACCCCGAGCACCCCGGCTCCCGGGGACGCAACTGCGCGAAGGGCCCCGCGACGATCAACCAGGTCACCGACCCGGACCGGGTGCTGTACCCGCTGCGCCGGTCCGGCCCACGCGGCAGCGGCGGGTGGGAGCGGATCAGCTGGGACGAGGCCCTGGACGCGCTGGCGGCCCGGATCCGGGCCGCGATCACCGAGCAGCGGCAGAACGAGATCATGGTGCATATCGGCCGTCCCGGGGAGGACGGGTACACCGAGCGGGTGCTCGCCAGCTGGGGGGTCGATGGCCACAACTCGCACACCAATGTGTGCTCGTCCGGCGGCCGCACCGGGTTCCAGTTCTGGATGGGCATCGACCGGCCCAGCCCTGACCACGCCCACGCGAAGGTCATCTACCTGATCAGCGCCCACCTGGAATCCGGCCACTACTTCAACCCGCACGCGCAGCGGATCACCCAGGCCCGCGCGAACGGGGCCAAGGTGATCGTGCTGGACACCCGGCTGTCCAACACCGCCACCCACGCCGACTACTGGCTGTCGCCGCAGCCGGGCAGCGAGGCCGCGATCAACCTGGCCATCGCCAACCACCTGATCCAGACCGGCCGCTACGACCGGGAGTTCGTGCGCCGCTGGTGGAACTGGGCCGAGTACCTCACCCAGTGCCATCCCGGCGCACCGGCCACCTTCGAGGCATTCCAGGAGATCCTCGCCGGGCTGTACGCGGAGTTCACGTACGAGTTCGCGGCAGCGGAGTCCGGCATCGACGCGGGGACGCTGGCCGAGGTCGCCGAGGTGGTCACGGGCGCCGGGACACGGTTCTCGTGCCATTCGTGGCGGTCGGCGGCCGCCGGGAACCTCGGCGGGTGGCAGGTGTCGCGCACCCTGTTCCTGATCTCGGCGCTGCTCGGGGCGGTGGCCACCGAGGGCGGCACGTTCCCGAACGCCTGGAACAAGTTCGTGCCACGGCCGATCCACGTTCCGCCGCACCCGGGGGGGTGGCAGGACCTGTCCTGGCCGCTGGAATACCCGCTGGCGCAGAACGAGATGTCGTTCCTGCTGCCGCATTTCCTCAAAGACGGGCGCGGCCGGCTGGACACCTACTTCATCCGCGTCTACAACCCGGTGTGGACCAACCCCGATGGGCTGTCCTGGATGGAAGTGCTCACCGACGAGAGCAAGATCGGCTGTTTCGTCGCGCTCACCCCGACCTGGAACGAGTCGGCGTACTTCGCCGACTACGTGCTCCCGATGGGGCACGGCTCCGAGCGGCACGACACCCATTCCTACGAGCAGTACGACGGCCAATGGGTGGGTTTCCGCCAGCCGGTGCTGCGGGCCGCCCGGGAGCGGCTCGGCGAGGCCATCACCGACTCCCGCCAGGTCAACCCGGGCGAGGTGTGGGAGGAAAACGAGTTCTGGATCGAGCTGTCCTGGCGGATCGACCCGGACGGGGCCCTCGGCATCCGCCGGTACCACGAGTCGCGCGCCCGGCCCGGCAGCAAGCTCACCGTGGATGAATACTACGGGTGGATGTTCGAAAACTCCGTACCGGGCCTGCCCAAGACGGCAGCCGCCGAGGGGCTGACGCCGCTGGAATGGATGCGCCGCTACGGCGCCTTCGAGATCACCCGCGGCCAGGGCAGCCTGCACGAGCAGGAGGTCCCCGCGGCCGAGCTCGATGATCCCTGGACCAGTCCGGCCGGGCGCGTGTACAGCCGGGCGGCACAGCCGTTCGGCACCAACATCGTGCCCATGGGGGCGCCGGATCCCGACGATCAGGGCCGCCAGCCGGTGGGGGTGGAGATCGACGGTGTCGTGCGCCGGGGCTTCCCGACCCCATCCGGGCGGCTGGAGTTCTGGTCCTCCACGCTGGCCGCGTGGGGCTGGCCGGAACACGCGCTGCCCGGCTATATCAAGAGCCACGTGCACCCGGACCGGCTGGCGGCCGGCCAGCTGGTGCTGCTGTCCACGTTCCGGCTGCCGACCCAGATCCACACCCGCTCGGCGAACGCGAAGTGGCTGGACGAGCTGGCGCACACCAACCCGGTCTGGATCCACCCGGCCGACGCCGCCCGGCTCGGCGTGGCCCGCACCGGCGACCTGGTGCGGGTGGAGACCGAGATCGGCTACTTCGTCGCCAAGGCCTGGATCACCGAGGGCATCCGGCCCGGCGTGGTCGCCTGCAGCCACCACATGGGCCGCTGGCGGCTGGACGGCGGGCCGCGCGGAGCGGGCGGCATGATGCCCACCGTCGGCCTGGACCACCGGGGCGACCGCTGGGAGATGCGGACGCGGGCCACGGCCGGCCCGTATCCCTCCGCCGATCCGGACACCGCGCGGATCTGGTGGAGCGACACCGGCGTGCACCAGAACCTGGTCTTCCCCGTGCACCCCGACCCGATCTCCGGCATGCACTGCTGGCACCAGGCTGTCCGGGTCCGCCCCGCGCAGCCGGGGGACCATCACGGCGACATCTGGGTGGACACGGCAAAGGCACGCGAGGTCTACCGCCGGTGGCTGGCCCATACCCGCCCGGCCGGGCAGGTGTCGCCCGACGGCACCCGCCGCCCCCGGTGGCTGATGCGCCCGCTTAAGCCGGCCGCGGCCGCCTTCGCCCTCCCGCAAGGGGACCCAGACCAAGCGGGTAGCTAGTGACCGGGGGCCGCTGGGAGCTGCTGCGCGCCCTTGGTGCCGTGGCCGACAACCCGGCCGACGCCGGCACCGCCAGCCGGGCCCTCGCCCTGCCGGGCCCGGGCCGCGCCGAGCACACAGAGGTGTTCGTGCTCAACTGCCCGCCCTATGCCTCGGTGTACCTGGGCGCGGAAGGCGCGCTCGGCGGGGAGGCCGCCGACCGGGCCGCCGGGTTCTGGCGGGCGATCGGGCTCGCCCCGCCCGCCGAACCTGATCACCTCACTGCCCTGCTGGGCCTGTACGCCAGCCTCGGCGAGGCCGCGCAGGACTCCCGCCGCCCCGCCACGGCGGACGCGCTCACCCGCGCCCGCCACGCCCTGCTGGCCGAACACCTGTGGCCCTGGCTGCCCGGCTACCTGGACGCGGTCGCCGACCTCGGCACCCCCGCCCTGGCCGGCTGGGCCCGCCTGGCCGGGCAGGCCCTGCTGGCCGAATACCGGCCTCACCGCAGCAGCCAGCTGCCGCTGGCGCAGCGGGCCGCCCCGCCGCCCGTCTCTGCTGGCTGTACACACACCGACCTGCTCGGCGCGCTCACCGCCCCGGTCCGCAGCGGCTTCATCCTCACCCGCAGGCGCCTGGCCGCCGGGGCCGCGGACGCGGGCGCCGGGCACCGCATCGGGGAACGGCGCTTCGCCCTGCGCGCCATGATCGAGCAGGCCCCCGCAGCCACGCTCAGCTGGCTCGGCGCCGAAGCCGACCACTGGTCACAGCGGCACGCCGCATGGGCGCCCGGAGACCCGGCCCAGCAATGGTGGGCCCGGCGTGCCGCCCACACCGGCCATGTCCTCCGCACGGCGGCCACCACGGCCTCACACCACGCTGTGGCGTGAGTGACGTCACCAGCCGGTGACCAGTGTGATCACCAGTGCGGTCAGCGCTACGCCGAGGACGACCACGGTGATCAGCTGGAGGTGGCGGGTGCGGGCGTGGCCGGTGCCCGGTTTCCGGGGCCGTCGGCCAAGCTCCCAGATCAGCAGGCTCAGAGCCAGGATCGGAATGCCAACTGCCGGCTGGCTTCTGAGCAGGGCCCCGCCAACCGCGGCGAATGAGATCGCCGTCCGGGTCCAGGCGAGTTCGGTGCGCTCCCGCGCCAGGCCAGGATCGACATCTTCGATGTCATCGATCCTGCTGGGACTCATCGGTGGCTTGTCACCGCCGACAGCAGCGCCAGGGCCGCCGCGAGCAGGGCGATGACCGCGATCGTGACCGCCAGAAAGCGGGGCAGGAGCGAGCGTCTCAGCGGCTCATCACGTCGGAGCGCACGCTGGTTGGCCTGCCATTCGGCGTAGCTGAACACGGCGACGGCGGCGCCGAGAAGGATCAGCGGGATCCCGATGATATGCCGTGCCCCGGGGACACCCGGGAACGGCGGCAGCAACTGCGCGACCGCCAGCCCGCCGACAACCAGGGCAAGCGCGGTGCGGCTCCACGCCAGGAAGGTCCGCTCGTTGGCGAAGGTGAAACGGGCATCCGGCTCCCGCTCTTCCCCTGGGCGGGGTGCGGCAGCCGGGCCCGTGGGACTGGCAGCGCTGGTCACGCAGCCCCGGCCCGTTCGCCAGCCGGGCTGCCCGTGCGCCCGGCAACACTGTCGCAGACAAGCCGGCACAGCTGCTCGATGGTGTCATCGATGATCCGGTACCGGACGGCCCGGCCATCGCGGGTGCGCCCGGCCACCCCGCCCAGCAACAGGCGGCTCAGATGCTGGGAGGCATTAGCCAGCGACGTCCCCGCCGCAGCGGCAATCTCACCCACCGTGCCCTCGCCGCACTCATACAGCACCCTGACGATCCGCAGCCGCGTGGGGTCACCCAGCAGCGCGAACCGGCGCGCGACATCCTCAAGCATGTCATCGGGCACCATACGCACCCGGCCGACGATACCCCGGGGCATTCTATTAATCAATAGAACAATTGCGAGATGAAACATCAGGTGCGAGTGGTGCGACGCTGAGCCGGCTCCGGCGCCCGCGGCCCCCTCCCGGTGTGCCCGGCCGGAGCAGTGATCACAGCTTGATTGGTTGGTAACGCTTGGTTATGGCCCAGGACACACCGTTATTCACGGCTGGAATGGCTGTCACTGGGATAGCTGGCGACACAGCTTTTTCGCCAGAAACAAGCAAATTCCGTGACTGCTTCTGGCAAGGTATCGCCGATGGCGTCGGCGATCAGGATTTCCGCCGATCCCGGCTGAGCAGCCCAGGACTGGCCCGCGCGATGGGGCCCCGCCATCGCGACGCGCTGCCCTGCCCCGCAGCGGTCCGCACCCTGGCATCCTGCCAGGTGCTTGACCGACGGAAGGACTGCCTTGTCAGAGCACCGGAGGCGGAGCCCCGGCAGGAATAGCGCGTCGCATCGCCCGAATTTCCTGCTGCCGGTCACGGCCGTGGCGATCACCGCGATCCTCGGGGTCACCCTCGCCGGCTACCTGGTGCTGCGCGCCACCCGTCCCGGGCCCGCTGCCGTGATCGCGGCGGTGCTGCCGGGCAGCCGTGCCATGGAGGTGCTGGAACAGCAGCGCCAGCAGATGATCGTGATGGAAGCCGCCTCCCACACGATGCACCTCGTCGGCATCCCGGAGGTCGCCGCCATTCCCGACCCGGCGGGAGCGGTCAGCTTCCCGGCGCCGGACCCGGGCACCGCCCAGTCGATCGCGTGGAACATGATGTCGTCGTTCGGCTTCGACCCGAACTCGCAGTTCGGCTGCCTGAACGACATCTGGACCCGCGAGAGCGGCTGGCGCTGGAACGCCGCTAACGCCAGTGGCGCCTACGGCATACCGCAGGCCCTGCCCGGGTCGAAGATGGCCACCGCCGGAGCCGACTGGCAGACCAACCCCGCCACCCAGATCAAGTGGGGCCTCGGCTACATCCAGTCGATATACCGGACGCCCTGCAGCGCGTGGTCTTTCTGGCAGGCGCACGGCTGGTACTGAGGCCCGCCGGGCCCGGTGCGGGCGTTAATTTTCCTGGAAAGCAATTACCCCGTGTGCTTTTTCCCACGCGGATAGTTATCTGCCTGGGCGCGGGTAAACCGTGCGCCTGCCGTCTGGGCCAGGCTTGTTGATCGCTGCCCAGGGAGCTAAATCGAACTTATATTTGGGCTATTATCACCGTTCTGTGAGATAGGTCATACGGCTATTCTGGCCATTTCCCGGGCCTGCTGCCCGCCGGCCTGGGCATGGTGGGTGACCGACAGCACCCAGCGCGTGTGTGATGGTTGCCCTCGCGTAACGCGTCGCCTTGACCCGCGGCACATCCACGCGCCTCTGCCCTGGCCGCGCGCTTCGCGGCGGCCGCCAGGGTCACCCCGGGTGAGAGCCGAGCGCGTCACGGCGCGCCCGACCAGAGGTTCCTTGTGGCTGCGCTACGGAATCTGCATCGCACACCGGCCCGGCACCGCAAACCCCCCGAAAGCCGCAGACCGTCCAAGATCACCCTGGCCGTGGCCGGGGCCACCACGGTCGCGACCATCGCGGTGGCCTCAGGTGTCGCCGTCGCGGCACCGGACGGGCCAGCCGGCCAGGCGGCCCCGCCGCGGCCGGTGGCGCGGGCGGCCGCGGATGCCGCCGCGGATGCGAGCGAGACCACGCAACAGCTTGCACAGGTGAAGGTCCACCTCGCCGCCGTGCAGCGGGACCGGCTCGCCGCGGCTTCCCGCCGGGCGGCCGCACGACGGGAAGCGAGGCGCCGGGCGGCCGCCCAGCGGGCCGCTGAGCGTGCGGCGGCCCGGCAGGCGCAGCAGCCGGCGGCGAGCCCGGCCAGCGCCCCCGCCGTGCCCTCGGGGTCCCCGCAGCAGATCGCGGCGGCCATGCTCGGGTCCTTCGGCTGGTCGTCCAGCCAGTTTGGCTGCCTGCAGAGCCTGTGGAACGCCGAGAGTGGCTGGAACCCCTCGGCCAGCAACCCGATTTCGGGCGCCTACGGCATCCCGCAGGCGCTGCCGGGTTCCAAGATGGCCAGCGCCGGCCCGGACTGGCAGACCAACCCCGCCACCCAGATCAAGTGGGGCCTCGGCTACATCCAGCAGGTCTATGGCTCTCCGTGCGCCGCCTGGTCGCACGAGCAGAGCACCGGCTGGTACTGACCGGTACCAGCGGCCCGGCCGCTGCCGCGCTGGCGGCCCGGCCGGTCAGGCCGGTGGCGGCCTTCCCCGCCGGGGAGGACCGGGGCGGGCCGCCGCCCACCGGCCCGGGAGCGACGGCGCGGGACGGGCTACGGCCCCGGGCTGAACGTGCGGGCCGCCTCGGCGAAGGCGGCCATGGCCTGCGGCCAGGACGCCGCCGGGGCGGCAGCCATGAGCTCATATGGCCGGCCGCCGCCCGGGGGGGTCGCCCGGGTGACCACTACCAGGCCCTCCATCACGCCCGCACCGGGCCGCCGGTAGCTGAACCGCCACGCACCGGCCAGCCTTCCCCGCACGAGGAAGGGCGTGATGCCGATCCGGCGGTAGCCGGTGAACGTCCCGCGTGCGAGCGCGGCGCGTTCCAGCATCCGCGCTTCCCGCACCGGGCCGCTGGCGGTGGCCGGCGCGAGGGTGACGCCGATGATGCCCCCCGACACCGGGTCCCGCAGGTAGGTGGCCGCGCCCCGCCGGTGCGCCTGCCACCCGGCCGGCACCGCCGCCGTGAAGCCAGGCGCCCCGGCCGCTCCCGTCGGCCCGGTGTACCAGCGATAGCCCGTCGGCAGCGGGCCCGCGGCCCTGGCCGTCGCGCCGTTCGCGCCGCCGGCCCGGCCGGGGGCCGATGGCCCCGCCGCCAGCCACCACACCAGCCCGGCGATCACGACCGCGGCGGCGGCGAGGACCACGACCAGCAGGCGCCGGCCCGCCGATGGGCGCGCGCCGGGGCGGCCGGCCAGGCCGGCGCCCGCGCCGGTGGCGGCCGGGAACGGCACGGCCCCCATGCTGACCGGCAGCGGCGCCGGTCCGGTGGCCGGGATCACCGCTGGTCCCGCGGCGGCGGGGAACAGGCCCGGCCCGGGGTGGGCAGGGAACGGGCCCGGGCCGGCCGGGAACCGCGAGGTGCCGATGCCCCCGGCGAACGCCGCGGGCGGGCCGGCCAGGAATCCACCCGGTCCCGCGCCGGGAGCGAAGGCCGCGAGCCCCGGCCCGGCCGGCACGGTGGCCCCGTCACTGGCCGGGAACCCGGTCGGGTCGGTCGTGGCGGAGGCCGCGGCCGGGCCGGTGCCCACGGGTGCCCGGGCCGGGACGCCGGCCGCCGGGATGGCGCTGGCCGCGGCGGAAACCGGGCCGGCCGCGGTGAGAACCGGCTCGGCGCTGGCGGGAACCAGGCCGGCGCTGGCGGGAACCGGCCCGGGGCCGGCGGCTCCGGGCGCCGCCGACAGGGCGGCCGCCGCGCCGGCCAGCAGCTGGCCGGCCCGGGCCGCATCCGGCCGCTGGGCCGGATCCTTGCTCATCAGCGCCCCGATCACGGCTCCCAGCGGCCCGGCCGACCGGGCCGGTGGCGGGTCCGAGTGCACGATGCTGGCCAGCACAGCCATCGGGCTGCCGTGACCGTCGAACGGCCCCCGCCCCTCCACGGCCGCGTACAGCGTCGCGCCCAGCGACCACAGGTCGGAGGCCGGGCTGGCGGGCGCACCGCGGATGCGCTCGGGTGCGCAGAACCCCGGGGTGCCCACCACCATGCCCGTCTGCGTCAGCGCCGGGTCGCCGGCCACGGCGGCTATCCCGAAATCGGTCAGCACCGCCCGCCTGTCGCGGGTGAGAAGCACGTTGCCCGGCTTGACATCGCGGTGCACGATCCCGGCCGCGTGGGCGCTGGCCAGCGCCCCGAGCAGCATCGTCCCGGTCTCGGCCGCGCGCGCGGGCGGCAGCGGGCCGTCCTCGGCCAGCACCCGCTCAAGCGAGCGGGCGGTGACCAGCTCCATCACGATCCACGGAGTGCCGTCGGCTTCGAGCACGTCATGGACGGTGACGACGCAGGGGTGGCTCAGCTTCGCCGAAACCCTGGCCTCCCGGAGCGTGCGCTCACGCAGGATCGCCCGGTCGCGGGCGGGCATCAGGTCCGGCAGCCGCACCTCCTTGACCGCGACGTCGCGGGCGAGCAGGTGATCCCTGGCCCGCCAGACGGTCCCCATCGCGCCCTGGCCGATCCGGTCCAGCAATTCATAGCGCCCGGCGACGACGCATCCCGGCCCGGAAACTCCCCGCATGGCCCCGGACCATACCTGAGCGGGTGGCCAAATTCATGTGAAAAGCATGAGAATCCACCGAGTGTCGTCTGAGTCCGTTCAAACGGACATTACCTAAATGGTCGTTCAGGGGCGATTGCCGATGGTGAGGAGCGGACCCGACGTGTCGGCGAAAAAGTCGTTTCCCTTGTCGTCGACGATGATGAACGCCGGGAAGTCGCGCACCTCGATCTGCCAGACGGCCTCCATCCCGAGCTCGGGGTACTCGAGCACCTCGACCTTGGTGATGCAGTCCTTGGCCAGCCGGGCGGCCGCCCCGCCGACGGAGCCGAGGTAGAAGCCGCCGTGGCTCTGGCAGGCCCGGGTCACCGCGGGGGAGCGGTTCCCCTTGGCCAGCATGACCAGCGATCCACCGGCCGCCTGGAACTGCTCGACATAGCTATCCATACGCCCGGCCGTGGTGGGGCCAAACGACCCGGAGGCGTAGCCTTCCGGCGTCTTGGCCGGCCCGGCGTAATACACCGGATGGTCGATCAGGTATTGCGGCATGGGCTCACCTGCGGCGAGGCGTTCGGCGATTTTCGCGTGCGCGATGTCGCGCGCGACCACCAGTGGCCCGGTCAGCGAGAGCCGGGTCGCCACCGGGTGCCTGGTGAGCTCCGCCCGGATCTCGCTCATCGGCCGGCGCAGGTCGACCGGCACCACGTCGCCGGTGAGGTCCTCGGCGGTGGTCTCCGGCAGGTACTGCGCCGGGTCGTGCTCCAGCTGCTCCAGGTACACGCCGTCCGCGGTGATCTTGGCCAGTGCCTGGCGGTCGGCCGAGCAGGAGACCGCGATCGCGACCGGGCAGGACGCGCCGTGCCGGGGCAGGCGGATCACCCGCACGTCGTGGCAGAAGTACTTGCCGCCGAACTGCGCGCCGATGCCGATCTTGCGGGTGATCTCCAGCACCAGCTGCTCCAGGTCCGGGTCGCGGAAGCCGTGGCCGTCGGGCGACCCGGTCACCGGCAGGGTGTCCAGGTAGCGCGCCGAGGCATACTTGGCGGTCTTGAGCGCGTACTCGGCGCTGGTGCCGCCGACGACGATCGCCAAATGGTAGGGCGGGCAGGCGGCCGTGCCCAGCGAGCCGATCTTCTCGGTCAGGAAGGCCACCATGCTGGCCTCGTTCAGCACCGCCTTGGTCTGCTGGTACAGGAAGGACTTGTTCGCCGACCCGCCGCCCTTGGCCATCAGCAGGAACTTGTACTCCGCCCCCGGCGCCGCGTACAGCTCGATCTGGGCGGGCAGGTTGGAGCCCGTGTTCCGCTCCTCCCACATGGTCAGCGGCGCGAGCTGCGAGTACCGCAGGTTGAGCTGGGTGTAGGCGTCATACACGCCCCGGGCCAGGTGCTCCTCGTCGCGGCCGTCGGTGAGCACCCCGCCGCCGCGCTTGCCCATGATGATCGCGGTGCCGGTGTCCTGGCACATCGGCAGCACCCCGCCCGCCGCGATGCAGGCGTTGGTCAGCAGGTCCCGGGCGACGAACCGGTCGTTGGGGGAGGCCTCGGGGTCATCCAGGATGGACCGGAGCTGGCGCAGGTGACCGGGCCTGAGCAAGTGGGCGATGTCGCGCATGCCCTCGCGGGCGAGCAGCGTCAGCACTTGGGGGGCCACCTCGAGAAATTCTCTGCCAAACGCCTGGCGGGCCCTGACTCCCTCTGCCGTCAGCAGCCTGTACTGCGTGGTGTCCTGCCCAATGGGCAGGAGATCGGTATAGGCGAACTCAGGCATGGTCGGCGGTTCCTCGGCGGGTGCGGCGGGTGATACTGGCTCCCCTCATCGTAGTGGCCGGTCAGGCGGGTGGCCGCGGCCTGAACGCGGTCCGGGCGCGCACCCCCCGTGGCCGCTCGCATACCGCGCGGTTCGAGCCGCGTTAGGAGGGTAGGCAGACGCGTGGCAGATTAATGTATGTCTCACACATCTATTGCCGGTGCTGGCTGGGATGCCCGGGCCGCCGGAGGAGGGCCTCATGACGTCACATCACGCGGCGGGCACGTTCACGGTCGCGTCCTGGGAAGAGGACACCTACCAGGACCTGGACGGCCAGGAGAAGCTCACCAGGGCCAGGATGGGGTTCCGGCTCAGCGGCGACCTCGCGGGTGACCTGGTCTCGGACTCGCTCATGTACTACCGGGAGGACGGCACCGCGGAGTACACCGGACTGCAGCGGTTCACCGGGCAGATCGCCGGGCGGCCCGGTACCTGCGTGATGGTCGCCGACGGCGGCTACGACGGCGGCGAGGCGCGTTCCACCTGGCGGGTCATCCCGGGCTCGGGCACCGGGGACCTGGCCGGGCTGGCGGGCTCCGGTGTCTCCGTGGCGGCGGCCGGGCAGCCCGGCGGCACCTACTGCCTCGACTACGAGCTTGGCTGATACGCCGGGCGGGGGCCTGGACCAGACGGCCAACCTGCTCGGCGCGCTGTCGCTGGTGATCGCCGACCGGATGGCGGACGCGATGGCCGAGGCGGGCGGGCGGCCGGAGTCGGCCGCCGCCGCCCTCTCGGCGCTGCTGCACTTCCTCGACCGGCCGACCGTGGACCTGCTCCGCCAGGTGCTCGGGCTCACCTCGTCGGGGACGGTGCGGCTGGTCGACAAGCTGGCGGAGTCCGGGTATGTGCGGCGCGGCCCGGGGGACGATGGGCGTTCCACCTCGGTGTCGCTGACCGATACGGGCCGGGCGGCGGCGGAGGCGGTCGCCACCGCGCGGGCGGGGGTGCTCCTCGGCGCGCTGGCTGCCCTGTCGCCCGCGGAGCGGGAGGCGCTGCGCGGGCTCATGTCCACGATGCTGGCGGGCCTGATCCGCGGCCCGGGCGCGATCCGCTGGGCGTGCCGGCTGTGCGATACCGGCCTGTGCCGCGGCGCGGAGGGTGGCTGCCCGGCCGGCAACGCGGTCCGGGCGCGCTACGGCGTTCACGGCGGGGACGGCCCGCCCCGGCCCGCCGTCCGATGAGGCCGGCTCAGCGCGCCAGGCGGGGCAGGAGCAGGGCGGAGACGGTGATGCCGGCCACGGTGGCGCCGGCGAGGACGCCGGTGTCCAGCGCCAGGTTGGTCGGCACCCCGATGAGCAGCCAGCGCAGGGCGCTCACCTCGTAGGAGAGCGGGTTCACCTTGCTGACCGCCTGCAGCCAGCCGGGCATGAGCTTTTCCGGGTAGAGCGCGTTCGAGCTGAAGAACAGCGGCATGGTGATCGCCTGGCCGATGCCCATCAGCCGGTCCCGCGACAGCGCCACCCCGGCGATGCTCATGGACAGGCAGGAGAAGAAGGCCGACCCGAGCACGACGATGACGGCGACCCCGAGCAGCTTGAGCGGGTTGAGGGTCAGCGTCACCCCGAGCACCGCGGACAGCACGACGATCACCGCGGCCTGGACGATCGAGCGGACCCCGGCGGCGAAGGCCTTGCCGGTGATGAGGGCCGCCCGGGGCGTGGGCGTCACCATCAGCTTGGCCAGCACCCCGGCGTCGCGTTCCCAGATGATCTGGATCCCGTAGAAGATCGCGATGAACAGCGTGGACTGGGCCAGGATGCCCGGCGCCAGGAAGTCCAGGTAGGGAATCCCGTTCGGCACGGCGATGGCGTGGATCCTGGTGAAGGTCTCGCCGAAGATCAGCAGCCACAGCGCCGGCTGGATGGCGCGGGTGTACAGCTCGGTGCGGTCGTGGCGGATCTTGCGCAGCTCGACCCAGCAGAGCGTGGCGACCCGGCTGACCAGGCGGCGGGCCCCGGCCAGGGGCGGGCCGGCGGCGGGGGGCCCCGGCCAGCCGGGCGGAGGGAGCTCAGCCGAGGCGGCGAGCGGTGCGCCGGGCGCGGCGGACGTCACGGATGCCTCCCTGATCGGAATCGTCGTCCAGCGTCCCGCCGGTGTAGTGACGGAACACGTCGTCAAGGGTGGCCCCCTCGCCCAGCCCGGCCTTGAGCTCGGCCGAGGTGCCGGTGGCGCGGAGGGTGCCGCGGTGCATGAGCGCGACCCGGTCGCAGTACAGGTCAGCCTCTTCCATGTAGTGGGTGGTCATAAGGACGGTCGTCTGGCTGGACCGCCTGAGCCCGGCGATGAACTCCCAGACGTCGGCCCGGGCGATCGGGTCCAGCCCCACCGTCGGCTCGTCAAGCACCAGCAGCCGTGGCGCGTTGACCAGTGCCTGGGCCAGCTCGAGCCGCCGGATCATGCCGCCGGAGTAGGTCTTCACCAGCCGCTGGGCCGCTTCGGCGAGG
>Ga0335085_10007856_pt1 | contig 16393 bp, 13 predicted proteins | sample Lox_Sample_45_FD_206712 | JGI IMG/M metagenome (GOLD analysis project Ga0335085, IMG submission 206712) | Soil microbial communities from Loxahatchee National Wildlife Refuge, Florida, United States - Lox_Sample_4.5 | ecosystem: Environmental > Terrestrial > Soil > Wetlands | place: USA...
GTCGCCTCGGCTGACTCCGCGGGAGCTCCGGCGAGCTCGTCCGACCGCGCCTGGGTTCCAGGAACCGGCGTCGCGCCAAGGCCCGGCGCGAGCTCCTCCGGCGCCTCGCCCGACGTCGCGTCGGACACCTCGTCCGGCGAGACCTCCTCGGGCTCGGGAGCCCGCGCCGCCTCGGGAGGCGCTGCCGGGAGCGGGTGAAAGGGCGTCAGGGGCTGCGCACGCGTCGGACCTGCCGGCGGCGCCCAGGCCTCGCGATGCGCCGGGCGCGCCAGCATCTCGCGCGAGGGAGAGCCGGGGACCGCGCTCGGTCCGGAGGGGGGCGCCCACGCGCCGGGGTGCGCCTGAGCCTCGGCCGGCGCGCTGCCCCGCGCCGGACGTCCGGAGACGATGCGCTCCACCAGCGCCTTGCCCGCCGTCTCGAGCCGGACGAAACGCAGCGTCATCCCCGGCCGCTCGCCCGAGGCGTTGGACCGCACCACCACACCCTCGCCGCGCAGGATGGAGCTGCCGTCGGCGAGGATCAGATCGAAGAGCAGCGTCGCGCCGACCGGCTTCGGGGCCTTCGTGGCGAGGAAGAACCCGTCACGGCCCACGTGGGCGCCATAACTGGCGACGAACTCGTCCTCGCTGCGGAAGGGCAGCCGGACGCGGAGCGGCGTCGGCGCGGACATGCGTGGGGGTCAAAGATGCCCCGAATCCGCGCGCTTCCCAAATCCTGGACCGGCGAACCAGCCGGTCAGGCCCGGACCGAGGCGACCAGCTTCTCCACGGCCGCTCCCAGGAGCGCCGGGTCCGCACCGCCGGCCTGTGCCAGGTCCGGCTTCCCGCCCCCCGACCCGCCGGCCACCCGGGCCACCTCCCGGATGGCGTCCGCCGCGCTGAAGCCCCGGGCCACGATGTCCTTCGTCGCGCCCACCAGGACGAGCCCCTTGCCGTCCTTCTCACCCCACACCACCACCACCCCCGACTGGAGCTTGTCCCGGAACTGGTCCGCGAGGGCGCGGTAGGCCTTTGCGTCCGCCGGATCCACGCGGTGTGCGAGCACCTTCACTCCGTTCACCTCGCGCGCCTCGGAGAGCACGTCCTTGCTGCTCGCCGCCGAGGCCCGCCGCGCGGCGGTCTCGACCTCCTTCTCCAGCTCCTTCACCCGCCGCTGCGTCGCCTCCACCCGGCGGACCAGCTCCTTCGGCGACGTCCGGAGCGCCTCGGAGGCGCGGCGCACCTCGTGCTCCATGTCCCGCACCCAGGCCGCGGCGCCGATGCCCGTCAGGGCGACGATGCGCCGCACGCCCGAGGCGATTCCTCCCTCGGAGGTGATCTTGAAGAACCCGATGTCGCCGGTGCGCCGGACGTGCGTGCCGCCGCAGAGCTCGGTGGACTGCGGATGGACGCTCACCACCCGGACCCGGTCGCCGTACTTCTCGCCGAACAGCGCCACTGCGCCGGCCTTCTTCGCCTCGTCGAGATGCATCACCTTCGTCTCGGCGCCGGCGTTGTCGCGGATCCAGCCGTTGACGAGGTCCTCCACCCGCTCCATCTGCTCCGGCGTGGGCTGGGAGAAGTGCGAGTAGTCGAAGCGCAGGTAGTCCGGCGCCACCACCGAGCCGGCCTGCTTCACGTGCTCGCCGAGGACGATCTTCAGCGCGCGGTGGAGCAGGTGCGTCGCGGAGTGGTTGGCGCGAATCGAGTTCCGCCGCTGCCCGTCCACCGAGAGCTGGACCACGTCCCCGGCGGCCAGCTTGCCGCTCGTCACCTGCACCGCGTGCACCGTCAGCCCGGTGACCGGCTTGAGGGTGTCCGTCACCTGGGCCTCGGCCTTGCCCCCGTGCCCGACGATGCTCCCCGTGTCGCCCACCTGTCCGCCGGCCTCGCCGTAGAACGGGGTGCGGTCGGTGAGGAGCTCGCCGCGGTCGCCGGCGCGGAGCTCGGGCACCTCGCGCCCGTCCTTCACCAGCGCCACGATGGTTCCCTCGCCCTCGTGGCCGTCGCCCTCGTAGCCCAGGAAGACCGTCTCCCCCAGGCGCTTCTGCAGGGCAGGCCAGAGATCCGCCACCGCCTTCTCGCCGGAGCCGCCGAAGGTGGCGCGCTGCCGCTGGGCCTCCATCAGCTGCTCATAGCGGTCCAGATCCACGTCGAACCCGCGCTCGCGAGCGATGATCTGCGTGAGGTCCCAGGGGAAGCCGTGGGTGTCGTGAAGGAGGAAGACCACGTCGCCGGAGAGGACCTTCTTCCCCTTCGCCTGGGCCATCTCCTCGTCGATGAGCCGGAGGCCGCGCGCGAGCGTGCGGCGGAAGGAGTCCTCCTCGTGGCGGGTGGCCTCGAGGACGAAGGCCTGGTTCTCCTCCAGCTCGGGAAAGGCCGCCGACATCTCGGCCACCACGACCTTCACCACCTCGTGGAGGAACGGCTCGTCCAGCCCCAGCCGGGAGCCATGGCGGATCGCGCGCCGCATGATGCGCCGGAGTACGTAGCCGCGGCCCTCGTTGGAGGGCTGAACGCCGTCGGAGATCAGGAACGCCGTTGCCCGGGCGTGGTCGGCGATGACGCGCATCGAGGCGTCGTCCGATCCGTCACGGCCATACGACTTTCCCGAGAGCTCGCCGGCCCTCGCCAGCAGTGGAACGAACAAATCGGTGTCGTAGTTGCTCCGCTTGCCCTGGACCACCGCGGTGATGCGCTCCAGGCCGGCGCCCGTGTCGATGGAGGGGCGGGGCAGCGGCACGAGTGGGCTGTCCTTCTCCTTCCGCTCGAACTGCATGAAGACCAGGTTCCAGATCTCGAGCCAGCGGTCACACTCGCAGGCGACGCCGAGGCACGTCCGCCCCGCGGCCTCCTCGGCACAGGGGATGTCGTCGCCCTGGTGGTAGTGGATCTCCGAGCACGGGCCGCACGGACCGGTGTCCCCCATCGCCCAGAAGTTGTCCTTGTAGCCGAGGCGGTGGATCCGCGACTCGGGCACGCCCACCTTCTTCCAGAGGCGGGCGGCCTCCTCGTCCCAGGGGATGCCCTTCTCACCGTTGAAGACGGTGGCGGCCAGACGGTCGGGCGAGAAGCCCAGGTCCTTCGTCACGAACTCCCAGCCGAAGGCGACCGCGTCCTCCTTGAAGTAGTCGCCGAAGGAGAAGTTCCCCAGCATCTCGAAGAAGGTGTGGTGCCGCGCGGTGAAGCCGACGTTGTCCAGGTCGTTGTGCTTGCCGCCCGCGCGCACGCACTTCTGGGACGAGGTGGCGCGCTTGTAGGGGCGAGCCTCGCGGCCGGTGAAGACGTCCTTGAACTGCACCATCCCGGCGTTGGTGAAGAGCAGGCTGGGGTCGTCGAGCGGCACGAGCGAGCTGCTCGCAACACGGCGGTGACCTCGGTTCTCGAAGTAGGAGAGGAACGCCTCTCGGACCTGTGCGGCGGTACGGGCCATGGAATCCCTGCATATAACGTCTGCTAGGCTCGGGGCCCCACGCCGTGTGCGCCCACCCCCTCGCTCTCCCGTCCCGGACCCTCCGAACGGTGGCGCTCGGGGCGGTGCTCCTCGGGGGGGCGGCGCAGGCCGAGGGAGACCCCCGGATCACCTTCCTGGCCCGGCAGCTCGCGACCGCCACCGACCCCCGTGTCCGCGCCCAGGCTGCGCTGACCCTGGGGACCACCGAGGCGCCGGGGGCGCTGGGCCCGCTGTGCGCCGCGCTCGGCGACCCGGAGCCCCTGGTTCGCTCGGCGGTCGCCCGCTCGCTCCCTGAGCTGCACGATCTCGGGGCCCTGGAGTGCCTCGTCCCCCACGCGGGGGACGGCACGCCCGAGCCCCAGGCGGAGATCCGCCGGGCGCTGGCCGTGCTCCGCAAGGTGAAGGAGCGGAAGCCGACGGTGGATGTCTGGGTCGAGCCGGTGCGCGATCCGTCCAGCCCCCCGCTGGGAGAAGCGCTGTGCGGTGAAGCCCGGACCCGGCTCGTGCGGCGGCTGACCTGGTCCGGCGCCCGGAGCGACGGCGTCGAGGCTGCGCCGAGGTCCACGAAGAAAGGCACCCCGGCCTTCCTCCTCCAGCCCACGCTGCTCCGGGCCGACGGGGGCGCGGTGGTCATGGCCGCGGTCTGTCTCACCTGGCCAAGCAAGCAGATCCTCGGTGAGGTGCGGGTCAAGGGGAGCGGGGGAACGCCGATGGATCTGATCCGCGCGCTGATTCCCCGGCTCATCGAGGACGCGGCGAGCACGTTCGAATGGGAGTTGAATCCATGATGGAGGCCAGCATGGGTGCACGGCAGAGAAAGCTCCGGAACTACCTGCTCGATGCGCCGCTGCAGCTCCGCTTCACCGCGGTGCTGGTGCTGGCGACGCTGCTCGGGGCGGGCCTGCTGGGCATCTTTCTCGCCCGGGCGCTGAACCGCCTGGCCGAGCAGGCCGAACGCGCGGTCGAGGCCCGGGCCGCGGCGGCCCAGGCGAGCCACGAGCTGGGGAACGCGTCACTCTCCAAGACGCTCCTCGACCGTTTCAACGACCCCGCGTTCAGCGAGCAGCTCGAGCGGCAGTCGCGGGCCATCGACGCCGCCTACCAGGCCGAGCAGGTCCAGGTGGCGGAGCAGCGCCGGGACGTGGCGCGCGAGTCGACGCGCATCGGCTGGCTGGTGCTCTTCTCGGTCGTGGTCTTCGGCCTGGCGGTCTTGGCCCTCGGCATCGTCATCACCCACCGCATCGCCGGACCGGTGTACCGGGTGCGGCGGCTGCTCCTCGACCTCGGCGAGGGGAGGCGGAACGTTCCGCACCACGGCCTCCGGGACGGTGACGAGCTGCGGGAGCTGTTCGACGCCGCCGCCTCGCTGGTGAAGACGCTCCGCGCCGAGGACGAGGCGACCCTCGAGGCCGTCACGGCCGCGCTCGCAGCGCCGGCGCAGACCGACGGGCTCCGCCGGGTGCACGACCGGCTCGCGGTGCGGCTGCACGCCTGAGCCGGGAAGGCCTCGCCTAGCCCACCTGTTCCCAGGAGAGCAGGGCGTGGAGAGGCACCAGCACCTCGCCACCCTCGGCCCCGAGCACGAGGTCGTACGGTCCCACCGAGGTCAGCGACTCCTCCACGGTGAAGCCGTTGCGCAGCACGAGGCGGACGCGCTGGCCGACCGCCTCGAGGAAGGGTCGGGGGTCGGAGTGCGGTCGCCGGTCCGGCTCGCGCGCCACCGCGACCGGCTTCTGCGCCAGCCGCGCGTCTCGCTGCAGCCGCGGAAGGAGCACGTCCCAGGTGGAGCGCCGCGCCACCGCACAGACGGCGAGCTTCTCCACCCGGCCGGAGCGCTCCAGAACGAAGGCCACCGGATGGGTGGCGAGGAGGACGTCGAGCAGGGTGCGGTCGGCGAGAAGGAACGCCAGCGGCACCTTCTCCGCCGCCGCGGCCTTGAGCCAGCCGTCGACGCGGTCCGCGGAGACTGCGCTGCGCGCCTCCTTCACCGTGGCCTTGGCGCGAGTCCGGGCCTGGCGGGCGCGGAACTGCTCGAGGGTGAGGCCGGACTGGAGCAGCCCGAAAGCCTCTGCGAGATCGAGCCCGGAGTGCTGGCCCATCAGCCGGTAGGCTTCGTCGAAGCGCTTCGCCTCCTCGGCGTGCAGCTTCCGCCACACCCGGGCCCGCATCTTCCCCTCGAGCTCGCCCTTCGCGATCCGCGCCGGAACGTGCTCGCGCGCGGCGAGCGCGAGGATGGCCTCCGGGGTCGGCGGCGTCGCCGGTGCTCGCGACGGGGGACGCCCGTGCGGGGGACCGCCGGGGCGCGGCGGCGGACGTCCCGCGGGGCGCGGACCGGTCCCGGAGGGACGCACCGGGGTGGGCGTCGCGCCCGGCGTGGACGTCGGCGTTGGCGTCGGGGTCCGGGCCGGGGTGGGCGTGGCCGCCGCCGGCCGCCGGACCACCTCCACCATCGGCGGGCGCCGGGTCTTGCGGTCAGCCATCCGCGTGCTTCTCCAGTGCGGGAATCACCACCCGCCAGTGGCCCGCCTCGTTGACCAGATGGACCTCCTGCACCGCGCCGTGCGTCGTCACCGCGAGCACGGCGGTCCGGCCGTCCTCGGACTTCACGGACACCTGCGCCGCGGTGGGCGGACGCGGGTCCGCCTGGAGCAGGTCCACCGGCAGCGGGTGCAGCGCGCCGCCGCTGGCGCGGTTGAGCGTCTCGGCCCGCGCGACGAGCGCGGAGCGGCTCGCCTCGGAGAGCAGCGCGAGGGTGCGTGCATCGTCGTCGCGCTGAACCGCGGAGAGGAGGCTCCGGTACGCGTCCACCGGCGTGTCGTCCGGGAAGCGGTGGCAACCGGCGCTGGCCAGAAGCAGCAGGGCGAGGAGACGGGGCACGGCGGGGGCGCATCGTCCGGCAAGCCGGGCCCCGGGCACAAGCGTCAAAACGCCTGATGGAACGGCGCTCATCGCTTCGTGAGACGGCCCCGGTACACCGGCTCTCCCCGCTCGAGGTACCGGCGCTCGCGGCTGCTCGGCACCTCATCCGGGTCGGCGGGGTGGAAGCTGCCGGGGCCGAGCGGGTTGTGCCATCCGGCGGCCTCCAGCGTGGCCAGCATCTCCTCGGCACGGGAGCGCACGTCGGTCCGCAGGTCGAAGACGCCGCCCGGCGCAGCCAGCGAGAGGAGCAGCGTCGCGAACTTCGGGGTCAGGATGGCCCGCTTGCGATGGGCCCGCTTCCACCACGGATCGGGAAACTGGAGGTGGATGCCGGCCAGGCTGCCCGGAGCGAACAGGCGGGGAATGACGGCGCGGGCGTCGGCCTCCACCACCCGGAGGTTGGCGAGCCCCTGGGCCCGGGCTCGGTGCTCCAGCTCGCGCGCGTACTTCTTCCGCCACTCGATCGCGACGTAGTGGACTCCCGGATATCGGGCCGCATGTCCGAGGGCGAACGCCCCGGCGCCGGAGCCGATCTCCAGCTCGAGCGGGCCGGGTCCACCGAACACGAGGGACCAGTCGGGCGGCGTGAGCAGGGTCACGAACTCGGCGCCGGCCGGTTCGGGTCGAAGGAGTGGGCCTCGGGTCATCGGGAACACGCCGGGGTCGGCGGGACTCGGCCGTGTACCACGTGCTACAGGTCGAGCCACATGAAGGTGCTGCACTCGCTCGACGACGCACGGGCCCTCGCGGGCGTGGCTCTCGCGCTGGGCAACTTCGACGGGGTGCACCTCGGCCACCGGGCGCTCTTCAAGGAAGCAGCCGAGCACGGCCGCCCCGGCGCGCTCACCTTCGAGCCGCACCCGGGGAAGGTTCTCCAGCCGGAGCTGGCTCCCCGGCTGATCACGCCGCTCCCGCGCAAGCTCCAGCTGCTGGAGGGGGCCGGGCTCGACGTGGTGGTGGTCCTTCCGTTCACCCTCGACTTCGCGCGCACGCCGGCGCGGGACTTCGAGGCAATGCTCCTCGACCAGGCGCGGATTCGGGCGCTGATCGTGGGGCGGGACTACACCTATGGAGCGCAGCGCGCCGGCACGGTGGCCACCCTGACCGAGGCGGCCATGTCCCGCGGCGCGGTGGTTGCCGTGGTGGAGCCGGTGACGGTGAACGGGGTGGTGGCCTCCTCGTCGCGCGTCCGGGAGTACATCCTCGAGGGACGGGTGGGAGCGGCGCGGGCGCTGCTCGGCCGGCCCTTCGACCTGGACGGGGTGGTGGTGAAGGGCGACGGGCGTGGCAGGAGCATCGGCTTCCCCACCGCCAACGTGGACACCCACGGGGAGCTGCTTCCCGCCTCTGGGGTCTACGCGGTCCGGGTGGGAACCGGGGACAGATGGCACGGCGGCGCGGCGAACATCGGAACGAAGCCGACCTTCGGCGGGTCGGCGGTGACCGTGGAGGTTCACCTGCTCGACTGGTCCGGGGACCTGTACGGACAGGAGGTGCGGGTCGAGTTCCTGGAGCGGCTGCGCGCCGAGCGCCGGTTCGCCTCGGTCTCCGAGCTCACGGCGCAGATCAAGCGGGACATCGAGGAGGCGCGGGTGGTGCTTGCACGCACCTCGGCGGTTCCTTGACACCTTTTTTTCCGACCTCTTAGATCGACCTTCCACGGCGCTGCGGCCGGCACGGGTGGCTCGACGCAGGAGCCGGGGGCCGTCCCACGCCAGCATTCAAAGAGGGTAGAGCGAACGCATGTCCTCCGGCCGCCTCGGTGAATTGCTCGTCCGGGAGAACCTGATCTCGGTCCAGCAGCTCCGCAAAGCGCAGGAGGAGCAGCAGAAGAACGGCACCCGCATCGGCTCCGCGCTCATCAAGGTCGGAGCGATCGAGGAGCACAAGCTCACCGACTTCCTCAGCAAGCAGTACGGCGTCCCGGCGATCAACCTGAAGGACTTCGAGATCGATCCGGAGATCGTCAAGCTGGTGAAGAAGGAGGTCGCGCAGAAGCACCTGGTCATCCCGGTGAACCGCGCGGGCCAGTCGCTGATCGTGGCGATGGCCGACCCGTCGAACATCTACGCCGTCGACGACCTCAAGTTCACGACCGGGTACAACATCGAGCCGGTCGTCGCCTCCGAGCCCAGCATCCGCGAGGCCATCGATCGCTACTACGCCGAGAAGGGCCCCTCGCTCGACGAGATCCTCGGCCAGGCCGACGAGCAGGTGGACGTCGCCGAGCAGGAGGAGGAAGAGGTCGACGTCAAGGCGGCCGAGGACGCCCCGGTCGTCAAGCTGGTGAACCTCGTCCTGGTCGACGCGATCCGCAAGGGCGCCAGCGACATCCACGTCGAGCCGTACGAGAAGGACTTCCGGGTCCGCTTCCGCATCGACGGCGTGCTCTACGACGTCATGAAGCCGCCGATGAAGCTGAAGAACGCGATCATCAGCCGCCTCAAGATCATGGCCTCGCTCGACATCAGCGAGCGCCGGCTCCCGCAGGACGGACGCATCAAGATCAAGACCAGCGGCAAGGAGATGGACTTCCGGGTCAGCGTCTGCCCCACGCTCTTCGGCGAGAAGGTCGTGCTCCGGCTCCTGGACAAGTCGAACCTCCAGCTGGACATGACCAAGCTCGGGTTCGACCCCGAGCCGCTCCGCTGGTTCAAGGAGGCCATCGACCGGCCGTACGGCATGGTGCTGGTGACCGGGCCCACCGGCTCGGGGAAGACCACCACGCTGTACTCGGCGCTGACCTCGCTCAACACCCCCGACGTGAACATCAGCACCGCCGAGGATCCGGTGGAGTTCAACTTCGCCGGCATCAACCAGGTGCAGATGCACGACGACATCGGCCTGAACTTCGCCGCCGCGCTCCGGAGCTTCCTCCGCCAGGACCCGGACATCATCATGATCGGCGAGATCCGCGACTTCGAGACCGCCGAGATCGGCGTGAAGGCGGCGCTGACCGGCCACCTGGTGCTCAGCACGCTCCACACCAACGACGCCCCGGGCACGGTGAGCCGGCTCCTCAACATGGGCATCGAGCCGTTCCTGGTGACGGCGTCGTTGAACCTCATCCTTGCCCAGCGCCTCGCGCGCAAGCTGTGTCCCGCCTGCAAGCGCCCGTCGAAGACCATCGAGGAGCAGGCGCTGCTCGACGCGGGCGTCCCGGCGGACAAGATCGGTAGCTTCACCCCGTACGAGAAGGCGGGCTGCCGCGAGTGCAACGACCGTGGCTACCGCGGCCGCGTCGCGATCTACGAGGTCATGCCCTTCTGGGACGGCCTCAAGGAGCTGGTGATCAACGGCGCCTCGGCGGCGGAGCTGAAGCAGGAGGCCATCCGGCTGGGAATGCAGACCCTGCGCATGGCCGCGCTGGGGAAGATGATGGGTGGGACGACCACCCTCGAAGAGGTCGTGGGCAACACCGCTCCGGACCGCTTCTAGAAAGACAAGGGGACGTGGCGAACCTCCATCAGCTCCTGAAGGCGATGGTCGAGAAGGGTTCTTCCGACCTGCACATCACCACCGGCAGCCCGCCGCAGCTGCGCATCGACGGCGAGCTGGTCCCGCTGAAGGCGGCGCCGCTCTCACCGGTGGAGACGAAGCAGATCTGCTACTCGGTGCTCACCGACGCGCAGAAGGCCAAGTTCGAGGAGGACCACGAGCTCGACCTGTCATTCGGCGTGAAGGCGCTCTCGCGGTTCCGCGCCAACCTCTACATGCAGCGCGGCGCCGTGGCCGGTGCGTTCCGGACCATCCCCTTCAAGATCCTGTCCTTCCAGGAGCTGGGGCTGCCGCCGGTGGTGACCGAGCTGTCCAAGAAGCCGCGTGGGCTGGTGCTGGTCACCGGCCCGACCGGCTCGGGGAAGAGCACGACCCTCGCGAGCATCATCGACAAGATCAACACCGATCGTCACGAGCACATCATGACGATCGAGGATCCGATCGAGTACCTCCACCCGCACAAGAACTGCCTCATCAACCAGCGCGAGGTGGGGGCGGACACGCGCAGCTTCAAGACCGCTCTCAAGTACATCCTCCGGCAGGACCCGGACGTGGTGCTGGTGGGCGAGATGCGCGACCTCGAGACCATCGAGGCGGCGCTGGTCATCGCCGAGACCGGCCACGTCTGCTTCGGGACCCTGCACACCAACAGCTGCGTCCAGACCATCAACCGGGTGCTGGACGTCTTCCCGCCCTTCCAGCAGCCGCAGATCCGCGCCCAGCTGTCCTTCGTGATCGAGGGCGTGATGAGCCAGGCCCTGCTCCAGAAGGTGGGTGGGGGCCGGTGCCTTGCCCTGGAGATCATGGTCCCCAACCCCGCCATCCGGAACCTCATCCGCGAGGACAAGGTCCACCAGATCTACTCGGCGATGCAGGTCGGACAGGCGAAGTTCGGCATGCAGACCTTCAACCAGAGCCTCGCGATGCTCCTCACCAAGCGGGTGATCACCCAGGAGGAGGCCTTCGGCCGCTCCTCCGACCCGGAGGAGCTGAAGAACATCCTGGCCAGTGGCGCCGTGGGGAGTGTGCTGCCCGGACACACCGCCCCACCCGTGACCGGCCGGTCCATGCCCCCGCGTTCCTGAGCTAGGATTCCGTTCCCATGGCAGTCTCCGCCACCGCCCTCAAGACCAAGACCGCCCCGAAGCCCAAGCACTGGGTGTGGGAGGCGAGGACTCGCGCAGGCGAGACGAAGAAGGGCGAGATGGAGGCCCTCGACGCCGGCGCGGTCGACACGCGTCTGAAGGCGCTGGGTCTCTCGCCGGTCAAGGTCAAGAAGAAGCCGATGGAGATCAAGCTCCCGAAGATCGGGAGCGGGGTCAGCGGCAAGGACATCCTGGTCTTCACCAAGCAGTTCGCGACGATGATCGACGCGGGCCTGCCCCTGGTGCAGTGCCTCGACATCCTCGCCAACCAGATGGACAACGCCTCCTTCAAGAAGGTGTTGTTGGCCATCAAGGCGAAGGTGGAGTCCGGGTCCACCTTCGCCGACGCGTTGAAGGATCACCCCAAGGTCTTCGACGAGCTCTTCGTCCAGCTCTGCGCCGCGGGCGAGGTGGGCGGCATCCTCGACACCATCCTCAACCGGCTGGCGAACTACCGGGAGAAGTCGGAGAAGCTGAAGCGGAAGGTGAAGGGCGCGATGATCTACCCGGTCATCGTCATCACCGTCGCGATCGGTGTCACGGCGCTCCTGCTTCTCAAGGTGACGCCGGTCTTCGCGAAGATGTTCAACGATTTCGGCTCGGCCATGCCTGCGCCGACCCAGTTCGTCATCGACATGTCGAACTGGCTGCAGAGCTACATCCTCTACATCATCGGCGGGATGGGGGTGCTGGCCGCCGCGTTCGTTGCCTTCTACAAGAACCCCAAGGGCCGGAAGATCTGCGACAAGCTGATCCTGCAGGCGCCGATCTTCGGCTCGGTGATCCGCAAGGTCGCGGTGGCGCGGTTCACCCGCACCCTGGGCACGATGATCAGCTCCGGCGTCCCGATCCTCGACGCGCTGGACGTCACCGCGAAGACCGCCGGCAACCGCACGATCGAGCAGGGCATCTACTACGTCCGCGGCAAGATCTCCGAGGGCAAGAACATCGCCGGCCCGCTGCTGGAGACCAAGGTCTTCCCTCCGATGGTGGTCCAGATGATCGGCGTCGGCGAGGCGACCGGTGCGATGGACGCGATGCTCAACAAGATCGCCGATTTCTACGACGACGAGGTCGACACCGCCGTCGCGGGTCTCACCGCGATGATCGAGCCCCTCCTGATGGTGTTCCTCGGCGCGGTGGTGGGCGGCTTCCTCGTCGCCATGTACTTGCCGATCTTCTCGATCGCCGGTGCGATCAAGTAGCGCAGAGAACGCGCCCGACGCGGGCGGCTCGCTCCGCCCCAGGCTGGTCTGGGTCACGGCCTTCCGTACGGCCGCCGCGACCCTGCTGCTCGCGGTCTACGGGGTGCGGCTGCTGTCGCGCCCCGTCACCGAGGCGATCCCCGGCGAGGATCTCCTCTCCCTGTGGCTGGTCGGCAGCATCTACGTGGTGGTGCTGGTCCAGGCGCTCTTCCTCCGGGACAGCAAGCCCGGGCTGCGGAGTGCCCTGGTCCACGTCGCGGGAGACGTGGCCATCTCCACGGTGCTGGTCTTTCTGACCGGCGGTCCGGAGAGCCCGTTCACATTCGCCTATCTCCTGTCGGTGGTCGGAGCCGCGATCCTCCTCGGGCAATGGGGAGCCCTGGTCGCCGCGGCCGCGTGTTCGGCGTCCTTCCTGGTCCTCACGGCGGCGATCTCCTCGGGGACGATCCGGACCTTCGTCCCCGTCGGTGCGCTCTCGGTGGGGCGGCTGGCATTTCTCTGCACCAGCAACGTCCTCGCACAGTTCCTGACCGCCATGCTCGCGGGGTTCCTCGCCCGTCAGCTCACCACGACCGGCGGCAGGCTCTCCGCGCGCGAGCGGGACCTCCGGGAGCTCACCCGGCTCCAGCAGCAGATCCTCGCCGCGATGCCCTCGGGACTCCTCACCTGCGACGTCGAGGGGCGCATCACCTACGTGAACCGGGCGGGACAGCAGATCCTCGGGCTCGATCCCGCCGCCACTCCGGGCAACGTGGAGGATCTGATCCCCGGTGTCCGGACGCTGTTCACCGGCCGGCCCCGCTCGGAGGTGACGGTGACGACGCCGATCGGGCGGCGGATCCTCGGTCTCACCGTCTCCGCCCTCAGCACCCCGCCGGCACCCCTGCTGGTCGTGTTCCAGGATCTGACGGACCTCCGGCGTGCCGAGCAGGAGCTGCGCCGGGCCGACCGGCTGGCCGAGCTGGGGGCGCTCTCGGCCCAGCTGGCGCACGAGATCCGGAACCCCCTGGCCGCGATGCGGGGCTCGGCGCAGCTCCTCTCGCCCGGTGCGGATGCCGAGTCCCAGCGGCTGGTGGGCATCCTCACCCGGGAGGCGGACCGGCTGGGCGAGCTGGTGACGGACTTCCTGGTCTTCGCGCGGCCGCCGGCGCCGGTGCGACGGACCTGTGACCTGGACGAGCTGGTCCGGCAGACGCTCGAGCTGCTCTCCTCGGATCCGCTGGCCTCGGGCGTGGAGATCGACGTCGCGTCCGGGGGGCTCCACGCCGAGGTGGACCCGGATCAGGTCCGGCAGGTGTTGCTCAACCTCCTCCGGAACGCGATGGCGGCAGCGGGGAAGGGTGGACGGGTGCGGACCTTCTTCAGCCGCATGGATGGCGAGGTCCGGATCCACGTCTGGGACTCGGGCGGGAGCATCGCAACCGCGGACCTCCCGCACATCTTCGAGCCCTTCTTCACCAAGCGCCCGGGCGGGACCGGGCTGGGCCTCTCCACGGTCCACTCGATCGTCCGCGCCCACGGAGGGCAGATCGAGGTCAGCTCCTCCCCTGGCGGAGGGACCGAGTTCGTGGTGGGGTTCGCCGCCCCGTCGCAAGAGGTCCGCAAGGCGTGAAGATCCTGGTCGTCGACGACGAGCCGAGCATGCGGCAATACCTGGAGGTGCTGCTCGCGCGGAGCGGCTACGAGGTGCTCACTGCGCCCGGAGTGCCGCAAGCCCGGGAGGCTCTGGCGACTGGCCAGGTGGACCTGGTGGTCTCCGACATGCGGCTGGGCAAGGAGAGCGGCCTCGAGGTGCTCAAGCACGCCCGGGCGCGCGAGTCTGCCCCGGAGGTCATCCTCATCACCGCGTACGGGACGCCGGCCTCGGCGGTGGAGGCGATGCGCCAGGGTGCGTACGACTACATCTGCAAGCCCTTCGACAACGAGGAGCTGAAGCTCCTGGTGCAGAAGGCGCTGGAGAAGCGGACCCTCCGCCAGGAGAACCAGCAGCTCTGGGCGTCGCTCTCCGAGCACAGTCTCTCGATGGTGGGTCGCAGCGCGGCGATGGAGAACGTCCGCGCGCTCGTCCGGAAGGTCGCGGCCAGCCGCTCCACCGTCCTGATCGTCGGAGAGAGCGGCACGGGCAAGGAGCTGGTGGCCCGGGCCGTCCATCTCGCGTCCCTGCGCGCCTCCCGGCCCTTCCTCCCGGTGAACTGCGCGGCGCTGGCGGAGGGCGTGCTCGAGTCGGAGCTGTTCGGGCACGTGAAGGGCGCGTTCACCGGGGCGGCCAGCGACCGGGCCGGGCTCCTGGTCTCGGCGGGCGAGGGAACCGTCTTCCTGGACGAGATCGGCGAGATGCTTCCGGCCACGCAGGTGAAGCTCCTCCGCGTGCTCCAGGAACGAAAGGTCAAGCCGGTGGGCAGCACCGCCGAGGTGCCCTTCGAGGCACGGTTGCTCGCGGCGACCAACAAGCGGCTCGACCAGGAGGTCAAGGCCGGCCGCTTCCGCGAGGACCTGTTCTACCGCCTGAACGTCATCACCATCGAGCTGCCGCCGCTCCGCGAGCGCGCCGAGGACATCCCCGAGCTGGCGGAGTTCTTCCTCTCCCGTCTGGCGGAGGACCTGGGTCGCCCGGGCCTGGGCTTCTCGGACGCGGCCATGGAGGTGCTCCGCTCCTACCCCTTCCCGGGCAACGTCCGGCAGCTCCAGAACATCGTGGAGCGCGCGGCGACCCTGGCAGAATCCGACGTCCTCGGGCCGGAGACGCTCCCGCCGACGCTGCGAGGCGAGCAGCCCACCCCGCCACCGGGCACCGACTCGATCGAGCTCGGCGAACCCTTCTCGCTGGAGAAGCACCTGGACGAGGCCGAGCGACGGTACCTGCTCGCCGCGCTGAGGAAAGCCAACGGGGTGAAGACCCGCGCCGCGGAGCTGCTGGGGCTCACATTCCGGAGCTTTCGCTACCGGCTGGCGAAGCACGGTCTCGTGGAAGGTGTGGAGGAGGGGGACCCTTCCAGGTGACGCGGCTGGTCCGGCCGGGGTGACGGATTTCGTCACGCCGGGTCCGGGTGGGGCCCTCCCCGACGACGATCCAGGTACTTGGACCGGGCGGGCCCCTGGAACGGTCCCTGCACAAGGTCCCCCCCGAGCTGCTCCTCCCCCCGGGGCGGCCGCTGCTCATCACCCGAATCAGGAGTCACACACACATGAAGAAGCTTCAGAAGGGCTTCACGCTCATCGAGCTGATGATCGTGGTCGCCATCATCGGTCTCCTCGCCGCCCTGGCCATTCCGAACTTCATCCGGTTCCAGGCTCGCTCGAAGCAGAGCGAGGTGAAGGCGAACCTCAAGGGCCTGTTCACCGCGGAGAAGTCGTACTACCAGGAGAAGGACACCTACTCGAGCTGCATCAAGAAGATCGGCTTCTCGCCCGAGCGCGGCAACCGCTACCGCTACACCGTGAACACCACGGTGCGCGGTGACGAGACCTGCAACACGAGCGAGACCCGCGCCGTCGCCGCCGGCGTGACCGCGAACACCGACGGAACGGTCCTGGCCGACACGTTCAAGTACGGCACCGGCGCCGGCATCACCGCCGCCAACGCCGCTGCTCCCCTCCCGGTCTACGCGCCCGTCGCCCCGGCCGGTTCCGGCGTGGTCGTCCTCGCCAACCTGGTCGGCGTCACCCCGAACGTTGCGGACCCGAACGGCTCGTTCGGTGGCGGCGCGCACGGTGACATCGACAACGACGCGAACCTCGACCTCTGGTATGTCTCCAGCGTCGCCTCGACCACCGCTGGCATCTGCCCGGTGCTCGCGGGTACCGACCAGAACGCGCCCGGTGGCGAGCCGAAGAACACCTACAACGACGTGAACTGCCCGTAAGCTGTTCCGGGACAGTCAAAGCTGTCACCCCATCGCGGGGAGCTCTCTCCGCGATGGGGTTTTTGTCATCGAGGTTCCGCGCAACCGAGCCGCACGATCCACCTGACCCTGCCTGCCATGATCCGGAAAGGCTTCACGCTGGTCGAGCTGATGATCGTGGTGGCGGTGATCGGGGTCCTCGCGGCCCTCGCCATCCCGAACTACATCAGGTTCCAGGCGAAATCGAAGCAGGCCGAGGTGAAGGGAAACCTCAAGGCGGCATTCACCACCGAGCGCTCCTACTACCAGGAGAAGAACACCTACACGAGCTGCACCATGAAGCTCGGGTTC